>Ga0190275_10001712_pt1 | contig 16181 bp, 10 predicted proteins | sample Popmic550T_FD_133745 | JGI IMG/M metagenome (GOLD analysis project Ga0190275, IMG submission 133745) | Populus adjacent soil microbial communities from riparian zone of Yellowstone River, Montana, USA - 550 T | ecosystem: Environmental > Terrestrial > Soil > Riparian zone > Trees stand | place...
CCGACGCCAGACCGCTCCAATATTTCCCGCACGCGGTAGATAACGTGCTCAGCTAGCTCCTGCTTCGCTGGCTCAAAATCGGGCATATAGCGGTCGACTTCGTCGAGGAGATGGACGCACTCTTCAATGAGCTTCAGCCAAGGTGCGTTATGCAAGCCGCCCCTCTCGCCTGTCTTCTGCGGCCCGTCGGATTCGGGCGACGGAAGCGGTTCTTCTTTCTCAGATGAGTGCTCATGGTTGGGCCGTGATTCCGTTTCATTGGAGGATAACGTTGGCGCGCGTTGAGGGTCCGGTAAAGACGCGAGGCAATGGTCGATGGTCGGCGCGAGCGCGCTGGCGCGCGAGCGCAAGATGAGGGAAGCGAGGGCGGTGAGGGATACGGCGGCGGTGAGCATTGAGCTGAGTAGGAACCAGCGGCCAGGAGTATCTCCGCGCACGCCAAGCAGCACGGAGACGAGTGATGCGACAAAAGAGATAATTAAAGCAGTCGTGACGAAAAGGTTCATGTTGTATCACCCTCACCTTCGTGTCGTGGAGCGCGACGTGATCGCAGGAGTCGAGGCGATTTCGCGCGGCTTCAGGACGCGCTCAACTCTTCAAGAATTAGACCATAGCGTGTGAAAGCGCGTTCGGCGACGGCACGGCGAACAGAACCGATGCGCGCCTCGCTGCGCGCCAGCCCCCAAGCCAGTTGACGCTCACGCACGTATTCACGGCGTGATTCGCTGACGGCGATTCGGTCCTGAACGCCTAGCCCGTACCGACCGAAAAGGGCACGCAACTCGTCTAACTCCGGTGCCGAAAAGGTTCGGTCGTCTGCTTCAAGCAGTTGTAAAGCCTCGAAGTCGGCGTTGTGTTCATTCAGTTCGTGCGCGAGCCCGCTCCGCATCTCGTCTAATTCTTCCCACAGAGCTTCGAGCCGTCTCACCTCCCCGGAGGTGTCAAGCTTTTCACGCAGGAAATTTTCCAACTCGCGGGCCGCGCGGACGTCGCAGCCCGCGAGTGGGATGACGCCGAGAAAACGCTCAAGCCGGCACTTTTCTTCATGTGACCTGTCCCGCAGATGCCGCAGGCGCGTGAACCTGATTTCGTCGAGAACCGCCTTCACGTCGCGGATGATGCGATGACACCGAAGGATGTGGCCGCGCTCCATGAAGTGGCGCTTGAGGATTTCACGCAGCGGCTCGAACCCGGCGATTTCCTTGAGCCGGGCAGCGACGGCACCGACATCAGCCCCAGGGCGCGCGGCCTCGCGGGCTATGGCGGTAAAGACCGCCCAGTCCGTCTCGCCGAGCAGCGCACGCCTCTCTTCCTTCGTCACTGGACAGTCCGTGAAGTCGTAGTCGCGAAAAAATTTCGGGTTCTTGAGCAGCATGGTCAGGCGGGCCGCGGGGATGCGTTCGAGCGTTTCGATCAGCTTTACAAGACCGCCGCCGCCGGCTGCCGTCAGCCGTCCGTGTTCGCGGTAGATCATCGCCGAGACGGGGACGACCGTGTTCAGACTATCCTGCAACTGCCGCGCGATCTTCTGAGATAGTTCCACGCGGCGGTCTATGATCTCCAACTGGAGGTCAATGCGGGCCATGACGCCGATGGCGTTGAGGGCGCGCGCGTCGCCGCCCGCGACCTTCGTGAATTCGTCGAGGAGAGCTTGGTCATTGGCCTTGCCGACCTCGCCGACGAGGTAGATGACCGCGTCGGCGTTATGGCTCAGGTGACGCGTTTCGGACGCCTGCCGTTCCCGAAGCTGGCCGGAGAGTCGGAGGTACTCGGCGGTGCGATGCTGGTGCTCGGAAACGACCGCCTCCGTGCCCGGTGTATCGACGAGCGTCACCTGTTTGAGGAAGGCGAGGGGGAGAAAGTAATCGAGGTAGTCTATGCCGTCGGCGCGCCGTAGCGTCTCGATGTCCTTGCCCTGGAGTCCGTCGAGGAAGGCGCGGCTCTCATCCGTCACCTGCCCACCGCGCCAGTGGCAGCGGATGGGGCGCTGTGGTTCGGGCGTGCCGTAGCGGAAGTAGTTGATGGTCGCGGTCGTCTCGTTCGTCCCGACCATCGCGAGGTCTTCCCCAAGCAGGGTGTTGATGAAAGTGCTTTTCCCCGCCTTGACGCGGCCCACGACGGCGATGACGCATGGCTCCTCCACCTGCGCGGCGAGCTTCTCGACTTCGAGCGCGAGGTCGGTCGTCGACTGTGACCCACGCAGCCGTTCCGAGATCCCTTGCAAGACCTGCATCGTCCTTTCTTGCAGATCGTCCACGCGTATATGTCTCGTCTAAAGCTTCGAGCGGGGAGTTCGACCGGTCGGCCCGCGCCACTTAACCGAAGCCGAAGATGGAGAGGAGCGCTGCGGCTAACTTGAAGCCGCCAAGCCAGCCGGCGGCGATGGACATAAGTGCTGCGGCGAGCAAGACCACGCACCCGGAGGAGCCGCCCTGCTGAACCGCGCCCGTCTGTTTCTTAACGACGCCTTGAGTGTTTGACTTTCCCTTATTGACGCTGCCGGCGGCGGGAGACAGCGACTTCGAGGAGGCTTTCACCACGGCCTTCTGCTTGTTGACGGCTACGTGATCCGGGGCAACCACGTCCCGCCGACCAGCCGCCTCTTTGTACTGCTTCAGGAGCGCGTTCGCCGCCGTCGAACCCCCTGTGTCAGTATCGCCAGCCTTTTTAGCGCCTCTCCTCGCGGCGGTGTCCTTAGAAGAAGCCCCACCGCCGGGGCCGCGCTCTAGTTTCGTCTCTGCGGCGGAGGTCTTCCTCGTCAGCGAATTCTTCTTCACCCTCTCTGTGGCGGCGACGGTTTTTTCTCCGCCCTGCGCCTCGCCGGGCTGGCCCCGGCGCTTGGCACCTCCGGGCGCGGAGGGCCGACTTAATTTCACGGACTTAGTACCGCCGCTCTCTGCCCAGGTCTGACGCGCGTGGTAGGCCGCGCCGAGCGCGACCGCCCAGTCGCGGTGCTGCCATCTGAAAGGCTTGACGCCCACCCTGCTTTCGAGCAATTGCCTGACCAGCGGAATCTCTGACGAGCCGCCGATGAGCACCAGCGATTCGACCTCGAACCCCTTCTTCCGTGCGCGTTCGACCATCCCGCGAGTGAGTTCGACCGTCTTCTCGATCCTCTCCGCGATCAACCCCTCAAGGGTGGCGCGCGTAATCGCCGCCTTGAACGTGCGCCCGCCGGGGATGAGCGAGCGGAACTCGCAACGCTCACTCACAGAGAGATTCTCTTTACGCACACGGCATTCGTGCAGGAAGCGCAGATCGACCGTGCTCTCCGCGAGACTGATCGGGCGGCTGCTCTTCGCACGCAGTTGGCCGTCCCAATGGTCGTAGAGGGCGAGGTCGAAGTCGTCGCCCCCGCAGCGCGCGTCGCCGTCCGGCTCCATCTCGACGCGGAACGCGCCGTCCGGCTGGCGTACGAGCAGCGCGAGGTCGAATGTCCCGCCGCCGAGGTCGTAGACGAGCACGCACTTCCCGACCTTCACGCCCGTGTGCCCGAAGGCGAGCGCGGCGGCCACCGGCTCTTCCAGCAGCTCGACTTCTTCGAAGCCCGCGAGCCGCGCCGCCTCTTTGATGACCTTGCGTTGGCGCGAGTCGAAGACCGCCGGGCAGGTGATGACCGCCCTGCGCACCTCGTCGTGGAAGTGCAACTCTTGCGCGTCTCTCTTGAGCTTGCGGAGGATTTCGGCGGCGACCTCGACGGGGCGCACGTCCCGCCCGTCGGGCAGCGGCAGACGCGGCGGGCTGAGCAGGTTCCGCTTGATGCTCTTGACGACGCGCTGCATCTCCTCGGCGCGCGCCGCCCCTTCGAGGCGCGCACCGTCGGCGATACGGTTCTCCGCGGGCTTCCCGACGAGCGTCTCCGCGGCGTCGTAGAAGACAATCGAGGGCGTCTTCTCTTCGCGCTCTTCGTTGAGCAGGGTCTCGGCCCTACGCGTTTTCGGATTAAACCACGCCGCGCAACTGTTGCTCGTGCCGAAGTCGATGCCGATGAAATGATGATTCTGCTGCATACCTCTGCCCCGTATTGGGTCGTCCCCGTTATCCTCCGGCTTGGCCGAGCCGCCACGGCCCCACCGCCACACTGCGGCGGTCTCTCAGGGAGGATAAGTTAACGCCTCCCGCCGCCGGGCCTCCGTCTTTTCACTCGTACCTGCGGATGTAGTTGTAGGCGTCGCGGACGCTCTGAATCTTCTCCGCGTCCTCGTCCGGGATTTCGATGCCGAACTCCTCCTCGAAGCGCATTACCAGCTCGACCGTGTCGAGCGAGTCGGCGCCGAGGTCGTCGATAAAGCGCGCGTTGGGCGTGACCTCGTTCTCGTCCACGCCGAGCTCGTCGATGATGATCTGCTTCACCTTGTTCTCGATGTGGCGCAGACTGGGGCTGCTCACGGGCGGCGCGGGGGCCGGGGGCGGCGCGGCGGGCTTCGGCGGCGGCGGTTGAGGAAGCCACTTGTCGTGCGCGTGGTAGGCCGCGCCGAGCGTGACCGCCACGTCCTTATTCATCCAAGTCGAAGGTGCCATGCCGAGCTCGCCCTTGAGCATCTCCTGGATCAGCGGGATGCGGGTCGAACCGCCGATGAGGACGACGGTGCCGACGGCGATACCGCGCGCCCGCGCGCGCCCGAGCAAAGACTTCGTCCGGTGCACGGTGTCGGCGATCCGTGGACGGATGAGGCCCTCGAAGGTCGTGCGGTCGATGGTCGTCTTGAACAACCTGCCCCCCGGTAGCAGTGAGCCGAACGTTCCCTGCTCCCGGAGTGACAGATTCTCCTTGCGGAGTCGGCAATCCTTCAGGAAGTGGAGGTTGAGGCCGCCGTCCGGGTAGTTCACCGAAGCGCCCGCCTGCTCTAAGGCTTTGCGATCCCAGAAGTCGTAGAGGGCGAGGTCGAAGTCGTCGCCCCCGCAGCGCGCGTCGCCGTCCGTCTCCATCCCGACGCGGAACGCGCTGTCAGCTTCTTTGACGATGACGGCGAGGTCGAATGTCCCGCCGCCGAGGTCGTAGACGAGCACGCTGCTGCCGATTTGTTGGTTCGCGCGCGCAAAGGCGAGCGCGGCGGCCACCGGCTCTTCCAGCAGCTCGACCTCCTCGAAGCCGGCGAGCCGCGCCGCCTCTTTGATCACGTTTCTCTGGGTCGTGTCGAAGACCGCCGGGCAGGTGATGACGGCGCGTTTGATGACCCGGTGAAAGTGACCCTCTTCGGCGTCCCGCTTGAGCTTGCGGAACAACTCGGCGGCGACCTCGGCGGGTCGCACACTCAGCCCGCCGGGCAGGGTAATGACGGGCGGGCTGAGGAGATTGCGCTTGATGCTGCGCACGATGCGTTGTAGCTCGGCGCGCCGCTCGTCCTGGTCGTAGTGCCTCAGCTCATCGAGCAGGTGCTCGACCGGGGTGCCGACGAGGTTTCCGCGGCTGCCGAAGTAGACGAGCGAAGGCGTCTTCTGCTCGCCCTCAGCGTTGAGCAACACCTCGGCCTGCCCGGTCTTCGGGTTGAGCCAGGCCATGCTGCTGTTAGTGGTGCCGAAATCGATGCCGATGTAAGGCGTGTCTGTACTCATCTTCGTGTTCCCATGTAGCTGGCGGTTCAGGCGGTGGCCGCCGGGGCGGCGCGCGAAAGGAGTTCGTCCAATGTCTTCAGCTCGTTCATGACCTGCTTCTTCAAAGCACCGAGGCCGTCCCACTCGTCGAGCTGCGCCTTCGTAGCCAGGGCGCGCTCACGGCGCTGCCGCTCGTCCATCCGCGACTCTTCGGCGAAGCGCTCCAGTTCCGCCGCCGCCTCCTTCGACTTCTGCTGGACGATGGCATTTATCCGGTCGCCCACTTCGCCCTCCAAGGCTTCAAAGAACTCGTCCATGCGGCTGAAGCGCATCGAGGAGATGTCCACCTCGAAGAAGTGCTGCCAGAGTTTTTGGAGGATGTCGTTGAGGTGGGCGCGCAGGCGGTTCTTGGCGTTCTCCAGCTCGCGCCGCTCCGCGTCCCGCCGGCCCTTGAACCAGCCCCAGATGCCCGCCACCACCGCACCGATGAGGATGGGCGTGACGAACATGCCGGTCAGGTAGACAATGGCTGTGCCGGCGACCCCGGCGATGCCGGCCGCCTGCATTGCCTCCATCCGACCACCCTTCATCTTCTTCCACCACAGGTCTTCGAGGTCGAGCGAGATTTTGTCTCTGAGGACGAGGCCGGTGAGCGTCGTCTCTTGCAGTGCCGTGACGCCGTCGGCCTCCGCGATAAAGGGGCCGAGCAGTTTGGCGCAGCGGGCGTCGGCCTCGTTGCAGACCAACTGCCACTTGTTCGACGCCTCCGCGATGACTTCGCCCGTCAGGGCCTCGGCCTTCTGCTGCGCCTCTTCGGGCGTCGTGATGTCGTCGATCTCCTCGCGCTGTGCGTCGTAGATGTCGCCGCGCGGCTGGAGCGTCGTCCGGAAGTGCTGCTTGGCGACGGCGATCACCCGCCTGACGTTCTCCATCAGCTCGCGGCGTTTCTTCCCGTGCTCGCCCCAGTCGGCCTCGAACTGCCGCTTGCGGTCGGCGTGCCGCTGCTGGAGGTCATTACGTTTCTGCCGCGACTCTTCGAGCGCCGCCTGCCAGCGCCCGGCGAGCGTCTGCCGCGTCGCGTCATGGTAGTGCTCACCGACGAGCAGCGCCCCGGCGGCGCGCTCCCACCCCGCGACGCGAAACAGGAAGGCGCGGAGCGCGGCCTCCAGCTCCGGGTAGAAGCTCACGTCGACAAACATCTGCGCCTCGCTGCCGGCGCTGGCCGCGTCGCGCAGGTTGACACTGGAAATAGGCCACACGCGCACGCTCTCCAACTCCGACCCGAAGTGTTCCTGGAGGATCTCCTCGTTGCGCTGTCGCCTCGCGCGCCACACCTCCTCGTCATAGCGATCAATCTTCGTCTGGATGAAGAAGATGTTTCTGGTGACGCTGACGAGCGTCTTGAGGAAGTCTATTTCGGGGCGCGTCACCGGCTGGTTCGAGTCGAGGACGAAGACGACGGCGTCGGCCAGCGGCACGAAGCGGTGCGTAATCTGCGCGTGCGCGGCGTAGAGTGCACCGAGGCCTGGCGTGTCGAGGATGCTGACGCCCGGCGGCAGAAAGCTGACGGGCAGTTCCACCTCGATCCAGCGAATGACCTCGCCGGGCGACAGGGCGCGCGGGTCCTCGCCGTCGGGCGACACGCCGCGACGGTCGAGCGCCACCTGCGATCCGTAACTCGACAGCTTACCAAACTCGATCTCCCTGGTCCTGTCGTCCTCAAAGCGAAGCCGCGCGGCGTCACTCGTGCCGTGGCGGACGTAAAAGACCTCGCAGGTTGCGATGTCCACGTCGGTCGGCAGCACGTCGCGCCCAATGAGCGCGTTGACGAAGCTGCTCTTGCCCCGCTTGGCCTCGCCGACGACGAGCACCTTGTAAGTATTATCTTCCAAGCGGCGGCGCGCCTCGGCCAGCGCGTCGGGCGGCTTCGGCAGTTCAAAGTGCTCGGCAGCGTTGTTCAGCTTGCCGAGGAAATCGAGTGCCTGCTGGCGCACGGCTTCGGATTTCGCCAGCGCCTCTTGTGCGTAGCTCATACCGTGTGTCTCCTGCGGCGGACGGGGTTCAGTAGATGAGGTCGCGGTCGTCGGTGTACGGCTCGTCGAGGGTAAGGTTGTCTTCGGAGCTGCCGGGGTCGCCGCCCCACGCGCCGCCGCCCTCACCCGATTGATGGTCGCCCACGGGGATATTGCCCTGAGCGGCGTGCAACTCCTCCGGGTCGTCGGGGTTTACGAGGTGGAATTCGGCCTCTGGGTGTGCGTTGCTTCCCTCCGCCGCATGTCGGGCTTCCGCCTCGGCGGCCTCAAGCTCGGCAGCGACGTGGAAGAGGTTGCTGAGCGTGCCGCTGAGGAGGATGTTCGAGAGATTGCCGAAGTGCTCGAAGACCACTTCAAAGGCGCTTTCAAATTTGTCGGCCCACGTCTCCGGCACATTGGCGTAGGACATAAACTCTTCATAGGGCATCCCGGCGATCTGCGGGATGTGCCCTTCGAGATATGCAAAGTTCAACATCTCGGGGAGGTAACTTGGCGCGGCCTCACAGGTGGACACCATCGTGAAGTGGCTGTCCTGCCAAGCGTCGAGGAACTGCGCCATTGGGTAAGTGGCGACCGGCTCGCCGCTGCCCGGGTCGCTGACAATTATGCGAATCTCATGAGGGTCGGTGGTGTCAATACCGGAAACGACCACGGCGTGGTCAGCTCCTTCGATTCCCAGAGCATCCTCGATCTGCTCAAGTACCGGGTGCTGGCTCCACAATTCGCCAGAGTCAACGCCGATGATGACTTTATGTCCCTGCGACAGCTCCTTGGCGAGGTGGAAGATATTGGCTTCCTGATAACGGTTGACGAGAATCCCGTGCAGTTCCAGCAGGTTCCCCACATCTTCGGTCGCAGTCCCTCCGCCGGGGGTATACCAGCCGTGCGCTATCGCTTCTTGGATTAGCCCGTCCTCGTTGACTTCATGACCTGTGAACTGTTCGATGATGAACTCTTGGCACCTAATGGCGCAGGTATCCGGATAGCTCTGCTGTCCAGGGAAGGCCCCGCCGTCCTCGATCGGTGTGCCGAGTGTGGGGTCAGGGCGCTTAAAAGTCTTCGTGTCCGACGGGTCTTTTGTCATGACATTTTCCCTCAGATGAGTGTGTCAGAGAGTAATGAATTATGAGGTCGGGGATTTTTGCTGGCGGTACTAAAGCCACGGACGCCAACTTCAACGCTTGACCTATCACTAGTGGAGCTGAGCAGCCGTCTCGGCATGGATATGCTCCTCAAACCCTAGATGTGGCTGCAAAGACAACGTCATCTCAGTTGATGACGGAAGCCGTACGCAAATCCCGATTATGGTTGCTGAGTGAGGCTAACGGTAGCTAGGACTCGTTAGCTGAAGATACCGTTCAGGGAAACGGAACCTCTGGATAAATCAAAAACCGCAGGAAGATTATCCCCAATGCCTCTAGGTGTCAACCTCCACCTGCCACCGTCTCCTCTTAACGCGTAAAGACCGTTTGATTAATGTTTTGCGCGGGCTTTTACTTCACTGCTCAACTTCATAAGAGAGGAAGTTGGCGGCATTTCGCTCCAAGTTCTCCCTTCCGTGGTCATACCGCATTACCGTCTTCGGATCTTTATGCCCAGTCATCATCTACACCTGCCGGTAGGTGAGTCCTTGGTCAAGCGCCCTCGTGATGGCCGTCCGCCACAGGTCGTGCGGCGATAGCTTTCCCACACCCGTAAACTTCCCCCACTTCCTGAGGTAGTGATGTGATGAAGCAGGCACCTCCATCTTAGGCCCTAAACAGGATTTTGATGGTATGAAGCAGGCACCTCCTGCGGTGAGCCTTTGCTAGACTCGCCGCGGCTTCGAGATCGTACAAGGAGGTGTGCCATGACAGTATACTGCGGCGTCGATTTCCATGCCCGCTGCCAGACCGTGAGCTACTGCGACACGGCTGACGGCGAAGTTCATCAGCAAGAACTACACCATCAGAAAGATGATGTGCGTGCCTTCTACCAGCAGTTCTCCGGCGGGGTCATCGTCGGCCTGGAAGCCAGCGGCTACTCGGCCTGGTTCGAGGAGTTGCTCGAAGGTCTTGGACATCAAGTCTGGATCGGCGACGCCACCGAGATCAGGAGGCTGGCCCGCCGCCGGCAGAAGAATGACCGGAGGGATGCCGCGCACATCTTAGACTTGATGCTCGGCGGCGCGTTCCCGCGCTTACACCGGCAAGACGGCCTGAGCCGGGAAGTCTTACGGCAGTTGCGCTACCGGCAGCGGCTCGTCAAGATCAGCGTTATGATCAAGAACAACCTGCACGCTCTCGCCCTCAGCGCGGGCTTGAGTTTGCAGGCGCAACTCTCGACGGCGAAAGGCCGCGCCCGCCTGGAAGCCTTGCCGCTCTCGCCGACCCTGGCGCAACAGCGCGAGGCGTGGTTGCAGCTCTTGGGGCGGGTGCGCGAGCAGGTAGTGAGCGTCGAGCACTGGCTCAAGCGGCAGGCAAGCGGGGATGAGCGCGTGACTCGGCTGCGCACGCATCCCGGCGTCGGGCTGCTCACCTCGCTCTGCCTGGTGCATACGCTCGGCGACACGGCGCGCTTCGCCAACAGCCGGAAGGTTACGGCCTACGTGGGGCTAGAGCCGATGGAGCACTCGTCAGCTGAGACGCGCCGGTACGGGGCGATCAGCAAAGCCGGGAGTCGCCTGCTGCGATTCCTGCTCGGCGAGGCGGCCCAGATCGCCGTGCGAACCGACGATCAGCTCCGCGCCTTCTATCGGGGGCTGGTAGCTCGCCGCGGCAAAGCCAAGGCGGTCACGGCCATCGCCCGCAAGCTTCTGGTGCGCTGCTTTGTCATGCTACGAGACGGGATAGATTACGCCGAGTTCCGGCGAAGAGGTGTCGCGCGTTCGGTCTGCCCGCACTTACACATAGGCTTCGATGCCTGACATTCTGATTGGGCGACCGACCTCTCCTTTGGGAGAGTACCGAAGCGATCCTCATGGGCTAGCGTTGCCCGGATAGATGATTGGTCGCGGCAGCAGATGCCCCGACCGCGCGAGGAAGAACGACCATTAACAACGGATACGATCTTGAGCCGACCGAGAAGCCACAGCCTTTAACGGCCAGCAATGGTTCGTGAGAAGAAGTGTGTCTAGGCAGTAGTTGACAACAGAGCCTGTTTCATAGATGTGTAAGTGAGTTTGGGCTGAGTCCTCCCATCGGGACTCTAGCGTCGAACAGTATAGCGAACTGGTTCATCGCACCGCTCCAGTTCTTTATAGGCATCGTCCACCTCTTGCTGATATTCCTGAGCGCCAGATACATCAGCTTGAACACGGCCTCGTCGTTCGGGAACAGCGAACGATTCTTCGTCACCTTCCGCAACGTCATGTTCAAAGACTCTATCGTGTTCGTCGTGTAGATCGCTCGCCTGATCTCCGCAGGATACCCGAACATCGGCACGACCCTCGACCAGTTCTGCCGCCACGACCGCGAGATCACAGGGTAGCTGCTTGCCCACGCCTGCTCGAACTCGTCGAGTTGCCGCTCGGCCTCTTCCAGAGTCGCCGCTTGGTAGACTGCCTTCAAGTCAGTCGCCACAGCCTTGCGATCCTTGTGCGAGACGTATGAGAGCGAGTGCCTCACCATGTGCACCATGCAGAGCTGCACCTGCGTCTGAGGGTAGACCGCTTCAATAGCTTCGGGGAACCCCTTGAGGCCGTCCACACACGCGATGAAGATGTCCGAGACTCCGCGGTTCTTGAGCTCCGTCACGACCTGCATCCAGAACTTTGCGCCTTCCGTGTCAGCCGCCCACATGCCTAAGACTTCTTTCAAGCCTTGCAGGTTCAAGCCGAACGCCAGATAGATCGCCTTGTTCGTGACTCTGCCCTGACTCTTCACTTTCACTTGGAGCGCGTCGAGGTAGAGTATAGGGTAAACCGCGTCGAGCGGTCGCGACTGCCAGGTGCGAACTTCATCAAGCACCGCGCCGGTGACTGTAGAGATCAAAGAGGGCGAGACCTCGACGCCGTAAATCTCTTCCAGATGCCCCTGAATCTCACTCAGCGTCATCCCTCTGGCGTAGAGCGAGATGATCTTTTCATCAAGGCCGTCGAAGCGCGTCTGGTTCTTCTTGACGAGTTGCGGCTCGAACTCCGAAGCGCGATCTCTCGGGACATCTATCTGCACCTGGCCTCGCTTGCCGCGCAGTGTCTTCGGGGTTGTGCCGTTTCTAGAGTTGCCGGAGACGCTCGCCCGCCGCGTCATGCTTCTCGTATCCGAGATGATGCGTTAGCTCTCCGTCGAGGACACGTTCGTCGAGGGCGCGTTCAACGAGCGCTTTGGTGAGTTGTTGAAGCAGCCCATCTTGACCGAGCAGGTCATCGGGCTTGCGGTAATCCTTCAGCAACTCGTCAAGCAGTTCAGGTCTAATCGATGGCATAATCTTGTTGTCCTTTCGAGATCGAAAAGTTGATTATCGCCACTTACACAAAATCTAAAAAGGTTCCATAGTCTCGGGGCGTGGTTAGCTCTTATTAAGGTCGTCGAACGTGTTCCTGTTGATGATGCGGGCCCGCAGCATAGCCTTCAGGAGCTCCTTGTAAATCCTCCTCATCTCTTCGCGAGATTGATAAGGCTTCGTCCTGTTGAATCTCAGGAAGGTGATGTCCCCAATGTCGGTAGGGCAGTTCATACCGTCCTCGACCACGATGAAAGTTCGGGCCCGCTTGTTTTTATGCAGGAGGTAACCGAGTTCGACGTAGACGTTGGCCCGGCAGAATTGCTCTGCGAGTTCCTTGGTTAGCACGATGATGCTGAAGGTGGATGCATCCATCGCGCCGAACAGCGAGCGACTTAAACTCGTGCCGAGCTCACTTTGTAGCACGACCACTCGGACGCGGTCACGATTCACCTTCTCGAACCCTTGCGCGAATAACTCCTCAAGCATCATGGCGGGCTCACACGGGGCTGTGCTGCCGTCGCTCTTCGGCTCCCACGCGGCGGCGAGAAAGCCCCTCTCCGGCGCGTCGACCGAAGCGACGATGGGGCACAGGCTGTTGACCAACTGGTACAACTGAAGCTCGCGGCGCTCCCAGTCGATCTCTTCTTTCTGGGAGTTGAGCGACTTCAGCCGGGCAATTTTGTGTGCCGTCAGAAGCTTTTCCGGCTTCCTGATGAGGAGAGTTCTTTTACGGTCCCCGCGGTATGCGACATCGTCGTAGTCGAGCGTCGAGTCGCACTCCCAGATGCAGCGGAAGTGGTTGCAGAACGCCTCGTAGGCGTTGGAGTGATTATTCCCGTCGAGCATCACAACCGGGGTGGAGGTGAAGGCGCAGGTTTCCTCCCCATGTTTCCGCCCGTAGTGGTACGGGTCGAAGAAGAAAAGATTATTCACGCGGAGCCCGCAGATGAGTGTGCTGATGGAGGCGAACCTGATTTCGATCTTGTTAGGCCCGCCGGGCTTGAACCGATCAAGGAGGTCTTGGAGGATCTCCAAACAGTATTGCTGCGTGCGGAGCAAGGCGGAAGACTCGATCTCCTGTTCCGTGAGGGACGGCGCCAGTTGGGCTTCGTCACGCCGGCTCCCGTTCGTCTCCCCCATGAACGAGCGATCCTTCCATATCTCTGACAGGATGCGGTTCTGTCCCGCCAGCGAGTAGGGGTATTGGATGAGGAGTCTTATTCTGACGGCCGTCCCGCTTTCGTTAAGCGCGTCGAGGGACGAGAGGAGTTCGAGCACCCGTTCGTAATGAGAGTTCCGTGTATAACGGTAGTTCTTATCGAGCAGCACGGTCGCCGCCATCCCGATGTAATCGAGATTGATAACGCGCCTGATCTTCGTACCGAGATCCTGATTGATCCTCTCTGCGGCCTGAGAAGTCAGCAGGTAGCTGCTCGAAACCAGGTCGGGATACACTGCCGTGGGGGAAGGCCGGATGGAGAGAACCTCAGACAGGAGTTGGCCATACTCCTCGGACTCCCTGCTTTCAAAAACGTGTACCTTTCGGTCCCTTAACTGCGTCATAATTTTCCCACTCCTTTCTCAGGAACCTCAAATGAGAGGCTTAACACATGCTGCTGCGCGGAGCCGTAAAGCTGGTGTGCGCTTTGTCGCCACGCGCCTTATTAACCTTTTCATAACCCCCCGCTTGTGAGACGATAGGCGTGAGACCCGACACCTCCTGCGCTGCCTCACCCTCGCCGTTAAGATGGGCGAAAGTGGTAAAGTCGGCGTTCGAATGATTTGGAAATTTTTCTGAAGGAAATCTGAAACCTCGCACCGTGACCTTCTCACAAAAGCAAGCGAAGTTCCTCTACGAATTTGGGCCGTTCCGCCTCGACACGGCAGAGCGACTGCTGCTGCGTAACGGCGGCCGTGTGCATCTCACGAACAAGGCTTTCGACCTGTTGCTGGTACTCGTAGAGGCGAACGGCCGCCTGATAGAGGCGGAAGCGTTAGAGAGGCAGGTCTGGGACGTGTTCATCGACAAAGCGACCCTGCCCAAATACATCTCGATGCTGAGGAACGCCCTCGGCGACTCGAAGACGCCGCGGCTCTACATCGAGACGGTGCCGAAGCGTGGCTACCGCTTCAAGCACGAGGTGAGGAAACTGCGCTGGGCCATGATCGTCCTGCCGTTCCAGCCGATCGGCGAGGAGGGCGGTGAAAGGCTGGGGCTGGGGCTGGCGTCGGCCGTCATCAGCAGGCTCGTCAGCATGGACATCAGGGATGTCGTCATCAGGCCGGTCAGCGCGGTAATCCCTTACGATACCCCTAACCAAGACCTGATGGCGGCGGCCCGCGAGCAGAACGCAGACTATGCTGTGGCAGGCCGTTTCCAGAGGATAGGAAAGCGAGTCAGCGTCGAGGTAGACTTCCTGCGCGTGTATGACCGAACGAAGTTCTGGACTAAAAAATACACTGAAGAAGACACCCTCAACCTTTCAGTGCAGGAGGCGCTCGCCGACTACATCGCGCGCGAGGTAGCGCCCCACTTTGGCAAGGAGGCGGCGCGGGATGAGGCCAGGGTAGAGGGCGACTTCACGACGAGCACGGAGGCTTATCAGCTGTACGTTGACGGGCGATTCCACTGGAACAGGTTCACAAGGGCGGGTTTCAAGGAAGCCATCAAGTGCTTCCGGCAGGCAATCAACATCGACCCGAAATACGCGAAGGCGTACGCCGGGATCGCTGACTGCTGGATATGGATGGGGATCTATTCGCTGCTGCCGCCGGACAAGACTTTCCACCGCGCGTACAGGTGGGCGAAGAAGGCCCTCAGTATTTACCCAGGGCTCTCGGGCGCTTACACGACGCTTGGGTTCATTGAGATGTTCGTGCGCAGAGATCAGGCGGCCGCGGCCCGGCATTTCGAGCGCGCCATTGAGCTCTATGAGAATAACATCAAGGCCCACCTCGGTTACTCGCTGCTCCACATGGCGCTGAAACACCCCGACCGCGCGCTGACGGAGATAGACAAGGCTATCGACATCTTCAGCGCCTCGCTCATTAACAAGGTGACGAAGGCGATGATCCTCTACCAGGCGGGGCGCAACGCCGACGCGCTGACGCAGCTCGACAGGACAATTAAATTCGACGAAAACTTTGACGCCATCTACCACCTGCAATCTCTGGTCTTCGCGCAGAAGGGCGACTATAAGCGGGCCATAGAGGCGGCGCGGACGGCGATAGTCAAATCAAAGAACAACCTATTGAACCACATGGCGCTGGCGTATGCCTTTGCGAAGAAGGGGAAGAAGTCGGAGGCGCGGCGTATTGTGAAGCGGATGGAGGCGCTGGAGGCTGAAAACTGGTATGTCTCGCCGTTCCACCTTGCTACCGTCTACTCCGCCCTCGGCGAACGGGAGCGCGCGTACAAACGGCTAGAGCAGGCCCGCGACAGGCACGACCCGTGGTTTATCTGGCTCAGCACCGAGCCGCGGCTCGACACCTTGCGAGCAGATCCGCATTTCGCAGAACATTTCTAGGTCTGGACGTAACCAGATTATGCGCAATACATGTAGAGTAAAAAATTCCAAATTCGGATATCCTTACCTAACTACCGTCATCGGAACCTTCGACCAGTGAATTTCGGTAGTGATGTGATGAAGCAAGCACCTCCAGCTCGAAGGTTCGAGCTGGAGGTGCTTGCTTCATCACATCACTACCTCTCAGAGTTCATGGCGGAGAAAACAGCGGAGCCCCTGTTCGAATTATCCGGCTGTCAGATGGACAGCACAGGATAAAGGCCCGCGCCGTTTTCTTCAAACCGCGCAGGTCAGTTCTCACTGCTGCGCGCCGGCCGAGGCCGGCTTCTTCTATTTGAGCGCCTCGTCGAGCGCGTCGCGCAGCTCCGCCGGCTTGACGCGCCCCCTGTGTTTGAAGACGAGCGCGCCCGAGCGGTCGTAGAGGAAGGTCGCGGGAAGCTCGCCGCTCCAGGTCGGGTCCACGAGGTTGATGGCGGCGTCCGAGTCGTCGGCGTTCAGAAGGTAGGAGGGGAAGGCCGTGGCCCGCGCCTCGGCCAGAAACTCCGGCACGGCTCCCGCGATGTCCGCAGGGTCGTCGAGCGAGACGAGGACGAAGTCGAGCGTGTCGGGGCCGTACTGCCCGCGAATCTCGACGAGGTCGGGGAACTCCTCGCGGCAGGGC
>Ga0190275_10001713_pt1 | contig 16180 bp, 20 predicted proteins | sample Popmic550T_FD_133745 | JGI IMG/M metagenome (GOLD analysis project Ga0190275, IMG submission 133745) | Populus adjacent soil microbial communities from riparian zone of Yellowstone River, Montana, USA - 550 T | ecosystem: Environmental > Terrestrial > Soil > Riparian zone > Trees stand | place...
ATTCCTCCCTGCGAGCGAAGCTCGTGGGGAGGGATGCGCAGGTCGCCATGTCCCCCGGACATGGCTGCGGATTGCGGGGCAATCCGCACCTGCACATCGCACGAAGTGCGGTGGAGGGGCCAGCGGAGTCAGCAAGCCCCTCCACCATGCTGCGCCCACCGATGCTCCGCATCGGGCTGCGCGGTCGGCAGGTCCCCCGGACCTGCCTCGCATGCTCGCTCCCCCTCCCCAACGCTTCGCGGACAGGGAGGATGAGAACCATTTCATCGCCCGCTTCCACCGGCCCGCCGCAGGTGACGCGCTCAGTCATTGCCGGTACAGGCGAAGCGCGGTCTAGCCGGGGGATGACTTCATCGGCGATGCGGGGGGCTCGCCGCGGCATCTTGCTTGCGGCGGCCGGAATCATCTTGGCGACGGGGATCGCGCGCGCGCAGGAGACGTATGACCCGGCCCCGGAGCCCCAGCGGTCGCGGCTGCCGCCGGGGGCAATCGTGCAGCCGCTCGACACCGGGCCGGGCGCGCAGCTGCGCGAAAACCTCAGGACCCTGGCCAACAACCCGCGCAGCTTCGACGCCCTGATCGGCGCCGGCCGCGCCGCCGCGGCGATGGGCGACGGCGAGGCGGCGTTGGGGTTTTTCGCGCGCGCCGACGAAATTTCGCCCAATGACGCGCGGATCAAGGCCGGCATGGCCTCTGCCCTGGTCCAGATGGAGCGGCCCGAGCAGGCGCTCATCCTGTTCGCCGAAGCGGCGCAGCGCGGCGCGCCCGAGGCCGAGATCGCGCGCGACCGCGGCCTCGCTTACGACATGGTCGGCGATCCCGCCCGCGCCCAGCGCGATTATACGCTCGCATTGCGGCGCCGCGCCGATCCCGAGGTCGAGCGGCGGCTGGCGCTGTCGCTGGCGATCAGCGGCCAGCGCGACCAGGCACTGCGCGTCATCGACGGCCAGCTGCGCCGGCACGAACGCGCCGCCTGGCGCACTCAGGCCTTCGTGCTGGCGCTGACCGGCGACGCCGCCGGCGCCGAGGACACGGCCGGGCGCATGATGCCCGCCGTCGACGCCCGGGAAATGGCGCCCTTCTTCGCCCGGCTGCCCTCGCTGAGCCTCGGGCAGAAGGCCGCCGCGGTCCATTTCGGCCGCTTCCCGAGCGACGGGCGCAATGTCCAGATCGCGTCCAACGCCGCCGCAATGCCGGAGGCGGAAGCCGCGCCGCGCCGGCCTTTGCCGGAACCGGAGCCTTCGAGCGGCGTGCGCCGCCGCCCCGGCCCCGCCGAACGGCCGGTCAATTCGCTGATCCGCGATTCCGAGATCGCGCCCGCGGTCCAGCCTTCGCGGCCGGTGCGGATCGCCGAGGCCCAGCCGCGCCGGTTCGAGCCCGAGCCCGCGACGGTCGAGGACAAGGCGGAGGATGAAGCGCAGGATACGGAGCCGCGGGCGCCGGCGCAGACCCCGCCGCGCGAGGCACCTGCCTTCTACTCCGGCGGCAATTTCACTTTGGCGCCCGGCGGCGAACAGCCGCGCGCCGCGCCGCAGCCGCAGGCTCCGATCCGCCAGGCGCCGCCCGCGCGTCCCGCTTTCTCCGACATCGCCAATTTGGTCCAGTCGCTGCCGCAGGAAAGCGCCGCGGCAACCGACCGGCGCGCGCGTGACGCCGCCGCGCGCGAGGCCGAGGCGCGCTACCGCGGCCAGCGCAACGAAGCGGCGGCCCGAGCCCCCACCACCCGCCCGGCCGCCACGCCCGCGCGCGGCCGGAGCGCGCGCGCTGCGGCGCCGCTCAATCCCGCCCGCCACTGGGTCCAGATCGCGACCGGCGCCAACCGGTCCGGCTTGCCGGCGACCTTCTCCCGCCTGCGCGAGCAGGGGGGCGCTTTGCTTGCCAGCCGCGGCGCCTATGTCGGCCGGGCCAGCGCGACCAACCGGCTGCTGGTCGGTCCGTTCGACAACAACCGCGCGGCCCAGGCCTTCGTCAACCAGCTGCGCCAGCGCAGCATCCAGGCGGTAACCTGGACAAGCGAGGCCGGCCAGGAGATAGACCGGCTCCAGACCGCCGCCGCCACGCGCTCGACGCGCACCCGATCCACCCCGGAGCGGAGACCGACCGCTGACACTCGCACCACTCGCAACCGATCCCGCCAGGAGCAGAGGACGCCTGCACGAACAAGACGATCGCGCTAGCCGGGGCCCGCGCGACGCCTTCCAGCGCGACCGCGACCGCATCATCCATTCGATCCCCTTCCGGCGGCTCAGGCACAAGACCCAGGTGTTCGTCGCGCCCGACGGCGATCATTACCGGGTCCGCCTCACCCACAGCCTCGAGGTGGCGCAGATCGCGCGGACGCTGGCGCGCGCGCTGGCGATCAACGAGGATCTGACCGAGGCGCTCGCTCTGGCCCACGATATCGGCCACCCGCCCTTCGGCCATGCCGGCGAGGACGTGCTGCAGGCGGCGATGGCGGGTGCCGGCGGCTTCGACCACAATGCCTATGCGATCCGGCTGCTGACCAGGCTGGAGACGCCCTATCCGCGCTTTGCCGGCCTCAACCTGAGCTGGGAGACGCTGGAGGGCCTGGCCAAGCATAACGGCCCGGTGACGGAGCCGCCCTGGGCGCTGGCCGAAGCCGATGGCGAATGGCCACTGGAGCTCGGCTCATGGCCGGGCCTGGAGGCGCAGATCGCGGCGGTCTCCGACGATATCGCCTATGACAATCACGATATCGACGACGGCCTGCGCGCCGGCCTGTTCACTCTCGAGGAGCTGCTCGGCGTGCCGCTGGCGGCGCGCGCCTGGGACGCGGTCCGCGCGCGCCATCCCGGCGACGGGGAGGCGCGGCTGATCCCCGAACTGGTCCGCGACCTGATCGGGCGGATGGTCGACGACGTCCTCGCAGAGACGCGGCGCCGCACGTCGGGCTTCGCGAGCGTCGAGCGAGTCCGCGCGGCCGGCCGCCCGCTCGCCGGCTTTTCGGACGAAATGGCCGCGGAGGAGGAGGCGCTCAAGGCCTTCCTGCATTTGCATATGTACGAGGCGGCGTCGGTGAAGGCGGTGCGGGCCGAGGCCCAGGCGATGCTCGCCGCTTTGTTCGCCGCCTATCGCCAGAGCCCGGACCGGCTGCCCGCCGAATGGCGGCCGGGGAACGGCGGCGACACCGCCCTGTTGCGCGCCATCGGAGACTTCATCGCCGGCATGACCGATCGCTATGCGATCCGCCGCTACGAGGAGCTGATCGGGCCCGCGCGACTGCCGGAGGGGCTCTGAGCGGGGGACGTTTGCGCCGGAGGCTGGCTCAAGCCTCCGGCGCAGATCAGCCAACTAGAGGGGCTGATCCGCGCCGGACTTTCCCCTATTCGAAGGCGATGGCGCGCCAGGCATTGCTCATCGGCGGAACCGGGCTGGTCGGCAATCTGCTCGCGGATCGACTGCTGGCGGGCGACGTCGAGGTCCATGCCCTCCTCCGCCGCACGGCGGGACGGAGCGCGCCAGGGTGGCACGAACATGTCGCCCCGCCCGCCGCCTGGCCGGCGCTTGTGCGGGCGATCGGCGGAGACGTTGCGATTTCGGCGCTAGGCACGACATCGCGGGCGGCCGGTTCGGACGCGGCCTTTCGGGCGGTCGATTTCGACATGGTGACCGACTTCGCCCGGGCGGCCCGGGAAAGCGGCGTGCGGCAGATGATCGCAATCTCGTCGGTCGGCGCCGATCCGGGCTCGCGGCTCTTCTACCCGCGCCTCAAGGGCGAGATGGAAGAGGCGCTGGCGGCGCTGGGGTTCGAGCGGCTCGACATCGTCCGGCCCGGTTTGCTGCGCGGCGCGCGCGGCGCGGACCGCCGGCTGGGGGAGCGGATCGGCATTCTGGTGAGCCCGCTCGTGAACCTGTTCCTGAACGGCCGCCTCGGTCGCTATGCGGCGATCGACGCCACGAACGTCGCGGATGCAATTGCCGCGCTGACCGGGCATCCCGAGCCGGGCCGCTTCGTCCATCACAATCGCGCGCTGCTTCAAATCGCCGCCGGCATCGGCTAGAGCCGCGCCTCCCCGTGGCTTTGGATTGACCCGTGACGCTCTACGCCCGCTTTGCCGCGCATGTTGACGCGATCCTCGACGCGCTCGAGGCCGAAGGCGCGCTCGCGCCCGGGCTGGACCGGGGGGCGGTCGCGGTCGAGCCGCCGCGCGATCCGGCGCACGGCGATCTCGCCACCAACGCCGCAATGGTGCTGGCCAGGCGCGCCGGCTCCAATCCGCGCGCGCTCGCCGAAGCGATCGTGCCCAGGCTCCAGGCGCTGGACGAGGTCATTGACGCCGAGGTGGCGGGGCCGGGCTTCATCAACATCCGCCTCGACCGCTCGGTCTGGGAAGAGGAGCTCGCGGCGATCCTCGCCGAGGGCGCGGCCTATGGCCGCTCGGACATGGGCCAGGGGCGGACGGTCAACGTCGAATATGTCTCGGCCAATCCCACTGGGCCGATGCACATGGGCCATTGCCGCGGCGCGGTGGTGGGCGACGCGCTCGCCGCCTTGCTCGAATATTCGGGCCACAAGGTGATCCGCGAATATTATGTCAACGACGCCGGCGCGCAGGTCGACGTCCTCGCCCGCTCGGCGCACCTGCGCTATCTCGAAGCGCTCGGCCGGCAGATCGGCGCGATCCCGGAAGGGCTCTATCCGGGCGATTATCTCAAGCCGGTCGGCGAAGCGCTCGCGGCCGAGCTCGGCGACGCCTATGCCGACGCGGCGGAGAGCGAATGGCTGGAGATTTTCCGCCTCCGGACGGTCGCGGCGATGCTCGACCTCATCAAGGCCGATCTCGCCGGCCTTGGCGTCCGTCACGATCTGTTCGCCTCCGAGCGCGAGGTCCAGGAATCGGGGGCGGTCGACAGGGCGCTGGCGAAGCTCGACGAAAAGGGGCTGGTCTACAAAGGCACCTTGCCGCCGCCCAAGGGCAAGACGGTCGAAGATTGGGAGCCGGTGGAGCTGCTGCTGTTCCGCTCGACCCGGTTCGGCGACGATCAGGACCGGCCGATCAAGAAGTCCGACGGCAGCTGGACCTATTTCGCCGCCGACGCCGCTTATCACCTCCAGAAGCTCGAACGGTCCGACGAGCTGATCAACGTCTGGGGCGCCGACCATACGGGCACGGTCAAGCGCACCCAGGCCGCGGTCGAGGCGCTGGCGGGCCGGCCAGCGCTCGACGTCAAGCTGGTCCAGATGGTGCGGCTGCTGCGCGGCGGCGAGCTCGTCAAGATGTCGAAGCGCTCGGGCAGCTTCGTGACGCTGGCCGAAGTCGTCGAGGAGGTCGGCCGGGACGTGGTCCGTTTCACCATGCTGACCCGCAAGAACGACGCGCAGATGGATTTCGACTTCGCCAAGGTGGTCGAGGCCTCGAAGGACAATCCGGTATTCTACGTCCAATATGCCCATGCCCGGATCTGCTCGCTGCACCGGCGCGCGAAGGAGGCGAAAATCGCCTTGCCGGCGCAGGCGGACCTCTCCTTACTCGACGAGGAGGAGCTGGCGCTGATCCGGCTGGCCTCGCAATTCCCGCGCGCCATCGAGGCCGCCGCCGCCGCGCACGAGCCGCACCGTATCGCTTTCTATCTCGGCGACCTCGCCGCCGCGTTCCACGCCCAGTGGAACAAGGGTAACGATGCGCCCGAAAAGCGTTTCCTCGTGGCACAATATCCCGAATTGACACGCGCGCGGCTGGAATTGGCCGACGCGATCGGGCAAGTTGTCCGTAACGGCCTTGGCGTCATGGGCGTGACGGCGGCCGAGGAGATGTTGTGATGATCGAGGACCGGAACACCGAGGGGCAGGATAACGAGCCCGAAGACGAGCTGGAAGTGGGCGACGAGGATCGCCTGCCCTGGCTCGAAGCGGTGGAGGAAGAGGAAGGCGGCGGCGACGGACCGTCGGTCGCCAAGCTGGTCGCCGCGATCGTGATTGGCCTGGTCGCGATCGGAATCATCGTCGGCGGCCTGTTCTGGGCCGGCAATAGCGGCGAGCCCGGCGCAGATGGCGAGGTCATCGCCGCGCCCGAGGGCGATTACAAGGTGCGGCCCGGAGATCCCGGCGGGTTGAACACTTCGGGCGACGGTGACGTCTCCGCCGCGGCCAGCACCGGCCAGCAGCCCCAGGGAAGCCTCAACGTCAACGCGGTGTCGGAGCAGCCGGTCACCAAGGCCGCGCCCGCTCCGCCGACGCCCGCGGCGCAGCCCGCTCCGCAACCCGCGCCGGCGCGCGCCGCAGCCCAGCCGGCGCCGTCCGGGCCGACCATCCAACTCGGCGCTTTCTCGAGCCAGGCCGGCGCCAACGCCGCCTGGAGAGCGCTCGCGGGGCGCTTCCGCTATCTCGCCCCGCTCGCCCACAATGTGCAGCAGGTCCCCGGCCGTCCGCTCTACCGCCTGCGCGCCAGCGGCCCCGACGCCGCCGGCATCTGCCGCCGCCTCCAGGTCGCGGGCGAGGCCTGCTCGGTCGTGAACTGATCCGGTTGCGCTCCTCCACTTTTGCGTTCGTGGGGCCGCGCTTGGTATGAGCCTCCGATGCTTGCCGCGATCCTCGGCCTGTCGGGCCTCGCTCTCACCGACGACGAACGGGCCTTGTTCCGCGGCGCCGATCCCGCCGGCTTCGTCCTGTTCGCCCGCAACGTTCAGGACAAGGCGCAGCTCAGGGCACTAACCGACTCGCTGCGCGACCTTACCGGCCGCGCCGATCTTCCGATCCTGATCGACCAGGAAGGCGGCCGGGTGGCGCGCCTCAGGCCGCCGGTCTGGCCCGAATTCCCGGCCCCCGGCCGCTTCGCCGCGCTCTACGAAATCGCCCCGATCAGCGCGATCGAGGCGGCGCGCGCCAATGCCGAGGCGATTGCGATCCTTCTCGCCGAAGCCGGCGTCAACATGAATTGCCTGCCCCTGCTCGATCTGCCCCAGCCGGGCGCCCACGACATTATCGGCGACCGCGCTTTGGGCCATGAGCCGATGCGCGTCGCCGCTCTGGGCCGCGCGACCCTCGACGGGCTGGAGGCGGGCGGCGTCCTGGGCATCGTCAAGCATATCCCCGGCCACGGCCGCGCCGGCGCCGACAGCCATGAGGAATTGCCGATCGTCGATGCGAGCGCGGAGGAATTGGCCGTCGATCTCGCTCCCTTCCGCGCCCTTCGCGACGCGCCGATCGCGATGACCGCGCATCTCCTCTACACGGCCTGGGACGCGGATAACCCGGCAACGACCTCGGCCAGAGTGATCGGCGAGGTGATCCGCGGGGCGATCGGCTTCGATGGGCTGCTCCTGTCGGACGACCTCGCCATGGCGGCGCTCACCGGCACGCCGGGCGAGCGGGCGCATGCGGCTATCGCGGCCGGCTGCGACCTGGCGCTCCATTGCTCGGGCGTGCTCGAAGACGGAGAGCGGGTCGCCGAGAGGGCGGGCGCGATCAGCGAAGCGGCGCGCGCGCGTCTCGACCGCGCGATGGCGCGGATCGCGGGAAAGGCCTCGGCGCAGGGCTATGAGGCGCTGGCGGCGAAGCGCGACGCGCTGCTGGCCTATGCCGAAGATCGCTAGGCAATTGCGGAAAAGCGCCGAACCTGCCAGCCTTCGCGACCGAACCAGGGGGACCACAACAATGAAACCGCTGATCATGGTCATGCTCGCCGTCCAAATCGGGATTTTCCTGGTGGCGGCTTATTCGGTCCTGTTCGGCCGATCGACGGCTGCGCGGGGGCGGCCGATCTGGTCGAGCCTGGCGATCGCCCTGATCATCGTCGCCGGCACGTCGTGGCAGATCGCGCAAAGCCGTGCGGGGCAGGCGGGCGCCGATCTGCTCGCTTATGGCTCGCCCTTGCTGCTCGGCATGGGGATCATGGCCGCGTTCGTGCTGCTCCGGAAGCGGCGGGGGCTGGATAGCGCCTCCTGATGGGTGGGGCCGGTTGACGCCCGAGCGCGAGCGCCGGCTGCTGCAGAGCGCGGTGGCGATCGCCTGCCTGTCGCCTTTGGTCTTCGGCCTGAAGGGGGCGATCGAGGGGCCGGCGATGCTGGCCGGCGTCGATCCGGGTCGGAGCGCGCCCGACCTGCTCAGCCATTACCGCTATCTTTCCGGGCTGTTCCTGGGCCTGGGGCTCGTCCTTCTGTCCTGCGTGCCGAACATCGAGGCGCGCACGGCGCGCTTTCGCTGGGCGGCGGGCGCGATCGTCTGCGGCGGGCTGGCGCGCTTGCTCGGGATGGCGCTGGGCGACGCGCCTTCGGCCGCGCACCAAGTGGCGCTCGGCGCCGAGCTCGTGCTCATGCCGCTGCTCGTCCTGTGGCAGACCCGCGTCGCGCGGCGGGGCGGAGCCTCGGCGGATCGCGCGATTTCCCCTCGCGCGCCCAGTTGACAGCGCAAGGCTCAAATCCTACATGGCGCTCATCCCGCTAACCGGTTGCCCGGCGGCGCATCCCTGCGCCTGTCGGCTTTGTCTGTTTTCGGGGCCGACCAAGCGCTGAGATAGGCCGCCCGCCAAAGCGGCCTGTGGAGCAGGAGAATATAATATATGGCACGTATCGCGGGCGTAAATATTCCGGCCAATAAACGGGTCGAGATTGCCCTTACCTACATTCACGGCATCGGCCGCACCAAGGCGAGCCAGATCGCCGCCAAGCTCGGCATTCCGCCCGAGCGCCGGGTCCAGGACCTGACCGACCAGGAGGTCCTGCACCTTCGCGAGACGATCGACGCCGACCACCAGGTCGAAGGCGACCTCAGACGCGAGACGGCGATGAACATCAAAAGGCTGATGGACCTCGCCTGCTATCGCGGGCTTCGCCACAGGAAGGGCCTCCCGGTCCGCGGCCAGCGCACCCACACCAATGCGCGCACCCGCAAGGGCAAAGCCAAGCCGATCGCCGGCAAGAAGAAATAAGTTTCGACCGTCCGGCGCGCTCGAAGCGTGCCACGGCTGGGCACATGTAGGGATTAGGAAATATGGCACGCGAACCTCAGCGCCTCAGGCGGCGCGAGCGCAAGAACATCACTTCGGGCGTCGCGCACGTCAACGCCAGCTTCAACAACACGATGATCACCATCACCGACGCGCAAGGCAATGCGATCGCCTGGTCGAGCGCGGGGATGATGGGCTTCAAGGGCTCGCGCAAATCGACCCCTTATGCGGCCCAGGTCGCCGCGGAAGATGCCGGCAAGAAGGCGCAGGAACATGGCGTCAGGACGCTCGAGGTCGAGGTCAAGGGCCCGGGCTCGGGCCGCGAGAGCGCGCTTCGGGCGCTCCAGGCGGTGGGCTTCCAGATCACCTCGATCCGCGACGTGACCCCGATTCCGCACAACGGCGTCCGCCCGTCGAAACGGCGCCGCGTCTAGCATCGTCCGCGCCTGACGGCGCGGCCCGGCAAGAGAAGTAAAGAAGTAGAAATTCGGGAAGTCCCCTTCCCCAACCGCCAGAGGAAAATCCATGGCCGTCAATGCAAAGAACTGGCAGGAAATGAAGAAGCCCAATGCGCTCGAGAGGAAGGTCGGCGGCGACAGCCGGCGGAAAGCGACCTTCGTCGCCGAGCCGCTCGAGCGCGGATTCGGCCTGACCCTCGGCAATTCGCTCAGGCGCGTGCTCCTGTCGTCGCTCCAGGGCGCCGCGATCACCGCGATCAAGATCGAGGGCGTGCTGCACGAGTTTTCGAGCCTCACGGGCGTTCGCGAGGACGTGACCGACATGGTCCTCAACGTGAAGCAGATCGCTTTGCGGATGGAAGGCGAGGGGCCCAAGCGCCTCCAGCTCTCGGCGACCGGCCCGGGCGAAATCACCGCCGGCCAGATCGCGACGACCGGCGACATCGAGGTGATGAACCCTGATCTCGTCATCTGCCACCTCGACGAGGGCGCGACGCTCAACATCGAGCTGACCGCCGAGACCGGCAAGGGCTATGTGCCGGCGGCCTCGAACCGCCCGGCCGACGCGCCGATCGGGCTGATCCCGGTCGACGCGCTCTACTCACCCGTCCGCCAGGTCAGCTACAAGGTCGAAAATACCCGCGTCGGCCAGGAGCTCGACTATGACAAGCTGACGCTGACCGTCGACACCGACGGCACGATCTCGCCGGACGATGCGATCGCTTATGCGGCGCGGATCCTCCAGGACCAATTGCAGCTGTTCGTCCACTTCGACGAGGGCCTGGTCCAGGTCCCGACCATGGCCGGCATGGCCGCGCCGAGCCAGGCCGAAACGGAGGCGGACGCCAACCAGCTCAACCGCTATCTGCTGAAGAAAGTGGACGAGCTGGAGCTCAGCGTGCGGTCGGCCAATTGCCTGAAGAACGACAACATCATCTACATCGGCGATCTGGTCCAGAAGACCGAGGCGGAGATGCTGCGGACGCCCAATTTCGGCCGCAAGAGCTTGAACGAGATCAAGGAAGTGCTGGCGAGCATGGGGTTGAGGCTGGGGATGGACATCCCGGGCTGGCCGCCGGAGAATATCGAGGAGATGGCCAAGAAGCTGGAGCAGGAGCTTTTGGGTTAATCTAGACCCAGAAGCCTGGGTTTCCGGTGACGGAATAAAGAAGGGCTGCCGTGAGGCGGCCCTTTTTCTTTGGGTGCGTGTCCGGTAGCGTGGTCCCGAGGCGACATGAAGACGACGCGCTACTTCGAGGAACAGGTGTTGCGAAAGCGGCCCTACATCGATCGCGCCTGGTGCGAGGACGCAATTGCCACGCCGATCCGCAGCGAAACCCAGCCCGATGGCCGCATCCGCTTCTGGAGCGAAGTCACTTTGCCGGGCGAAATCGAGCCACATGTGCTAAGGGTGGTGACGCTGGAGGACGGCGAGACGGTGCACAACGCCTTCTTCGACCGCAACTTCCGCAAGGAGCCGTGATGAAGCTGCACTATTATCCCGAGACCGACAGCCTCTATATCGAGCTGAAGGCCGGCCCCGGCGCCGAGACCCGGGAAATCGCGCCGGGCGTCAACGCGGACTTTGCCGCGGACGGGACGATCGTCGGGCTCGATATCGACGGCGCGAGCAAGCTCGATCTTAATACGCTGGAGACGCTTGGCGTGCCGCTGACGGCGCTGAAGGCGGCTTGATCAAGGAAGTGCTGGCGAGCATGGGGCTGCGGCTGGGGATGGATATCCCCGGCTGGCCGCCGGAGAACATCGAAGAGATGGCTAAGAAGCTGGAGCAGGAGCTTTTGGGCTAACGCGTTCGTCTCCAAGTGGATACTTCGAGCCGGTTGAAGACGGGAAGGGTCGCCGCGAAGGTGGCCCTTTCTTTGCGTGCCAGTTACGAACGCGCAGCCATGGCGGTACTCGACGGCCAGATTTCTCGCGCGGTTTCAAATAGCAATAGCGCCCGCTCGGAGATCTTTTCGTCGCTCCACTCATCTCCTGCCTGCGCGAGTAACTTCCGATTCAGCTCCAGCTTGCTGTGCTCGTCGAGCTGCAGGCGTTTGCAATTGATGTGACCCGACCAGCGGGCGTTGGACAATGACGGATTAAGTTTGTCGGTAACGAGCGTTAGATTGCCAATATTCTGAATAAGCCCGTCCCGAGCCACCGGGTCCCCTCCTTCGGAAAGGGGCCAATTGGCTTGCCAAGATTGCGGCATGACGTGCTCTATGGTCAACCCTTCGACATCTACCGACAGCTTCTCCGATTTATGCGCTCTTGTCTGCAAGGCGACTTCTATAGCTTGGAGTAAAGTCAGAACGCGGGCTCTGCGGAACCAGCCGTAGAAGCGACTCTTGGTCCAGAAATGAAGGAAGCGTTCGTCGTCCGGCCAGCCGCTCGTCCGCAACACGTCTAGCATCGCCTGCAACCGTCCATGCTCGGTGGCTTCGCCTTGCAAGGCCGTAACAAGATCAAGGGCGACTTTTCCGTAGCCGCGAGTCTGTTCACCGCAAACCATCCGGCGCACCAGATAGCTCTCAAGCGCGGTTGTGCCGCTAAGAAGTAAGTTAGGGTTATCAAGCTGGTATCGCAGCAGCCCGATCAGCACGGGTCGGAATACAACATAGTCGAGCCGATTGAGGCGACGCACGCGATCTCCCACATCGCCTTCCAGCGCTCCCTCATCAATTTCCCTGTAGAGTAACCCATCCGCCTTGAGCGCGGCCATGAACGACGGCAGATTAAGCCTTTGATCTGGCGTCGCTGCGATCACCGTTGCCGCATAGGCAAGAAAGCGGTCGTAAAGATGCTTTGCAGACACGATTTCAAGCGTTTCAAGTGAGAGCCAGTTCTGCAGGAATGTGTCGATGCGCGGGCGGGCGGCATGACCGGTGCCGACGACTTTTCGCCAATAGTCCGGATCCTTGTCAAAGCCGGCCCAGTGCTGAGCATAAAGCGAGTTCGCATCGACTGACTGTTTGCCCGCTTCCCAGAGTAACCAGTTTTTGATCAAGTCGGCGGGAAGGAGGGGCGTGCCGTGAGCGTTCAGGGTTTCAAAGATGGCCTGCGGCTCGTCAAACTGATCGAGATCGAGGACAATCATGCGTAGATGATCGGTCATCGCCGCTGAGAGCGCGAGTGCCCGCTCTGGCGTCCTGTCGCGACGCAACCAATCTAGAAAATTTGCACGAAAGAACACGAAGGCCTCCGCCATTCTCGTTCCGGCCGGCTCGGGGCGGTTGGGCACCCATTCGAGCACCGCACGGAACTGAGCGCGGTCATCGTTGGTAGGCCAGACCTTGAAGCGCGCTTCGTCACTTGATGCGAACTGGTTGGCGCAGAGCAATTCAAGGCGGCCCACAGCCTGGTTCACGGTCGCCTGTCCAGCTTCGCCTTGCTCGGCGCCGCAAACGCGCAGCGCCTCGACGGCCGCTTTCAAGACGATCTGCAGGGTCGTCAGGCGCTGCTGACCATCGATGATCCGGCGCTGAGGCATATCCACCGCAGGTACCATGACCTGCTCAAGAACAGCGGTCCCAAGAAAATGACCAGCGACCGGTTTATGGGCGGGCGGATTCAATACGCGGTCAGCCAGCTCCTGAAGATCGTCGTACAACGGCTGCCACTGGTCTTCCTTCGCCCATACATAGGGCCTCTGAAACAGAGGCACGACATAGCGGGTCTGTGCGCTGAAGATTTGGCCAATTGAGCTGTATGATGGTTGCATGCCGCCCCCCCTATGGGGAATACTAGACCTTGCTTCTTGATGAAGAAAGAGCGCGGCGGAATCGTGATTGCGGGCTTGATCCGGAACCTGCCACTTGTGAGACGACGTGAAAAAGGTGCCTGATAATCCGGCATCATGGAAAAGCGGGCAGCATCGGCCGGTACTCTCTCGACTTGACGATTTTGAATTGTGTAGCTACATAAAAGCGGTCGCCCGAAGCAGTTCAGGCGGCTTCGGAAGGAGCGAAAGGAACTGCGGAATGAATGCGAATCTTGAAAAACACATTCAGACCCAGAGGACGTCCCTCCATGGAGATCACTTACGAGGCTGAGAAGCGCGCCCTAATTCCCAAAACGCGAGGATTGGATTTTGAGGACATGTTTTCGCCCGAGCGACGTTCGATATCGAGGACGACCGCCAAGACTATGGCGAAATCCGATGGCAAACGCTCAGCCTGCTGAGCGGCAGACTGGTCATGGTGGTCTGGACCCAGCGCGGCGAGGCCCGGCACATTATCTCGATGAGAAAAGCGAATGAGCGAGAGAGAAAGAGAGTCGAAGGGCAATTGGATCGACCCGGATGACGCGCCCGAATGGCCGGACGAGGTCTGGGACCGCGCGCAGATTTCGATCGGCGGCAAGGTCATCCGCGAGGCCACCGGCACGCTCACCAAACGCGGGCGGCCGCCCGTGGGCGAGGAGCCCAAGCAGCAGGTGACGCTCAGGCTGCCGCGGCATGTGATCGACCATTTCAGGGCCGGCGGGGCCGGGTGGCAGACGCGGCTTGGGTGGGCGCTCGAGGAGCATGTGTCGGGGGCCGACCGGAAGCAGGGGCGATCGTCCGCCGTGGCGGAGGCCAGGAGTGGCTACGTTGCCGGCGAGCACAAGCCGAGGAAGACATAGAACCAAAACGGTTCATTCTTTTCGCTGAAACCCTTCCAATGTAGGAAATCTTCCGCCATCCCGATTCGCTTCGACCCCGGATCACGTCCGGGGCAGGCAAGCTGAGGGAGATTCCAGCTTTCGCTGGGATGACCCCGGCCTTCGCCGGGGCAGGCGGGCGAGGTGAGCATGGCGGGCAAGCGCAAGAATCCGCTCTGGCGGCAGACGTTCCTTCGGGCGTTGGCGCGGAGCGGGAATGTTCGGGCTTCGGCGTTCGAGGCGGGGGTGGATCCGGGGACGGCTTACGACCATCGGGCGAAGGATGCCCGGTTCGCGGCGAAGTGGGCGGGGGCGCTTGGGAAGGCGAAGGCTTGTGCGGCGAAGCGGCCGCGACCCCTCCACCATCCTGCGGATGGTCCCCCTCCCCGTTCCGGGGAGGAATTGGTGGTGCGGCGCTCGAAGCTTCATGGCGACCAATTGATCCGCGCCGGGGCGGGGCGGTGGAATGCGAAGGCGGAGGCTTTGTTTTTCGCGGCGCTCGAGCGGACGGCCTGCGTGGAGAGCGCGGCGGCCGCGTGCGGCTTTTCGACCAACGCGCTCTACAAGCGGCGCGAGGCCTATCCCGAGTTCGCGGGGGCCTGGGACATGGCGCTCGACCGGGGGCGGGCGCGCATCCCGGACCTGCTCGGCGCCGCCACCCTCGCCAGCCTCGATCCCGGAGCGCCGCCGCCGCCCAGGGGGCTGAGACGGCTGCCCAAGGTCAATGTCGACCAGGCGATAAGGATCAGCAAGATGCACGCGCCCTCGGCCGGCAGGCGCAAGCCGGCCGACCCGCGCGACCATCAGCGCCGCGAGGCGGAGCGGCATGCCGCGCTGACCGTCAAGCTGCGCAAGCTGATCGCGGTGGTCCGCGCGCGCCGGCGCAAGGCCAAGCTGGCCGAGGGCTGGAGCGAGGTGGACGGGCTGCTGATCCCGCCGGGCTGGCTCCCGGGCGAACCGTGACAGCGGCGCCCGGTCCGGGCTAAAGCAGCGGGATGGCGGAGCGGTTCGAGCGGCACAAACAGGCGTGGACTTCGGACGAGATCCGCAAGCTCCATCTGCTCGCGGGCAAGGGCATGGCATTGAAGGCGCTGGCGCGGGCGCTGACCCGCTCCGAGGAATCGATCCGCGACCGCGCCAAGGCGGACGGGCTCAGGATCGCCAAATTGCGCTAGGGGGAATGGGGACAGTCCCCGGGTGGGGGACCGTCCCCATGGCGGGCTAGGCCGAGGCGCCTTCCATGCGGTGCTTGAGCGCGCTCGCCGTGTCGTGGCCGGCGCGGACCGACTGGTAGGCGGCGCGGATCGCCGCCAGCGCGGTGGGGCTGAGCTCGGTGTCGGCCAAAGCGGCATCATATTTGGCCTTGAGATAATCCTCGCCGCGCTCGACCTCCTCGATGATCGCGCGGTCGCCGCCGTCGCCCGAAATGGCGGCGCGCAGATCGACCCAGCGGCGGTGAAGATCGGCCTTCAGCGAGCCGTCGTCCGCGGGGGTGCCGCCCATGGAGCGCACCGCCTGCTGAAGCTCGGCGACGATCCCGCGGCGCTCGGTGCCGAACTCGCGGAAAATGGCGGCGAATCGGCCCGAATCCGAATCTTCGGCGGATCGCTCGAAGCCCAGGGCGCTGTCGATCGTGGTGGTGATGAGCGAATTGAGGATCGAGACGTCATGGTCGTTCAGCATCGGCTACATTCCTTGCTTTTTGAGGAACTTGCTTAACGCGCTGGGGCGGCGTTGGTTCGATGCTTCGCGCCGGAACGGCGCGTTGCTCCGACGAAAAGCGGCGGCGCGCCGGCGCGGCACGGGTAATGTTACGGCGTTCGAATTAAGCCGCCGGTAGCGGGGCCGGCCTAGGCCGGGGCCATGACAGCCCATTTCTCCTTCGCCCTCGACCACCAGCGCGGCCTGATCCGGATCGCGATGACCGGGCTGTTCACGCCCGAAGATGTCGGGCGCTTCGTCGAGGCGCGGCGCGAGGCGCATCGCGCGCTCGGCTGCGCGCCCAATATGCACCTCACCCTCAACGACGTGCGGGCGATGAAGATTCAGCCCCAGCAGACCGTCGCCGCCTTCCACGCCTTGCTCGCCGACCCCGTCAATCGCTCGCGCCGGCTGGCCTTCGTCGTCAGCCGGACGCTGGCCCGCAGCCAGCTGATGCGCGCTTTGGCCGGG
>Ga0190275_10001714_pt1 | contig 16173 bp, 16 predicted proteins | sample Popmic550T_FD_133745 | JGI IMG/M metagenome (GOLD analysis project Ga0190275, IMG submission 133745) | Populus adjacent soil microbial communities from riparian zone of Yellowstone River, Montana, USA - 550 T | ecosystem: Environmental > Terrestrial > Soil > Riparian zone > Trees stand | place...
GAAGGATCTCGTCGCCGGCTCGGGCATCGAGTTCGAAGAGCGAGGCGAGCACGTCCTCAAAGGCGTGCCCGGCGAATGGCGCCTGTTCGCGGTGCGGCCCTAACGGCGGAATCCCTAAGCCTCCCCGGCTCGTATCGTAGGTAGATACGGCTGTCGTCGAGGGAGGTCCGAGCATGGAACCAGTGATGAAACGCGCACGACTGAAGGCCTTTGCAGGATTAGCCGGCGCCTCACTTATCGCCGCGTCGTCGTTCGTCGGACCGGGTGTGGCGGCCGGAAAGCGCCCGAAAAGGATCGAGCTCCCGGATGGTTTTCGGCCAGAGGGCATCGAGACGCGCGGCCGCAAGTTCTTCGTGGGGTCCACCAACACCGGTGCCATCTACAGGGGCGATCTGAAGACCGGGAACGGCAAGGTGTTCATACCCGGCGGCGAGGGCAAGAGCGCGATCGGCCTTGCTCGCGCTCAAGGGATGTTGTTCGTTTCCGGAGGTGCGACGGGTGGCGCCAAGGTTTACGACGAGCTGAGCGGTGCCGAGCTGGGCTCGTTCCAATTCACAACGGAGAACTCATTCATCAACGACGCCGTGGCAACCGACTGGGCGGTGTACTTCACCGATTCTGTAAACCCCGTTCTCTACAAGGTCCCAATCCAAGGGAAGGGTGAGTTCCGGGAGCCAGAGACGCTCGCTTACACCGGCGACCTCGTTTACCAGGAAGGGTTCAACGTGAACGGGATCGACGGCCCGAGCGCGAACACGTACCTGATCGTCGTTCAGAGCAACACGGGAAAGCTCTTCAAGGTAGATCCGAATAACGGAGCTACCGACGAGATCGACCTCGGTGGCGAGACGGTGCCGAACGGGGACGGGATCCTGCTCGACCCGGACGGCCGGTTGTGGGTGGTACAGAATCAGCAGAAGTTGCTCACGCTCGTGAAGCTGAACTCGGATGTCACCGCCGGTCAGGTGGTGAAGCGATCCAACATCCCGAACAGTGACGTGCCGACGACGGTTGCTCGTTCGGGCAAGTACCTGGCACTACCGAACGCGCGCTTCGGGAACGAGACGCCGGATACGGCCGAGTATTGGGTGACGCAGATGAAGCGACCACTACCGAGGTAGTTAGGGGATAACGAAGTCTTTGGTGGTCGCCATCTCGTCGGCGAAGTAGGTCTGGGGGCCGAAGTGGATGTGTGCGTCAACGTCCACGGTCCCCTTCTTTCCGGTGCCGGAGACCTTCATGCCGGACCGGGCGCCGATGTCTTCGAACGGGATCAGGATGCTCGCGTATCCGTTTGCATGGTCGTAGGTCCCGGTCGGACTGTCGAGTTGCGTGAAGGCGTCACCTTTGAGCTCGAAGAGATAGAAGGCGGGCTCGGAGTCGGCAACGGCCTCGGCCAAGAACGTTCTGCCGCCGAGATCGAAGATCCACTCGATCCCCGGGAGGGCCGGGTATCCACCCGTTCCGGGCAGCATCGTTTCGATGCCGATGCGCACCTCCAGCTTTTTCGCTGCCGCTCCAACCTCGAGGTAGGAGATGTCCAGGGCGGGCGGACCGTCGTTAGACGGATCGTCACCCAATCGCTTGAGCGCCCCGGCGGCGGTGGCTTGGGGGGCTGCCATGGCGAGCAAGAGAGCGGTGGCAGTAGCAAGAACGAGATATCGGCGCATGGGCTCAGTTTTCGCCACTTACCGCCCCGTCCCTGTTTCCCGGCCAGGGTAGGAGTGGGTTTCCGGGCGGCGAATCTTCATATATCGGTACACAACGGACAGCCTCGAGGAGGCGGATGACCTTGCGTAAGACCCTGACCTTGTTACTCGCTCTTGGAGTCCTCGCCGCACCGATCGCCGCGGCCAGGCCGAGCGACCGCTCGCAAGCGCGCGCCCAGGAAACTCTTCCCGGCTCGCTCGAATTGGTGGGTCACGAACCTCTGGAGATGCGTGGCATGAACGCGGCTCTGGCCGTGCACGGCAACCACGCCTACATCGGGAGCCGTACCGACAACCACGGGCAGGGGAATGCCGGGGTCATGGTCGTTGACGTCTCGAAACCCGACGCTCCCAAGGTCGTCAGCAAGATCGAAGAACCTCACGAGAACAATCCCGGTGAGACCTCGCGAGAGATGCGGGTCTGGAAGTCCAAGGACCTCCTCATCGTCATGAACCTGTTCTCGAATTGCGGCGAGATCCACGGCTGCGCCCCCACCGAAGGTGATGACAACTTCCGGTTCTATGACATCTCCGGTGCGAACGCAGCAGAGCCCAAGTTCATCTCGGAGTACAAGCCGACGGTCAACCCTCATGAGTTCTACCTCTGGGAAGATCCGAAGGACCCGAACCGCGCGCTCATGTTCATGTCGACGCCGGGTGGGAACACGCAGTTGATGGTGACGGACATCTCGGACGCGCGGAACGGCAAGTTCAAGGAGCTTTACACCACTAGATTCCCGGCCGACGGCTCCCTCCACTCGCTAACGATCACGCCCGACGGGTCTCTGGGCTACGTCGCGCATCTGACCGGCGGATTCATGATGATCGACACATCTGATTTCGCAACCAACGCGCCCGATCCGAAGATCCAATTGCTGACGGCTCCTGCCGACGCTCCTAAGTGGGAGGGGCCCGGTGCGCACAGCGCTGTTCCCGTCTGGGGTACCGACTACGTGTTCGTCGCGGATGAGGTTTACGGAGAAGCGCTGCAGGCTCTCGGGGGACATGGTTGTCCCTGGGGATGGGTTCGGATGGTCGATGCCTCGGACCGTGCCAAGCCAAAGGTGGTGGCGGAGCACAAGCTCTTGCCCTACAACACAGAGGAGTTCTGCACGACGGACCCACCCCGACCGTTCTCGAGCTATGCGTCACACAATCCAACTCTGACCAAGCATCTGGCGATCATCTCGTGGCACTCCGGAGGCTTGCAGGTGATCGACCTAACGGATCCCGCAAAGCCAAAGCAGGCTGCGGAGTGGTACCCGGAGCCACTTCCGGCCGTGGTCATGGAGGATCCCGTTCTGAGCTCCGGCCAGGACAAGGTTGTCGTCTGGTCCTTCCCGATCATCCAGGACGGACTCATCTATGTGGTCGACGTCCGCAACGGCCTCTACATACTTCGGTACAAAGGTTTGTACGACAGCGAGGTTTCCGCAACGAAGTTCCTCGAGGGGAACTCCAACCTCGGCGACGCGCTCGCACTGGGTGGCGTGACTAACGAGCCCGAGCCGACCCCCGAGCCCCCCGCGGGAACCTGCACCATCACGGGGACGAGCGACCGCGACCTGTTGACCGGTAAGTCGGGTCCCGACGTCATCTGTGGGAAGGGTGGCAATGACGCCATCCACGGCGCGGGCGGTAACGACATCATCAAGGCGGGTCGTGGGAACGACTCGGTCCAGGGTGGCGCCGGCGACGACAACATCCGGGGCGGCGGAGGCAAGGACCGGCTCAGCGGCGGTAGCGGCAACGATCAGTTGAACGGGGGCCGCGGCAAGGACACTTGCAAGGGCGGCGCCGCCGACACAAAAACGAGTTGTTAAAGGAAAGGGCCCCGGTGATCCGGGGCCCTTTGAGTTTCTCGCCGACGGCCGAGCCCGTTCGACGGACCGACCTCGTTCTGGCACAGATCTTCTAATACTCGACCTCTACATCGTCGACTGCTTTCGGCATCGCCGTGAAGACTCCCTGCAGCTGCATGAGCTTCATCATGTTGCCGGAGATCTTGATCTTGCCCTGCATGAACGCATTCTGAGCGTTCAACTCCTGCTTGTTGATCGCCACGGCCGTCTCGTAGTTCTGAGTGATCGTGGCTTCGGCGTCGGCGATCTCGCCCAACGCCACTTCGGCGGCTCCACCATCGAGCGTGAAGTAATACTTCCCCTCACCACCATCCGGGGTGTCGGTCACCACCTGCTGCAACTTCACCTGCTGGTTCGCTGCCGCACTCTTGAAGTCGTCCGAGGCGTTCAGCTTCTCCGTCATCGTCGTGGCCCATTCCTCGGTGAGGAACTTGATACCCATGTTTCCTCCTTCGCCGCTTCTGGTTCGCTTCCGGGCGCCGAGAACATACCTTTTCGCGGATGGGACGGAACGAGCCAGGCCTCGACGCGGTGCCTCGTGCGGCGTCGACGCTCGTAATCCTGCGGGATCGCAATGGGCCGGAGGTCTTGCTCACGGTCAGGCCCGAGAACCTCCGCTTCATGGGGGGGTTCACCGTTTTTCCCGGTGGGGCGGTGTCTGAAGCCGATGCGGACCCCGGTTGGGAGGAGCGTTCTCGCTTGAGCCGAGCGGGCGCTGCAGCGGCGCTGAAAGAGGACACGAACGATGCCCTTGCCGCCTATATCTGTGCAATCCGGGAGGCGTTCGAGGAGGTCGGGTTCCTGCAGACCGAGGGAGATCGCCCGATCCCGCGCGAGGCAGCCGAAACCCCCGAGTCTTTCCTCGCTGCGGCAACAGAGCTCGGCGTCGTTCTTCGAACCGACCTCATGGTTCCGTCGGGGCGGTGGGTAACTCCGCTGGGGTCGCCCATCCGGTTCGACGCTCGGTTCTTCATCGTTCGGGCGCACCCCGATTGGGAACCGACGCCGGATCCCTCCGAGGTAGCCGAGGCGTTCTGGTCCACGCCGGCCGCCGCGCTCGAACATCTGCGATCGGGGGAGCTAACGATGGTGCCCCCCACCATCGAGATGTTGCAGCGCCTCGATCTCGACCCGGATGTTGGCTCGATCATGAATGCCATGAGTGGTCCCGGTGCAACCGAAGGAGATCGCAGCGAAAGGTTCTCCGCCTTCGTGCGGCGCGTAGTCGCGCCCAATCCCTCGCTGATGACCGGTCCGGGAACGAACACCTACATCGTTGGCGCGGGCCCTACGTGCGTGATCGATCCCGCGGTTGCCGACTCGGAGTACATCGACGAGATCGTCAACGCGGCCCCCGATATGGAAGCGATCCTCGTCACGCATCGTCATCCCGATCACATCGGCGGCATCGCGGCCCTCGTGGAACGCACGCGTGTGCCGGTCCGTGCATTCGGGAGCGAACCGGCCGGCGGCGTTGCGGTCGATCCCATCTCGGATGAGGAGATCCTGGAGTTCGGAGGAGCGCGTCTTCGTGCTCTTCATACGCCTGGTCATGCTCCTGACCATCTCTGCTTCTACATGGAGGGGGCGGCCGTCCTTTTCAGCGGCGACAACATCCTGGGATCTGGGACGGCCGTCATCTCCCCGCCCGAAGGGAACATGCGGACGTATCTGGCCAGCGTGGCGCGACTGCAGGACAGTCATATCTCCCGCATCTTCCCCGGCCACTTCGCCCCTCTCGATGGCGGCGATGAAGTCGTTCGCCGCTATTTGAGCCACCGCCGGCAGAGGAATGAAGCGATCCTCGACTCTCTTTCACGGGGTCCCCTCACGATCGGCGACATAGTCGCTCGCGTCTATTCGGACACTCCCGAACAGCTGCATCCCATCGCCGTTCACCAGGTGCAGGCGCATCTGGACATGCTCCACGAGGAGGGATCGGTTTTTCCGCGCGGTAACCGTTGGTTCGTGACGGGCGTTGATTACAGTGAGTAGTCCTAACTAAGCCACTGGAGGCGATGACCTCGATCCGCCAAACCGCGGTTCGAAGAGGCAGCTGGAGATGGGCGGCGCAGGTCGCCGAGCTAACCGCGTGGGGAACTGCCGTTCTGATCTTCCTCGTCCTGAGCGTGGGCAACCTGCCCGAGGTCGTCTACCGCCGAGGCCTCTTCGTCGTCATCGGGATGGCGGCCTGGTTCCTCGTTTTCTTCCGGGTGCTCCTTGCCAGGAAGGGGGCCGCGCCCTGGGTCGCGTGGCTGGGGATCTTCGTCGACCTGGCGTTCGCCGCGACCATCTTCGGTTTGTTGCGAGGTCACGTGACGTCGGTCCAACTCGTATTCGTCCCCGTGATCATGGCGACCGGCTTGTTGAGCAGTTTGCGCGAAGCGTTGTCCGCGACGGGGATCGCCGTTGCGGCCTACCTCGGCGTCTCGGCGATCTCCGGTGGGTTGCCGCGGCTGATTCAAGGCTCGTTCAGCATCGCGATCTTCCTACTGACCGGTTCGCTTGCGGGGTTACTCGCGCGCGAACTGCGTTCGCACTACCGTGCCGAGCAAGAGGAACACCGAGCCGCGACGACCACTAGACATCGTTTGTTTGCCGTGCTGGACGCGGTAGACGAAGGCATCGTGTATCGAGACATGAACGGGATCGCGCGCGTGGTCAACCGGCGCGCTGCGGATCTGTTCGGGATCACACCGAGCGAGTTCATCGGCGGACCGGCCGTCGAGCTTCTCCGTACGATCGCCCGGCGCACGGAGGATCCCGAGGGTTTCATGGAGGCTTTCCAACAGGTTCGAGACGACCCGGCGATCGAACTGCGCATGTCGATCGACCAGATCATCCCGGAGCGGAGGAGCCTCAACCTCTACTCGGGTCCTGCACTTGACGACGATGACGTCCTGGTCGGTCGGATCGATGTTTATGCGGATGTCTCGGCCACAGTGCGACAGGCCGAAGAGGTGGCTCGGCTTTACGAGGAGGCTCGCAAGACTGCTGAGAGCTATCAACGGAGTCTCTTGCCCGATGCCCCTCCAAGCCTCCCGCGAGTCAGTGTTGTTGCTCACTATGTAGCTGCAGCCGGTCGACGGGCGGTCTGCGGAGACTTCTACGACTTCGTCCCGTTGCCAGACGGGAAGGTCGGACTGACGTTGGGCGATGTTTGCGGCATCGGTCCCCGGGCGGCGAACGATGCAGCTCTGACCCGGTACACCCTCCGCTCGATCGCGACGGAGGAGATGGATCCGGCCCGCTTGATGGCGAGGATGAACGCGCAGATTTTCATGCAGTCCTCGAGCGAGCGCTTCGTCCGTTTGCTGCTCGCGGTCTTGGATCCCGAACGCGCAGTGCTTACCTATGCGAACGCCGGCCATGTGCCTCCAGTTCTCTACCGTTCCCGAACGGGGGAGGTCGAATGGCTGGGTGAGGGAGGACTCGTCCTTGGTGTCGAAGCGGATTCCGAGTACAAGGTCGGCGAGATCGACCTTGAGCCGGGAGACATGCTCGTCCTCTACACGGACGGTCTAACGGAGGCTCCACGCTACGGCCGCCCCTTCGGACAAGGGAAGCTGACCGACATCGTGTCGGACTACGGACTGGGCACGCCGGGTGAGCTGGTCCAAGCTCTCCGGCGTTCGGTCGAGGCCTGGGTCGCCGAGACCGAGTTGCGTGACGACCTGGCCCTGCTGGTCTGTCAGGTCGCCCCGGATCGAACTCTCGGCGAGCCCGACCGCGAGCTCGTCCTTCCCAACGAACCGTCCCGGGTGCCGGAGGTCCGGCGCTTCGTCGCCTCGTTCCTCGCCGACGTGCGCGCCCCCGTCGAGGTGTCGTCCGAGATTCTTCTAGCGGTGGGAGAAGCGGCCGCCAACGCGACGAGGCACGGCCGGAACCCCGACACACGCAGCGAGATCCGTGTCCACTGTTCGCTCGAAGGCCCCAGCATCTCGGTGGCGATCGCCGACGACGGCCCCGGCTTCGACCCCGCTTCACTCGATGCCGCCGAGCTTCCGGATCGGTTCGCCTCGGGGGGCCGGGGTCTTTTCCTCATGCGGTCGTTCATGGACGAGGTCGAGGTGGAATCGTCGCCGATGGGGACCGAGATAACGATGTTCCGGCGTCTCTTTGGCTCGGGAGCGGGCCCCGCCAACCTGCGGGATAATTGACCAGTCAGTCAAGAACGCCGAAATCGGAACGAAATTGGAGCCAGTCCGTCGAACGCCGAACCTCTAGCCGTTCGGCGAGGAACAAAAGGAGAGTGCCATGGCGCGCGAGGCAGTCATCGTCGAAGCCGTACGGACCCCCCTGGGCAAGCGAAACGGGAAGCTGAAGGACTGGCACCCGGTCGACCTGCTCGGAACCACCCTCAAAGAGATCATCGAGCGCTCCGGCGTCGACCCGAACTTGGTCGATGACGTCGTCTGCGGCTGCGTGTCTCAGGTCGGCGAGCAATCGCTCAACGTGGGGCGAAATGCATGGCTTACTGCCGGGCTGCCCGAAGAGGTTCCCGCCACTACCGTCGATCGTCAGTGTGGCTCGTCACAACAGGCGGCGCATTTCGCAGCTCAAGGAGTTATCGCCGGCGCTTATGACGTGGCTATCGCTTGCGGTGTCGAGAACATGACGCGCGTTCCGATGGGCTCGAGCGCGTCGACGGCCGGATTCCCTTTCCCCGACACCTTGATGTCTCGTTACGAGGGGGGTCTGGTCCCACAAGGGATCTCGGCCGAGATCATCGCCGAGCGGTGGAACCTTTCGCGCGAGGAGCTCGATCGGTTCGGAGCGCGCTCACACACCCTCGCCGGGAAGGCGACAGAGTCCGGTGCGTTCAAGAACGAGATCTTTCCGATCAAGGTCGAAACCGAGCTGTTCGAGACCGATGAGGGGATCCGCACCCCGAACCTCGAGAAGATGGCGCAGCTGCCCCCGGCCTTCAAAGAGGACGGCGTCATCACAGCGGCAAACTCCTCGCAGATCACAGATGGCGCGGCAGCGTTGCTGATCACCACGCCGGAGAAGGCCAAGGAGCTTGGCCTGACACCGCGCGCGCGATTCGCAGGTTTCGCACTCGCGGGCACCGACCCCGTCACGATGCTGACCGGCCCGATCCCCGCGACCCAGAAGGTTGTCGAGCGCTCCGGCATCGCCCTGAAAGACATCGACCTGGTCGAGATCAATGAAGCCTTCGCTTCCGTCGTGCTTGCATGGAAGAAGGAACTCGGCCTCGAGGACGACTGGTTCGAGGAGCGCGTCAATGTGAATGGTGGAGCGATCGCGCTCGGCCACCCGTTGGGTGCATCCGGTGCCCGTTTGATGACGACACTTCTGAACGCCCTCGAGCAGAGGGGTGGTCGCTACGGCTTGCAGACCATGTGCGAGGGCGGCGGCCTGGCGAACGCAACGATCATCGAACGCCTCGGCTAGACGGGGCGCAAAGGTGCCTGGTCTCCGTCTGTAACTAGCTGCATCGGCTCGGCGCAATGGTTCGGCGCGCGGTCGCGCGCCGCGATCTCGACCCTGAGCTCTAATCCGCAGACGCCGCACACGTATTTGAGTCCTTGGTCGCGCACGTCGGTGCGCTCGGGTTCCGGTGGGATGAGGCCGACGTCTCGCCAGTATTTGAAGCCGAACATGAACACGGCCAGAAAGAAGACGATCCCGACTCCGGCCCGGACGTAGCCGTACGCGCTGCCCAGGACGAAGAGAGCGATCCCCGCAACCAAGCCGAGCACAAGCTTCATGACCGGTTATCCACAGCGCTATCCACAGCGGGGGATAAACGACAAGCTTGTGATTTGGGCCCCGTGAGGCGGTTCATTCTCCCCGTAGCTGGCTCAGTGCCACTGGGTCGCGACCATGAACGACGCGGAGATCATCCCGAGCCCGACCCACAATTGATAGGGGAGGGTTCCACCCGGGAGCACGCCGAGGTAATGCGAAATGATCACGATCACTCCCCCCACGAGGAGAGTGAAGAAAACCGCCGGGATTATGGGTCCCGATCTCTTCGGCTTCGGTTTAGGAGGCGGCTGCCTCCTCACCCTTTTAGATTTGCTCTTTGGCATAAGTGGTGAAGATAGTAGCCCGCCCACCCGATAATCATGAGGGCAGATGCGAATACTTCGGATTCTTGGAAAGTTCCTTATATCGGTCGGCATGGGCGTGCTCATGTTCGTCGGCTGGACCCTGTGGGGGACCGGCTTCTACACGCAGGGGCAGCAGAACGACCTCCGAACGGAATTCGCAGAGGCCGCCCCCCTCGAGCGCGGTGAGGATGACAAGCCGGGGCACCCACCCAAGGGTTACGACCCCGGTCCCGGGAGGCCGGTGTTCCTCCTGAAGATCCCGGCGATAAAGATGGATCACGTAGTGATCGAAGGTGTGGGGACCGAGGACCTGAAGAAGGGGCCGGGTCACTATCCGGAATGCCGGCCAGGGTTCGTAAAGCCCCTCTGCACGGAGTTCGACGAGGTGTGGCCCGGCGAGAAGGGCCGGGTCGTCGTCTCGGGTCACCGGACCACCTATGGCGCGCCCTTCTGGGATCTCGACAAGTTGCGAAAGGGAGACGAGATCATCACGAAGACGAAGTGGGGGACCTTCACGTACACGATCTTCAAGAAGACGATCGTGCCGCCCAACTCCGCAGCGATCGTCGTCCCGGGTAACAACGCCGAGATCGCGCTAACGACGTGCAACCCGAAATTCTCAGCGCAGGAACGACTGGTCGTCTTCGGCAGGATGGAGGGACTGGCCCGATGAGCGACGAGAACCCAACCACTTCGACTGAAACACCGACTCGCACGAAGCGGCCGTGGAAGCTCCGGCTCGCCGAGTTGTTCTTGTGGTTCGCCGTCGCAGTGATCACGGCAGTGATCATGGTGTCGATGTCCGAGAGGTTGCTTCCCGCCAACTTCTGATCGACCGCGGGTACGCTGCGCCACCATGTCGACCCTAGTCACCGGAGCTTGCGGTTTCATCGGCTCACACCTCGTCGAGGTCCTTGCCGAGGCCGGCCACGAAGTGGTGGCAACGGATCTTCCATCAGCGCTCGACGCTCCCCAGGAGGACCGGACGCGGTGGCCGGAGGTATGCAGCGCAGCGGGAGCGAAGTTGGTCCCACTCGATCTGACGGATCGTGACTCGATAGAGGCTGCAGTGAGCGGCGCCGAGCTCGTCTTCCATGTCGCGGCCGTGTTCGATTACCTCGCGCCCGTCGAGCTGCTGCGAGCGGTCAACGTCGAGGGAAGCCGCAACCTGTTCAACGTGCTGGCGGCGAGGGGTGAGTGCCGGCGCGTCGTCAACTGGGGAGCCGGTGGTGTCTATGGTCCTCCCGTTGCGGCGGAAGGTCCGTTCACCGAGGAGTCGCCGAAGCGCCCGAGCAATCCCTACCTCGTGTCGAAGTGGGATCAAGAAGTGTTGGCCCACACCTTCCGGGAGCGCGGGTTGGAAGTGACTTCCGTTCGAACGACATCCCCGTATGGTCCGCGTGCCGTCTACGGGTCGGGCCAGCTGCTAGTCGGGCTCGCCGAGCGTCCGGTCGCCTTCCGCAATCTCACGGGCAATATCCCGTTCGTGCACGTGCGCGACCTGTGCCGAGCGGCGGTGCACCTAGTGGGACATGCCTCTGCCGACGGAGAGGCGTACAACGTCACCGACGATGGCCGGATCGATGCGGTGCAGCTTGCCCGTCTCGTTGCAGACGAACTGGGCACCAAGGCCAAGATCCTGCCGGCGTTGCCCATCGGGGTCCTTCGCAAGACTCTGTCGGGGGTGTCGAAGGTGTCGATGGCAGTGGCTCGTCGCAGTGGCAAGCGCCCTCTGTTGGAGTACGACCAGGTTCAGTATTTCGGCCGCGATTTCATCTACTCGAACTCGAAGCTCAAACAGACGGGCTTCGAGTTCGAGATGCCTCAACCCGAGGAAGGCTTGCGGTCAACCCTTCGCTGGTACGTAGACAATGGGTGGATCGACTCGAAGTACGTAAGGAGGGGATAAAGACCTTCATCATCGATTGGCCCGTTCTTATGTTCTTGGGATTGTTGTTCGGCGGTCTGGCTCCGTCCGAAGGTGCCTGGAGTTCGCGCGCGGTGAAGATCGGCTTGGCCGTGGCCGTGGTGTTCACGATGACCGCATTCGTCTCCTATGTCGTTGCTCCGGAGTGGATGTGGATGTACTTCCTCTCCCCCGACTCGGTCGCGTGGACTCTTCCGTTGATCGCCGTCGGTTATCTGGTGACGTTCGGTCTGGGCTTCGCTGCAGCACAGGGCTTGCGTGTCCTGGGACGGGGTTGGGTAACCGGGGCGAGCGCGGCGATGGTGATCGCCGAGGTCGCGGTGGTTGGGGTGACCTGGGACCGATACCGGCTGGTCGGGTCGACCGACGAATGGCTGGCCGGGTCCGCTCATCCACTGTTCGGCGTTCCTCCCTCGGGACCGGTCAGATTGATCAGTGTTCTCGGGCCCGTGTTCGCGGTCGCCTTGATCGCGGGCATCATCGTTACGTGGAGGACCAAGCGTGCGTTTGCTACTGATCGATAATTTCGATTCGTTCGTTTACAACCTGGCTCAAGCATTCGGGGCGCTTGGTGTCGAACCGGTCGTGTTGCGAAACACTGTGGACATCAAAGCCCTTGACGAGGTCGAGCCTGCGGCAGTGGTTGTTTCTCCCGGGCCGGGCACCCCTGCCAGCGCCGGCATCTCCGTCGAGGCGATCAAGCACTTCGCAGGCAAGGTCCCGGTGCTCGGCGTTTGCCTTGGGCATCAGTGCATCGGAGCAGCGTTCGGGGGCCGCGTTGATCGAACACCCGTAGGTCCCGTCCACGGGAAGACTTCGCAGATCACCCACGATTCCAAGAGCGTGTTCTCGGGCTTGCCTTCGCCTTTCACGGCCACCCGTTACCACTCTCTGTGTGTGAACACCGGCACGGTCCCGGACGAGCTGGAGGTATCGGCAACGAGCGAGGACGGAACGGTGATGGGTATCCGGCACCGCACGCTTCAGATCGAAGGCGTTCAGTTCCATCCCGAGTCGGTGCTGACCACGGACGGCCCGCGACTGTTGGCCAACTTCGTGGCCGGCACACGCGCGTAGCGCGCTAGATCAGGCCCAGAAGAATAGGAATGACACGAGCGAGGCCCACGCGAACGCGCCATCCCCAGGCAACGAAGCGTCCCCCGCCTGCACGAAGATCGTGGCGCTGTCGCCCGGCGCCACTTCGGTACCAGCGGCAGGGTCCTGGGCGCAAACGGTTCCCGGTGGTGTTGCCCCGCACTGGGATGGATCGGCCTCTGCTTGCGTGACGGTCAGCTGGTATGGCTCGTCTTCGAGGAAGGACTCGGCTGCGTCGGCGTCCTGGCCGGTCACGTCGGGCATCTCTTGAGCCTCGGGCCCCTCTGAGACGAGGATGACGACAGTGTCGCCGGCCGCGACCGAGGTCTCGGCTGCCGGGTCCTGACTGGCAACGATCCCTTCCTCGAACTCGCTACTCGGCCCCCGGTTGATCGAGACCGTCAGACCGGCTTCCTGGATCACGGCCACCGCTTCCTCTTCCGTCATACCGACGACATTCGGAACCGTTACGGCTTCGGGGCCACCCGAAACGATGAGGCCGACCTTTGATCCGGCATCCACACTCGTTTCCGCGGCGGGATTCTGTTCGATCACTTCGCCTTCAGGGATCTCGTCGCTCTCCTCTTCATCAACGCGACCGACCTTGAGCTTCGCCTCTTCGATCGTTGCCTGCGCCTCTTCGAGCGTCATCCCGACAACGTCGGGAACGTCAACCTGTCGGGGCCCGGCCGAGACGGTGAGCACGACCGTGTCACCTTCGGACACCGTCTCCCTCGCTTCCGGATCCTGTTCGAGCACCTCGCCCTCGGGCTTGCGGCTCTGCTTGTCCTCGCGGTCGACTTCCAGCCCGCGGTCTTCGAGCTCCTCAACGGCCCGGTCGTAGTCCATCCCCACGACATCCGGAACCCTCACCGGTCCTCCCGCATCGAGAACCTGTGTGGCTAGGAACCAGGCACCGAGCGCGAACAGACCCAGGATCAACAGCGCGACGAGTACATAGAAGAACGGCCGACGCCCCTCGTCGTCGGGTCCTTCGTATTCGACCTGCCTCATCACGGAAGTGCCGCTGGAGGCTCGAGACACCATCGTGGTGTCTGCCAGCAAGGGGGTCGCGTGCACCTTCTGGCCGGAAAGGAAGCGTTGGAGGTCTTCGTGCATCTCCGCGGCGTCCTGGTATCGGTTCTCGGGGTTCTTCGCTAGACCCTTCAGGGTGATCGCATCGAGCGCAGAGGGAACATCCGGGTTGCTCGATGAGGGAGGCGGTGGATCCTCCCGAACGTGCTTGTATGCGATGGACAACGGTGTTTCGCCACTGAACGGTGGGCTACCAGTCAGCATCTCGAATAGGACGCACCCGAGCGAGTACACGTCGGATCGCGCGTCAACGGGATTTCCCTGTGCCTGTTCGGGGGAGAGGTAAGCGGCCGTTCCGATGACCATCCCGGTCTGCGTCATCGTTTGCTCGGCCTCTCCGCCGAGGGCGCGCACGATGCCGAAGTCCGTCACCTTCGTTTGCCCCGAGTCGGTGATCATGATGTTCGCCGGCTTGACATCGCGGTGCACTAGACCGGCGGAGTGCGCTCGCTCAAGTGCCTTTGCCACGTCGGCCGCGATCTCGGCGGCACGTTCGGGGAGGAGGGGGCCTTCTTCTTGGATGATCTCTGCCAAGGAGCGGCCGTCGATGAACTCCATCACGATGAAGTAAGTGTCGCCCTCGGCGCCGTAGTCGTAGAGAGAGACGATGTTCGGATGGCTCAGGTTTGCGGCAGCCTGCGCCTCGCGTCGGAAACGTTCGACGAAGGACTTGTCGCCCGAGAATCTCTCGCTCAGGACTTTTACGGCCACCTCTCGGCCGAGGAGCTCGTCACGAGCGCGGTAGACGTAGGCCATGCCGCCCGAGCCAACCTGCTCGATGACGGCATATCGACCTCCGTAGGTCTGCCCGTCCGCGCTCAATCTTCGTCCTTTCCCTTGTCTTTCTTGGCTTGGCCCGGCGGGACGAAATCGTCCCCTTCTTCGTCGTCATCCTCCTCTTCAGGAGGGCCGGTGCTTACAAAGAGAGTAACTGTGTCACCGGGAGAAACCATGGTTCCCGCGCCCGGGTCCGTCCCGAGCACCACTCCTGGTGCGGCATCACTCTCCTGCTCCTCGATCTCGACGTTCAGCCCGTCCTCCTCTAAGACGCTCTGAGCGTCTTCATAGTTGAAGGCGCGAACGTCGCGCACCTCGACCTCTTCAATGGCGGGTGTCTCGGTCGGCTCTGTCGATCCCGTGGTGCCGGCGGGCGGGGCTACGGCTCCTTGCCGATCGCGCTGACGCTGCGGCCTGTCGGAGTCGGCCAACCGGTAGAAAAGGAGCCCCGCGGCGGTCAAGCCCAGCAAGACGAAGATCGAGATGACCACTCGTCCGACCACCTGTGGATCCCACCGCGGAGGGTGTGATGGGAAGGGCCATGCCGCGTCGCCCTCGCGGCCCCCCTGGGTAGACATCACAGCCGTCGACCCGCCACCCGCGATCGCCGCGGTCATCACAGCACGCGTGTCGGCCTCCGCCCCGACCGGAGCGCGTAGCGCTGTCGCCAGGTCGTTCGCTCTCAGGTACCGATCCTTCGGACGCTTAGCCGTCGCACGCGCAACGATCCCATCCAGTTCCGGACTCACATCGGGGTTCAGCGCACTGGGGGCCGGCACGTCTTCTTTCATGTGCCGCATCGCGACGGCAAGGGTCGAGTCGCCGGTGAAAGGCACGGTCCCAGTCAGCATCTCGTACAAGACGATCCCTGCGGAGTAAAGATCGGACGCGGGCCCTACCTGCTCGCCCGAAGCTTGTTCCGGTGAGATGTATTGCGCCGTCCCTAGTAGCGACCCCGTTGCAGTGAGGCTGCTGTCCGCCTGTGCTCGCGCGATCCCGAAGTCGGTGACTTTGATCCGGTCGGCATCCCCCACGATCACGTTCGCGGGCTTGATGTCGCGATGGATCAACCCGCCCTCGTGGGCGTGAGCAAGTGCATCCGCTATCTGTGCCCCGATCGTCGCCGCTCGGGCATTCGACAGCGGACCGTTCTCTCGGAGCATTCGCGCCAGGTCCCGGCCGCGAACGAGCTCCATAACGATGAAGTTATGCCCTTCATCCTCGCCATAGTCGAAGACGCCCGCGATGCTCGGATGTGACAGAGCGGCCGCGGCCCGGGCTTCTCTCCGGAACCGCTCGACGAAGCGAGGATCCCCGGCCAGCTCAGGCTTCAAGACCTTTACCGCAACTTCTCGGTGAAGTCGTGTGTCGGTTGCCCGGTAGACCGTTCCCATCCCCCCGGTCGCAACTCGATCCATCAACTCGTAACGATCTACGAGCGTGGTCTCTACCATCCGCGTATCGACCTATCCATATCGAGGAGTGCTTTGGCTATGGGGGCCGCGACTGCTCCACCGGTGGCTTCCGAACCGAGGGTGCCGCCGTTCTCGACGAGCACCGCAACGACGAGTTTGGGATCGTCGGCCGGTGCGAAACTGATGAACCAAGTGTGAGGGTCCGCGCCTTCA
>Ga0190275_10001715_pt1 | contig 16171 bp, 14 predicted proteins | sample Popmic550T_FD_133745 | JGI IMG/M metagenome (GOLD analysis project Ga0190275, IMG submission 133745) | Populus adjacent soil microbial communities from riparian zone of Yellowstone River, Montana, USA - 550 T | ecosystem: Environmental > Terrestrial > Soil > Riparian zone > Trees stand | place...
AAGATGTGCGTACTGGCCCGAACGGGACCACCTCTCCCCCCAGGACGTCGCGAAGGCGGGAACACGAATGGAGCGCTCACCGACGGTGATTAGCACACCCCGGCCGGCAAAGGAACCGTCAGATCTTCTTGCGTGACGATGACACCGTGGTATGGCTGACGTCGGCTAGTGGGGGGACCAGGTCGCGTTAGCCCTGGTGCTGTTGGGGCAGCACCAGGTACAACTTCTTGGCGAACTCATTGCGCACTCCCGAGTGCTGAAGCGAGGAGCGACCATGGCTGGCTTCACCAGCCCCAGCGTCGCGCAGTCACGCGTCGATGCTGGCCATGTTGGCGTCGTCGTGGCGTGCCCCGAAGGCGGGTGGAAGGTTGTCGAGCCGGTTCAGTTGGTGCGTGGTGAGTTTGATCCGGTCGGCGGCGGTGTTCTCTTCGACGCGGGCTACTCGGCGGGTGCCGGGGATCGGGGCGATGTCGCTGCCGCGGGCGAGGAGCCACGCAAGGGCAGTCTGCGCCGGGGTCGCGCCGATTTCGCCACCGATCGCTCGAACTTCGTCGACGATCGTCAGGTTTCGTTGGAAGTTCTCACCCGTGAAACGCGGATTGGTTTTCCGCCAGTCGTCGTCGGCGAAGTCGTCGACGGTGCGGATCTGCCCGGTCAGCAGACCGTGGCCGAGCGGCGAATAGGGCACGAGACCAATACCGAGCTCGCGCAGCAGCGGAAGGATCTCCGCTTCCACGTCACGCGTCCACAGCGAGTACTCCGTCTGCAGCGCGGTAACGGGTTGGATGGCGTGAGCGCGACGGATGGTGTCCGGGCTTGCCTCTGACAGCCCGAAGTGCAGCACCTTGCCCTCCGCGATCAGATCGGCGACCGCAGCAGCGGTTTCCTCGATCGGCGTGTTCCGGTCCACGCGGTGCTGGTAGTAAAGGTCGATGTGGTCGGTGCCGAGCCGCCGGAGTGAGCCTTCCACTGCGGCTTTCACGTTCGCGGCACTGCTGTCGACAACGCCCGCTCCGCCACCGGAGTGAGAGACGAGCCCGAACTTCGTGGCCAACACGACCTGGTCGCGTCTGCCGGCGACAGCGCGTCCGACGATCTCCTCGCTGAGGAATGGGCCGTAGATCTCCGCCGTGTCGATGTGCGTGACGCCTAGATCGAGAGCGCGATGGATGGTGCGGATGGACTCGGCGTCGTCGAGGGCGCCTTCGGAGGTGTAGGTGCCGGCCATCGTCATCGCGCCGAGACCGATGCGGGAGATGTCGAGCGAGCCTAGTGAAACGTGCTTCATTTCGTTTTTCCTTTGGGAAGTGCGCCGGCCGGCCCGAGGAGTTGCCGGGCGGTTACGGTTGCGTCCAGTCAATGCGGTTCTCCGCCAGCGAGGCAGACCGCGCCTATCCGGTTAACGCCAGGGACCCCCTCGCCGCCATGGCGCTGACGTAGATTCGGGGCATGGACACGCCGAGCGACATCCGGGAGTTCCTGACCACCAGGCGGGCCAGACTCACTCCCGACCAGGTCGGAATCCCCGACTTCGGCGGTCGTCGCCGCGTGCCGGGGCTCCGCCGCGAGGAGGTCGCGCTCGTCGCAGGCATGAGTGTCGAGTACTACACGCGTCTGGAGCGCGGCAACGCGCGGGGAGTGTCGGAAGCTGTGCTCGAGGGCGTCAGTCGCGCACTGCAATTGGATGCCGCGGAACATGCGCACTTGTATGATCTGGTCCGGGCCGCGAACGAAGGCATCCATCCTCAGCGGCGGCGGGGTACCGCGAAACCGCAGCAGGTGAGGCCGGGGGTGCAGCAGCTGCTGGACGCGATGCACGATGTTCCGGCGTTCGTACAGAACGGCCGCCTCGACATCCTTGCCACGAACCGGCTCGGCCACGCTGTCTTCTCCGAGATATACGTGCAACCGCAGCGCCCCGCCAACTTCGGCAGGTTCGTCTTCCTCGATGACCGAGCTCACGCCTTCTACCGGGGCTGGGACGAAGCCGCACGGCAGACCGTCGCTCTGCTGCGCTCCGAGGCGGGACGCGCCCCACACGACCGAGCTCTCAGCGACCTCGTTGGCGAGCTCTCCACGCGCAGCGATGAATTCCGCGCGCTGTGGGCCTCCCACGACGTCCGCGAGCATCGCACGGGCATCAAACGCATCACGCACCCGACAGTCGGCGACCTCGACCTCGACTACGAAGCAATGGAACTGTCGTCAGCTCGCGACCTGCTCCTGATCGCATACACCGCCGAACCTGGAACCGCCTCCCACGACGCGCTGCACCTCCTTGCCAGCTGGACAGCCGAGGACTCCGCATGGCGATCAGCACATGGTCCACTCGCGCACGCGAGCGTACGGGTCGCAGGGCCCAAGTGCAACCCTGCTTCGGCGGCGGTGGACGAGCGCACCATGGAACGATGATGACGTTGCACTACACGGGGGACACCGTTCTTCTGGACGACGATGTGTGTGATGCGGTGCTCAGGTACGCACAAGCTCTTGCCGATGCGCAAAGCTCCGATGTGGTCGCGGTACCGATGCGCACGCCGGACGGCGAGGACGTTGTCGAATTCCTGCTCGGGCCGTCCAGTCAGCTCTACGCGACCCATGCAGCAGCTGACATCCAGGAACGGCGGCATCCCGAGGTCGTAGACGATCTTGACCGGCGCACGCGGCTGCTGCATCCGACGGCCGTGGTCGCACCGCGCTCGCCGGATCTTGATCTGGAATTCGATTCCGACGCGAGATAGCAAAGCAACAAGAAGGACCGACGAACCCGGCAGCGGCCATGCTGACGCCGCAGAGCCACGCAGCTAGCCGCCTCGCGAGCGGCGGTGCGGCTTCGGAGGGGTGCAGGTCCTCCGCGCGGCCCCGACCGGTCCCAGGGATCGTTTCATTCCTCTGCCCCGACTCGACCGGCCTCGCGCGCGCGGCTACGCCCAGAGGGAGACTGTCCACCCGGCAGAGTGGAGATCCGTCCTAGGCGGTGATAGTTCGGCCCCTACCGAGATGCTAGGAGGGGCCTGCTCCTAGTAATAGTCGTCGCCCCAGGCAGTCGACTTTGACGAGTCGTCGGCGTGGTGTTGCTGATTGGCGTGAGCGGTGGGGCGTTGTGCTCGCGTACGTTCTTCTAGGCGGGCGACCACGTCGAGGTCGGTGATCTCCGCGCCGTCGCCTTCCACATCCACCGCGATCATCTGGCTCGACGGCCCCAGGATGAAGGTCGCCTTGACGCGAAAGCCGTCAGGGGTCAACACCGGTATCTCGATCAGTTCGGCCATGCGGGCTTCCGCGAGGGCTTCACAGTAGCGCAACACCGCGATTGCGATGTCATCCCCGGTGGTCAATTCAGTACCCGCATAGACGAGCTTCTTCATCTCTTCAAGATGCGCCTCCACACGGTGCGCATGTAGACCCTTGACAGTTGCGCTGGACCGGGATACCGCCGCACTTGATTGCTCATCTGTTGACGCGGTCGTTGTCGCCTGACGTTGCGCTCGTCGACCGATGACGGGCAGGTGAGCACATCAGGCGAGTCTCGTCGGCCCGTTGCGTGCGCGGGCCAGATGCAACACGCTAAGCATTGTGGCGCACTGGGGTGACTAATCCAGCGTCAGCCTGGAGGCGGGAGATGGCGGGTAAACCTCTATATGACATGGTCGTGGTGCTACCTGGGATCACTGGCAGCGTCCTTCAAAAGGATGGCGAAGACCTGTGGGCGATATCAGGACGGGCGGCTTGGCGGGCGCTTCGGACCCTGGGAGATTCGCTTCAGGAGTTGCGCCTTGACGGGGACGATCCCGGTGGGATGGTCGCGACGAGGCTGATGCCAGACGCGCACGTTGTTCCGGGGCTGGTGAAGATCGACGGCTACTCAGCCACGGTGGCGATGGTCGCCGACACCTTCGACACTGTGCGCGGGTCGATCGACCATGATGCGCCAGCCAACTTCATCGAGTTCCCCTATGACTGGCGGTTGGACAATCGGGTAAACGGCCAAAGGCTCGCCGAGCTGGTCTCCGATCGTCTGACACGCTGGCGCGAGTACAGCCACAATCCGCGCGCGAAGGTGATCTTCCTGGCGCACAGCATGGGCGGACTGATCGCTCGTTACTATCTTGAGGTCCTGGAGGGTTGGCGTGACTGCCGGGCGCTCATCACGTTCGGAACTCCTTTTCGAGGCTCATTGAACGCAGTGAACTTCCTCGCGAACGGATATAAGAAGCTGTTCGTTGATTTGACGGAGGTGATGCGTAGCTTTCCTTCGATGCACCAGCTTCTGCCGATCTACCGGTCGCTGCGCATCGGGGAGGACTATGTGCGGGTGGCCGAGACGAACGGCATCCCGGGCATCGACCTGGCGCGCGCGAAAGACGCGTTGGCCTTCCACCGCGAGATAGAGGACAAGGTCAACGACCACCGCACCGACCCCGAGTACCTCGACGGGGGCTACGTGATCGTCCCCGTTGTCGGCACCCGGCAGCCGACATTGCAGTCAGCCGTGCTGGTGGACAAACGCCTCACCGTGTCCGAGGAGCTCCCGGTATGGATGGATCCCCTGCTGGCCGATGGTGACGGCACCGTTCCGCGGGCCTCGGCCGTCCCGATCGAACTCTCGGATGCGTACAGGGACAGCTACGCCGCCGAGCGGCATAGCTCGCTGCAGTGCAACCGCACCGTTCTCGACGATATCCGCGGGCGGCTGGAACAGATGCAGGTTCGTGGGCTGCGCGAGGTCCGCGGGCCGGGCGAGAGCTCTGCCGCTGCAGAGCGTCCCGCACTCGCCCTGGCCGTCGACGATCTGTACCTGGCGGATGAGCCCGTTACCATGACGGCCCGCGTCGTAAACAGCGAGCAACCAACAGGGGCGTTACGCGCGCGTGTCGAGCTCGTTGACGCGCCCGCGTCGGAGCTGGCCCGTTCCGTCGAGTTCTCAGAGAGCGCGGACGGGTGGACGTGCTCGCTGGAGGAGCTGCCCCCTGGTCTTTACCGAGTCGAGGTGCGCACAGAAAAGGCCGGGCCGTCGGCGCCCCCGTCCGTGCACGATCTGTTCGAGGTCGCCGGGACGGACTGATCGTGGCAGACGACGGACAACTGCTGGCGTGGCCCCCGTGGTCGCGGGTCGATGACAAGGGCCTGGCACGGTACGTTACTCAGCAGGCCAGCCGCTGGACGTCGCTCCCCGTCAGCCGGTTCGATCTCGCTGGACAACTCGACCAGCGGCGTGCCGTCGCTCGAGCTGTGTATGTCGCGCTCAAGGAGCGCAGCATCCGATATGCACTTGAGGAATATCTCCCGTCGGAAGCGCAACAGGTCATCCGCACACCGCCGGAGATCCTCACGTCTCCCCGGGAAGGGACATGCCTGGATTTGGCGGCCCTGTTCTGCGGGATGAGCCTCGCCAACGAACTGATCCCGATCCTGATTGTCATTGATGGACACGCTCTGGCGGCTGTGTCGCTCACCCACGGGGTGCGGGACTGGAACCGGTACCGGCCGGGGCGGGAGCTCTTCATGACCGGCCCGCTCACCGACCCGCAGCGCCTTCGCGACCTGATCGACGAGGAATCCTTCCTGGCGGTGGAATGCACCGGATTCGCTCACAGCGAGCAACTCGGCCAACTTGGTGACAAGCCTGAGGGTCTGGGTCGAGTGAATGGCGTAATGGACTTCGAACAGGCGGTTCGGGCTGGCAGATTGCAGCTCGACAACGCTGATAGGCCGTTCCAGTTCGCCATCGACGTCGCGGTCGCCCATTACGGCTGGCGCATCGAGCCCTACCCGCTGGAGGTACTCCCGGGGGCTTCGATGACCAACATCTACCGCTTGCTCAGTGAAGCGCCGGCAGCGCTTTCCCCACACTTGAAGGTTCTGGATTTCGAGAAGCTCGTAGAGGAACGCACACGCAACTTCGTCGGGCGCGACTTCCTTTTCCGGGCAATTGACGACCTTCTGGTAGACCCCGACTTCGCATCCGGCTACATTCTGATCCGCGGAGAGCCGGGCATCGGCAAGACCGCACTGCTGAGTCAGCTCGTCAAGACGCGGGGCTACGTCCACCACTTCAACATCGCGCCACAGAACATCCGCTCGGCACGCGCCTTCCTGGAGAACGTATGCGCCCAGTTGATCGTGCGCTACGAACTCGATCACCGTGTGCTCCCGCCTGAAGCATCCCAAGACAGCGCATTCCTCAGCCAACTGCTTGCCGAGGCGGTTCAAAAGAGCGGCGACGAAGCCATTGTGGTTCTCGTCGACGCGCTGGACGAGGCCGAGGATCTCGGGGTCGCGGCGAACGCGAACCGGCTCTACCTGCCACAAGTACTACCGCGAGGGGTGTTCTTCGTCCTGACCTCGCGGGAGCAGTACGACTACCGGCTCGACGTCGACCGCCGCGAGGACCTCTACCTCCGGGACGACGATCCAGAGAATCTCACCGATGTCCGCAGCTATCTGCAGAGCTTCATCGCGGAGCACGAGGACGAGATGAGAGGAGGTATCTCCGCGTGGGACATCGACGTAGATACATTCATCAAAGAACTGACTGGCAAAAGCCAGGGCAACTTCATGTATCTGGTTCACGTCCTGGCGGACATCCGGGGCGGCGCGCTCTCACCCTTGAGCATCGACAGCATTCAGAACCTCCCCAAGGGCTTGCGTGCCTACTACCAAAGGCACTGGCGGATCATGCGAGAGCAGGACCAGGATCGCTTTGAACGTATCTACGAGCCAGTCCTTCGCATTCTGGCTACCGTTCGTGAGCCGGTCGCACTGGGCGCCATCCAGGAGTGGACGAATGTCGATGCCGCCAGAATCCGGGACGTCATCCGCGACTGGCGACCATTCCTCAACGAAAACCAATCGGAAATGGGCGAGCCCCTCTACCGGGTCTACCATGCGAGCTTCCAAGATTTCCTCGCCGAGGAAGGCGTCGGCCTTCGGCCCTACCACCAACGAATCGCCGAGACCGCGCTTCGCAAGATACCAGGATTCCTATCCGACACTCCCCCAGGCTGACTGGGCAAGGATCACAATCCCGTTGGCACCCTACGCACACCACCTTTCAGAGATGGCGCCAGGACGAAACGATCGAGGCCGCCCGAATGGCGCTCAGCCAGGGCCGCAACCTGTTTGCTGAAGGCCGGCGTACCGCAGGTGCCGACCTTCAGCGACCTCCCGGACAACCTGATCCCCGAAGTCTTCCGTCCCAGTGCCCCGGCGTACGACGATGAGTTTGATGTCCGACGCGCAACAGCCCGCACAGCCTTCACTGCTTGCGGCGATCACACCGTACGAACTGTCGCACATCCCTGCCCACCTAGCGAAGGCTGGACTGTATGACGACCTGCATCGCCTTCTGAGTCTGGAAAACGGCGCGAGTATTGACACAACTCTGCGGCCCGCCGTTAGGTCAATGAATGCGTGGTACGTCGCGGCCATGGCTGGAGGCGACCTGCAGATGTATCTAGAGCACTTGAACGTCGCTGCTTCTGTAGCTCGTGACCAGACGCGCCAGGCGTTGAAGGGCGGGCAGGCCAGAACCGCTCTCCGCCATGAGGCACGCTATGCCCTCAGCCTGGCCGCCGTCCGAAACGTTGCAACGAACATGTCGGTGCGGCTACTCACGACGATGGTCCGCCAGGGCGCCTTGACCGTCGAGGATGCTCTCGCGTATGTCCGGCAGATTCCAGATGCCAGAGACAGGGCGGAGGGACTCACCACGGTCCTCGAAATGCTCAGCAAGGCGGGGAGCGATGCCGACACGCCGAGCGACGTGGCCACCGAGGCTCTCGCCGCTGTGTCCGCCATAGCGGACGAGTTCTGGCGAGTCGGGGAGCTGGGTCGGTTGGCCCCGCATCTCCCGGCACATCTGGGCACGCAAGCATCTTCGATCGCCGGAACCATCGCCGATGTCTCCTTGCGGGTCATGGCTTTCTCCATGCTTGGTGAGCCGATCGAGCCCGCGTTGGCGAAGAGCGTCGAAGGTCTTCCCTATTACCGAAGGATCGCGGCTACTGAATTCGAACTCACCGACGGAGCGCAATCCTTCCGCGCCGAATTCACCCAGCGCCGCGCTCATGCGATCGCAAATCTGATTCCATTCGTCAGGGAGGGAGCGGGCCGCCGCATCACCTCCGCCCACTGGCTCGCTGAAAGTTACGCAGCGTTGGCTAGCGAGTCTGAGCAATTTCTTGACGCAGCAATCTCAGCAGCTGGACGAGTGGGTGGGTGGGCAGCGCACAAGGCTCTATTGCGCTCGGTAGCCGTCTGGTTGACCAGAAGTGGCAAGGTCAACACTGCCTTGGAACTCCTCACGGCCGAAGCACAGGACCGGTCCGAGCGTCTGGTGTTGGAATGCGAGATGGCTGTTGCAGGCGGGTTGCCCGTCACAGTTGCGGAAGTCGAGGCGATACCTGATCCCGACGCCCAGCTTGCAGCACTCCGATCACTACTACCCCTACTGAGCGAGTCAGAGCAGCACCTCGCTGTCGCCGCTGTACTTCGGTTGACGGCGGATCGATTTCCCGCCGACGGCTTGACGATCGTGGCTCCCTACCTCGGAGACGAGGGCTGGCGAACGGCGGTTGGTGCCGCCCGCGTCCTAGAAGACCCCGAGCAGCGCATGCGGGTGATAGGGGTGCTTGCTGAGCGGGCGATTGCCTTGAACCAAGGCGACTTGCCGAGCGTCCTGTCCAGCCTGCTCTCGTGGATCGAAGATCGGTTCTGGTATGGCCAGGTGGTCGAGAGGTTGGTGCCGACTCTTCTAGAGGCGGCCTACCCTACGGAGGCGCTGAGACTTGCCAAGACGCTGCCGTATCCTCATAGGCGAGCGGCCTTGATCGCGCGGTGTGCGAACGGGCTCACAGGCACCGCGCGTGAAGCCGCAGCGACCTCCGCTCGAAAACTGGCTGAAGAATTGGGCACTCCCGGCGGTCGTGTTCGCGCGAAACTCCTGGTCGCCGCTGCGTACCCTCATGAAGCCGAGTGGGAACTCCTCGATCAAGCGGCAGACCTTGCTCTCGGAATCGAGAAAGGGGTCGAACCTCTTCGCTCAAGCACCCTCGCAAGCGCATCACTGGCGTTCGCGTCCCACTCGCAGCCGACTAGGGCTCTGGCCATCATCGACGAGATTGTCGACGAATTTTGGCGTGCTGAGGCGCTGACAAGTGTCGCGGAGCACGGAGATGTGGATTCCCTTGAGGTCGTGCTGGAGAGCGGACGGTCGCTCAGGTCGCGCAGCGACCGCTCGCGTGTGATCACTGCGGTCGCGCGGCGTCACGCGGTCTTGGGTAGCGATGCGCTCATGCTTCACAAACTGTGGGACGAGGGATTAGCGGCCGTGGCCTTAGGAAGTCGCGAAGAGTGTTTGCACGAAATAGTGACCCTATTACCGGTCGTCGCGGCACTCGGGGGGTTTGAGGCGCCCGCATGGATCGTAGCCGAGAGCAGTACGACGATGAGGTGGTGGGAGTGATGCGGGTCGGCCAGCTCATCTATTCAGACAGCGTGATCCGAGGCGCAGACGTTCTCATCGTTGGCGTCGCTAACGCGCAAGTGCGAGCTGGGGCAGTCCATCCGCTGATAATCGCCGCGGCGTCCACAGAGTACGCAGAAATCCTAAAACGGTCCGAAGTGCCTGTCAGACTGTTGCCCTATGTCGGGCGGCACAGGCTCGACGGCCATCTGCGCTTGTTCCTCTCGCTGTGGAAAGACCCATCAGACGTCGACGTCGTCCACGCGCACGGGATCAGAGCTCTCCTTCTCGCCCACGCACTGCGCCGAGTCAGCTCGGTCTGGGCTGACCGGCCGATCGTCTACACGCTGCACGACCAGTGGCGCAGCTCCCCGCTCCTCGCCCGTGCCCGGGCGAGGATTGAGCAGTGGTACTGCCGGCGCACCGACGCCGTCATTGCCTGTAGTGCTGCGATGATGCCGCTAGCCTGCAGAACCCTTGGTGCGGACCGGGTCACCCTAATCGTGAATGGAGTCCAAGTAGAGACCGAGCAAAGTGAGCCGGCGGAGACAGGTTTCGCACCGGAAACTCCCGTGATAGGTATCGTCGGGCGTCTCGACCCAGACAAACGCGTTGACATATTTCTCGCTGTTGCAGCGCGCCTCTGCGCGGATCGGAACGACCTTGGCTTCATCGTGGTCGGTGACGGCCCTGCCCGGACGGAGCTGGAACGCATGGCACGGCAGCTTCAGATCACGGCACACGTGCGCTTCTTGGGCCAAGTCAGAAACATGCCCGCGATATATTCGGCGATGACAGTGCTGTTACATACCGCGGACCACGAGGGAACTCCCCTTGTCCTGCTTGAGGCGATGGCCTCGGGAGTTCCAATCGTCTCGACGAGCGTCGGAGGCATACCCGGTATCATTCGGGCGGGAAGCGAAGGGTTGCTGGCTGACGCCGGCGACGTCGTTGTACTTGCCGAGCATGTCTCAACGATGCTCAACCAGCCCGACAGACGGCAGGCTCTCGCAGCCCGTGCTCGGGAGCGCGTCATCGCAGAATGCACGAGTGAAGTCATGGCTGAACGGCTGGAGGAGGTTTATTTGGGGGCCTCGGCGACGGAGAGGCGGCATGGAACTAGCGCTTGATCTCCGGCAGGGCACTTCAGGCCCTGTGGATGTGTCTGGTCATGGAGGCGCGGTCCGGGCAGTCCATGTTCGAGCAGTCGAAGGCCCCACTGCGCACGGACCGGCGATGGAGTTCGATGGCCGTCGAAGCCGCATCGCCGTCCTGCCGTCCCCGACATTGGACGAGATCGAGGGCGTCCGCGTGACCGCGCGAATCTGGATAGACACCTTGATGGGCCGCCACACTGTGCTGGAAGCTTACTTGGCCTTTGCGCTTTTCATCGAAGCAGATGGGAGCGTTGGGGCCACGGTATACAGCGGTACCGATTGGGGAGGTCTTCGCAGCGACCCAGGCGTCGTGCCACTTCGGCGATGGGTGGACATGGAATACAGCTACGACGGAATCGACACATCCGAGATTCATCTCGATGGAGCGCTCCAGGCTCAGGAGTACTCGAGCTTCGGACCGGTGCGGGGAGTGCAATGGCCATACGGGGTCAGTGTCGGCGCGTGGCCGGACGCCGACAAGCGGATGTTCCAAGGGCGCATGGATGCGGTCCGGTTATGGAGAGGTTCCAGGTAGGCCAGGGCGTTCCGTCGCTACTCAGACGCCTCCCCGAGACGCTTGAATTCTGATTCGCCGCCGGCGATAAGACGCTCCGCGTCAGGCTGGAGGCGGCAACGCCTCGCTGGCGGGACCGCCGGAAGCAGAATTGATCGGGCTACCGCTCGGACTCGTCGCGTAAGCCGCGGTCCGCCGCATCTTGGACGAAGTCGACCGGGTCAGCGCGTCGAAGCTCGCGAAGCCGCGACCGTGCGGTCGGCGTTCCGATGTCGGCTAGAGCGTACGCGACGAAACGTCTGACGTCAGGCGATGAATCCTTCGATAGGTCGGCCAGGGCGGATTCCGCATCGTCGCCGCCGATCTGGCCGAGGGCGGCGACGGCGTTGATCCGCTCGCGTTCGTCGAGACTCGGCAGCAGGCGCACGATCTCGGAGACCGATTCCGTATCGCCCCATCGGCCGAGGATGTGGATGGCGCTCTGCTGCAGCGCCGGCGCGGCGCGAGCGTCGCTGCGCAACAGGGCGCGAAGCTTCTCCAAGTCCTCTGGTCGCCTGGCGTCTATGACCTCCTCGACTCCCGTGGCGCAATCGGACTCCAGGGCTTGTTGCAGATCACTCGATATCCCGGCCATTGCCGCCCCTTAAGGTGCACACGATTCGACGGCGTTGTCGCCGCGGATCCGGTTGCGTTGAACTGTGCGCAGGTCAGGTGGCGGGTTGGTGATCGCGCCTGGCGTGGGCCACATGAGATTGTCCTGGTCGGTGTCTGGCACTTGGTTGTCGTTGGCCGGGTGCGGGTTGAGGCCGACAACGTGGGTCAGCTCGTGGCCGAACATGTTCTGACTCGTGTTGAAGCCGGCCCAGAAGCCGCGCCGGCCCTGGGGGTAGGCGGAGCAGCCGCCGAGCCCCGGATTGGTAGAGCCGCCGATGTAGTAGCCCACAACGTCGGCCCCCGCGGCGCGACCGAGATCGAAGAGTGCATCCTCTTCACCGGTCGGATTCGCCTGAACCCCCAGTGGGCAGGCGTTCTGATTCAGGATGCCGTTGGCACCAAGGAGGTTGGTGACTTCGACGATGCTGGCGGCGCAGTAGATCCATGCATCGCAGTCACGCTGCCATACCTCGTTGACGACATCGAGATCACGCTGCAAATTCTGGTATTGGCCGGCCGTCGAGCCCACGGGACGAACGGTGACAATCGCGAGTCGAATGAACGGCTTGCTCTGGATGAGTCCGAGTTGATGCCGGAGCGATCGGGTCTGGTTGTTAGAGCCATAGACGCCGAAAACGTGTCGTTTGACCGAGAGTGTGCCATGACGGTCGAGGCACGACGCGGCGATTGTGCGGACGCTGAGGGTGGCCATGTCTGCCTCATTGGAGGGCGATGAGGATCGGGATCATGTCGGTGCCGGCGTTCAGCGGGCGCAATGCTTTGCCGAGTACGGCGCCGAATGCGCGAGAGGGGTCGTCTGCTCGCATGGCGTGCCCAACCGTCGCCGACGTCGTCAGCAGATCGCCAATCGCAATCGGACCCGATCCTGCGTCGACTTGGCAGTATGCCTTGCCGGTCAGTGCAACCGAAACTCGATCGGCGCTTCCCTGCCTGCTATCCAGGATGATCCCCGAGTGCAGCCCCCCGGCGCCAGAGACGACACCCGCGACCCGGCGATCGTATGGAGCCGTGCATGGGCGAAGCCGGCCTTGATCGCCTATCGTGAGCACAGTTCCCGGCGCGGCGTCATGCCGTGTATCGAGGTCGAAGTCCTCGGCGCAGTCGGCTCCTATAAGGCGAATATCACCCGTTCCGCCGTCGAGATGGATCTTGGCCTGGCCGTCCGCGCCGTATATCCGAAGGTCGGCTTCCGCCCCCGAACCACCGAGGCTCGGCCCGAGGTCAAGCACCGAGTGCGTTGCATCGAACCGGAATACCGTGACGCCGGCGTCGTTCTTGATACGCAGATCGCCCTCATTGCCTTCAGCGCCCAGATCGAGTAACGCATACCTGGAGTCGAACCGAAACACCTCCCTGCCCTGACCATCGACAATTGTCACAATGCCAGAGAACTGTTCGGACATTTGGCCCTCCTCGCCCTTAGAGCTGGGCTTGACGTGGATCGGGCCGCCCGGCGCCCCGGCAAGGAGCTGTCCTCGGACCCGCTACGGCATCCACGTCCAAACCCGTCTCCTGCCAGTCCTACACCCAAGAGGTGAGTGTGAATAGTCGTCACTTCGTGGACGCTGGCGGTCGCCGACGGATGATCGTGATAGGAAACGGTGCGTACACGGTGCGGCCCGCGATAGTCGCTGTGTCCCCATCACAAGACGGACCGGCCATTCGGCCGACCCGTTTCCCGCATGTGGTCGGGATGACGGGATTCGGACCTGCGACCGCTTCGAGGATTCGGGCGCGTGTCGGTCCCCCGTCGTCTCGAGAACTCACAGCTTACTGTGACGCCACGTGGTGCGCGGGCAGGCGGACCCTGGGCCCAGAAACAGAAAAAAGTGCCGGAAATCCGGCACTTTTTCCTTTCACTGTCTCAACACAGTGTGCGCCCGAATACCGCGCGGTTTACCGTTCGAGCGGCGGGATGCCGTGGTCGAGGACGCCAGGAGGCACCTGACCGTCCCACTGATTGATCCAGTAGAGGTCGTCTTCGTCCCATAGCCGCGCGGGGCGCGAGGGGTCCTGGATGAGTCCCAAGTCGGTGTAGAGCTCGATGACAGCACCGGTGGGTTCGACCTAGTAGACAGCGATGTTGTCTCCGGCGCCGTGGCGCACCGGCCCCCAGGCGAGGCGGGCGCCGCGGCGGGCGAGGCGATCGCCGAGTCGACCCAGGTCCGTGATGTTCTGGGTCTGCCAGGCGTGGTGGTGGATGGCCGCGCGTTCGCTCTTGAAGACGGCGATCCCGTGGTGGTCGTCGTTGCAGCGGAGGAAGAACGCCGCGTCCGTGCCGATCTGGTCCGATACCCGGAAGTCCAGCACATCGACGAGGAAGTCGCGCTGGGTGAGCGGGTCCGTCACCTGGATATTGACGTGGCCGAATCGGTCAGGCCCGAATCCCCCGGTTTTCTTGATGCCGTACTGCGCCGGTTCGGTGAAGACCTGCCAGGTGAATCCTTCCGGGCCCACGAAGGCGAACCCGGATTCGACGGTCTCCGCCAACGGACCCCCGCTGAGGACTCTGTAGCCGGCTCGGCTGACGCGTGCACGGATGTCTGTGACGGCATCGGCGTCGGCGGCGATGGCTCCGCGATGCATTAGTAGGCGTGGGCATGGCGACCTTGGACGCAAGACGAAGTTCGAGACGGTGGTCTGCAACGGGCGCGGCTCATGCTCGTACCCCGGGCTCAGACGGAACGCAAGTGGCCGACGAGGAAGGCGACCGAGCGCTCGATGATCGGAGCACGGTCGACGCCTTCGAATACGTGGTCCGCCCCCGCGATGATGTCCAGCTCGACCGAGGCGCCGACTTCTCTCAGCCGATCGGCGAGAGCGACACTCTGCCCGCTCGGTACCGCACGGTCTAGCTCCCCATGAATCAGGAGCAGCGGTGCGGCGCCCGGGTTGGCGTGCTCGATCGGGCTGGCGAACCGTACGGCTTCGGATGCGGTGGAGACAGGCACGCCAACCAGCAGCGACTCCGGTGAGTCCGCGGGGCCGTGGGCCATCGAGCCTGGCACGGTCGCCTGTTCATCCATGTGGGCGAAGTCTGTGGGCGGGTACCACGCAACTGCCGCGCGCACCGCGGAATCCCCCACCGCGACACCGTCCGCACCCGTGATGCGCGGATCAGTGCTGTTCATCGCCAGGAACGCGCTCAGATAGCCTCCTGCAGACTCGCCGATCACTCCGATGGCATCGGGCATCAACCCGAGCGCTTCGCCGTACGTCGACAGCCACCGCACGGCAGCAGACACGTCGTTCACGCAGGCGGGGAAGAGCGCCTCCCCGCTCAGCCGATACTCAACCGGCGCCACCGCAATGCCCGCGTCCAGCAACGCGCGCCACAGCGGAGCCGCCACCCAGTTCTCACGCCGCGAACCCATCATGAACGCGCCGCCATGAACATAAAGCACCACCGGATGCGGACCCTCGCTCGACGGCATCAGCACGTCCATCCTCAATGGACGGAATCCGAGGATCTGGGCGTACTCAATCCCGCGCACCACGGGCCCGTCGGGATTCGGCAGGCCGGTAGGCAGATCCGCAAGCGTGTCGTGCGTGGGAGGACGGAACTCGGCAGGGAGATCAGACATCGCCCGATTATTACAGCGGCCGGTATGGCCCTGGAATAGAACGAGCGCCGATTCTTGTCCAAAGGCCGCACGAACTCTGCCTTTCCGGCCTCATCTCCGGTAGCAACGCCTGCGGGCGGTATCTGTGGAGCCTCCCTGCCCTCTTCTCACCATCGGTAGCTTTCGACACAGTCGATCGTTATCGCGATAGTCCGTCACAGGTGCGCACCGAGGTGGCGACCTCGGGACGGCGCTCCACCTCGGGAGTGATTATGCCTGCTCTTCACGCTCAACAAGCGGGACCATCCGGTTCGGGCAGAACCGGGATCGCCCACCGGGCAGCCTTACTCATCGGATCCAGCGCAATGCTGCTTCTCGTCTCGGGGTGCAATGCCCCGCCTGTTCAGCCATACCTCCCCGGTGACCCCGGACCCCTCCCATCGCAGTCCCCCATTTACCCAAACGAGGGTGACCCCGGACCCCTCCCATCACAGTCCCCCATTTCCCCAGCCCCCGGGTGACCCCGGACCCCTCCCATCACAGTCCCCCATTTACCCAGACCCCGGTGACCCCGGACCCCTCCCATCGCAGTCCCCAGTTCCTTTGCCAACACAATCCAGCGCTCCTTTGCCGCCCCCTCCCCCGCCTCCGCCAACACAAGACGATGCCTTGAGCGCCTTCCAGGCGCAGTGCGAGGACGGAGTCGAGGAATGGAAGGCAGCCCAAGTCGACTATCCCGCGACGATGGCCCTGGACGTCGGAGAAGCGGAAACGTACAACGCGGCAGTGGACGCCC
>Ga0190275_10001716_pt1 | contig 16166 bp, 12 predicted proteins | sample Popmic550T_FD_133745 | JGI IMG/M metagenome (GOLD analysis project Ga0190275, IMG submission 133745) | Populus adjacent soil microbial communities from riparian zone of Yellowstone River, Montana, USA - 550 T | ecosystem: Environmental > Terrestrial > Soil > Riparian zone > Trees stand | place...
CAGCCACGCTGTTCTGTTTAGCCGGATTGGCGGCGGTTTCCAGCACGGATTACCTAAACGCAAAAAAGAAGTTCCAAGCTATCGACAGGCAGACGGTCAAAGCAGGAAGCAAGGTGGCAGTCACTGCTCACGAGCTGAACGCGTACGTGCAGACAGAGCTTCCGAAAGTTGTTCCGGTAGGGGTTCGGGATCCTAACGTCGAATTGGTCGGCAATAATACAGCCACGGGTAAAGTAATGGTCGACTTTCTGAAGCTCCGATCCGCACGAGGGAAATCGACAAGTTGGATCATGCGTAAGCTTCTCGAAGGCGAGCGGGAAGTTGAAGTCACTGCGCGCGTTTCCTCCGGCTATGGCAAGGCGACCGTCTATATTGATCGCGTAGAGGTCTCAGGGATCCCGATTGAAGGAACAGCGCTCGACTTCCTGATTAACAACTATCTGATTCCCAACTATCCTGAGGCGAAGATCGGACGGCCCTTCGAGTTACACAAGCGCGTTGATCGGATCGAAGTTTCCCCGGGCGTTGCGTACGTGTTCACCCGCTAAATCCCACTACATCGGTGTGAGGAGCCGGCTCTCGGCGCCGATAAAGATCTGACGTGTTAGCGCTTCGGAAGGCGGCAAACTCATAAGCCGGGGTCTTATGACAAGCAAGATCTCGGCTTGGTCATGGTTCTTCGTTGTCCGCCCGAGGATTGAACTCAGTACCGGCACATCCAGCACATTCGCGAGTCCGCTTCGTTCAAGCGTTGTCGTGTCGCTGACCAGACCCGCAACGATAGCGGATTGATCGAAACCCAAGCGTATCCGATTGATAAATTTGCGGTTATTGATCACCGGAATCCCGTTGAAACTGGTGGTTCCCAAAAGCTTGAATTCCGCCTCCACATCGAGCGAAACTTCCTGGCGGTCATGCACCTTCGGCGTCACCTTCAGAACCAGCCCTAGATCTTCGAAATTGAATGTCGGTGGCGGCCGGAACACTTCTTCGCCGACATTCACCCGTCCGAAGTATCCCATCGTCATAATCGGATACTTATCGCCGACGTGAAACGAGGCGGCCTGTCCATCTACGGTACGCATCTCTGCCTTCAGAACCGACTTCCCAACAGAATGCGTCCAGTTTGCCAGGAGTTGCGCCGAGGCTATACCGATCCCCAAAAATGTGGATCCACCGCCAAAGGTGAAGAAGTTTACGAACCCCTCGGGGATGAAACGAGTGAACCTGCCAAGATCCGTGAAAGGAACAATCGCGAACTGACTGGGTAAGGTGAGACCGAGTCCTCGCGACGTAGAATCTCCAACTGCAATGAGCTCCACCTCAACAGATATCTGCGGCCGCAATGTCAGCATTTGCTCGAGAATCATCTGCGCTGGGCGGACCTTTGAGGCGCGGTCGCGGAGAATGACTAGCCTCTGCGAGGAGTCAATGGCGAATCTTTGAATCTCCATCAACTGCTGCACCGACCGGCCGAGTTCCTGCGCCTCCTGAATCGTGACCGGTCCGGGAATGGGGATCGTCACAACAATGTGGTTTTCGATCTCCCGGCGCTTCTGCTCAGTGTCCTTGACAACCATCACCACACGATCGCTAATCGGGACGATGAACGACGATGTCACTGTCATCACGCCATAGAAGGCTTCACGATAGTCCGCCTCGCTCATCCGGAAGCGCATCGGCGCGCCCCCGGTTGGGTAGTCACCGTCAAAAACAACGTCGAGACCGTAGGGTTTGGATATTTGCTCGAACAGAAACCGAGCGTCGCCGCGGAGATCGAAGTCGCGCCGCAGGGGAGAGGCCTTCAGCTCAAACGGTGGCTGCGGACGTCGAGCTTCGGCTATTTCCTTAGGCGTTGGTTCGGGCAGATCCGGGAGATCCGGAGCTTCGGTTACACCGCTCGTCCCCGTCATGATCGGCATCACATTGGCTGTGGTTGCTGCGCGCGTTCGAAGAGCCTGCGCGCGGATCCAATATTCCCGCTTCGATGGATTTTTGGCTGCGGCTTGCGAATACTGCAGGTAAGCTTGAGCAAATTCCTTTCGTTTCTCCGCTTTACGACCCTGTTTGTAGAGATCTTTGGCTGAGGGTTCCTCCGAATACACTACGCCCGGGCACACGAGGGCTAGCACTACCAACAGAATCCGGAATGGGGCCAAACAGAGTTGACGTTCGCGTAGCTCAATTCGTGGAATGCTGGCGCTCGTAAAGTTCCAGGTTTGGTTGACCGATTTCCAAGGAATGGCCACTTCGGGCGGGCACAGCACGTCTTTCGCCGCGCTCGCCCGGCGCAGCCCGGAAAAAGGTTGCTGGCAGGACGAACCTCGAACGCGCATGCGGCCTTGTATTTCGCTAAACAGTAGCGTGTGAAACTGGTTGGAGGTGAAGGTAGTTCTCATTTCCACCTACGAGCTGGGTCGTCAGCCGTTCGGTCTCGCATCGCCGGCCGCATGGCTGCAGTCTGCTGGTCACGAGGTTGCTTGCGCAGACCTCGCCGTCGGGATGCTTCCTTCCGTTCAGGTTCAAGAAGCGGATCTGATTGCGATCTATGTGCCGATGCACACCGCGACGCGACTGGCGGGAGCCGTATTAGAACGCGTGCGCAGCTTGAACGCGCGCGCCCACCTATGTTGCTACGGTCTGTATGCGCCGCTGAACGATGCGCATCTGCGGAGCCTCGGCGTGCAAAGTATTCTCGGCGGCGAATTCGAAGGCGCGCTGGTGAGGCTTGTTGATTCGCTTGCCAACGGCGCCGGATCCCTATCAGAAACATCCCTTGAACGACAGGCGTTTCTTGTGCCGGATCGAGGACGCCTTCCCGTGCTCGAACGGTATCCAAAGCTTGTTTCGAACGGTGTGAAAAGTCGGGTCGGCTATACGGAAGCGAGTCGTGGTTGTAAGCATCTCTGCCGCCACTGCCCTGTCGTTCCCGTATATCAAGGATCTTTCCGCGTAGTGCAGGCGGACATCGTGATGGAGGATATCCGTAGACAGGTCGCAGCCGGCGCCGAACACATCACGTTCGGTGATCCGGACTTCCTGAACGGTCCCACGCATGGTCAGCGCATCGTCGAGCGGTTACACGGGGAGTTCCCATCGATCACCTATGACATCACCGCCAAAGTTGAGCATCTGCTGAAGCATCGAAATATGCTGCCCACGCTGCGAGACACAGGTTGTCTGTTTGTGATCTCGGCGGTTGAATCGGTGCAGCCGGATGTTTTGGAAAGACTCGACAAGGGCCATACAAGCGCAGACTTCATCGAGGTTGCTGGCCTTTTCCGTGCTGCCGGATTGACGCTGACACCAACGTTTCTGCCGTTCACGCCGTGGACGACGATTGAAGGTTTTCAGGCGCTGCTGGATGCAGTGAGGCGACTTGATCTCGTCGACAATGTAGCTCCGGTCCAGTGGAGTCTGCGACTATTGATTCCGTCCGGTTCAAGGCTGCTCGAGTTGGAGGATACTCGGCGTTACATCGGTTCCTTCGATGGGCAGGCGCTAGTATATCCCTGGCGGCATCCTGATTCCGAGGTAGAAGCGCTTGCGACGCGTGTCTCCACGATCGTGCGCTCCGGTCTGCGAGCAAAGAAATCCCGCTCAGCAATTTTCCACGATATTTGGGAAGCCGCTCACGGCAGCCCACTGCCGGTCGACTATCGGCTTTTGCCCCGTACAGTGATCCCTTACATGGAAGAGCCATGGTTCTGTTGAGCGGAGCCTTCAGAGGAGCAGTTGGCTCTTCAGCAGCTCTGAAATAAGGCACCCCCTTGTGCACCGAAAGTCGTGATGTAATACATCAATCACGATGACTCGGCGATCTTTTCTTCAAGCACTTTCCGCGGCGCCATTTCTGACCCGCTACCATGCGATGGCTGCTCCCGACAAGGGTAGAGTCAAGATTCGGGACTTACAGGCAATGGTGGTCCAAGGTCCCTCGCGGAACTACACACTCGTGAAAGTTGTCAGCGACTCGGGACTTTTCGGCATCGGAGAAGCATACGGCAGTCCTGGCGTTGGAGTGAAGGAGCAGGTTCTCGCGCTGAAGCAGGAACTGGTTGGCAAGGATCCACTGGAGATCGACGCCATCTATGTCGGACTCGGCACGCGTACGGACGGATCGGCACACAGTCTGATGCGTGCAGTCAGCGGTATCGAGATGGCGCTGTGGGATTTGGCTGGCCGAATTCTAGGACAACCAGTCAGCATCCTGCTCGGCGGCCGTTTCCGGGAGAAAGTAAAGGTATACGATCACGCCGCGCCGAAGAACATGCTCGATCCCGCATCGTGTCGCGAGTGGGCGCAGAAGGTGAAGGCTGACCCGGCCGGTTTCAAGACACATAAGTTCGGTAGTCAGCACACCACGCCCGAAATCGACCACGCGCGCGATCGCTCAAACCGAATGCTGACAACCACGGAACTGTCTCGCATTCGGAAGGGCTGGGAGAACTGCCGCGAGGCCATCGGTTGGGATCACGACCTAATGGTTCACTGCCATTGGGAATACGATTTAAGAACATCGATTCAGTACGCTGAAGCAATCGAATCCATCCGACCGGTTTGGTTCGAAGATCCGCTTCCTCCCGAGTACTCAGACAGTTGGAAGCGGCTCTGCGCCTCCTCACGCGTGCCCATCTGCACGGGTGAGAACCTGACACGACGCCAGGGATTCAAGGACTTCATCATCTATCAGGGATGCGATATCTTGCATCCGGATCTCCGGAACAGCGGCGGTTTTCTCGAAACAAAGCGAATTGCCGATATGGCCGAAGTTTTCGGATTGCCGATGGCGACCCACAATACCGGTAGCATCGTTGCGACGTTGTGTAACGTCCACTGGGCCACGTCAATTCGCGACTACATGGCGTGCGAGACAGTGATGGGCAAAGGTGACTGGCTGGACAAAGTGGTTGTCTATGACGCGCCTATGTTCAAAGACGGCTTTATTACGGTCTCGACGACGCCAGGGCTTGGCTTCGTTTTGAACCCCGATGTCGTCAAAGCGCATCTCGCTACCGGCGAACAGTGGTGGGGCTAGTTATATAGACGCCACCGATCGATCCGTAGAGCGCGATGGTCGACTCGCGATGCCGCGGTTCGGCAGAAGAATGCGGCCCGCGTTCGACTAAACTAGGTAGGGTCACTGCCCTGTTCCGGCATGAAAGTACCTGTCGACAGTCTGTTACTTCTCGCCATTGCAGCCACAGTTCTCCGATTTCCTGAGGACGGCGATCTTGCGCGGCGTCTAAAGGCTCGTGATGGGGATGTAATCGGAGAACTTTATGATCGCTACGGACGGCTGGCCTATACGATCATTCTGCGGATTGTACGCGATCATGCCGTCGCGGAAGACTTGGTGCAAGAAAGCTTCTTGCGAGTGTGGACACGCGCTCAGGGGTTTGACGCCGAGCGTGGAGCACTTGGACCTTGGATACTGACTGTAGCCCGCAACCAAGCGCTGGATTACATCCGTTCCGTGCAAGGACGCGTATGGAAGGGTATGGTTTCGGCCGACAGCGATCATCCCGGTGTCTTCCAAGACTGGGAAAGCAATCTGCTGGACAGCGTACAGCTCGAACAAGTTCGAACGGCTCTCAGTCGACTCTCAGAAAACCAGCGGACTGTGATTGAGTTGGCCTATTTCGAAGGATTGTCGCATTCGGAAATGGCAGAGCGAATTCATCAGCCTCTCGGGACGGTCAAGACGTGGATCAGGTCCGCACTGAAGACGCTTCGTGATGAGCTCACTGCGAAGGCGCCCGTATGAGTTGCGAAACCAATCGGGAACTGCTGGAACTCTACGCCCTCGGCATACTCGACGCGGAAGAGCGTTCAGAGATTGATCAGCACCTTCGCGACAACTGCTCGAACTGTACGGCAGCACTGCGCGAAGCGCTGGCATTGAACTCTGGCGTTTTGAGTTCGGTGAAACTCGAGCAGCCCCCGGCAAGTTTGCGGGAGCGCGTTGTGAATAGCGTGCGGCCGCCGCGTCGAAAGGCGCCGCTCGCGTGGATGGGTTTGGCGGCCGCGCTGGCGTTCGCCACCGTATGGCTCGGATGGGAAGCGAATCGTCGCTCGAATGAGCTGACGGTCGCCAGCGGCCGCATCCGAAGCTTGCAAGTGCAATCGGACGAGCTTTCGAATAAACTCGATTTCCTAAGAGATCCGCAGACACGACCGGCTTCAGCCGCGCCCGGCGCGAATCAGCCTCGCGGAACGTACTTTGTAAATCCGCGATCCGGCGTAATGCTTATTGCATCGAACCTGCCCGCGCCGGCTGCCGGGCGAGCTTACGAGATGTGGATCATACCGAAAGGTCAGGCTCCACGGCCCGCTGGCGTTTTCCTTCCGGATGCCAATGGATCTGCGGTGCATTTACAGACCGGTCCGGTGGATCTGACCAACACCGCGGCGTTTGCAATCACGGATGAGCCGGAGTCGGGGTCGCCCGCTCCAACAACACAACCCTTCCTCGTGACACCGGCGGGAACTTAGATCACTTCGGCAACGGCTGGGGCTGGATTACTCCGAGATCAATTAAGCCATTTATGACGAACTGGACTGCGATCGCGGTGAGCACCAAGCCCATCAGCCGCATCAGAATGCGAATGCCAACTTCCCCCAGCTTGCCCCGCACGCGGTCCGCGCTCGCCAGGATGACATAGGAAGAATACGCTGTAATCGCAATCGCGACGAATACCGGTATCGCCTGCCACCAGCGTCGCGACTGCGCCATCAGCACCATCGCGGTCGAGATAGCACCCGGGCCCGCGAGCATCGGTATCCCGAGCGGTGTAACCCCAACCTCTTCTTTCGTCTCACCCTCACGAAGCTCGGCCTCGCTTTCCTGAGTTCCAGAGCGCCTGGCTTCGAGCATCTCGACAGCAACCAAAAGCAACAAGAGCCCGCCCGCGATTTTGAATGCCGGGAGAGTAATGCCGAAGGTCTTGAAGATGAGACTGCCCGCCAGCGCGAATGCGCTCAACACACCGAAACATGTCCAAGCGGCCTGCTTCGCCATCTGGCGACGTTTTTCAAGTTTGTAGCCACCTGTAAGGGCAAGGAAGGAAGGTATAGTCGCCAGTGGATCGACGATAAAGAAGATGGAACTCAGTGCGATGAGCGAAAACCGTACGAAAACTTCGATCTGGTTCCAGTCCATGCGCTGTTTTGACTGTACGAGGTTATCCTACAGCAGCTGCGGCCTTCTCCCGCGGGTAAACTTCATCGATGTTCTTGGATGTAACCAGCTTGTGCTTCGTAAATACTGCCGGTGGGGCTTGCTTCCCGGCGGCCATCGCAATGGCGAGCGGAATGAGCTCCTGACCATAGCGCTCGGGGAAATACGCTACCGATCCGATCAAGCGCGACCCCGGCTTTCGTATCTCCTCGCGTGCTTCCGCGATGGCGTTCTGCCCCATGACAGCACAATAGGAGTTGTAGCCGCATTCTTCGAATGCTCGTAGCGCCCCAAGCGCGCTTGGGTCATTGATCGCGGCGATCAGGGTACGCTTTCGCGTTTGCTTGCGGAGATGCTTGCGTACCAGGTCGAAGGAGGGCCCGTATGCGCCTTTGCCATCAAAAGTAATCACATTGGCGCGTGTCATCTCGGGCAAAACCTCCCTGATACCAGTGATCGCCCCGGTAAGACGAGCTTGCGGTAACGGACCGGCTATCCGTTCCTCAAGTAGAATCACTTCGTCTACTACTCCGGTCCAGTTATCTTTCGCCCACCTGCCGAGCGCCCGGCCTCCAATGATCCCTGCCTCATAATTGTTCGCTCCGAAGTACACGGCGCCCGGATGGGGAATCTCAACTGCTATCACCGGAATACCTGCCGACAGGAATCGCGCCGCGATCACTGGCGCGACGTTCTCATAGGTCTGAAATTCGATTGCTACGTCTACACGCTCCCGCACGAGCAGATCCGCATTGCGCAGCGCAGTCTTAGAACTATAGCGGTTGTTCACTTCCACCAGATCCACGTTGTTATCAGAAGCGGCTTTGCGCACGCTATCCGTGACTGCCTGCGAAAAAGTTGTCGACGTGGTTTGCGCTCCGAACCCGACGCGCAGTCGTCGCTGGCGCTCAGCAGCGCGAATCAGACAGCGATATTGATCATGAGCTGCTTCCTCGATCATTCCGCCTTTCTGTAGCGTTCGTAGGAGCCGGTGCGTTGTGCTCTTTGGCAGACCCGTGCGCTCGACCATGTCCCGAAGACGCAAGAGCTCGCCGTCAGATCGAAATGATCGCAACAATTCACAGGCTCGCAGATTTTTTTCCAAGGACAAAACGGCATACGATATCACATGTCCCGTCTAATGGAACGATAACGCCGATTGTTTAAAGGACAATATAGATTCAGGGCAGTATGATGGAACGTGGATCGTACCGTTCGTCGGGACGATCCGTTCGTGCCGAATCCACTACAACCGTGACACTTTCGACGTCTCAGACAGAATCGATCTACCGCTGGCTCGACGATTTTCGGATTGAATTGCCAAGCTGGGGTTTCGCGAACACAGGGACACGCTTTGGCAAGTTTCTGCAGGCGGGAGCCGCGGTCACGCTTCCTGAGAAACTCGCGGACGCAGCGCAAGTCCATCGTGTCACAGGTTGCTGTCCGACGTTGGCCGTGCACGCCCTGTGGGATTTTCCGAATGGCATCGGCGATGTGGCGGATGTGAAACTCTCAGCGTCGCGCACTGGCATTGAGATTGGCGCAATCAACCCGAACATCTTTCAAGACCAGATCTACAAGCACGGTTCGCTCGGCAGCCCGGACGAAACCGCACGCATTACCGCTCTGCGACATCTGATGGATTCTGTCGAGATCGGTAAACGCACAGGGAGCCGTGATATCTCGTTATGGTTTGCCGATGGTTCCAGCTATCCGGGAACAGCGAACATCCGGCGGCGGCGGGAGTGGTTCATAGAAGGTTTGCAGGCGATGCACGAGAAGCTGTCTCCCACCCAGCGCATGCTGATCGAATACAAACCGTTCGAGCCTGCTTTTTACCATACGGACATCGCCGACTGGGGCATGGCGCTACTGCTTGCGCGGCACGCCGGCCCGCAGGCAAAGGTGCTCGTCGACACAGGCCATCATTACCAAACGCAGAACATCGAACAGATCGTTGCCTGGCTGCTTGCGGAGGACATGCTCGGCGGCTTCCATTTCAACGACAGGCGCTATGCCGACGACGATTTGACTCTCGGCTCGATCGATCCCTATCAGGTCTTTCGCATATTTCACGAGATTCATCAGTACGCGTTCGACACCGGAGCCCAGCCGCATATCGCATATATGATCGATCAGAGCCACAATCTAAAACCCAAGATTGAAGAGATGATACAGACTGCGCTGGCTGCCCAGGAGTTGTATGCGAAGGCATCGCTCGTTGATCACGCCATGCTTGCGCGCCACCAGGCTAACTGCTCCTTGATCGACGCCGAGGAATGTTTGAAGGCGGCGTTCTACACCGACGTCCGAGCTGTATTGGTCGGGTGGCGCCGATCGAAGGGGCTGCCTGACGATCCGCTAGCTGCTTTCCGCGAAAGCGGCTATCTCGCTCGTATTTCGACCGAACGCGCGGCGGGCAATGCCGCTGCCGTTACCAGTTACGCTTGACTTTTGAGATCGGAATTAACTTACATGTTGAAACTTTTGAAAGACCTGTGGAAACCAGAAGGCATCGCCGACGAACTCGAGTTGCTGCGATACCGCTCTAATCTTCTCGGAGCTGATCTTCGTATCACCAACTTCGGCGGTGGCAATACGAGTTCGAAGATTCAGATGGTCGACCCGTTCACGGGTCAGCCGACGACTGTGCTTGCAGTTAAGGGAAGTGGAGGCGACCTCGGCAGCATCAAAAGGTCAGGCTTCGCGCTGCTTTATATGGACAAGCTGAACCAGCTTAAGAACGTGTACAAAGGTGAGCAAGAAGAAGATGAGATGGTTGCGTACTATCCCCTTTGCGCCTTCGGAACCAGCAGTGCTCCAGCCTCTATCGATACGCCCCTTCACGCGTTCCTGCCCTTTGCGCATGTCGATCACCTTCATCCCGACTGGGCGATCGCGATTGCCGCCAGCGCCAATGGCAAAGCAAAGCTCGATGAGTTTAACTCGCGATTCAATCACAAAGTGATTTGGCTTCCCTGGCAACGACCCGGCTTTGAGCTGGGCCTGATGCTGCAACGTGCCGTTGAAGCGAACCCTGAATGCGATGGCATTATCCTCGGTAGCCATGGTCTCTTCACCTGGGGTGATACTCAGGAAGCTAGCTATCGGAACAGCCTGAAGATGATCGACGACATGGGCCAGTTCGTTCAGGAGCACGAAGCCAAGACGGGTAAGAACCTCTTCGGCTCCTCACAGCACGACCATTTGCCTACCGCCGAAGAACTGGCAGTCTCGATCTTTCCGTATCTGCGCGGCAAAGTGGCAACAACGCGGAGATCGATCGGCCACTATGACGCCTCCGCCGATGTGGTGAAGTTTGTCAATTCGAAGTATGCTCCCGAGCTCGCCGCTCTAGGCACAAGCTGTCCCGATCACTTCATCCGAACACGTATCGCTCCGCTGTATGTCGAGTGGAACCCTAAGGGCACGATCGCCGAGTTGAAGCAGGCGATATCGAGTGGACTCGATCGTTATCGCAACACCTATACGGAGTATTACAACGCCAACAAGGAAGCGGGGTCCCCGGCTCTGCGCGACGCCAACCCTTCCGTTGTCTTAGTTCCCGGCATCGGAATGTTCACTTTCGCCAAGAACAAGAAGGAAGCTCGCATCACTGCGGAGTTCTACATCAACGCGATCCACGTGATGGCGGGAGCGACGGTTTTGGGAACAGCAGCAGCCGCCGCAGCCGGAGCTGGCTCCGTTCTTCCACAAGCGAAGACCGCGGAAGTCGCGCCGGCATTCACCAGTCTCTATAATTACGTGGCTCTTCCGCCACGAGAAGCTTTTCGCATCGAATACTGGGCTCTCGAAGAGGCCAAGATCCAGCGAATGCCTCGAGAGCAGGAGTTTAGTCGCAAGATCATGCTGGTGGTCGGCGGCGGTAGCGGCATCGGTCGCGCCGTATGTCTGCAGCTCGCGGGTTCCGGCGCCCATGTCATCGCAGCCGATAAGAATGCGGACGCGGCGAAGGAGACAGAACAGCTCGTTGCCAAGGTCGCGGGCGCCGAAGCAGCCGGATCGTGCGAGATCGACATCTGCAATCGCCAGAGTATTCGGGCGGCGCTGGATGCGACAATCCACAAATTTGGCGGCGTGGACGGCATCATTAATACGGCCGCGATTTTCCTCCCGCCGAAGGATGATGGGACGCTCGATGAGAATCACTGGCGTGTCACGCTGGATGTGAATGTCACTGGCAACTATTTGCTCGCCGACGAAGCCAAGCGGGTACTCCTTGAACAGGGACTGCCCGCCACGATCGTGCTCACAAGCTCGGCAAACGCCGTCGTTCCCAAGAAGGGCAGCGAGGCGTATGACGTCAGCAAGAGCGCGGTGAATCATCTTATCGGTGAGCTTGCAATTGGCCTCAAGCCGTTGGTGCGAGTCAATGGTATCGCTCCCGCTACTGTCGTCGAAGGTTCCACCATGTTTCCGCGAGAGCGCCTTATTCCGTCTCTCAAGAAGTACAATCTCCCAGCGGGAGACGATGAGCCCACGGAAGTGTTACGCGATCGTCTCGCCCAGTTCTACGCGCAACGGACACTGACGAACATTCCCATCCGTCCACAGGATTGCGCTGAGGCCATAGTGTGGCTGGCGAGTGATCGCAGCGCGAAGACCACCGGTCACGTAATTCCCGTGGATGGTGGATTGCCCGAGGCGTTCCTCCGTTAGCATGCGTCGATACCTTGCCTTCGACCTGGGCGCTGAGAGCGGCCGCGCCGTCATCGGCACGCTCGAGGATGGCCGGCTGTCTATTGAAGAGCTACACCGCTTTGCGAACGAGCCTGTGAAGGCTCGTGAGACTCTGCACTGGGACGTGCTTCGCTTGTGGCATGAGATCCGCACCGGTCTCGCCAAGGCGCCGCAGGTTGACGGCATAGGTATCGATACGTGGGGCGTCGACTTCGCGCTGCTGGATGAATCCGGCGCCCTGCTTCAGAATCCTGTTCACTACCGCGATCAGCGTACCGATGGCGTGCCGGAGCTCGTGTTTCAACATGTGCCTCCCGACGAGATTTACGAGAGTACTGGCGTTCAGTTCATGCAGATCAACACTCTGTTCCAGTTGTATGCGCTGAAGGAGAAGCAGCCGAAGCTTCTCGAAGCTGCGCGCCACTTCATCACCGTTCCGGATCTGCTGAACTACTGGCTTACCGGAAACATCACCTGCGAGTACACCAACGCGACAACGACGCAGATGTTCGATGCGCGCGCTCGGGATTGGGCATGGCCGATGCTCGATCGGCTCGGTCTTCCGACGCGCCTACTACAGCCTGTTACCGAGCCGGGCTCGGTCATAGGTTCCTTTGGGGGATCGACCGTCATCGCTCCCGCGTGTCACGATACGGGTTCCGCGGTGGCTGCCATCGAGGCAAGCGGGGATACGGCGTTCATCAGTTCGGGCACATGGTCTTTGATGGGTACAGAAGCGCCGGCTCCGATCGTCACGCCGCAGGCTCGCGCTTTCAATTTCACCAATGAAGGCGGCGTCGGCGGGACCACTCGGGTTCTTAAAAATATCATGGGGATGTGGCTTCTTCAGGGTTGTCGCAAGCAGTGGAACGCCACCGATTACGCATCGTTGGTTGCTCTTGCGAAACCGGTTCCTGAGCTGACATCTCTCGTCGACCCCGACGATCCTGCGTTTCTTCATCCTGACGATATGACTGCGGCGATCGATAACTTTTGCCGGAGCACAAATCAGCCCGTTCCTGCCGGCCAAGCTGCATATGTGCAAACAATCTTCGAAAGTTTGGCCCTCAAGTATCGGTACGTGCTGGAATCTTTAAGCGAGCTGACCGGCGAGACATATCGGACAATTCGAGTAGTGGGAGGCGGCGCGAGAAATCGGGTGCTGAATCAATACTTGGCAGACGCTACAAACTGCAGAGTTCTCGCGGGACCCGTCGAGGCGACCGCCCTAGGCAATCTTGTCATGCAGATGGTTGGGTCGGGAGCAGTGAATTCGATTGCGGAAGGCCGCTCGATCGTGGCGCGCTCTTTCCCCGCCGATGTTTACAAGCCAAGCGGCGCGGGCGCATGGGATTCCGCATACGCCCGCTTTCGTCAAATGCTTTAGTGGGCGTTCTTGCCTACGACAATTACGGAAACCGGCTGATCGCCAATCTTTGCCTGCAACACCCATTCGCCTTCCGCTCCGGCGCCAATTCCAGGTTTGGTTCCTGCTTCCGATTTCCAAAAGCTCAGGACCGCCGGGTGCGGTGTACTCGACGCCTTGCGGCTTTGTTCCATGAGCGCGTCGAACCCGATATTCGCATTCGGGTCCTTGTCGTCAGCGGCAGGGGATAGAACCAGGAAATCCCTCTGCGGTTCAACACCCTGGTGATCGCCATTTTGCGGATGGAAGCTAAAGCGCAGCGTGTACAGGCCGGGCTTCAAGGTCTGCCCACGGCGATCGGCTCCGCGCTCCGGTAAGCGGATAACGCCTAGAAGCGCGCCGTGCGGAACGGTGGGCAATGTCACCGCATCCTCGGCCGATTTCGGCCCAGATGGCAGGTTCGACCGGAACCAAAGTTCTGACACGACTTTCTTAGAGTCATTCAGCACGCGGATGCCGTTCTTCTGGAGAACCCCGGCGATCGCGGGATTGAGATCGGCAGGAGGCGCGCCCGCCGGCTCTATCGTCTCGCCGAATCCGAACGAAATCACTAGAAGGGGCGTAAGCAGAAGTTTTCTCATCTATCCTTATGATGCCGATCACGGTTGATACGGCGCCGTTCCTATGGAATTTTAATCGCTTAAACGGAGAAGTGGTCGTGACCGACTGGGGTGATCGCTGTATCGCGCAACCAAATCCTGCCGGGCTCGCCCGCTTCGATGCGGCCGATCGGAATACCATCTGGGGACTCCGCTGAACTGGTGAACAGCAATTCGTACTCGTCACCGCCCGACAAAGCGTGGTTCTCGGTCGCTCCGCGAACGATCGGGATACTTTCGATTCTAGCGCTTACGCCCGAGGCGGCACAGAGCCGGTGCAGGTCGAGCGCTAATCCGTCTGTAATGTCGATGCAAGCCGACGCCCGCAGGCGCGCGCCAAGCTTCAACCTGGGCTCTAAGAAGCGAACCGGGTAATTGCGAGATGCCGGTCCGCCTAGGGCTCCGGACACATAAATCGTGTCGCCGGGTTTGGCTCCGCTACGCAGTATGGCTCGTCCCCGGCGCACGGATCCGCAGACGACAATGTCACAAGCCAGGTTCGCGCCTCGCGCCAGATCGCCGCCTGCAAGGACGGTATTGGTTCGTCCCGCGAGCTTCCGTAATCCCCTGTACAGCCGCTTGAGCCAGCGATCATCGTACTTTGCGGGCTTCGTAAGTGACAAGAGACAAAATCGAGGGACTCCGCCCATGGCGGCTATATCGCTCAATCCTCGAGCCAGCGCTCTGTGACCAATGCTTTCGGGGGAGTCGGAGGAGCGGAAATGAACTCCCTCGATGAACTGGTCCGTGGTGACGAGCAGGTCTTCCGACGATCCGCGTGCGCGGTAGATCGCGCAATCATCGCCAATGCCGAGAACGACGCCTCGCCCGGTAGAAGGCGCGGCTCGCTTGAGCCACTCGACTACCTGAACCTCGGTCATGCAAATACGAGGCCGGCCGGCAGATCCTCGCCGAACATGCGGCCCATTACGCCGAGGTCGCGTCCCTTCTCACCTTCGAGAACCGGCAGCAAATCCGGCTTCGATTGCTGCAAAGCTGCACGGACAAGGTTGACCGTTGCAGGAGGAAGATCACGGCTGATGTCGCCGGTGACGCGCGCAATCGATGCCAGCGCCTCTTCCGAATTCTTGAAGCGTAAGAGCGCGTCCACCCAGCGCGAGGCCGTTGTCATAGGGACAACCTGGTTGATCGGCCCGTAAAACAACTCGCGGGCTCCGATGCGTGCGATGCACCAGAGCTCGGTCGGGCCGGCTTCCCCCGACTTCAGGCGCTTGATGAGGGCTTCACCAAGATCGGTCTTGGTTTGGATCGGCAGCAACTCGAGACTCGATGCTGTTCTCCACATCTCGCGCAGAAGGCTTGTGTTCACGCGGGGAGCCTTCTTACCCTGCTTCGGCATGAGTGTTTGCGACAACCGCTGATAGATATCGGTTTGTTGATTGCGATTCAAACCGCCCGCAACACGGCCCCACATGATCCACCACTGAATCTCGGACTCGACATTGTTCGGGAAGCGCAATCCCGACGCGTAAATTCGCCGCGCCTGATCGATGCGAAAGTCATCGCCTGGGAAACCGAATCCTGGCCTGAGGCAGAAGCTTGCCAGGTTCAGCCACCGCGTTTCGAGATTCGGCGCGCGGCCTCGACCGTCGGAATATTCGAGCAGCCAATCCGCCAGTTGACGAATAGTCGACAGCGGCCAGGAGTTGCGTCCGAGTGCTAGTGTTTGCTCCAGCTTGCTCGGTAGTTCTTCTGGAGGAAGGAGACGCTCCGGACCGAAAGTATTCGCGATCAACGCGCGAGCCTGTTCCATCGCGGTCTCGCTGATTACAGCCGCCGGCCGCGCACTCTCCTGTGTGTGGGAGGACTTGCGAAGTTCAAACTGCAACCGCCAGCGATGCTCGCTGACACGCGAGTCGGCCCAGATTTCGAGCGTGCCGACTTCTGTCAAACGAACGACAAGCTTGACCGGAATCATGCGCTCTTCGGCTTTCTTGCCGAAACGAATCACAGCTTGTAGAGGCGCGTGCAGATGCAGATCGGGATCGTTGGCCTCGAACTCGACGGCTTCTCCAAGCTGATCGTCTGTTCGCACAAGCGAGCTATACAGCCGGAAGGACACCGCTTTATTCGCGACAAGCTGCAACTCTTCGCGATCAATTTCGAGCACCGAACCTTCTTCGCTGCCGCGTGGCGCCAGACAGACGGTGTGAATTTTATCGCCGCTGGTCCCGATGCCGATGTAATAGGCGCGAGGCAGACCGCCGCGTACCAGCAAGCCGGCGCCGGTCGATCGCAC
>Ga0190275_10001717_pt1 | contig 16162 bp, 16 predicted proteins | sample Popmic550T_FD_133745 | JGI IMG/M metagenome (GOLD analysis project Ga0190275, IMG submission 133745) | Populus adjacent soil microbial communities from riparian zone of Yellowstone River, Montana, USA - 550 T | ecosystem: Environmental > Terrestrial > Soil > Riparian zone > Trees stand | place...
CACCGCAGACTTCATTGAGCTGCTGCAACCCTGTGCTGTGGACTCTTGGGGTTGCCAGATTCGATAGCTCGTCGAGGGAGTAGCCGCTTCCGCCCGCGATCATCGGGCCATTCATGTGCAGCTGAATTGGCTGGTCGTCCGGCATGCCTCAGAGTGTCGTCCCGACCACCGACACTGGTGCCCGTGCCGGGAGCATCCGTCTCTCGGTCACCCTGTCGCGCTCCCCGATCACAGCGCGGATTCGGTCGGCGAGGTCCTCGTCATAGGCGACTCAGAAATCGCACCCAGCGCTGTTCGGCGAGGCGCCAAGGTCTTTATCGACTCGACGCGGCCCTGCTGCTCGAACGCCGCAATGCGCCGACATACACGGCGACCAGCACCAGCGCAGCGCCAGCGACCACTTCCGGCGTGATCGGCTCGTCGGCCAGCAGCGCGCCGAGTGCGACCGCGACGACGGGGATCAAGGTGAGGACGTAGGCCGATGCCGATGCCGTCCACCGCCCGATCACGAACAGCGACAGGTAGAACAGGCCGACCGAGCCGGCAATGACCAGCCAGCCGAGCGATGCCCAGGTCCGCGCTTCCTCCGGCGTGGTCCATGACTCCCCCGCCACAATCGAGGCGACCCAGAGCAGTAGCGCACCGGCCACCATCCCCACCCCATTGGTGGTCACCGGGTTGGCACGGGGGAATCCCTTGACCACCACGGTGGATTCCGCCACGGCGACCGCCCCCAGCACCGCGGCCATCACGTACAGCAACGGGATGTCCGCCTCGAGCGAGTTCAGACTGAGCACGCCAATGCCGGCCACGGCCAGGAGACCGCCGACGATCCCTCTCGGCGTGAACCGTTCCTGCCCGTGCAGCACAGCCGAAATCAGGGTGAACAGCGGAACTGTTGCCATGATCACCGCGCACATGCCGATGCTGATTTCCAGCAGGGCGAAGTAGAGCAGCGCGTAGGCGACCCCGAAGTTGAGTGCGCCGTAGACCGCGCTGCCCAGCAACGCCCGGCCGCGGGGCAGCGGCAACGACAATGCCCAACCCAGGAGCAGGAAGATCACGGCGGCGCCGCTGAACCGGACCGCGGCGCCGTACATCGGCGCCAGCTCGGCATTGGAGAACTTCACCGCAACGAGGTTGCTGCCACCGATCAACACCGCGGCCCCGAACGCAGCAAGCGTCAACCGATCAGGCCCCTCCCGCCCGTGCATCGGATGAAGGTACGCCTTACGCGACTCACACGGCCCCAGCTGAATGCTGGGCGAATCGGCACCCGCCGAGGACCGGCAATATCGTCAGACGTACTGAGTAAGTTCGCTCCACGACTACGCCGGAACGAGCCGACTGGGAGTGATGTGCCGCGCTATCGCTTCCGCTGGGAACAGCTCCCCGGCGGCCTCACGCGACGGTTGGCCCGCGATCTCCAGCTGGACGGCGACCCTCCGTCCGCCCTGCGCAAGGCGTACGGCGCGCGGCCCGGCGAGGACTTCGTACGGGATGCCTGGACGCTGCTACGAGACGAATGGTTGGCCAAGAACGGTCCTGCTCGTCGAGCGGTCGTCACGACGCTGCGGGAGCGCCGGCTGGGTGACATGGCACTGCCGATCGGCAACCGCCAGGCGCAGCTCGACTACCTGGCCTCGTGCCGGAACTCATCCTCGCTTCGCCAGGTCGTGCTCGACGAGTTCCGGGCGCTGGGGAGTTCGGCGGACACGGACACCGCCATGGACACCGTCACCGACGCCGGCACGCCCACGACGGCCAGCGACGAATCCGTGACCGAGCCACCGTCCGAACCAGCCGCCGGGCGCGTGATCCGAAGCGAGCCACCGGAGTTCGATCTCGACAGGCGCGTGGCGATGGCCTGGGCGCAGCTGCACAGCCGGCTGACCGCAGCGCTCACCGCCCTGGCCAACGACGAGACGATGAACATCGTGTTGCCCTCGGCCTACGACGAGGACGAACTCGCCGGAGCAGTGCCCTACCTGCAGTTCATCGGGTTCGACAACGGCGCCGTACGTGGTGAGGTGTCCAGCAACCACTTCCTCGACGAGAGGCACCGGCTGTCCGACGCTCAAGGCCAGGCTCTGCTCGAACTCGGCTGGGGCGCACCGGCAACCGACCCAGCCACGGACGAGAGCTACAGCCCGAACTTCTATATCGACGCCGAGCCCAGAGCGCTACCCGAGCTCGCCGATGCGGTCGTGGGCGCGATCAAGGATGTCTTCGGGGTCCCGCACCCGTCCTTTTTGATCGCGACCGGCCTTGATGGCGATACGACAGGTGCCGCGCACTTGCTCGGACTTCCGCCCCCGACACCGGCGGATGACTCGACTCCGCAGGACGAAGCACTGGCGGTCGAGCCCACCGATCGGGACCACTTGGTCCAACTCGTCGACGCAACCCTCGCACCCGTAATCGGTGGCATGCCGGCACACGACGACGACGGGGACATCCCGATCCGGTCGGGCAGTGCGATCGTCTTCGTACGGGTGGCGCAGGACGGCCCATTCATCGAGCTGTTCTCCCCGGTCCTGGTCGAGGTCGAGGGGTCGCCGCTGGCGCTGGAACGGATCAGCCAGCTCAACCGCTGGGTACGGTTCGTCAGCTTCGGCTGGGCCGCCGGCACCGTGCACGCCTCGATGCACCTGTACTGCCATCCGTTCGTACCCGAACATCTGCGCCACGCCGTGGCCGTTCTCACCAGCGTCGCCGACCGGCTCGACGACGAGTTGCGGCTCGGGCTGGGCGGACGGGTCTTCTTCGGTGAGGACAAATCCAGCGGTACGGACGAGGCGCCGGCCGAGGGCGAGGGCGCTGCCGATGAGGAGGCAGACCAGGAGTTGCCCGAAGCCCTGTTGACCCTGATCCAGCTGGACGCCGCCGCTGAAGGTGCGGTCTCGGCCGAGGAGGCCGCCCAGATCTGCGGCCGCGACCGCCGGAACATCCTGGACTACATCAGGCTCGCCGAGCAGCAGGTCATCGAGTGGCGCAGCTCCGCTGACGAGGCGCTCGGCGAGGGTGACGACGAAGAGGCAGCTGCCTGTGCGCACGAGGGCAAGGCCTGGCAGTCGACCGTCGACCTGCTCCGCTCGGCGCTGCGGTTGGTGGCCCGGAACTAGCTCAAGCGCTGGTTGTCCACAGAAGATCAAACTGGCCCTTGTGCGGCTCCCTGGGCTGGTTACCCTCGGCGTGCAGACCGATGCGGACGGTTAGGGGTCACCGGGTGCGGACACAACTGAAGAGAGCCGCTTCGTGCGGCCTCGTGGTCCTCGCCTTGGCCCTGGCCGGTTGCTCGGAGGACCCGGAACGTCCAAGCGAGCCCGAGACCACAAGCAGCGAGACGTCAACGACGTCGGCCACGCCCACCCCCACAGCATCGAGCGGACCGAACGGGGTAGTCCCGATTCCGGTCCCCGACCCGCGGGCCTCCGAGCAGACCGAGGAGGGGGCGATCGCCTTCAATGTCCATTGGGTGATGACCCTGGACTTCTCGTACGCGACTCTGGACGTCGAACCCTTGCGTGCGGCGAGTTCGCCGGAGTGCAACTTTTGCAACTACATCGTGGACTTCCTCGGCCCGCGGCGGGATCAGGGCTACGTCTATCAGGGTGGCCGGTTCACCGTCACGGGTTCGCTCGTATTGGCATTCGACGGCACCTCGGCGACGGTGACCACGATCTTCAGCGTGACGGAACTTGTTGTCACCGATCCGCAGGGCAACCGAGATCCGGACAGTGAAGCAGCACACGCTGCCTTCCAGTTTCAGAACCAGCTGACTTGGACCGATCAGGGTTGGCTGGTTCTTGACGCGAAGGGAGGTGACGTGTGAGACGGCGAGTCCTCGGCCTAATCACACTGGCGTTTCTGTTGGGACCGTTATTGCCCGCGCAGGCTGGCGTAAGTGGCGCAGTCGACGAGTCCGGCGACACCCTCGTCGTAACCGGAGACGTGTACGCGGCTGCCGGGGGTTCGGCGAGCCCGGGCTATGAGTACGCGGTCGGGCCGGTCGGCTGCACCTGGTTCTTCGAGGACCCCAACGATCCGCTGCACTGCGCGGGTGCGCCCGGATGCCCGGGCGCACCTCCCGACGATGAGCTCAACAAGTGGCGGTATGCCACAGTCGAGCGGCGTCTCACGGGCTCGGACGACCCTTGGTTGCCGGTGGCATCAGGGTGTCTGAACTTTGCCGCCATCTCTCCACAGGTGACTCCGGAGATGGCTCGGGAACAGTTCCTCCAGTTGCTTCCGGTCCTGGAATTCGGCATCCAGCCAGCCGCCAACAGCGTGGTCAACCTTCCGGTCATCGTCTACACCGACGCGACCCGCGAGTTCGGGTTCCCGCCGGTGGACATCATCGGCCAGTCGGTGCTCATCCGTACGACCGCCACCACGTACGAGTGGGACTTCGGTGGCGCACACCTGACTACCAACTGGCCGGGCCGCGCGTTCGCCAATGACTGCAACCGGGTCCCCTGCGATGGGTACGTCTCCTACCCGTTCCCGGGCCCCGGGATCTTTGACATCGGGCTGACGGTGACCTGGGTCGGCGAGTTCTCGGTTAGCGGTGGCGCTTGGCAGGAGATCCCCGGCGTAGGGACGACCAGCAGTCCGGCGCAACCGGTGACTGTCCTCGAGGCCAACGCCGTCCTCACCGACCCGTACGACTAGCCGCGAATGTGACCACCGCTGTGGGCAGCGCCGAGTTGTTCGTGACGGACCCGCAGGGCAATCGCGACCCGGAAAGCGGCCCACGCGACCCCGCACCAGCTTGTCATTTATCTGTCGTGGACCACGCCCAGATGTTGGTTGTCGACTCCAACGGAGGACCCCTTTGAAACGCCGAGTTAGCCAGGTTCGACCACGGATGACCGCGTGCAGCCTTACGTTGCTCGTCGTACTGCTTGCTGGGTGCAGCGAAAACCGGGTCCGCCCTAGCGAGACCCTGCCGACCACAAGTGAAGTCGCGGTGACGAGCGAATCGCCGACGCCGGCTGCCGTGAGTGGGCCGAACGGGGTCGTGCCCTTCCCCACGCCTAGCGCGGAGTCCGAGGAGCTGTCCGGCGAGGGGGCGTTCGCGTTCAACGAGTACTGGATCATCACCTTGGACTATCTCTACGCGACTCTCGACGTCCAGCCGTTCCGGGAGGCGAGCTCACCGGAGTGCAGATTTTGTGATTCAGTTCTCGAACAGGACGGTCGAGCCGAAGCCGGGTACGTGTACGTGGGCGGCCGGATCACGATTATGGAGTCGGCGCTCGAAAGCTTCGACGGGACATTCGCGGTCGTGGGCACCGTCGTCAGCGTCACGGAGTTGATCGCTACTGACCCGGAGGGCAACCCAGACCCGGCAAGTGAAGCGAAACATCCGCGTTACCAGTTCTTCAATCGCCTGGCCTGGGACGGTGAGAGCTGGGCTGTGGTCGCCTCGGTCGGCACAGATCTGTGAGGGCTCAACAGGTGACCACCACGGATTTGAGTCCCGCTTCCTTCACCTCGTGGATACGGGTTTCCACAGGAGCCAAACCCACGCTTTGACGCCTACTCGGATCTGGTTACCCTCAGCAGGCAGGCCGACGCGGACGGTTAGGGGTCGACAGGGTGCGCACTGTGCGACAGCGAGCCGCAACAGTTTGCCTTGTGGTCCTGGCGCTGGCTGTCGCTGGTTGCTCGGAGGACCGCGAGCGGCCGAGCGAGACGCTGCCAACGTCCAGTGAGGCGCCGACGAGCGAGACGCCGACCGCGACGACTGGGCCTAACGGTGTAGTCCCGAGCCCCGTGCCTAACTCCCGATTCGATGAGCAATCGGAGATCGGGGCCATCGCGTTCAACGAGTACTGGACGATGACCCTGGACTACCTGTACGCGACCCTGGAGGTCGAGCCGTTCCGCGGGGTGAGCGCTCCGGAGTGCACATTTTGTGCAGCAGTTCTCGAGCAAGAGGGCCGAGACGAGGAAGGATATGTCTACCAGGGTGGTCGAATCACGATCGAAGGCTCGGTCGTCAACAGCTTCGAGGGCACAGAAGCGACGGTGACGACGATCGTCAGTATCACCGAGCTAATCGTTACTGATCCTCAGGGCAATAGGCATCCAGACAGTGGGCCCGCACAACCCCGCTTTCAACTCGTGAACTACTTGAGCTGGACGGGTGAGGGCTGGGTCGTGATTGACGCCAACGGTGGGCGGCTGTGAGGCGCGGGAGCGTATTGCTCGCCCTCCTGCTGATGTTCTCTTTACAGGGTCATGCGAATGCAGACGTTGAAGGCGAACTGAACGAGACCAGCAACGGGATAGTCATCAGCAGCGAGGTGTACGGCGCTGCCGGGGGTGGGGCGAGCTCCGGGTACGAGTACTCGGTCACCCAGCTGCCGTGCACTTTCCGATCGGAGGATGCGGAAGGGGATCCACGTTGCCAGGAGGCGCAGTGCCCGGGCAACCCGCCAGATGATGCGGAGAACCAGTGGCGTTACGCCCAAGTTGAGCGGCGGCTAGCCGGCTCAGATGACCCTTGGCGAATTGTTGGAACATCGTGCCTGAATTTCGCGCTTATTGCCCCGCAGGTGACTCCCGAGATGGCACGGGCCGAGTTCTTGCAACTACTCCCGGTCCTGGCCTTCGGCGTCCAGCCAGCCGCTAACAGCGTGGTCAACCTGCCGGTCATCGTGTACACCGACGCCACCCGCGAGTTCGGGTTCCCGCCGGTGGACATCGTCGGCCAGGCGGTGCTGATCCGTACGACGGCCACCACGTACGAGTGGGACTTCGGCGGTGCTCACCTGACTACGGATTGGCCGGGCCGCGCGTTCGCCAATGACTGCAACCGGGTCCCCTGCGATGGGTACGTCTCCTACCCCTTCCCGGGGCCCGGGGTCTTCGACATCGGGTTGACGGTCACCTGGGTCGGCGAGTTCTCGGTCAGTGGCGGTCCCTGGCAGGAAATCCCCGGGGTGGGAACCACAAACAGTCCGGCGCAACCGGTGACCGTCCTCGAGGCCAACGCCGTACTCACCGATCCCTACGACTGACAACGTACGAGTCCCCGCCTGCACGACGAGGCGGATCCTAATCAGCACCGAATTCGGACTCGCCCGTACCCGTATACAGGTCTACAGTGAGCTGCATGACCACGATCCCGCTGACCGAGGCCAAGGCGAAGCTGAACGAACTCGTCGAAGACGCGGTCACCACACAGGAGCGGATCACCATCACCCGCCACGGTCGGCCAGCTGCGGTCCTTATCTCCGTGGAGGACCTGGAGTCGATGGAAGAGACCTTGTTCTGGCAGTCCCAGCCGGGCATTCACGATGACATCGCGGCTGCGCGCACCGAAGCAGTGGCAGGACAACTCTCAGACGAGACCTCGGTCCGACGGCGTTATGGCGTGGGTTCCACCAGGTGAGCTGGACTGTCGGACTGTCCTCGGCCGCCGTCCGCACGCTCGACCAATTGCCGCCGCGAGTTGTGCCGGCGGTCATCGAATTCTTGTACGGCCCACTGGCCGACAACCCACACAGAGTCGGGAAGGCGCTCCGCGGTGACTTCGCCGGCACCTACAGTGCGCGTCGCGGCGCCTACCGCGTGCTCTACGAGATCGACGAGTCCGCCCACTCGATCACCGTGACGCGGGTCGCTGGCCGGGCCGACGCGTACCGCCCGCAATAGGAGGCTCTCACCGGGCGCGCTCCGGTTCTCGCCCTAGTCAGCGCGGACCGCCCCGGGCCCCCCTTGTATCCGGCTCCGAAGTCGATCACCATTCACGCCACGCTCGGTTGAGCTGATTCGCCCAGACCCAGACCGGAGGCCGGCCCGTGGACTCACCGGCGATCAACATCGGACTGCCGTTAGCACTCGCCATCATCATGTTCGGTCTCGGCCTGACCCTCACAGTCCAGGACTTCCGCCGCGTTGCCCGCTCACCCAAGGCGGCGATCCTGGCTCTGGCGTGCCAGATCCTGCTGCTCCCCGCTATCTGCTTCGGGCTGGTCATCGCCGTCAACCTCGACCCGCTGCTGGCGGTGGGGATGATGCTGCTGGCCGCCTCACCCGGCGGCACGACAGCGAACCTGTTCAGCCACCTCGCCGGCGGTGACGTCGCCCTCAACATCACCCTCACCGCGATCAACTCGGTCCTGGCCGTCGTCACCATCCCGGTCGTGGTCAACGTCTCCGCCGACTACTTCCTCGGCTCGTCCACCGACATCGGCCTGCCCACCGGCAAAGTGCTCCAAGTTGTCGCCATCGTGCTCATCCCCGTAGCGATCGGCATGTTCGTACGCCATCGGTTCCAAAGCTTCGCCGAGCGGATGCAGCGCCCGGTCAAGATCGGGTCTGGTGTCGTACTGGTGCTGGTCATCGTCGTCGCGCTGGCCGGTGCCTGGGATGTGTTCCTGGACAACGTGGTTGCTGTCGGTACGGTGTCACTCATCCTGTGCATCCTGAGCCTGATCATCGGCTACTGGGTGCCACGCCTGGCCGGGGTCGAGCGCAGCCAGTCCATCGCCTCGGGCATGGAGGTCGGCGTCCACAACGCCACGCTGGCCATCACCATCGCTGTCACGCTGCTGGACAACGACGAGCTGTCAGTGGCGCCGGCGATGTACGGGCTGCTGATGTTCTTCCCCGCCGCGGCAGCCGGGTTCATCTTCGCCCGGGGATCAGCCAGGACAGCTGCTGCCGACCGGCCAGCCACCGGCCCCTGACCAGCTCGCCCTTGCCTCTGCCCGGCTAGTCCCCGGCAGCCTCGACCTCAGCCCGGACCGCGACCGCGATGTCCGGGTTGTCGGTGATCAGACCGTCCACGCCGAGGGACAGGAACTCCGTCATCTCTGCCGCGAGGTCGCCTGGCTCGGCTGGCTCATCGCTGGAACGGAGGTCCATCGGCAGGAACTCGTTCTCCACCCGGAAGGTGTAGGGGTGCACCAGCAGTCCCGCGTCATGCGCGTCCGCCACCAGAGTCGTTGAGTCGCCCAGGGATCCGAGCCCATCGAGGGGAATCACCAGGTCCTTGTCCGGCCCGATGCCATCGGCGTAGGTGGCGATCTCGCGAAGGCCCGACGGAGTCACCATGTCGGCGTAACTCAGGCCCTCACCGCTGTCGGCCACGTCGTAGGGCAGCCCCGCCTCGAGGATCAACTGCACCAGCCGTACGTCGATGAGCCGGTCGAGCTCACGCAGGTTGGCGGTCTCGAATGACTGGATGAACACCTTGTCGTCCGGGTCGGTGAGGCCACGGGATTGCAGGGCCGCGACAAGCGGTTCCTCCGGGGACAGCCCGATCGAGTCGAAGTACGTCGCGTGCTTGATCTCCGGATAGATCCCGACCCCGGAGGCCACCGCGAGATCGAGGACCTCCTCCAGCGTCGGGATCTGGAACTCCCCGTCGTAGGCGGCGTTTGCCGGACGTACGTCGGGAAAGCGCTCGACCACGCGCAGCGTCTGGATCTCGGACAAGGTGAAGTCCTCGGTGAACCACCCATCCACCGTGAGTCCGTCGACGAGCTTCGTGGTCCTGCGGTCGGCGAACTCCGGGCGGGCGCCAACATCGGTGGTCTGGCTCAGCTCGTTCTCGTGTCGCACCACCAGCACCCCGTCCCCGGTCGACACGAGATCCAGCTCGACGTAGTCCGCGCCCATCTCGATCGCCAACTCGTAGGCCGCCAGGGTGTTCTCGGGCCGGTAGCCGGAGGCTCCGCGGTGGCCGATCACCACGATGTCGTCGCTGATGGTCGGTTCCTCCGGACGTTCATCTGGTGGCGCATCTCCGCTTCCGTACGTCAGCCCGAGAACCACTGCCGCGGTCACGGCCAGGATCAGCCCGATCACGAGTGCTGTCCGAGGCCGAGGAGTTCTCACGACGAGACCTCAGCTCCGGCCTCGTCGTTGCCATGCTCACAGGGTTTAGGGAGGATGCCGGCAGGCTATTACAACGCTGTAACAGTCGGTTTTACCTGGGAGGCCCCATGCACCGCTCGGTCTGCGCCGTCGCCCTCGGCTCCGTACTCGCCCTCACCGCGACCGCCTGTCTGGGCTCCGATCCGGAGGAGGAGCAGGACTCCACCCGCAACGCCGACGCGACCGAGGTGTCGCTGACGATCACGGCCAACGCGGTCGCCGGCGGCAAGAATGCCGAGGAGGCCGAGTGGATCGAGAACTACGTGATCCCGACCTTCATCGAGCAACAGGCCGAGGACGGCGTGACCGTCACCATCGAGTTCCAGTCATCCGGCGTCGACGACGAGGAATACAAGAGCCGGATCGCGCTGGACCTCCGTACCGGCAGCGGCGCGGACATCGTCTCCATCGACGGCATCTGGGTCGGCGAGTTCGCCGATGCCGGCTACATCCAGCCGCTGACCGACGTGGTCGGCGGCGACCTGGTCGACGAGTGGGACGGCTGGGAGCAGATCAACGACGCGGTGCAGGCCAACATGTCGTTCAACGACGAGCGGTACGGCGTGCCGGCCGGCTCCGACGGGCGGGTGCTGTTCTTCAACAAGGCGCTCTTCGCCCAGGCCGGACTGCCCGAGGACTGGCAGCCGACCAGCTGGGAAGACGTGCTCGAGGCCGGCCGGGCGTTGCAGGGCATCGAGGGAGTCACCCCGATCCAGCTCAACGCCGGTACGGCGATGGGCGAGGCGACCACCATGCAGGGCGCGCTGCCGCTGCTGGTCGGCACGGGTGCTGAGATCTACGGCGAGGACGAGCTCTGGCAGGGCAACACCCAGAACATCCGCGACGTACTCGGCCTGTACGAGGAGATCTACACCACCGGCCTGGGCGACCCGACGTTGCAGCAGGAAGCACAGGGACGGGACAAGTCCTTCGCCGAGTTCGCGGCCGGCCAGATCGGGATCCTGATGGAGGGCGACTACTTCTGGCGCTCAGTCATCGAGCCCACGGCTGGTGTTGCGCCGATGCCCACCCGGGATGAAGACGTCGGGTACGCCATGGTCCCCGCGATGGAGCCCGGCAGCGGCATCAACGGGCAGGACTTCGTGAGCATGTCCGGCGGCGGCGGCCGGGTCCTCAACCCGGCGACCGAATTCCCGCAGCAGGCCTGGGAATTGCTGGCCTTCATGAACTCCGCCGAGGCAACCAAGGAACTCGTCGGTGACGGCGCACGGCTCACCCAGCGCGACGACGTGAACGAGGAGATCCTGGCCAACGACCCGCTGCTGTCCTTCATCGCCGAGGAGGTCGTGCCGCTCTCGGCCTACCGCCCGGGGCTCGCGGTCTACCCGGAGGTATCCCTGGCGCTGCAGCAAGCGACGCTCGATGTCGTCACCGGTGTGAGCCCCGAGGATGCTGCGGCGACCTATCAAACGGCGCTCGAACAGGTGCTCGGTGGCGCAGACGACATCGCCAGCGACTGAGGCAGCCCCCGACGAACCGGACGAGTCTGCCTCCGGTGGGGGTACGCGCGATCCGGCCGACGGGGGCGAGACCGATGTCGTCGGCCTGGGTAAATGGCGGGCCTCGGCCTTTGTCGCGCCGGCGATGGTCCTGGTCGCGGTCTTCCTGGTCTTCCCGGCGCTGTGGACCCTCTACATCGGGGTCACCAACTACCGGCTGACCGGAGTCGCGGCACGCACGCCGGAGTTCGTCGGCCTGGACAACTACACCCAGGCGCTCGGCGACGCCAACTTCCTCAACTCGCTGTATCTGACGCTGGTCTTCGTGCTGTTCTCGGCGGTGATCGGGCAGAACGGGCTCGGCTTCGCGCTGGCCTGGCGGCTGCAGGACGCCCGTGGGTGGGTGAAGCGGCTCGTCGAGTCGCTGGTGCTCCTGGCCTGGATCCTGCCGAGCTCGATCGTCGCGTTCCTCTGGATTGCTCTGCTGGACAGGGACTCCGGGACGTTGAACGCGCTGCTGGGTACGCCGGGCTTGGCCTGGCTGATCGAGTACCCGATGGCCTCCATCATCATCTTCAACATCTGGCGCGGTACGGCGTTTTCGATGCTGCTCTACTCCGCGGCTCTGGCCTCGGTGCCGCCGTCGCAACTGGAGACCGCCAGGCTGGTCGGAGCCAGCCGGTGGCAGACGTTGCGGGACATCGTCTTCCCGCACGTACGCGGGCACGTGCTGACCAACACGTTGCTGATCAGCCTGTGGACGTTCAACGACTTCACGCCGTTCCTGATCACCGCTGGTGGCCCGAACGGGCGGACCGAGATTTTGCCCGTCTACATCTACAACACCGCGATCACAGGTGGGGAGATGGGCTACGGCGCTGCCGTCTCCCTGATCATGCTGGTGATCAACCTGATCATCGCGATGTTCTACCTGCGGTTGTTGCGGGAACGTAAATGAGCCGAGAGGACGGGAGCATCGCAGCGAGCGCCAGCGAGCGAGGAGCGGACCGGCCGGTGAGCGGAGCGAGCGAGGCTCCGGGGAAATCGACCACCGTTGCCGCGGAACCGAATCAGGCCGCCGGTCAGCCGGAGCCGGCCCGTCCGTCGCCGCCTCCGATCATGACGCCGCGCCAGGTCGTGGGACGGATCGGCTTCTACACCGTGATCGCGCTGGCCACGGCGTTCTTCGCGCTGCCGATGCTGTGGCTGGTGTCCACCCCGTTCGACGACACCCCGGGTCTGTCCATCTCGTTGCCCGACCTGACCCTGAACAACTTCCGGGACCTGATGGACAACCCGTACGCGCTTGGCTCGCTGCTGAATTCGATCGTGCTCGCAGTCGGGGCGGCGTTGCTCGTGGTCATCTTCGCGGCTCTGGCGTCGTACTCGTTGTCCCGGGTGAAGATCCCCGGTCGGGACATGCTGCTCTATGCGCTGCTCCTACTGTCCTCGATCGTCACCGGCACTGCGGCGATGGTGCCGATCTTCCTGATGATGTTCCAGCTCGGGCTGATCGACAGCCAGATCGGCGTGATCCTGGTGCTGTCCGGGGGTCTGCTGCCCGCGGCGATCTTCATCCTCAAGGACTTCGTGGACACGATCCCGAAGTCCTACGAGGAGTCGGCTCGGGTCTTCGGCGCCTCGTCGTTCCAGATCCTGCGGCACATCGTCGTACCGGTGATCCGTCCTGGCCTGGCCACGATCGCGGTCTGGACCGTGGTCAATGTGTGGGGCAACTTCCTCGTACCGTTCATCCTGTTGCGCGACACCGACAAACAGCCCGCCGCGGTGCTGATGCGCACGTTCTACACCGAGGGCGGGGCGCCGAATCTCGCGCTGATCTCGACGTTCTCGCTGCTGTACTCCATCCCGGTCGTGTTGATGTACCTGTTCGTCAACCGCAAGTACGGGTTCCGCTTTCACGGAGGGATCAAGAGCTGATGGCCGAGATCGAACTGGTCGGCTTGTCAAAGGTCTATCCGGGCGGCGTGCGCGCTGTCGACTCGTTGGACATGAAGATCCCCGACCACGAGTTCTTCGCCCTGCTCGGACCGTCCGGCTGCGGGAAGACGACATTGCTTCGTACGATCGCCGGTCTGGAAGCCGCCACCGAGGGACAGGTACGGATCGGCGGGCAGGACGTGACCGGGCTGCCGCCGGGCAAGCGGGACCTGGCCATGGTGTTCCAGGACTATGCGCTGTTCCCGCACATGACCGTCGTCGACAACATCGCCTACCCACTGCGGGTCAAGGGAAAGCCCAAGGACGAACGTCGCAAGACCGCGTCGGAGGCCGGCGATGAGCTGAGCCTTTCCGGCTTGATGGAGCGCCGGCCGGCGGAGCTGTCCGGTGGGCAGCAGCAGCGGGTGGCCCTGGCGCGGGCGGTGGCTTGTCGCCCAAGGGTTTTTCTGTTCGACGAGCCACTGTCCAATCTGGACGCTCGGCTGCGACTGGAAGCGCGTTCGTTCCTGAAGAAGCTGCAGAAGGAGCTGGGCGTCACCACCGTTTTCGTGACCCACGACCAGGCCGAGGCGCTGGCGATGGCCGACCGGATCGCGGTGATGGACAAGGGCAAAATCCGCCAGGTGGGGACGCCCAAAGAGGTCTTCCAGCGTCCGGCGAACACCTTCGTGGCCAACTTCATCGGCTCGACCCCGATGAACCTGCTGCCCGGTGTGGTGGCCGGTGACGTCGTACGGATCGCGGGTCAGGAGCTGCCGCTGCCTGCTGATGTGCGCTCTGCGGTGACCGACGGGCAGGAGGTCGTGTTCGGCGCGCGGCCGGAATACCTGGTCTTCTCGCCCACGGCGGTGGACGCCTCGCTGCAGGGTGAGGTGACGGTGGTCGAGAACCTCGGCACCGCGGCGTTGGTCACCCTGGAGGCCGAGGGCTTGTCGGTCGCGGTCACCGTGCCGGAGGGTGAGGAGCCCGAGCTCGGCGACAAGGGTTGGGTGACCACGACGTCCGGCCGCGTGCTGATCTACGCGGCCGAGGACGGCGAACTCGTCGGCGCGGCCGCCAACTCAGCCGGGGTCCATACCCCCGCAGAGGCTGCCACCCCCGCTGAGGCTGCCGCCCCCGCCGCGCCCTCCGAGGCCGCCGCCCCCAACTCCGCCGCGACCCCATGAGCCCGAGATGATCATCGGAACTATGGCGGGTTATCGGCCAATTTCGGCGAGAAAACCCCCCGAAGTTTCGATGATCAACACGGGATTCGCTTGTTGCTCCGGCGTCCGGCCGGGATGGCGGCGGTGAGTCGGATCGCGCACTCGGGGAGCTTCACTCCGGACGACCGGGTTGCGTCGCCGTACGTCTACCTGCCCGTCGACGTCCCTGCGGGCTGCGCCGGCCTGACGGTCGACCTCAACTACGACACCTCGGCTGGAGTACTGGACCTGGGCTGCTTCGGGCCGAACGGCTTCCGGGGGTGGTCCGGCGGTGCCCGCAGCCGGTACGCCATCGCACCGGCGGGAGCCACGCCCGGATATCTGCCCGGCGAGCTCGAGCCGGGGGAATGGTCGGTGGTTCTCGGGCTGCATCGGGTCGCATCAACCCGTGTGCCGTGGCGAGTGGAGGTGACCCTCGGACCGATCGAGTCGGGTACGGATCTGACGTCCCCGCCCGGTTCCGGTTCGGGTACGGAGTTCCCGCCCAGGTCTGGTTCGGGCCGAGAGCTGCTGCCCAGGTCTGAGGGATCCTTGCCGTCGCCGCTGCCTGAGCGGCCGCCTCGCCGGAATCTGCCCGCCGAGCCGGGATGGACCTTGCTGGCTGGCGACCTGCACGCACACACCGTCCACTCCGACGGAGACCGCAGCATCGACGAACTCGCCGCATTGGCCGTCGGACAGGGGCTGGACTTCCTCGCGGTGACCGATCACAACACGGTCAGCCACCACCCTTACCTTGCTGCCGCCGGTGCGCGAGCGGGCTTGACCCTGATCCCGGGCCAAGAGGTCACCACCCATCGCGGGCACGCGAACGCCTTCGGCGACATCGGCTGGATCGACTTCCGGGAGCCGGCCGACGAGTGGGTGGCCCAGGTCGCCGCACGGGGCGGGCTGCTTTCGATCAACCATCCACTTGCCTCGGACTGCGCTTGGCGGCAACCACTGGCCACCCGTCCGCCGCTGGCCGAGATCTGGCACTGGACCTGGCTGGATCGCCGTTGGGGCGGCCCGATGGCCTGGTGGTTGGCCTGGGACCCGGCGACGGTCCCGGTCGGTGGATCGGATTTCCATCGTCCCGATCAGGGCCGGCCACTGGGTCAGCCCACCACCTGGGTGCTCTGCCAGGACGGCGGTGACACCTCAGCTGCCCCGGTCCTCGCCGGGCTGGCCTCGGGCCGGACTTCGATCAGTGCGGACCGCTCCGGACCGGTGCTGCTCCGACTCGGCGATGAACTCCTGGCCATCGACGCCGACGGGGCGATCCTGGCCGATTCCTCGGGCCGACGCCGCCTGGTTCGTGGCTCGCGGGCGACCTTTCCGGTGCCGTCCGAGCCAGGCCCGCAGTGGCTCGAGGATGACGAGACCTCCGTACTGGCTCTCTGCGGCTGAGCCGAACGCCCGGATCGGCCCGTCGAGCATCGGCCCGCCGAGCCGGGACGCCGAAGACCGAGAAACAGGTCCGCGCTGGCTGAGCGGTGGATAACCTGACCTGTCCGGTCGCCGCCCGGCCAGGCCAGCCACTCTCATGCCGGAGGATCAGATGCGCACAGTCGTCGTAGGCGCCGGCCCGGTCGGCATGTTCTGTGGCCTCGTCCTTGCCCGCCAGGGGCATGACGTCGTGGTCGTCGATCGTGATGC
>Ga0190275_10001718_pt1 | contig 16157 bp, 1 predicted proteins | sample Popmic550T_FD_133745 | JGI IMG/M metagenome (GOLD analysis project Ga0190275, IMG submission 133745) | Populus adjacent soil microbial communities from riparian zone of Yellowstone River, Montana, USA - 550 T | ecosystem: Environmental > Terrestrial > Soil > Riparian zone > Trees stand | place...
CTGAGCAGCGCCAGCAGCGTCGTCGCTCCCATGATGTTGCCCACCCGCTGGCAATACAGGAGGCCCGGCATCACCCGCCGCTCGAAATCGGCTTCGATCTCCTTCGGAGCGGCCCGGACCTGCTTGCGCATCATGTCGCGATGCGCCCCCTTGACCATGCCGCCGAACGGCGTGTGCATCGCCAGGTAGGCGAAGGTGGTGGCGAAGTCCGCGCCGTCGACCCGCTTCTTGTACTCGTTGAATGCCCCCTCGCAGCAATCGAGGTAGGAGAGCAGGGAAAGGTCGGCATCACCGGCCTCGCTGTCGGGAACGGGGCGGCAGGTGTCCATCACCTCATAGCCGTAATAGCCGCTCGCGCCGACGTCGATCTGAAAGATGGTCGGCGTGTCGCTGACGAGCATCGCCACCGCGCCGGCGCCGGCGCTCGGCTCGAAGAACGACCAGTCGTCCGACAGTCCCTCTCCCCCTTCGACGGTCAGGAAGCGGGTGATGTCGGTGGCGATCACCAGCACTTTCGCTCCGGGTGAGGTCTCGGAGAGGACGAAGTTGACGGCCATCTGCAGGCCGGCCACGCCGGAGTAACAGGCATTCTTCAGCTCGAACAGGCGGCAGTTGCGGTTCAGCCCGAGGAGCTTGTGGAAGTAGGTGCTCATCGACTTGCCGAAGTCGAAGGCCGACTCGGTGCAGGTGATCACCATCTCGATCCTGTCGCGCTCTTCCGGGCTCATGGCCTCGATCAGCGGCCTTGCGGCATTTACGCCGTAGGTGATCGGGTCTTCATACGGCAGGACGACCGTCTTCTCCTTCATCAGCAGGTTGGTGAAGCGGGTTGGCTCCAGCTTGCGATGCACGGCCAGGTTCCCGACATTGATATAGGCGTTGCCCGCAAAGGCGTTGATCGCTTCGATTCCGACAGCAGTCATATGGTCTTTTCCTCTCGATGATGGGGCGCACCGCTCAATGAAAGCTGAGCAGTCTCGCCCTGTCCTGGCCGCTCCTCAGCCGAAAGGCGGCGAAGGAATCTCTGTTGGAAAACTGCAGATAGATGTTGTCCCGCAACAACTGCGACATCGGCCGGCCCGGCGGCTGCCCGTAGGAATGCCCCGGAAAGACGCGTGTCTGCGGCGCGATCCGCGCCTTCAGCTGTTCGAGGCTGGCGAACATCTCGTGCGCCGCCGCGAGGTCGGGAACGAGCCCGCATCCCTCGGCGAACAGCACGTCACCGGTGAAGAGGTTCTCCCCGATCAGGAAGCAGGTGCTGCCGGCCGTGTGGCCGGGGGTGAAGATCGGCTCGATCCGTATCCCGCCGACCTGCCATGGGGCGATCTCGATGCCCACGAGATTCGGGGCTCGGAATCCCGACGCCGCGATCTCCTGGTTCGACATCCAGATCGGGCAGTCGTACTTCTCTGACACCACCTCGGCGAGGTTGATGTGATCGGGATGAGAATGCGTCAACAGAACGCCGCTCAGCCGGCCCTGCGTCTCGCCGATGGCCCGGTCGATCTCCTCGATCTCCCACGCCGGATCGACGATCACGGACTGGTGAGTCCCCGGGTCGACGACCAGGTAGTTGTAGTTCTTCATGTGCCGGTACCGCACGTCGAGCACAACGACGTGCGGTACGAGCTCATCGCGCCGTACTTCCGCGTCCTGCCCGATCAATCGATCGCCCCTCCCGAGAGCCTGCGCATGCGTCCCCTGGAGGCCGAAGGCGCCGGCACGGCGTTAGCGAGCGGCTCGGCTAGCGGCCGGACGTAGAGGTTCTTGAACTTCACCAGCACTTCTCCGCTCTCGTTCAGCAGATGGATGTTGAACTTCGTCACCCCGGCGTGATTCTGCACGTGGGCGTCGGCACGTTCCGCATACGCGTAACAGGTCTGAGGAACCGACCCGAGGATCTCGATCTCGTCGAGCGCAAACGGCAGGTAGGCCGTCCGCGGTGACGAGCCTGCCGCAACCAGGCCGGCAATCGTCTGCAGGGCGCCGTCGATCATGCTGGGGTGAAGGATGTACTGTCCGAACTCCCCTTCCAGCTCGTCGGCGAGCTTCAGCTTCGCCAGCGCGAAGTCGTGGTTGATGTAGACCTCCTGGATCGTCTGGAACGCCGGACCGTAATGCAGGCCGAACGCTCGGAACCTGTCGTAATACGCCGTTCCCGGCTCAGGTCCCGAACACTGCGTCTTCAAGGCCTGCGGCTCCAGGCGATCGCCCTCATCGGCAGCCTTCACCAGGCCGGTACCGAACACCAGCCGTCCTTCGGAATGAACGACCGGCTCCTGTTCTTCGTCGAACGACGAGATCACGTATTCGGCTCCCTCCGCGGTACGGCGCAGCACGGTGTGCAGTGTCTGGGCGCCGTTCCGGAAGCTCAACGGCTGCATCCAGATGACGTCCCTGATCTTCCTCACCCGCTGCTCGCTGGCCATGTTGGCGGCGATGCAGGCCATCTCCAGGAAGCCGGCTCCCGGGAAGATCCCTTCCTCATACACCTTGTGGTCGACCGCGTAGAACGCGGTCTCCGGCAGGGAGGAATTGAAGCGCACTTCGTCCAGCGTCGAGGAGTTGTAGGCGATCAGCGGATGCAGCTGGGTGCGCGAAAGCGCCGGCCGTTCCGCGACCAGGGAATCCGACACCCAATACCGCTCGCGTGCGAAGGGATAGGTCGGCACGGCGATGCGGCGAGGCGGCTCTGGAGAATAGAGGCTGTCCCAGTCGACCTCTTCGCCGGTCACCCATCGCGCGGCGGCATCGGCCAGACTGGGCTCTCCCGTCGCCGTAGTGACCAGTTTCAACGACCGCTTCGAAGCGCGGCGCGGCCCGAGGCTGCCGCGGTGAATGCCGGCCACCGCTCCGCGATCGTTCCAGCCCTCGAGCCGGTCGATGAGCTCCTGGACATCCGAAACGACGATGGCCAGCCTCTCTTCCATCGCCTCCCGGCCGGTCTGCATCGTGTAGCAGAGGCTCGCCAGGTCGACGCGCGGCTCCGTGCGCACATAGGTGAGCAGACGGCCGGCGTAGTCGCGAAGCCGCTCCTCGTTCTTCGCGGATAGCGTGAAGAGATACGGACCGGTCTGCGGCAACTCGTGCGGCGAGCGCGGCTCGATGTATTCCTCCACGACGATGCATGCGTTCAGTCCCCCGGCGCCGAACGAGTTGATGAGCGCGCGCCGCGGATGATCCAAAGAGCGTTCCCACTCGGACAATCCATGTTGCAGGAAGAACGGCGAGCCCTCGAACTCGATGTTGGGATTCGGCTCGTCGGAGTGGATGGACGGAGCGAGCTGCCCGTGCTGCATCTGCAGGACGACCTTGGCCAGGCCGGCGATTCCCGCCGCCGACTCCGAGTGACCGATATTCGCCTTGACGCAGCCGATCGGACAGAACTGCTTCCGGTCCGTCTCCTTCTGGAATGCCTTCGTCAGCGCGGCGACCTCGATGCTGTCGCCGAGCTGCGTACCGGTGCCATGCCCTTCGACATAGCTGATGGTGTCGGGGTGAATCCGCGCGCTCTCCAACGTCCGGCTGATCAGGTTCGCCTGGGCGTTCGGGTTCGGCGCCGAATATCCATTCGAGCGCCCGCTGTGGTCGTACGCGCTCGCCCGGATGACGGCATAGATGCGGTCACGATCTTCGATGGCCCTGCTCAGCGGCTTGAGCACCACGGTTCCCACGCCTTCTCCGGGAACGAATCCGTCGTCGCCGGCGCCGTAGCTGTGGCATTTTCCGTCGGTTGAGAGCATCCGCCTCTGGCAGAGCGACTGGTACTTCGAGGGATGCAGATAGAGGTTCACGCCGCCGACGACCGCCACCTGGCATCCACGGCTTCTGAGACTCTCGCATGCGAGATGGATGGCCACCAGTGAAGACGAACAGGCCGTGTCGACCGGCAGGCTGGGGCCGTTGAAGTCGAAGAAGTACGAAACGCGGTTGGCGATCGACCACGGCAGCGAAGTCGGGTTGACGTAGTTCCCGCGCGTGTGCTCCTCCGGCCCCCACATCTGATAGGTGTTGGACGTCACGCCGACGAAGACGCCGACGTCCGCGCTTCCTGCTTTCGGATGCTGCGCGCGGAGGCTGTCTCTCGTGTATCCCGCGTCCTCGACGGCAGCCCAGACCGACTGCAGGAACATCCGCTCCTGCGGATCGAGCACTTTCGCTTCGGCCGGGGAGATCTTGAAGAAATGCGGGTCGAACTCGTCGTGGCCGTCCACGAAGCCGCCCCACTTGCAGTAGATCTTTCCTTCCGCGGCGGCCGCCGGGTCGGGGTGGTAGAACTCCTCGTAGTCCCACCGATCCGACGGAACCAGATCGGTCAGATCTTTCCCTTGCTTCAGGTTCTCCCAGTATTCATCGAGCGTCGAGGAGTGAGGGTAGTCGCCATGCATGCCGATGATCGCGATGGCCTCGAGGTCATCGCGGTCCCTGGCCGCCAACACCTCATAGCGCGGCACCTCTTCTTCGATTGCCACTGCTTCGATTGCCACTGCCGGAACCGGCGGTTCGACCACGTCCCTGCCGGAGCCGAACAGCCGGGTCAAGGCTTCACGCGCCTCCCGTACCAGGTAGTTCGCGAGCTCGCGAACGGTTTCGTACTCGTAGAGCAGCGTCTTCGGCAGTGCGCCGAGGTCGCGCTCCAACTGGGCGTTGATGCGATTGATCATGATCGAATCGATGCCGAACGACTCCAGAGGATCCGACGAGCCGATTCGATCGGTGGCGAGATTGATCTCCTCGCCGATGAGCGCTTTCAGATGCGCTTCCGCCTTCGCGTGGAGCGTCGACGCGTCGATTCCCTGCGGCCGGGCGGACACCGTCCGCGGAGACGGAGCGGGCTGCCGGCCGAGGAAGGCGGCAATCCGCGACGGGACTGCGTAGAGCGCGACGCCCTGCGTCACCTCGGAGCGGAGGAAGTCTTCCCAAAACGCAATGCCGTCCTGCGTGGGCAGAGGCGACATCCCGGTCTGCTGTTCCAGACGGGTGATGTCGTCCTGCGGGATGCGCATCCCTCCCTCTTCCCACAGCGGCCAGTTGATCGACAACGACCGGCCGGATCGCTTCCGGGCCCGGCTCTCTGCAAACGAGTCGAGGAAATGATTTCCGAATGCGTAGTCGCACTGGCCCATGTTCCCCGTGACGCCGGCGATGGATGAGAAGAGCGCGAAGAAGTCGAGGTTCTCGCCGCTCGTCGCCAGGTCGAGGTTGATCGTGCCGTACACCTTCGGCGCCAGCACCGCCTCCATCTCTTCCCGCGTCTTCCTGAGAATGAAGGCATCGCGGTTCACGCCCGCGGCGTGGATGACGCCGTGGATCTCCGTGAAGCGGGCTTTTGCCTCCCGGACGACCATTTCGACGTCGTCGAGCCTGGCGACGTCGGCTTGAAGGACGAGAACCTCGGCACCGGCCGCTTTCAGTTGCTCGAGTTTTTCCCTCTGACCGGCGTTCGGTGCGGAGCGGCCGACGAGGACCAGGCGCGCCTGGTATTTCTTCGCCAAATACTCGGCGAAGATGATCCCGAGGCCGCCGAGACCACCGGTGAGCAGGTAGACACCGTGGCTGCGCAGCGGCAGTTTCCCTTGCGCAGGCGTATACGGCACCAGCGCGCGTACGGAGCGGGCGTGGCCGCGATAGCGAACCTCCTGCGCGTTCCACTCGCCGTCACGAAGCTCATCCAGGACGAGAGCGGCTCTTTCGAAGAGCGGCAATTTGCCGTCGATCTCGACGGCCTTTGCCCGATACGCCGGTTCTTCCAGCGCGAGCGTCTTGAAGAACCCGCCGATCGCGGCTCCCAGCGGGGCTGTGGTGAAGAGCGAGAGCACTCGGAGCGCCTCATGCTTCGTCCGCATCAGGGACCTGCACAGATGGAAGAGTGCGAACACTCCGCGATCGAGTTGCTGCTCGACCTCACGCCGGACTTCGAGATTGCCCGGCTCCAGCGCGTGATGCAGAACCACGTCGGGAAGCAGGCCTTTGCTCCCGAGGGCCGCGACGAGGGCATGGAACTGCTCTTCCCGGGTGAAATCAACTGCGTACGTATTCGCCGCGACCTCCTCGAACGCATCGCCCGGCTTCACATGAACGATCGAGCCGGCGTCCGGCCGCTTTTTCAAGGCCAGGAAGAGCTCTTCCGATGCATCGAGAACCAGGATCGTGCCCACGGCCGGCCGGCTGTCCGTCCGCGCGGCCAGCGCCTTTGCCGTCCAATGCGGGACGTAGTAGGTCCGCCGCTTCTCCTCGGCCGGCGCCTCGATCGTCTTCTGGACGACGCGAATGGACGGCGCCTGCTGTTTGACCCAGTACCGTTCCTTCGCGAAGGGATATGTCGGAAGAGAGACCCGCCGCGGGCTTCCGTGCCGCTGCATGAGTGACCAGTCGACGTCGGCGCCGAGGACCCAGAGCCTGGCGATCTTTTCCAGATCGCGATTCTTCAGAAGCGCTTCGAGGAACGCCCTCCCTGCCGGCCCGGCGATCAGAGTCCCCGCACTGTACTGAACCTCGCGGACGTTCCCGTAGAAGACACCCTGCAACTCCGAGGCATCCCCGTTGTTGCCCAGCGCGATCCATTCGTTCAGTTTCTCGCGGAGCTCTTCCGCGCTCGAGGTGATGATCGCCAGCCGGGCATCCATCGGCGTCCGTCCCACCTGGGACGTGTACGCCATGTCGGCCAGCGAAACCTGGGAGTCGTTGTCGAGGAAACGGACGACCCGCTCCGCATACCGGCGCAGCGCTTCCGGCGTTTTCGCCGAAAGAACGATCGCCTCCGGCCGCGTCGAGCGCGAAGCGCTCTCCGCCTCGCCTGCGTCCGGATACTCCTCGAGAATCAGATGGGCGTTCGATCCTCCGGCTCCGAACGAGCTCACACCGGCACGCCGCGGATGCGCGGCCGGCCTCGCCCAGTCCGTCAGCTCCGTCTGCACGAAGAACGGCGAGCCCTCGAAGTCGATGTTCGGATTGAGAGGGTCGGCGTGCAGCGACGGAACCAACTGCTTGTGCCGGAGCTGCAGCAGAGCCTTGGTGACCGCCGCAATCCCGGCCGCCGATTCGAGATGTCCGATATTCGACTTGACCGAACCGATGGGACAGAACTGCTTATCGGTCGAGCCTTCGAATGCCTGCAACAGCCCCGTGATCTCGATGGGATCTCCCAGCGACGTACCGGTTCCGTGCGTTTCGACATAGCCGAGGGTCTTCGGGTCGATGTTCGCTTTTCGGAGGGCATCGCGAATCAGGTCGCCCTGCGCATTCGGGTTCGGAACCGTGTAGCCGTTGGTCTTTCCCCCGTGATTCACGCTGGTCGACTTGATCACCGCGTAGATCTGGTCGCCGTCGCGCAATGCGTGCTCGAGCGGCTTGAGCAGAATCGCTCCGACGCCTTCGCCCGGTACGTATCCGTCGCCTCCTGCGCCAAAGCTGCGGCATTTACCGTCGCTCGCGGCGAACTTGCCCTGGCTCAGGCCGAGATATTTGTACGGATGGATCGAGACGTTGACGCCGCCGGCGATGGCGGCGTCGATGTCACCGGTCCGCAGCGCTTCACACGCCAGGTGGATGGCGGTCAGCGACGAAGAGCACATCGTGTCGAGCGCGATGCTCGGACCATGGAAATCGAAGAAATAGGAGACGCGATTGGCGATGGAGGCGTACGACGAACCGGGGATCGTCGGATTTCCGCTCGCGAGCGATTCCGCCCCGAACAGCTCGTAATGGCCCCACATGACGCCGACGAACACGCCGACGCGGCTTCCCGAGATGCTCTCCCTGGTATAGCCGGCGTCCTCGATCGTCTCCCAGGTCGTTTCGAGGAAGAGGCGCTCCTGCGGGTCGATCAGCTCCGCTTCCTTCGGCGAGATGTTGAAGAACAGTGGATCGAACTTGTCGACGTCGGCAATGAAGCCGCCCCACTTGCTGTAGCTCTTCCCCGATTTGTTCGGATCGGGATCGAAGTACAGCTTGTGATCCCACCGCTCGGGCGGAATCTCGGTGATGCAATCGCGGCCTTCCTTCAGGTTGCGCCAGAATTCCTGAAGGTTCTCGGCCTGCGGGTATCTCCCGGACAGACCGACGATGGCGATGTCGTTACGCACAGGTGCTCGGGTGCCGAGGAAACGATTCCGGGTGCGTTTGGAGGATGCCGGCTGCCGTTGCTCGATCACCTTCGGTTTGGTATCCGTGCGTTGCGTTTCGCCCTCCTGCTGCAGGAGGCCGAGCTTCTCCCGCAGGACGGTGGGATGCGCTTTCATGAAGTATCCGGCCAGTGCGGTGATGGTCTGATACTCGAAGAACAGAGTCTTCGACAGCGAGCCGAACGTCTTCTCCAACTGGTTCGTCAGCCGCATCGCCAGGATCGAGTCGATCCCGTATTTCTCCAGTGGCGCCTGCGGGTCGATCTTGTGGAACGGTAGTTTCAACAGGCTGGAGAATTCCTCGCGCAAATAGTCCTGGGCCTTCTCTACCAGGCTTTCCGGCGCCACCTCGGCGGCGGCAACCGGTTTGTCCGGGGCAGGCGGCACGTCCGGCTCGGCGAGCAGCGAGCGGCGGACCTGCGTGAGATCGCCTTCCAGGACCAGCATCTGGCTGTAGGGCGAGGCCAGGCTGCGGTAGAACGCCTGCAGGCCGGTGGCCGTCTGCATCGCGTACATACCGGTGGTCTGCTGCATCAACTCCTCGGTCGTCCGATCGACCTTCATCCCGCCGGCCTGCCATAACGGCCAGTTGATCGAGAGGGTGCGCCCATGCCGCTCGTTCGCGGCCACCTGGCCGTTGCGATACGTCGCGAACTGATCCATGAACCCGTTGGCCGTCGCGTAGTCGGCCTGCCCCGGATTGCCCATCGCACCGGCGACCGAGGAAAACAGCACGAAGAAGTCGAGCTTTACGTCGCGAGTGGCCTGGTCGAGGTTGAACGTGCCGGTGACTTTCGGGGCCAGGACCTTGCTGAACTCGGCGGCGTTCTTGTGAAGGATGAAGCGATCCGCAATCATCCCGGCGCTGTGCAGAATGCCGTCGAGCTGTCCGTATTCGTCTTTGATGGCGGCGATGAGATGTTCGACCTGACTGGGATCCGTCAGATCCAATTGCCGGTAACTCACTCGCCCGCTCTGCGCCGGCAAGCTGTCCAATAGCGCCTGCTTCTCGGCGCTCAACGCGGAGCGCCCCGTCAACACCACCCGCGCGGCGGGCGTCCGCTCGAGGATCTCCCTGGCGAAGACCAGACCCAGCCCCCCGAGCCCGCCGGTGATCAGGTAGACGCCCTGATCCTTGAAGGCGACCGGCGGTTCTCCCGGTTCCACGACCACTTCCTGCCAGCGCAAGACGCGCCGCACGCCGTGGTGGTACTTGACCAGCGGGTCCAGCCCGCGGCTCTTCTCCCGATTCAGGTACCGCTCCAGATCCTGGGCGGTCGTGTCGGCAGGGACGAGAATGAGCTGTCCGATGAACTGCGGGTTTTCCAGGGCCGCCGTCTTCAGCAGGCCGGACAGCCCCGCAAACAGCGGGTGCTCGTGATCGTCGGCGATGGCGATCTGGACGAGCACCTTCCCTTCGCGCTTGTTGTGGAAGATCGCCTGGACGCGCTCGAAGCACGCCACCGCGTATTCGCTGTAGCGCTGCGCGATGTTCCCCGCTCCCTCTGCCTGCACCGACAGACATTCACTGAGCGGAAGCAACGACGCCAGCCGCTCGACCTCGGCCTGGGCCCGCTCGCAGACGATGATGTGGCGTTCCGCGAATTCGAGCGCGGTGAAGGTCTCGACTGCACTCGCCTGCCAGACCGGGGTGGCCAGCAGGCTCCCTGTCGACCCGGTCTCCACGACAGCCGACCGGATCTCTTTGCTCAGCACGCGTGAAGTGAGTCCGCGCATCTGCACGCAGACGTTTCCGCGCTCGTCACACAGATCGATGTCGAGCTTGACGACGTGATCCGTCCGCTGACTGCCCGGCGACTGACGCACCCAGGCAACCATCGATCCTGTGCTGGGCGCCACGATACGCAACGACTCGAGTGCGAAGGGCAGCCGCGGCTCGTTCGACAACGAGGAGATGTCGTCGAGCAGGCCGACAGCCGCCTGCAGGGCGCTGTCCATCATGCTCGGATGAAGAACATAGTCCTGCGACGCCGGCTCCGCCCCTTTCGGCAGCCGTAGATGCGCCAGGACCTGGCCGGCGCCTCGATGGATCGAAGTGATTCCGTGGAACGTCGGTCCATAGTTCAGACCCATCCGGGCAAACGCGGCGTACACACTGGCCGGCTCCAGCCGGCCGAGCGCCATCTGTCGTTCGATCTGCTCGAGATCCAGCCGCGCCGGAGCCGGTTCGTGGCTGAGGATGGCCTGTCCCTGTCCGTGGACGACTTCCTGTCCTGCGTTCTGACTGTAGATCTCGAAATCGATCTGCTCGTCGCCGGTCGCAGACAACGCGATGTCGATCTGCCGCGGCTGCGTGACGACGATCGGCTGCGCCCATACGACATTGCGCAGCTCCAGCACCGTCGATTCCGGCCGCTCGGGCAGGGCCTGCTCGATCGCCGCGCGGGCCATTTCGAGATACGCGACACCGGGCAGCACCTTGCCGCCGGGCAGTCCCTCCGTCTTCACCTGATGATCGGTGAGGAAGAACTCGTCGCCGGTGAATGTCGAGCGATAGCGCTGCTCGCTCAGATCGGACGTGTTGCTGTGCAGCAACGGGTGAAGAACCGCCGTGGCCGCCCCTTTGACGGCCGCCTGCGTGCCCCCCTCAGTGTCGATCCAGTAGCGCTCCCTGGCGAATGGATACGCCGGAAGACTGAGGCGCTGCGGCCTGGTCTCACCATAGAGCTTGCCCCAATCGAGCTCGAGGCCTTTGACCCAGAGGTCGAGCAGCTTGGCAACCTTCCCGTTGGCAATCCACTTGTCGACCGTCTGTTGCAGGTCCGTATCGGTACTGAATACCGCCAGCGCTTCGCTGCTGCGCTTCACCTGCCCCTGATATGCATCCTCGATCCCCTGCTCGCCGGTAAGCCAGGCCTCGAGTTTGTCCGCGAGCTCTTCGGTAGAGCTCACGATGAAGCCGAGGCGCTCCTCCATCGGCTCGCGGCCGACCTGGAGGGTGTAGGCCATGGCGGCGAGATCGATCTCGTGCAGCCGCGGCCGGACGAAATCGAGCAGATCGCGCGTCTTCTGCCGCAATTGCTCCGCGGTTCGCGCGGACAGCAGGATGACGGTGTTCGACATCGGCACCGGCTGATGCACCTGCGGCCGGTACTCCTCGACGACGAGGTGGGCATTCGATCCGCCCGCACCGAATGACGAGATCCCGGCGATCCGCGGTAGCGTCCGGCCGTCGATCACCGGCGGCTCCCAAGGCCTCAATTCCTGATTGACGACGAACGGACCGCTTTCGAAGTCGATATGCGGATTCAATTGAGCCGAATGCAACGACGGGGCGATCTGCTGATGCTGCATCTGCAGCAGGACTTTGGTCAGTCCGGCGATGCCTGCAGCCGACTCGCAATGGCCGATATTTGATTTGGCCGACCCGATCAGACAGTAGCCGGTATCCTGGGTATATGGCTGGAAGGCTCTGCTGAGGGCGGCGATCTCGATCGGATCGCCAAGGGTGGTGCCGGTACCGTGTGCTTCGATGTAACTGACGTGGCGTGCGTCGGTGTGCGATTCCGCCAGCGCGCGGGCAATTGCACTCGCCTGGGCCTGCGGACTCGGAACGGTGTACCCGTTGGTTTTCCCGCCGTGGTTCAACGCGCTGCCGCGGATGATCCCGTAAATGTGGTCGCCGTCTCTCTTCGCCTCGGAGAGCCGCTTCAGGAGGACCGCTCCGACTCCTTCTCCAGGGATGTAGCCGTCTCCCCCTTCGCCGAAGCTCTGGCAGTGGCCGTCGCTGGAGATGAACTGGCCGGCGCTGAGCACGAGGTATTTGTTGGGATGAATGGTGACGTTGACCCCGCCTGCAATGGCCAGGCTGGTCCGTCCCAGCTTCAGGTCCTGACAGGCGAAGTGAATCGCGGTCAGGGAGGACGAGCACATAGTGTCCAGCGTCACGCTGGGTCCATGCAGGTTGAGGACATACGACACGCGATTGGCGATGCTGGCGGTACTGCCGGGGAGCGGCAGACGCCTGCCGAGCGCATTCGCCTCGGCGGCGAACAACTGGTATTCGTTGTACATCACGCCGACGTAGACGCCGACCTGGCCCGGCAGATCGCCGTCATGGCGCACCTGCAGGCCGGCGCGAGTGTAGCCCGCGTCTTCCATCGCCATCCACGCATGCTGCAGGAACAGACGTTCCTGAGGATCGAGGATCTCCGCGTCGACCGGTGAGATGTTGAAGAACAGCGGGTCGAACTCATCGACCCCGGCGATGAAGCCGCCCCACTTGCTGTAATGATGTCCGATCCGGCTGCGGTCTTCGCTGAAGTACTCCCGCCAGTTCCACCGCTCCTTCGGCACTTCGGTGATGCAATCCTTCCCGTCGCGCAGGTTGGTCCAGAACGCGTCGAGATCGAACGCCTGGGGATAGCGGCCGCTCATTCCGATGATGGCGATCGGCTCGGGCTCTGCCGCCGGAGCGGGTGCAAGGCTCCGTTGACGGCTGAAACGCCGGCTCGAGACGAGCCTCGTGGGTTCGGGCGCCGGGGCGGACGCGGACGCGACGGCCTGCCGCACTTGCGGCGGCGCCGCCTCCGGGGCCAGAAGCGCTGTCAATTGCGCCGCACGATGCGCGATGAAGTACTCGGTCAGCGCACCGATCGTTTGATACTCGAAAAACAGCGTCTTCGGCAGCGAATCGAACGTCTTCTCCAACTGGGTGGTCAGCTTCATCGCCAGGATGGAGTCGATGCCGTACTCCTCCAGTGCAGCCTGCGGATCGATCTTGTGCGACGGCAACTTCAGCACGCCCGCGAACTGCTTGCGCAAATACTCCTGCGTCTTCTCGGCGAGCGTTTGTGCGTCGATCGCGGAGACCGGCCGCTGTGCCGCTTCCGGTTCGTCCGGCCGCGCGCCAGCATCGGCGAGCAACATGCGGCGGAGCTGCGCCAGCTCACCCTCGACGACGAGCACCTGGTCATGCGGCAACGCCAGGGTGCGATGGAACGCGACCATGCCGGCTGCCGTCTGCATCGGCTGCATGCCGGTGGTCTGCTGCAGCAGTTCCCGTCTCTCGCGATCGACGCCCATCCCGCCGGCCTGCCATAGCGGCCAGTTGATCGACCGCGTGCGGCCGTGCCGCGTTCCGGCTGCGACCTGCCGATTGCGATACCCCGCGAACTGATCCATGAATGCATTCGCAGCCGCGTAATCGGCCTGCCCCGGATTCCCGCTCGCACCGGCGATCGACGAAAACAGGACGAAGAAATCGAGCCCCAGGTCCTGCGTGGCCTGGTCGAGGTTGTAGGTGCCGGTGACCTTCGGCGCGAGGACGTCGCTGAACTGCGCGCTCGTCTTCTTCACAATGAAGTCGTCGGCGGTCATTCCGGCGCAATGCAGAATGCCGTCGAGCTGTCCGAATTCGTCCCGAATGCCGATGATGAGCTGCCTGACCTGATCGAGATCGGCGAGATCCACCTGCCGGTACGCCACGCGCTCGCGCGCGGGCAACCGAGCCGCCTTCTCTGCCGTCCATTCGGAACGGCCCGTGAGGACGACCCTTGCCTCGCTGCTGTGGGCGAGGATTTCTTCGGCAAACAGAGTCCCCAGTCCCCCGAACCCGCCGGTGATCAGGTAAACCCCGTGATCTTTGAACGCGACCGGCGGAGGTACCGCCTCCGCGGTGATCTCCTGCCAACGCAAGACCTGGCGCACGCCCCGCTCATACCGGACCAGCGGGTCGAGCCCGCGGCTCTTCTCGTCCTGCAGGTAACGGCGCAGCTCTTCGCCCGTCGTCTCATGCGGAACCATGATGAGCTGGCCGGCGAACTGCGGATTCTCGAGAGCCGCGGTCTTCAGGATCGCCGACAGGCCGGCGAGCATCACCCGTTCCTGCAGATCGGGGACGGCGATCTGGACGAGCACCTTCCCCTGTGGCTTGCGCTGGAGGATGGCCTGGATCCGGTCGAAGCACGCCAGCGCATCGTCGCTGTAGCGCTCGGCGATGTTCTTCTGTTGCGCCGGCAGGCATACGCTGTGGTCGAGATCAACGTCCGGCAGCTCACAAACGATGACGTGACGCTCCGCGTATTCGCGTTCGCGGCCGGCAGAGGACATTTCGCTCGCACGCCAGGCCGGCGCGGCGAGCAGAGTACCGGTCTCTTTCGCGCCGCTCTCTTTCCCCACCGCGCGCGCCGAGAATCCGTGCATCTGCACGCACACGTTCCCGCTCGCATCACACAGGTCGATGTCCAGCTTCACGACCTTGTCGGCGGCCCGGCTGCCCGGTGCGAAACGGACCCAGGCAAGCATCTCCGGCGTACAAGGTGCGACGATGCGCAACATTTCCAGCGCAAACGGCAGTCGCGCCTCGGTCGATTCGGCATCGCTCTCGAGCAATCCGACCGCCGCCTGGAGCGCACCGTCCATCAGACTCGGGTGAAGGACATAGTCGGCCGCGCTGCCGGCGACAACGTTCGGCAGCCGCAGTTCCGCCAGCACCTCGCCGCTGCCACGATGAATGCCGGTGATCGCCCGGAACGACGGGCCGTAGAGCAGCCCCAGACGCGTGCACGTCTCGTACAGCGCGTCCGCCCCCAACCGCCCCCGCCCCATCTGCGCCTCGAGCCGCTCGACGTCGAGCCTTCCCGGCGCGGATTCACGGCTCAGGACCGCGCGGCCCTGGCAATGAACCTTGTCGTCCCCGCTGTAAACCTCGTACTCGATCTCGTCGCCTTCACTCGCCGACAACGCGATCGTGACCTGCGTCTCGTCGCCGACGACCACGGTCTGCGCCCACACCGTGTTATGCAGCTCGAGAACGGCCGCTTGCGGCAGCTCCGGCAATGCACGCTCGATCGCCACGCGCGCCATCTCCAGATACGCCACGCCCGGCAGCACTTTGTGCACGGAGCCGTCGCCTACCTTCACCTGATGATCGGCAAGGAAGAACTCCTCCCCCGTAAACGTCGTGCTGTAGCGCTGTTCGCTGAGGTCGGAAGTGTTGCTGTGAAGCAGGGGGTGAAGCACCGCAGTTGCGGCTCCCTTGACCGGCGCAGGCACCGCCGCCGCCGTGTCGATCCAGTATCGTTCTCTCGCAAACGGGTATACCGGCAGGCTCATACGGCGCGTCTTCGCGTCGCCGTAAAGCTTGTTCCAATCGACCTCGAGACCTTTGACCCACAGCTCCAGCAGCTTCGGAAGTTTCTTGTTGGCGATCCATCGTTCGATCGCGTGCTGCAGGTCGGTATCGGTGCTGAACAACGACAGTGTTTCGTCGTTGCGCTTCACTTGTCCGCGATATGTCTCCTCGATCCCCTGCTCCCCCGACAGCCAGGCCTCGAGTTTTTCGACCAGTTCGGCAGCCGAGCCCGCGATGAAGCCGAGACGCTCGTCCATCGGCTCGCGGCCGGCCTGGAGGGTGTAGGCCATCGACTCGAGGTCGATGCCGTGCACGCGCGGTCGAACGAAATCGAGCAGCTCGCGCGCTTTCTGCTGCAGTTGCGCCGCCGTTCTCGCGGAAAGCACGATGGCGGCGGTCGAATACGCCACCGGCTCCTCGACCGGCGGCACATACTCTTCGAGGATCACGTGGGCATTCGATCCGCCCGCGCCGAACGACGAGATTCCTGCGATGCGCGGCAGTGTCCGTCCGTCGACCACCGGAGGCTCCCACGCTCTCAAGGTCTGATTGACGATGAACGGCGTCTTCGGAAAATCGATGTGCGGATTCAACTGCGCCGAATGCAGCGACGGCACGATCTGCCTGTGCTGCATCTGCAGCAGGACCTTCGTCAGTCCGGCGATTCCCGCCGCCGATTCACAATGGCCGATGTTCGACTTGGCCGATCCGATCAGGCAGTACTCGGTATCCTGCGTGTATTTCTGAAAGGCTTTGCTCAGCGCGGCGATCTCGATCGGATCGCCCAGCTTCGTCCCCGTGCCGTGCGCCTCGATGTAGCTGATGTGACGCGGGTCGGTCTTTGACTCCACCAATGCCCTGCTGATGGCGCTGGCCTGCGCCTGCGGGTTCGGCACGGAATAGCCGTTGGTCTTGCCGCCATGAGTCAGCGCGCTGCC
>Ga0190275_10001719_pt1 | contig 16143 bp, 16 predicted proteins | sample Popmic550T_FD_133745 | JGI IMG/M metagenome (GOLD analysis project Ga0190275, IMG submission 133745) | Populus adjacent soil microbial communities from riparian zone of Yellowstone River, Montana, USA - 550 T | ecosystem: Environmental > Terrestrial > Soil > Riparian zone > Trees stand | place...
GAAGAGCCGCACCCCGCAGAAAGCAATTCATGTTGCTACGTGCGAAGATATCACATTGAGTGGCCAGAAACAACACACGTTGTTCTTTAGCGCCATCGCAAAACTTCCCCGCAACTTCCCCAAAAAAGAGTTTGACACTCGGCCGCAATTGCCGCGCTGAAGACTACCGCCTTGCTGAGTCGTCACTGGCGACTGTGCTCAGTTACTCCCTCACCTCTGCTCCCTGCATCCCTACCCACTCTTTCTAGGGGTGGCCAAAAAACGAGCGAAATCTAATCCAGGATCTGCTATAGTGCGTTCCAGTTAAATGGTCGAGTGTTCATTGGATGGGTAATTACCTATGCGGAGGAGATCGACGATGCACAAAACCGTTGCGCAGTTTCGCGAGGAAATTTCGAGGGTGTCCAAAACTTGTCGAAGATGCGCAGAACCCCAGGGGGAGAGTTTTGCGCACTTTCGATCTCCGACCTCAAAATGAACAAGAGGCGACCGAAGGCAAAATCGGCCAAGTGGAAAAGGCGCGGGCGACCGGCTGGATGGGGTCGGCGGGCCGATCGTATTCCACCTCGTGCCACCTGGCGGAAGCGGTCTAAAGAAGCGGAGGGCAAGGGATTCGAACCCTCAACCGGTTTCCCGGCACCTGATTTCGAGTCGTGAAGGTGCTCTCGATCAATGTCACTTGCGTTTCAATTGGCGCAAAAACGCGGGCAGGCTGTCTGAGAAAAACTGGGTTTCTGAACCACATAAGGGCGAGAAAGGTGCCACGGTTGGTGCCACTGGCTTAGCAGTTATGATGGCTGGAAAGAAAGTACAAATTACTGAAAATCGGTATTGCATTGACGTACAAATAGTCTTAGGCTGCTGTGATGCGTAGTTGTGTTTTACATGCACAAGCGAAAGGGTCGACGCATGACAGAAGCGACGAAAAAAACGCGTATGCAAATTCCAGTAAGCGCTGAATTTGCGGCCGAAGTGACGGCACTCGGGAAGTGTCTCGGCTGGGGACAAGGGCAGATGGCGGCGGCACTGCTTGAGGAAGGCTGGAAGGATCGCGAGCAGTTGGAGCAGTGGATATTGGCCAGCGTAGTGAACACCTTCCGGGGAAAACGGAAAGTGCGGGCCACGGGCGACAACGTGGTGTGGTTGCAAACGGCGATCGACGCCAAGGTCGTGACGGGGATTGAACGGATGGCAGGCGAAATGCATAACACCCCGGCTCGTGTTGCAGCAATGCTCCTGGAAAGAGCGGGTTGGGATAACGGTTGGATCATCGAAGCTCTAGGAACGGGGCCGGGCCAGGCTCTAGGAAAGTTTATTGCCGGGCGCCCCAAAAAGCGGACATCGCCCGGGGCAGAGATGCCGGCGAGTTCAAGTTGAGAGGATGAAATGAGCGAAGAATTGGCGAGCAGCATTGTGATGGGCGATGACGAAAAGCGTACTCGCGAGGTCGAGTTCTGCGTCGACGATAGCGTGATGACGTGCTATTTGTGCGTGTCTGTTGAGTGGGGGCCTGGCGAGTACGACACCGGTGGCGACGAAGAGGATTTCGTCGACTTGCCGCGTCAGTTGACCAAGCCGGAGCAGGAAGCGGTTACGAAGGCACTCATGGAGTGCAACCGTAAGGACGTGTGGCGGCTGCTGGAGCGGGTCGCCGACGGCTGGGTACCACCCTTGGGGGAAAAACAGACCCCTGCTTGAGGCTCGGTCTCCGTCGCTTCATCGTCGCTCACAGTGGCTGGCGATGATGAAGCGACGGAGACCGGGCCGAGCGTGGCGACCTAAGTGAGTGTGGATCGCGAATGAGTTACTAGAAAACAATTGCCCGCAAGTTCCCCCTCGGTCTTTGTTGCCGAGTCCGAGCTTGCCCAAAAGACAATAAAAAACCTCGCATTCCCGTCCGGTTTGGCGACTAGCGGGAACACGAGGCGTGAGCCTTACACGGAGGGTTAGTCCATGCATCGGCTTTCTACGTTCGATGATAACAAATGCGGCCAATCCGCAAAAGTGCGCCATGAAGACGCGCCCGTGTTCGCCTATCGCACGTGGTCACGGCCAGCGACCGGGGATTGTGGGCAGGGTCGATTGGATTGGGAGAGCGATGCTTCGCGGCCGCCCCTTTATATCTATCATCTGAGAAAGGTTGTAGTAATGAAAACACAGGAGGAGAAGAAGAGAAGTTTCTTGGCTATGTTCGTAGGGTGAAAGGCTGCGGGTGCAAGAGTTGGTATTGCGAAGATTGCTGCGAGAAGATGGGGGCCGGCCTGCGGCGTAAGCTCGTCTCTCGACTTGCTGCATTCGGTTGTGTCTACGGAATAACGCTGACGATTGATGGGGCCTTATTCAAGTCTCCACAAGAAGCGTGGCGCTTCGTGATGGACAAGCGACTGTTGTCATTGATCGTAAAGAAGCTCTTCGTCCTTGGCTTTCTGAAGTCGCGTGACTACTTCTGGGTCGTCGAATGGCAAGAAGAAACGCAGCAAGCGCATTGGCATTTGCTAGTTGATTCTCGATTCGTTCCATTCGGTGTCATCGTTGCTGCATGGAGCGCGTTTCGACCTCGCTCGGCAGGGCCTCTGTCCTGGAAACCGGGCACTTCGGCCTGCAGAAGAGTCACGCCAGAGAATTACCGGGACCTTGAGCGGCCGGCCTTCGGAAGCGTTCGATTCAGCAAGCCTCTGGGTAGTCCCTGGGCTGGGGCTCGTTACGCGACTAAGTATCTCGTCAAAACACCGAATGGAGGATTCCCGGAATGGGTGCTCGACTACGAAGGTCAGATTCCTCGTTATGGGCGAAGCAAGGGTTTCTTCCCGAATAGCGCGGCCAAGCTGGAGGATACCGCTGAAGCGAGTGACTCGGACGACTCGGAATTGACGGCATGTGACGGGACGTGCTTTCCCGTCTGCGACCAATGCCGATCGCGTCGACCTCGGCTGACAATTCGGGATCGCCTGAAAACTTGCCGGGAAAAAACGGTGCTGTTGCGCGTTCCGGTGTATCAGCGGGCGAACGGAGAACAGGTTGAGGGGCGGGCGGAGTTTGAACGAATGTTTTTTGTGCCGTACTCGACCGTATGCCGTGAGTTCCGATTGACGTCGGATGAAATGGCCAACGCGGAGTTCTCCGCCGACGTGGCACAAAATCTTATTCGATTGGAAAGTCTGTACGGGCGCGTGGAAGTTTCCGCAAATGAGGATGACTGGTGATGTTAACGGAGCGTGTTCAGGAGTTGGTTGACGGTGTAATCCGGGCGGACGAGTTGTACACGATTTCTCGTTTTCGTCGGTGTTTGCAGCTCACGGTATCGGCAATGCGTTCGCTGCGGCTGGCCGGCCTGCCAGTGATCGCCTTTGGCAAGCGGCGCTATGTGTCGGGAAGGCAAGCTATCGAGTTCATGGAACGTTTAAACGATGGGCGCAAAATTACAAGTCAAGGTGCTTCGGCGCGGTGATCGTGGCCGATTCGTCGTGCGGTTTCGTGACCCGGAGACCGGGGCCTGGCGGGAGCGGTCTGAGCCGACCGGCTCCAGGAAGGAAGCGGAACGCCTGGCCGGCGAAATTCGGGCCGAGCTTCGGAGCGGTCGGTACGCAGAGCCGACAAGGCTGTCCTGGGAGGACTTCCGGCTGCGCTTCGAGGCCGAGAAGCTTTCGAGTCTGTCGGATCGTGGCAGGGAGGGTTATCGGACAGCGCTAAATCGTTTGGAAAGCCTGCTACGGCCGGTGCGGTTAGCGGAGTTGGACGCGGCCGCAATGAGCCGTTTTCAGAGCCGGTTACGTGACGACGGGGTTCGCGAGGCGACAATTGCAGCGTATCTGCGACACGTTAAAGCAGCGCTGCGCTGGGCCAACGATATAGGGTTGCTGGCTCGCGTTCCAAAGATTGTGATGCCGAAGCGGGCTAGAAGTGAGATGCGAGGCAGACCGATCACGACGGAGGAATACGAGCGGATGCTGGAAGCCTGCGAAAACGTGCGTGAGAACGATTACGGAATTTGGAGGAACTTGCTGCAGGGGTTGTGGTTTTCTGGCCTGCGATTGGGTGAGTCGCTGCAATTGAGTTGGGATCGGGACTCATTATTTGCGGTCGACCTCGGCGGTAAGTTTCCTTGCTTCAACATTGCTGCCGAGGCGGAAAAGGGTTTCAAGGACCGCCGGTTGCCTATGGCGCCGGAATTTGCTGAGTGGCTGCGGTCGATGCCGATGGATGACCGAGAGGGAAAGGTATTTGGAGTAGCTCGTTCGGGATTTCAGATTAAAACGGTTAGCAGGGTGATTTCGTCAGTCGGCAAGGCGGCCAACGTGGTCGTCAATAAGGAGCAAGAGAAGTTTGGCTCTGCGCACGATCTCCGTCGCGGTTTCGGTACTCGCTGGTCGTCAAGATTGATGCCCGCGGATTTACAGTTGCTGATGCGGCATGAGTCGATTGAAACGACGTTGAAATACTACGTAGGTCGAGAAGCGGACGGTTTGGCCGAGCGGATTTGGAATGCTCTGGAGGTCGAATCGAAGCGGTAGCGGCAATCGCAGTGGGAACAGCAGGGTTATTGCGCATATGCGGTTATGCCACACCGTTACCCGCCGCAGGCGCAGGTGTGACTGCCTCGGTAAACCAGACTCCAAACATCGTCAAGCGAATTCGCATTCGCTGCAGCTTAAGACCTTTGGGAATCTCGAATTGGGGATACAAACCATCAGGAACATTTTGATTCGCAAGAATGGTAACAAGCTCCCTGTGTTGGAGGTCTTGAATAAGCGTAAGGTGATGGTCCTGTCCTCCGAACTCGTGGAAATCAAAATTGGAGCCGACTCGCTTGACGATAGTGTTTTGCTTTAGATCCCGAAGGTCGTCGGTGAACTGCTCGGCAATTCGCAATCGTGAAAGCAGCAGGGCCTGCAACGGTGAAAGGGACTTTACGATTTCCGGGAATCGTGGACTGAGCTTCTTTGCTTTGCGTTTGTCGATGGCTCTTGCCATGAGTTCTTCGAACATCGACATCATAGGACTGTCGTCGCTTGTGGAAGCGAATGCCTCCATCACGGGGCGGGCAATTTCAGGTGCCGCGTCGCATTGCTCGGCCTCAGGAACCCGTTCTCTTACGCGGTCGCAAAACTTCTCGAATCGGTCCTGGTACGCCGCCAACAGTTGCAGGGGCGCGGTGAATAGGCGTAGAGACTTCAAAGTGTCGGTGGTCAGCGCACCGACCTGCTTAACCGCGGGTGAAAGGCCGTCTTTATACGTCCACTGGACGACCTGCGAGTTGATGATTTCGCCGGCACCTGCTAGGTCGCCCATCAGTGGTTTATTGCCGTCACCATCGCTCATGAGAATCGCTCGTGTACAATTGCTGCTAATCAGGCACGACCTCATTAAGGCGTTGTTCTGTGCCCAACATGATCCCCTCTTTGGTATCCACCTCAGCGGCAGTTCGCTTCAACGTGCCTGTTGGCGTTGAGCGGGACCCGGCACGCTGCAAGGCATTGACGTCAGCTCTGGACGTGGAAATACTATTCAGGTGCCAATCTGGGTGACATTCAAGCGGAGGGCAAGGGATTCGAACCCTCAACCGGTTTCCCGGCACCTGATTTCGAGTCAGGCCGCTAACCATTCGCTTACCCTCCCAACGAGCGCCCCGGGGCGCTTGCGACGTGCGTCTAATTTATCTGCCTCGCTGGCCCCCGGCAAGCCGAGGGGGCGATGGGAAGTCTCCCCGCTGCGGCGGATTCGGCTGCCCGTTGATCATCAGGGCCGACGCAACTCGCTGCGCAAGACGGATACAAATCTGGGCTCGCCTGATCGCTACAGGTGTTACGGCCTTTGTTGTGCGCTTGATCGTCAAAGGGCGGTGAACGGCCAGTCGCCATGACCGGCTTAATCGAGCATGGCGCGGGCCGGCGGAAGCGAACGCCGTTGGGACGCGGGTTCTGACGGATTAAGCGTGTGCAACTGTAAAGTACGTGCCGCGGATTTCTATCGTTTTCGTGGAAATCGACTACCGATGATTCAGCTAAGGACCGGCGCTAGCACCCGCCGGTTCATATCCTATCCCGTCCAGGCGCGAACGAGACCCTCCCCCATGAAACCCACGATCCGTATTGTCACGCGCGGCAGCAATGGCGAGCTGCGCACGAAAGATTACGAAGCCCACGAAACCGTCCTGAAGATGCACACGCAAATCGGCATCGACGATTGCAGCACCGATTTGACCCTGCGCGGGCTGCCCGTTTTTCGCGGCTTGATCGGCCCAATGCCGGAAGACAAAGGCGTCGTCCGCTACGAAACGCCGGAAGTCTTCGAAACTCTGACAAAGGAATGGTCGGCCGTGACGGCGTCGCGGTCACGCCGCCGCCGCCGGGCCACCATTGATTGATTCGAACAAGTCGCCGAACGATTTACCGAATCGGACCGCTTGACCAGGGCGCCGGCTGACGTGGCGGGTCGCTTTGCAGTTGCTGGCTCCCCATCGGCCGGCTGGCGATTTGCGAGTTGCCGGAATTCAAAGAGCTGGCGGGCGGCACGCTGACCGCGGTCTTGTAGGTACGTTCGTCTGCGACGGTTCGATAGGTGGTCACGGGAACCTGTGCCGTGCGAGTTTCCTCTACCCATTCCGTGCGGGCCGTCGGAATTTGCACGGTGGCTGGCCGTGATTCCCAACGAGTGACCGGCTCGACGTTGTACGTCCAATAGGGTTGCGCGAACGGGTTCCACCAGCCGTGCATCCGCGAGACCATGCGGTACTCGGTGACCGGCGTCATGTACATCTGCTGATAGGTCTGAACGTCCGACGTTACCTGTGGACGGAGTACCTTTTGCTCGCGAGTTTGGTACTCTGTCGTCGGAATCGAGCGCTGTGTAACCTGGCGCGTGACCTGGTACTTGGTCCCGTCTGGGTCGGTTACATATTCCGTCGTTGTTTGGGCTTGCGCCAATAGACCACTAACCAGGGTGGCCAAACACCCAATTGAAAGAACGATCCCTGTTCTCATAGCTACTCTCCTCCAGGTTGGCTCCCCCCACCCTGGCCCACGAGGGCGAGTCTTTCCGAGAACGGCAATGTCTCGAAAAGACGCGGCCACGTGGCGCGTCGCTCTTGGTCAGTATCGGCACCGATCGCGGTTGTTCATCAACCGGTGGGTCGCTAGCAATTGGAGATCGTCCACGAAAACGGGTTTGCCGCGGACGCCCCTTGAATTTCGGCCGGAATATCGCCACGCTGGAAGATTGCAAGCTGCCCGGCCGGGCAAGCTGATTCACTCCTAGTGCCTGCAAAGCAACAATGCTCGCTGACAGATTGTCCATCCTCCGCTGCCCGGAAACCGGTTTGAAGCTGACCTCGGCTGAGCCGGCGTTGATCGCCCGGTTGAATGAAATGGCGGCCGAGAGGCGATTGAAAGACCGCACTGGTCGGCTAGTCGAAAGCCCGCTTGAGGGCGGGCTACTGCGCGAGGACGGACGAGTGCTTTACCCGATCGTGGATGAGATTCCCGTGTTACTTAAGGATGAGGCGATTCCGATTGAAGACCGGGGCTAGAGACTGCGAGAAAGGGGCCGGGGGAAGAAAATTAGAATCGTACGCATAGCGTGAATCTTGGCCCATCGTTCTGGATCAAATGTACTATGTCTGAAAAGACAATCTTCAAGCGCATCATCGATAAAGAAATCCCAGCAGACATTCTCTTCGAGGACGACCGTTGTTTGGCGTTTCGCGATATCTCACCGAAAGCGCCCACGCATGTGCTGGTGATTCCCAAGCAGGAAATCCGTTCGCTTGATGAACTCAGCGACTTGGACGCTGAGCTGCTGGGGCATCTTTGGCTCGTCCTACGAGATTTGGCAAAGAAGCTGCAACTGGGTAGTGGTTACCGAGTGGTCGTCAATTGCGGTCCGGACGGCGGCCAATCGGTCGACCATCTTCACTTTCATTTGCTGGGCGGGCGGGCGCTGTCTTGGCCGCCGGGGTAGACGATACTCGCTTGCTGTTGGCGGCCGTGTCGGGCAGTGATCGCGCATTGCGTTTCGAGCTCCGCGCTTTTTAGCCTATAATTGCGGTTGGGAACTTGAATTGAGATTTACAAGGAACGGCAAATGTCAAAGCGCGCGAAGAAACGCGATAAAAAGCCGCAAGTTGAAAAGCACGAAGCTGCTTCAGTCGCGTCGACTGCGAGTTCCGGCGGCCCCAAGAGTTCTGCTTCGAACTTTAGCCGGCGAAAAATTTGGGCTTTTCGGCTGGTGGCCGCGGTCGGCATGCCACTCTTGCTATTTGCAGTGTGTGAAGTTGCTTTGCGAATTGTCGGCTTTGGATATCCGACGAGTTTTTTTCTGGAACGCGAGCAAGACGGTAAAACCGTCTTGATACAAAACGATCAATTTGGCTGGCGCTTCTTTGGCCCGAAATTGTCGCGTTCGCCCAGTTCCATTGCACTGACGAAGGACAAACGCACGGACACAATTCGTGTGTTTGTGTTTGGTGAATCGGCGGCATACGGGGATCCGCAGCCGGATTTTGGGTTGCCGCGAATGCTCCAAGTCATGCTCGGCATGCGACATCCCGAGCGGCGCTTCGAGGTAGTCAATGCGGCAATGACGGGCATTAACTCCCACGTGGTGCGCAAGATCGCGGAAGACTGCGCCGCGGCCGATGGCGATATCTGGGTCGTATATATGGGCAACAATGAAGTGGTCGGCCCGTTCGGCGCTGGAACCGTGTTTGGCACTCCAACGCCGCCGCTGCCAGTGATTCACGCCACAATGGCCCTGAAGTCGACGCGAACCGGGCAATTGATGGAAAAAATCGTTCCGAGATGGGGCAGTTCCTCGGCGGAGGCGAAGAATTGGGGGGGCATGCAGGCGTTCCTCGACAATAAGGTTCATCAAGCGGACTCGCGCATGAACCGCGTCTATGAACATTTGGAAGACAATCTACGCAGCATCTTGGCAACTGCGGAAAAGAATAATATTGGCGTGGTCGTCAGTACGGTGGCAGTGAATTTAAAGGACTGCGGACCGTTTGCATCGGAGACGTCACCCGGGCTTCCCGCGGCGAAGCTCGTGGAGTGGCGACAACTCTTCGAACAAGCGGCCAAGGCCCAACAGGCGGGCCAAACATCCGAGGCGCGCGCGGCCTTTGAAAAGGCGTCCAAAGTCGATGACGAGTACGCGGACATGCATTTTCTTTGGGGTCAGGCGTTGCTTGAAACGGGCGAGCTAGAAGACGCGCGGAGTGAATTGCAGAAGGCATGTGATAAAGATCTACTCCGATTTCGTTGTGATAGCCGCATGAACTCGGTCATTCGCGAAGTGGCGCGCGGGCGAGAAACAGAGCGAATCCGCTTTGTTGATTCCGAAGCACAGTTGCGCGAGCAGAGCACGCCGCCCGTGAGCGGCGATGAATTTTTCTACGAGCACGTACACTTAACCTTTGCGGGCAATTATCGACTGGCACGGCTGCTAGCGGAACAAGTGGAACCGCTGTTGCCGGAAGAAGGTGCGAAGAATTCGTTGACAACCCCAAATTGGCCAACTCCGGATCAATGCGCCGATCGGTTAGCTTGGTCGAAGAGTTCGATGCGCATTGGATTGTCAGAAATATACGGCCGCTTGAACGAACCGCCTTTTACGTCACAAACGAATCATCGCGAGCAGATTGAAAAACTTGCCCGGCAGTTGGCGGAGCTCACCGACGCAAACCAGACGGCGGAATTAAAGTTCGCGGTTGAGCAGTGTCGGCAAGCGACGATTGCGGCGCCGGAGGATCATGTGCTGTTTTCACAGCTCGCGTTGTTGTTGGGGCAAACCGGAGACCTCGACGGCGCTTACGCGGCAGCGCGCCGGGCGTCTGAGCTGTTGCCCCACAGCGCCGCAAAGATGTTTCAAGTCGGCATAATCCTTGCGATGCAAAAGCGCGATAAGGAAGCCGTCGAGGCCTTTCAAAAGTGCCTCGCGGTCGATGATCAAAATTTATGGGCGCGGCAAGAATTGGCTAAAACACTCTTTCGACTTGACCGAAAAGTTGAAGCGATTAGGGAATTAAGATCGGCTGCCGGGATCAATCCCAGCTTTGGTCCCGCCTATATGATGATGGGGATTATTTATGAAACTGAAGGAAGGACGCGTCAGGCCGACGAAAACTTTCGCAAAGCGCTCGAGCATCGCGTTCGCCAGGTATCGGAATTGGCGGCCATCGGGAAAATTGCTCAAAGAAAAGGTTGGTATGAGGAAGCTGTTAACAGTTATCAGGACGCGATTCGACTTGCTCCTTCCGACGTAACATTCCATCTCGCATTGGCCCAATGCCTGGACGCTTTGAAGCGGTTTAAGGATGCAGAACCGCATTACATCCGCCTGACCGCACTTGCGCCGAACTCTGCCGAAGCGCGTTATCAATTTGGCGTCCATTGGGCGAAGCGCGAGGATCATGCGCGCGCCGCGGAACAATTCGAACTAGCCACGCGAATGAAACCAGACTATGTCGCTGCCCGCATTGATTTGGCGATGGCCCTGATCGCGCTAGAACGAATTCGCGACGCGTTGGAGCAATTTAACGAAGTGCTGAGTCTTGAACCGACGAATGCGACCGCGACGGAATACAAGGCGCTGATTGAGAAAGAACTCGGAATGCAGCCGAACTGAAACGAACGCTGCATATTTCGAACGAGCGCCTTTTTAATTGGGGCCAGCATTCGTTGCTCACGCCGAAGAGTGACTGCCTATTTACGATTGCCGGCGAAATCCGTACCATTGATTGACTCGCGTCCCCGTAGCTCAACTGGATAGAGCGTCGGCCTCCGAAGCCGAAGGCTAGTGGTTCGAATCCACTCGGGGATATTTTTCTGCACTTTCCTTCGTAGATTCAGCGGGCTCTCCGCGGCCGCCGCATGGCTACGCTGACCAGGCCGAAAAACAAGAGGGCCGCTGATGCCGGTTCTGGCACGGCCATCGCTCCCAAGGCCAGCATCATCTGTTGCGGCAGCAGCTTCTGAAGTGAAAAGTCAAACGCCGTGAATGAATCGTAGTATTGATTCTTCAAAGGATCGACCATCACCCAGACCGTGTCGCCGACGTTCAATTGGCCCAGGCTGCGATTAAACGCGCTGAGAAGACCGTCCGTCGTGACGCTTTGAGCGGGGCCGACGGCTGTGTTGTTGACGTACACGCGGACCTGCAGGCCGTCCTCCTTGGAACTGGTCACGTTATCATTTTTTCGGATAGAACTGTCGACCAGGCGATATTCGCCGGCCCCGTCATCGCCCTGAATCGTGTAGCCGACGATGGGAAAATACTTGGGCTTGCCGGGATGGCCGCCATCCGCGGTGAGGTGCAAGTAATCGTCATTGTGCGTCTTGCTTCCAGGCGCCATGTTTGCGCCACCAGTTGTGTTATACGTCTGTGCTGAGTTGCTCCAAACGAGAGGTGCGAAAGTGGCCGAGTTGCCCAGTTTGCCTGTGGGGTTCCAAGCATATTTCCAACCTGCGGCCGGCGCTCCGCTTTGGAAGTCGGAGCGGAAGTCGCTGACTTGCATCCAATCGACTGGGCCATCCGGTTGAGGAACGATCGGCCCCGGCAGCGGATTAATTGGAGGAAGCGTCGCGGCGGGATCGAGTGTGATCAAACGACGCATGAGCGTGGCATCGCTCCAGCGGTCCCAGGCGCCTTTTTTGCTGTCAGTGTAGTAAACATAGAATTCCTTGTCGGTGATTTGCGGATTCGCGCCAGTGCCGACGAGGGAGGGGTAAAACTGCTCACCCGGGTCGAGCGCGATCGGTTGCCGAGCCGAAAAATTAACGCCGTCGGGCGAAGTCGCCAGGTACAGATCGGGCGAATTGGTCGAACTCCACTGGGCGCTCACCATCACCAGCTCATCGAGATAGTCGTTATATGAAACGGTAGTCCATCCGTTGTTTGGATTGCCCGGCTCGAGGTACGACGACAGGCCGCCCTTTCCCGGCTGCGACCAACTGCCGTTGTAATACTTGGAAAAATTCGTGCCACGCCCGCTAAGCGCATTGCTGACAACTTCGGAAAGGGGCGCACGAGCGACTGCGAGCTCGCTAGTGGTCACGCCGGGGAACCAATCGCGATAGTACACGTGAAGCTGGCCGTCGATCACTGCGAAGGGACCGCCGCCGACCTCGGTCTGGCCAGTTCGCATATTCGGTTCGATGATCGTGCCCAAATCTCGAAACACGCGTCCCGACGCGTCTGTCGAAACGGCCATGCCGAGTACGCTGTAGAAATCCTTGGCGCTAGTGCCGTGCTTTTCAGCGTGATAAACCATCAAACGCGCGCCGCTGGATGGGTCTTGAAAGACCGGGCCGCCGGAAACATAGTTGAAGGTTTTCTTCGGTAAGTTCGTAATGCTGACGGATTGCTTTTTCGCACCGGGATCGGTGAGCGTACCGGTGGTTTTCACTGGCTTCGGGCCGTTCGCCGCGTAGAAATCGTAGAGCCCATTTCCCAGCGGCACGACGCCGAAATTTCCGTCGGGCCAGTACTGACCGCCCTTCGACGAACGCTTGGATTTCGAGTAAATCAACTCAGCTCCGCCGACAGACAGGTCAACGGCGGAAACACACTCCACAAGTGTGAATGTGAGCAGGATAAGCACCATTAGGCTACGAATGGTGAAACGCTCTGCAATCCTTGAAAATGCAAGCAATCGAAACGTCATGACGGGCCTCTTGGCATTCAAAACGCGGCGAGAAAAAATGCTAGAGGCTCCACACTAATTGCGGGGCAGAGCACGTCACGCAATGATGCCAAATAGAAACACTCCCGCTTAGGAAGCGTGTGGCAGGCGCCGAATGTGACGGTTAGAAGGCCGGCACGAGGTGCGACGGCCGCAAGAGTTTGCAATCAAAGAATTGCGGCCTCAGGCCGCTTTACGCCGAGCGCGTGGTGATTGCGCAGCCAAATCGAGGATGCGAGCGGCTAAATCGTCGCCGGGCGTCTGGCTGTGGCGCTGGCGAATGGCTCGGGCGGCAAGTTGTCCCATGCGTTGCCAATTATTTCGCTCGTGCCAGGCACGTTCGAGCGCTTCGTCAAGCAGTCCGACCGTTGCGGCTCCCGCGATGAAACCGCTCTTGTTATTGTCGATGAGTTCCGCGGCGCGACCGACGTTTGTTGTGATCGGTACACGGCCACACATCATTGCTTCTACGAGCGACAGTGGGTTTCCTTCCATGCGGGAAGGCAACAGCAGACCATGGTGCTGTGACCAGAGCTGCTCCACGTCGTTTGAAAACCCACCATATTGAAGCTGGTTTTGGAGGCCGTAGATTTCGATCAATCTTTCGAGTTGCGGCAAAAAGCCTTCGTCGCGGCCCCAGAGCGTGACTTTGAGCGGTCGGGCTTTCCATTTCGGCTGACGAAGCACGCAGGCGATAATATCCTGGCTCTTCGATGGAAAGTGAATCCTGGCTACGCACGCGAGATTCCAGCCTACTTCCGTTCCCGGCCAGACCGGAGCCGCATTACGATTCACATTGAATGGATTGTCGATCACCTCGGAATTGGAAAGATCGATCCCCAAATTGACTTCAATAGTTTCGCGATTTTGATCCGACAGGAACAAGCACTGCTCCGCGCCCTCGTAAGCGCAGCGAAAATCGTCCAAATATCGCGGCGCGATCCAATGGTGCGGGCCGGCCGCTTGCAGAACGATGGCGTAACGAATGCCCAAACGGCGGCACGTGACGGCAATCTGCGGGTCGTCAGCATGGTATGAAAAGGAGATCACGACAAAGTCCGGGCGTGACTGCCGCAACCAGCGCCGGTATTTCAATCGCAAAACTTGCAACTGTTCCAAGGTGCGCCGCAGCGAGCGGCCGATTCGAAATCGTGACCGGAAGCGGGGGACTGCGCCGGCATCGATGAGCTGCTGAATCTGCGTCGCCCGCTGGGGCCATTGCAGACTGTTAAACGCCACGTGATGGCCTTGCGCGAGCAGCACATGGGCCGCGCGGCTCCACAGTTCTTCGCTTCCACCCCAGGAGAGGCCGCCCATTGTTGAGAAAAATGCGATCCGCATGGATTGAGCTTTACGCGGCGTGCCGTGACGTGTGCGAGTGCGATCGATCGGAACTTGCCTTCGGAGCGGCCACGGCTGGGTCGTCAACGCCATCGTTAAAAAGCACGAGGCCAGTCTCACACGTGATGGGACGATTGAGGTGCGCCAGTCGTCCTACATTCGCGCCGTCGTTCCACTTTCCAGGACGCGTCGGATCAACGGGATGCCAGAGGTGATAACAATGCGTATATCCCAACGCGGTGGCCACGCGTACGCCGGCCCGTCGCAACCGGTACGCGAGGTCGTCATCCTCGCAGCCCCAGCCCACGAAAGTTTCATCAAATCCGTTGACGGCTTCCAGATCGCGGCGTGAAATTCCGATATTGCAGCCCGTTAGCTTCGGCTTTGACTTATGGCGAATCAATTGATAGTAGCGCTCCTTGACCCATTTATGCAGCATGAGCTGGCGCTCTTCTCGTGAGACCCAGCGGCGATACTCGCCGGAAGTGATGGCGGCCGTGTCAACTCGCTGGGTCGCATCATGATCGAGCCGCAAGCAATTGCCGGCACGAACGACCTTCGGTCGACGTGCGGCAAGGTGTTTGGCCAGATGATCGGGCGGAAATAGGCAATCACTATCGGAGAACAATAAATACTGGCCCGTGCTGGCGCGGACGCCATCGTTCCGGCACAGGGCGACACGAAATCCACGATGGGGATGCGTAATTAGCTTTATTGGAAAATTCGCGGTCCTCATGAACTTGCGGACGAGGCTATGCGTGCGGTCTTCCGAGCCATCATCGGCTACGATTACTTCGTATTTTCCATCGACCCCCTGTTGCAGCGCAAGGGAGGTCAACGAACGCTCCAAATGTTTTGGGCGCTGATACGTGGTGAGGACAACAGATAGCTCTAGCTTAGAGGGCATACTGCGCACGATTTTCTAGTGCAACGGCGTTCGGTGATGTCGGGCTTGGGCGCACGATCGCTGGTACGTGGCATTTTGCGTGGCTGGCACGGCGTTGAAACCTGGGGTCAGTTTTGTCAGTGACAGCGTTCGCGATCGAAAATGGTCGCGCCCCGAGTTGCAGAAATGTACTTGAATAACGCGCTTCGGGACAAGACGAAAGTTGCTGCAAAAATGCCGTACCAGGAGATGGAAAGTTTCTAAGTTTCAGCATTAATTGCAGTGACGTTTCGGGACGAGGCCGGCCCGGCCGCGCACTTTCGAGATTTGGGGCTATCGCGCTTGCCGCCAAGTGGCACTCGACGCTACACTCCCCGCCCGCGCCGTTTTCGCGCGCAGTTCTGGAACGTGCTATCACTGGTCCTGGCCGAAGGTTTAGGACCCCAACCCTAATGTTCCTCGATGAATCGATTCGCACGCTCATTGAAAGAGGCTTGGCGTCATTGGCCCACGTTGACCCTCGCGCTTTTATGTTCGCTCGGCGTGGCTACGCTCTGGGGCGCGAATATTGCCGCCCTCTATCCGATCATTAAAACCACGTTGCACGGCGAGTCGTTGCAAGAGTGGAATCAAAACCGACGGGCTGAATCGGAAAGAATCATTGCTGAGGATTTAGTAAAGGTCGTCGATTTAGAAAGCCGCCGTGCGGCCGCGGTCGAGGACATCGAACGACGCGAGCTAGGATTCGAAATCCAGTTGACCCAAACGAATATCGACTATCATCGCGCGAAAATTCGCATGGTCGACCGGTTACAACCTTGGATTGACAGTTATTTACCGGTGAAGCCCTTCGCCACGGTATTGATGATTGCGATCGGAGTCGCCGTGGCCACAGCGCTCAAGCAATTCTTGATGATCAGCAACACGATGCTGGTTTCTTACGTTTCACAGAGCATTGCCCGTGATGTGCGTGGACGGATTTTTGACCGCGCTATCGCGCTCGATCGACCTGGGTTTGACGCGCATGGCATCAGTGGTTTCACCGCCCATATCACGCATACAACTGACATGCTGGCCAATGGGTTGACGAGTTTTTACGGCGGCGCGGTGACCGAACCGCTTCGTATTTGCGCTTGTTTGATTGGGGCCTGGATCATTTCATGGCGGCTGACGCTAGCATCGCTGATTTTCGCCCCGCTGGCCGCGTTTCTTATTCTCTATCTCAACCGAAAAATTC
>Ga0190275_10001720_pt1 | contig 16142 bp, 11 predicted proteins | sample Popmic550T_FD_133745 | JGI IMG/M metagenome (GOLD analysis project Ga0190275, IMG submission 133745) | Populus adjacent soil microbial communities from riparian zone of Yellowstone River, Montana, USA - 550 T | ecosystem: Environmental > Terrestrial > Soil > Riparian zone > Trees stand | place...
CGGCTCAACCTGATCGCCCACCTGCTCGACCAGATCCCCTACGGCGACGTCGAGTACGAGCCGGTGAAATTCCCGCCGCGCCAGCAGCGCTCCTACGTCCGCCCGCCCGAGGACACGCAGACCTACGTGCCCGAGCGCTACCGCGTCAAGTAGCGCTAGCGCAGCGACCGGGGGGCGGCCATCGCTCCGAGCATGCGGCGGTAGCTGCGCATCGCCGGAGCCGCGAAGTCGCCGTGGGTCTGCTTGCGCAGGCGGGCGACGCGCTCGCGGTGGAACGGGCTGGTGAGGCTCTCCGCATGGCCGATCACGTTGCGCGTGGCGATCCGGTGGCGGCCCTGAAGCATGCGCGTCAGGCGCAGCGACGCGGCGCGCTGACGGCGGTTGCCGAGCACCTGGCGGTCGCTGGCCCCCACGTGCTCGATGCCGATCGCCGTCCAGTTCAGGCCGACCGTGTGACGGCACATGATCGTCGTCGGCACCAGCTGATGGACGGTCCCGTCGCTGTCGATCAAATAGTGCGCGCAGACGCCGGGCAGCTCGCCCAGCTCGACGTCCGGCGTGTCGGCGGCGAAGGTGTTGAAGGCGGATGAGAAGCTGTTCGAGGCCGTGTAGTGCTCGACGATCACGCGCGGCCGCCGCAGCCGGTGGTCGTCGATGCCGTAGTGGCGGTTGGCGTAGGCGCGCATCTCGCTCTTGCGACGCGATCCGAACGGGATCGGCGTCTGGACGACCCGCTGGGGAGCGACCGCCCGTGCCAGTGCGGCGACCGCGCCGGCGTGCCTGGAGACCGAAGGGCGGTCGAGCGGGCCAGCCGGAAGCTCGACCACGAAGGCGCTGTCGTCGGGAAAGGCGTCGTTCTGCCAGCTCGTCGCGGTGCCGGGCAGCGGCGCGATCCGCTTGTACGGAAGTCGCGAGCGCTTGGCGTACAGCCGCTCCAGGTACGGATCGCCCCCGGAGCGATCGACCAGCCGCATGTGCTGGTGGTACCAGACGGTCACGCGCGGCTCGACGCGCCGGACCAGGGCGGCAAGCGCGCTCGACTCAGGCTCGGACAGCGGGGCCGACCCCGGGAAGTAGGTGTCGAACGGCATCCCGCCGGCCGTCCAGCCGAACGGGAAGTTGCGATTGAGGTCGACGCCGTTGGCGTTCCAGCGGGTTCCCGCGCGGGCGCCGTCCGGATTCGCGGTCTCGACGAGCAAGAAAGCGACGCCCCTCGGTGGGCGCTTGCCGCGCAGCCGCTTGACGACCGCCCGACCTGGCGGCTCGCTGCCGTGGATCTCACCGACGACGAGGACGGTGCGCGGCGCTCGCGGCGACCCGACCCACTCGGCCTGGATCGGAAGGCCGCCAGCGGAGCGCCCGACCGAGATCGTCTCCGCGTCCGCGGCGCTCGGCAGCACGAGCAGGGCAAGCGCCGCTGCCGCGACTAGTGCCACGAGGGAGGCACGCATCGCCACGACCGCTCGGCGTACCACTCGTACGTGCGGCGCAGGCCGTCGTCGAGCTCGATCCGCGGCTGCCAGCCCAGCTCGGCCTCGATCGCGGACGAGTCGAGGTACTGGCGGTCGATCTCGCCGTGCGGGGTGCCGTCGCCCTGCACGTCGGCGGTGACGTCGGAGCCGGACACGGCGATCAGCCGGTCGACGATCTCGCGCACCGCCAGCGGCGCGCCCCAACCCGCGTTCCAGGCCCGTCCGCGCATGCCGGCGTCGTCGAGGGACCGGGCGACGGCCAGGTAGGCATCGACGGCGTCCTCGACATAGAGGTAGTCGCGCTCGGGCGTGCCGTCGGAGCGGATCACCGGCGCATCGCCCTTGGCGAGCGCACGGCAGCTGTCGGGCACGATCCGCGACCAGTTGAGGTCGCCGCCGCCGTAGATGTTCGCGAAGCGCGTCACCGCGACGGGCAGGTCATAGGTGGCGGCGAAGCTGCGCGCGATCATGTCGGTGCAGGCCTTCGACACGTCGTACGGGAAGGTCGGCTGCAACGCGAAGTCCTCGCGGTAGGGCAGCTCTTCGTGCGAGCCGTACGCCTTGTCGGACGAGGCGACGACGATCCGCGTGACCGGGTCCCCCGCCACCCCGACCGCACGACACGCCTCGAGCAGCACGTAGGTGCCGCGTACGTTCGCCTCGAAGGTCGACAGTGGCGAGCGGTTGGCCGTTCCGACGATCGTCTGCGCCGCGAGGTGGAAGACGGTATCGACGCCGTGCTCGTTGAGCACGCGTGTCATCGACTCGTAGTCCTGGACGTCGGCGGCGACCACGACGCAGCGCTCCTCGATCCCGTCGCCGCGGAAGCGCGCGTCGGGCTCGACGTCGCGGCGTGGGACCACGACGCGCGCGCCGTCGTCGAGCAGCCGCTCTGCGAGCCAGGACCCGATGAACCCCTGAGCCCCTGTCACCAGGACGGTCGAGTCGGCCGGGCTCCAGCTAGAGGACACGCGAAAGCGGAGGCGCTACTGGCCGCCGGCGACGGCCGGCAGGATGGTGACCTCGTCGCCGTCGTCGACCGCGGTGTCGAGGCCATCCAGGAAGCGGATGTCCTCGCCGCCGACGTAGACGTTGACGAAGCGGCGCAGGCCGCCGTCCTCGGCGATGCGGTCGCGCAGGCCGTCGAAGCGGTCGTAGAGGCCGTCGAGGACCTCGCCGACCGTCGTCGCCTCCTCGACCGCCGTCTCGGACTCGCCGCCGGTGACGCTGCGGAGCTGCGTGGGGATCTTGACTGTGACGCTCATTTCGGCCTGGAGCCTACAGCCGCTAGGCGACGGCGCCGACGCCCGCCGCGCTGGCGAACGACTCGGTCGTCGGCTCGACGTCGATGGTCTCGAAGCTGCCGCGGACCGCGTCGAGCGTCTTCAGGCCCTCGCCGGTGATCACCAGCACGACGCGCTCGTCGGGGCCGATCTCGCCGCGCGCGGCGAGCTTCGCCAAGGTCGCGGTGGTCACGCCGCCGGCGGTCTCGGTGAAGATGCCCGTGGTCTCGGCAAGCAGCTTGATCCCGGCGCGGATCTCGTCGTCGGTCACCGCGTCGATGCCGCCGTCGGTGCGCCGCGCGAGGTCGAGCGCGTAGGGACCGTCGGCCGGGTTGCCGATCGCCAGCGACTTGGCGATCGTCTGCGGCTTGACGGGCGAGCAGAAGTCGCGTCCGGCCTCGTAGGCCTGCGCGACCGGCGAGCAGCCCTCGGCCTGGGCGCCGTTGAACTTCGGCAGCTGGCCCTCGACGAGACCGACCTCCAGCCACTCCTCGAAGCCGCGCGCGATCTTGGTGATCAGCGAGCCCGAGGCGATCGGGGCGACGATCCGGTCCGGCAGCTCCCAGCCGAGCTGCTCGGCGATCTCGAAGGCGACCGTCTTCGAGCCCTCGGCGTAGTAGGGCCGCAGGTTGACGTTGACGAAGCCCCACTCGCGCTCGCCGGCGAGCTCGGTGCAGAGCCGGTTGACGTCGTCGTAGTTGCCGTTGACGGCGACCAGGTTTGTGCCGTAGACGCCGGTGGCGAGGATCTTCTGCTCCTCGAGGTCGGCCGGCACGAAGACGTAGGACTCGAGTCCGGCCGCGGCGGCGTGGGCCGCTACGGCGTTCGCGAGGTTGCCGGTCGAGGCGCAGGCGACGACCTGGAAGCCGAGCTCCTGGGCCTTGGCCAGCGCGACGGTGACGACGCGGTCTTTGAACGAGTGCGTCGGGTTGGCGGCGTCGTTCTTGACCCAGACCTCACCCACACCCAGCCGCTCGGCGAGCCGGTCGGCACGCACCAGCGGCGTGATGCCGGCGGCGAGCGCGGTGCGCGGCTGCGAGTCGAAGGGCAGGAAGTCCGAGTAGCGCCAGATCGACTGCGGTCCGGCCTGGATGCGGCGCCGCGTCGACTCCGCGTCGAGCCCGGAGAAGTCGTAGGCCACCTCGAGCGGCCCGAAGCAGTCTTCGCAGACGTAACGTGCTTCGAGCGGGTAGGTGGTTCCGCACTCCTTGCACTTCAGTGCCTCTATAGCCATCTGTTCAGCCCCTTCATGTCGAAAAGCCTCCGCCGCGTTGCTCGTGACGGAGGCCCCTCAGGGCTTCGCCACATCTTTCAGATCAACTGGATCTGATGGACTTGGCACCTTTCCTCGCGACCGAAGTCGTCTGGATGGTTGCCGGGGTTTCGTAGGGCCATTTCCCTCCACCCCTCTGGATGCGTACGGCTATGTCAGTGCAAGGACGATAGCAACCGACCGGACGGATGCAAGGCCGGGGGTAGAATCATCCCCGTGACGGTCCCGACCGAAGACCCGCTCAGTCCGAGCCATGCCGAGCATCCCGAGGCCACGCCTGCGGCGCACGCCGCGCATAGGACCCGATTCCGGGCCGTCGACCGCTGCTCCTGAGCCGAATGTAGAGGTCGTCGAGTGGGCGGGCGCGGCGGCGCCGGACGTCCAGTCGCGTCCGCTGCGCTGGATCAACATCGAGCGTCCGGGCCCCGTCGACCGCGCCTGGCTGCAGGAGCACTTCGACTTCCATCCGCTCGACTACGAGGACGTCGCGTCGCGCAACCAGCGGCCGAAGATCGACGAGTACCCCGACTACCTCTTCATCGTCCTGCACTTCCCGGTCTACGACAAGTCGGTCGGCCGTCTCAACACCGCCGAGCTCGACATGTTCGTCGGCCCGGACTTCCTGATCACGCTGCCGAACCGGCCGATTCCGCCGGTCGAGTACCTCTTCGAGCGCTGCCGCGCCTCCGACGAGATGCGCGAGCAGCTGCTCTCGAAGGGCCCCGGCTACCTGCTCTACAAGATCGTCGACGACTCGTTCGACTACTGCTTCCCGATGCTGCGCAAGATGGGCAACAAGCTCGAGCAGGTCGAGGAGGACATCTTCCTCGGCCGCTCCGAGGAGCTCGTGCGCGACATCTCCAACGTCAAGCAGGAGATCATCAACTTCCGCAAGATCATCCGGCCGCAACGCTCGACGCTGCGCGACCTCGAGCGGACCAAGCAGCGCTACATGGCCGCCGACCTCGACGTCTACTTCGACGACATCCAGGACGCCTCCGAGCGGATCTGGGACATGCTCGAGAACTACAAGGAGGTCGTCGAGGCGCTCGAGGAGACCAACGAGTCGGTCATCTCGCACCGCGTCAACGACATCCTGCGCGTCCTGACCTCGATCTCGGTGATCGTGCTGCCGCTGACGCTCGTCGCGAGCATCTGGGGCATGAACGTAGGCGTGCCCGGCGAGGGGTCGATGGGCGCCTTCTGGGCCGTGATCGGCGTGATGCTCGCGCTGCTGCTCGGGATGCTCGGCTACTTCCGCCGGCGGGGCTGGCTGTAGCCTCTCGCCGCGTGACCGAGATCGACGCAGGAATCTTCAAGGCATACGACGTCCGCGGCCTCTACGGCTCGCAGATCGACGAGACGACGGCCTACGCGATCGGACGCGGATTCGCCCGCGTGCTCGCCGAGATGTACGACACTCGGCCGAGCGAGCTGCGGCTCGCGCTCGGCCGCGACATGCGCCTCACCGCCCCCGCACTGGCCGCCGAGTACGCCCGTGGGATGAGCGCCGAGGGCGCGTCGGTGCTCGACGTCGGGATGGTCGGGACCGAGGTCCTCTATTGGACGGTCGGATCGCGTCGGCTCGACGGCGGGCTGATGTGCACGGCCTCCCACAACCCGAAGGCCTATACGGGCGCCAAGCTGGTCGGCCGCGGCGCGCTCGCGCTGTCCGGCGACGCCGGGATCGGCGAGCTGCGCGACCTGCTGACCGCCGGCGACCTCGCAGAGCCGTCCGACCCCGCCGGAGCGATCGAGCGGGAGGACGTCTGGCAGCCCTTCCACCACGACGCGCTCGCCTGGATCGACGCGGGCGCGATCAAGCCGTTGAAGGTCGTCCTCGACGGTGGCAATGGCATGGCCGGCCCGCTCGTCGGGCCGCTGCTCGACCAGCTCGCGATCGATCAGGTCCAGACCTACTGGGTGCCGGACGGCGACTTCCCCGACCACGAGCCGAACCCGCTGCTCGAGGAGAACCGCCAGTTCATCGTCGACAAGGTCCGCTCCGAGACCGCCGACCTCGGCATCGCCTGGGACGGCGACGCCGACCGCTGCTTCTTCATCGACGGCAGCGGCACGTTCGTCGACGGCGACTTCCTGACCGCGCTGCTGGCGCAGTCGATCCTCGAGCGCGAGCCCGGCGCGACGATCCTCTACGACGTCCGCGCCAGCCGCGCCGTGCGCGACATCGTCGAGGCGGCCGGCGGGGCGGCGCGGGTCAACCGCGTCGGCCATGCCTTCTTCAAGACCCGGATGCGCGACGAGGGCGCCGCCTTCGGCGGAGAGGTCTCGGGCCACTACTACTTCCGCGACTTCTACTGCGCGGATTCGGGGGTGCTGCCCGCGCTGCTGATCCTCGAGCTGCTGTCCAAGGACGACCGAACGCTGGCCGATCTGCTCGCCGACCTGCGCGGCAAGTACTTCATCTCCGGCGAGATCAACTCCGAGGTGGCAGACCAGGACGGGAAGATGCGCGAGATCGCGGAGCGGTACTCGGACGGCGAGGTGTCATGGCTGGACGGCGTCTCGGTCGACTACGACGACTGGCACTTCAACGTGCGGGCATCGAACACCGAGCCGCTGCTGCGGCTCAACTTGGAGTCGCTCATCTCGCCCGACCACATGGCGGAGAAGCGCGACGAGCTGCTCGCGCTGATCCGCGCGTGACCGCCGACGCCACCACGGACAGCTTCGCGCCGGCAGCGGCAGCGGGGATTCACCGGATCTCGATACCGACGCCGTTCGCGATCGGTCGCGTCAACGTCTATCTGGTCGAGGACGAGCCGCTGACGCTGATCGACGCTGGGCCGAACTCCGGCACTTCGTTCGACGAGTTGACCCAGGGAATCGCGGCGCTCGGCCATTCGCTCGAGGACATCGAGCGGATCGTCCTGACCCATCAGCACATCGACCATCTCGGTCTCGTGGGGCTCGTCGCCGCGCGCTCGGGGGCCGAGGTCTGCGTCATCGACCGCGCGGTGCCGATGGTCGAGAACTACTCGGAGGAGATGCAGGCCGAGGACGACTTCGCGAGCGAGACGATGCTCCGCCACGGCATCCCGGACGACGTCGTGCGCGCGTTGCAGTCGGTCTCGCGCGCCTACCGTGGCTGGGGCGCGGCTGCCGAGGTCACGCGCGTCCTGCACGACGGCGACGACCTGCGGTTCGCCAGCCGCGACTGGAAGGTCCATCTGCGCCCGGGCCACTCCCCCTCCGACACGGTCTTCGAAGACGCCGAGCGCCGCATGCTGGTCGCCGGCGACCACCTGCTCGGCCGCGTCTCGTCGAACACGCTGATCACGCGGCCCCATGACGGGTCGACCGAGCGTCCGCAGTCGCTCGTCGCCTACATCGAGTCGATGTCCGCCACGCGCGCGATGGACATCGATCTCGTCCTGCCGGGGCACGGCGATCCGATCCTCGACCACCGCGGCCTGATCGACGACCGCTTCGAGATGCACCGCCGGCGGGCCGACAAGATCCACCGGCTGATCGCCGAGCGCCCGCGCAGCGCACACGAGATCGCCCAGTCGATGTGGGGCAACATCGCGGTCACCCAGGCGTTCCTGACGCTCAGCGAGGTCCTAGGTCACACCGACCTGCTGCTCAACGACGGGCGGATCCGCGAGGTCGCCCAGGGCGAGACGGTTCGGTTCGAGTCGGTCGTCGAGCCCGAGCCTCGCCCGAAGCCGTAACCGCCGCGCGCGACGGGGTTAGCGTCTAGGCATGTCCTCCTCCGACCCTTCGGCGCAGACGGCGACCAGCGAGGCGCGGGCCGAGGCCCTGGCGCACCGGCTGTCGTCGACCAGCGCGGAGAAGAAGCGGATGCTGGTGATCGTCAATCCATACGCGACGACCGTGTCCGACCGGCTGCGCAACCTCGTCGTCTACGCCCTGCAGGCGCGTTACGACGTCGAGGCGGTCGACACCGAACGGCGCGACCACGCGACCCAGATCTGCCGCGAGGCGGCCGGCGAGGGCTACGACCTCGTGGTCGCGTTCGGCGGCGACGGAACCGTCAACGAGGCGGCGAACGGGCTGATGGGCTCGGGCACTCCGCTGAGTTGCCTCCCCGGCGGTGCGACGAACGTCTTCCACCGCACGATCGGGATCCCCGGCGACGTCGTCGACGCGACCGAGCACCTGCTGTCGCTGGCCGACGACTTCCGGCCGCGCAAGGTCGACCTCGGGCTGGTCAACGGCCGCGCGTTCGTCTTCTCGTCGGGCGTCGGGATCGACGCGAGCGTCGTCGAGCGCGTCGACGCGCATCCGCGGCTCAAGGCCCGGTTCGGCCCCTACTACTACTCGTGGGCGGCGGTCTCGACCTTCAACCGCCGCTACCTCCGCAACCCGCCCCAGATGAAGGTGACGATCGACGGCGAGACGGTCGACGGGGTCACCGTGATCGCCCAGAACTCGGACCCGTTCACCTACTTCGGGACACGGCCGATCCGCGTCTGCGAGGGCGCCGGGCTGGAGACCGGCTCGCTCAGCGTCGGCGTGCTGCGCAAGGCGACGCCTCTCGAGCTCCCGACGCTGATCCCGCGGCTGCTCTCGGGCAAGGCCAAGACCGTGTCCAAGCACCGCCAGATCGCCGCCTTCCCCGGCGTCCACGAGACCATCGTCGAGAGCGCCGACGACCGCCTCCTCCCCGTCCAGGTCGACGGCGACTACATCGGCGACGAGCAGTCGGTCCGCTTCAGCGCCGCCCCTAGAGCGCTCACCGTCGTCTCCTAAGCCACTAGAGCCAAGCCTGGCAAGGAAGCAGGGGGCCGTGGCGGGGCCCGCCCCGCGAGGCCCCCGATGACGCCGCCAGGCGCCGGCTATCGTGGCTTAGGCTGGGGTGACGCGGTAGGCGTCGAAGACGCTGTCGATGTTGCGCAGGCGCTGGATGCAGCTCTTGAGCGCGACGGTGTCCCCCACCTCGACGACGAAGCGGTTCTTGATCATCGGGTGGACCGTCGTGCAACGCGCCTCGAGGATGTTGACGCCGGCCTCGGCGAAGCAGCGCGAGAGATCCTCGAGCAGGCGAGTGCGGTCCCAGCCGTCGATCTCGATCTCCGCGCGAAACGACGAGCCGGTGCTGTCCCCCTCCCACCAGACCCTGGTGAAGCGCTCGGGGTTGCGGCGCAACGCGCGCGCGTTCGAGCACGCCTCGTGGTGGATCGTGATGCCCTTGCCAAGTGAGATGTAGCCGACGATCGGATCGCCGGGAACCGGCCGGCAGCACTTCGCCAGCCGCAGCATGACGTCGTCGATCCCGTCGACGACGATGCCGTAGGCGGAGGCGTTGCCGGTCGTGCGGCTGCGGTCCTTCTTCTTCTCGAGCAGCTGGGCGGCGGCGCCGTCGTGGTCGACGGCAGACTCGCCCTGGCGCAGCTTCTGCATGATCTTCTGGGTGACGACCTTGGCGGAGATCTTCGCCTGGCCGAGCGCGACGTAGAAGTCGTCGCCCTTGCGGAAGCCCATCTCGCGGATGACGTCGGCGAGCAGCGGCGAGCCGGCGATCTTCTGCGGCGGCAGGCCCTGGCGGCGCAGGTTCTCCTGCAGGATCTCGCGGCCGGTGCGCTCGGAGTCCTCGCGCCGCTCGCGCTTGAACCAGGCGCGGATCTTCGACTGCGCGCGCGTGGTCTTGGCGAGCGCCAGCCAGTCGCGCGACGGCCCGCGCTCCTTCTTCGAGGCCAGGACCTCGCAGATGTCGCCGGACTGCAGCTCGTAGTGCAGCGGCACGATCTTGCCGTTGACCTTCGCGCCGACGCAGCGGTGGCCGACGTCGGTGTGGACCGAGTAGGCGAAGTCGAGCGGCGTCGCGCCGTCGGAGAGCGACTTGACCTCGCCCTTCGGCGTGAAGACGAAGACCTCGTCCTCGAACAGGTCGGCCTTCAGCGTCTCGGCGAACTCCTGCGGATCCTGCAGCTCCTGCTGCCAGTCGACGAGCTGCTTGAGCCACTCGACCTTCTCCTCGGGCTTGCGCTTGCCGTCCTTGTAGATCCAGTGCGCGGCGATGCCGTACTCGGCGGTGTCGTGCATCTCCTGGGTGCGGATCTGGATCTCCAGCGGCTGGCCCTCCGGCCCGATCACCGTCGTGTGGAGCGCCTGGTACATGTTGAACTTCGGCATCGCGACGTAGTCCTTGAAGCGGCCGGGGAGCGGCTTCCAGAGCGAGTGGATGACGCCGATCGCGCCGTAGCAGTCCTTGACCGAGCCGACCAGGACGCGCATCGCGGTCAGGTCGTAGATCTCGTTGAACTCGCGGTCCTTCTTCGTCATCTTGGAATAGATGGAGTAGAAGTGCTTCGCGCGGCCGGAGATCTCGGCCTCGATGCCGACCGCATCGAGCTCCTTGCCGAGGTACTCGCCGGCACGCGCGACGTAGCCCTCGCGCTCGTCCCGCTGCTGGTTGACGAGCCCCTTGATCTCCTTGAACTTGCGCGGGTGCAGCGTCGCGAACGCGAGGTCCTCGAGCTCCCACTTGATCGCGTGGATGCCGAGCCGGTGTGCGAGCGGAGCGAAGATGTCGAGCGTCTCGCGCGCCTTCTCCTGCTGCTTCTGCTTCGGCATCGCGTCGATCGTCCGCATGTTGTGCAGCCGGTCGGCGAGCTTGATCAGGATGACCCGGATGTCCGAGGCCATCGCGACCATCATCTTGCGGTAGTTCTCGGCCTGGCGGTCGTCGCGGCTCTGGAACGTGATCCCGGTCAGCTTGGTGACGCCGTCGACGAGCGAGGCGACCTCGTCGCCGAACTCCGCGCGCACCTCGTCGAGCGACGCGCTGGTGTCCTCGACGGTGTCGTGCAGCAGCGCCGCGCACAGCGTCGCGGTGTCGAGCCGCATCCCGGCGCAGATCTTGGCGACGCTGACCGGGTGGACGATGAAGTCGTCGCCGGATGCGCGGCGCTGGTCGGCATGCCGCTCGCAGGCGAACACGAACGCCTCTTCGAGCTTGTCGCGGTCGACCGGCTCGGCGGCCGCGTTGGCGTGCTCCTCTACTACGGCGAATAGATCGCCGAGCAGAATCCGCTCGTCGGCGGCCAGGCGGTCCGTCGGCCCCGCGGGGGCCGGATTCTCCGCATGGTCGACCGGATCGTGCTCGAAGGCAGGATCGACCACCCCTGTCTGCAGCTCATCGGCCATCGCCTCAGTCTAGACCGGCGATTGACGGAGCTGCGGTACTCGCCGGATCTCGCCCCACCTAGCTACGAACTCGCGTCGAAGGACCGATCCGCCTGCGCCCTCCGCTCAAACGGCTGCCGCCTGCTCTATGTCGAGTTCGGGGGCCGCGAGGTACCGCTCGGCGGCGGCCAGGCGGGTGGCATAGGCCCGGTTGGCATGCGAGTTCTGGAGATCCGTGCGCTCGGCGCGGCCACGCGAGAGCCGGGACTCCCCCCAGACCGCGAGGTTCAGCTCACAGAGGATGCGGACCAGACGTCCCTGGTGGCGACCGTCACGGGGGTGCTGACCGCTGCCGCGCAGGGCAAGCTCCAGCTCAGGTCCAGCCAACTCTCCCTGAGCGTCGAGGGCACGCCAGAGGTCGATCAGCGCCGGGCGCAGGTCGAGCCGGTCGCGCCAGCTCGCCAGGGTGAAGGCCCGCTCGGGCGCTCCCCACGCGAGGTGGGTCACGCCAGACGATCCGTCGAGTAGCGCGAGGCCGTTCGCGACCGGTGGCGGATCGAACGCGACGACGTGGTCGAAGTCGCCCGCGAGCGACGGGTCGGCCCCGAGCGCCTCCCACGCGACGACCGCTAGCGGTCCGGGCGCCATGCCCGCGACCATCGCCTCGAGTCCGGCCTGGCGCCGGGCGACGTCGGTCACCACGACGAGGGCGCTCTCGCCGCTGGTCAGCAGGTCGCCGGCGATGCCGGCGAGCCCCTCACCGCGACGGTCGCTGACCGTCCTTGAGGTGGCCGGGCGCACGGCGGTGGCGCCGTCGGCGTCGCCGGGCGCGGGTAGGGGCGCCGGCCACCAGGCGCTCGGGTCGGCTGCGAGCTCCTGCTCGATGGCAGCGGTCGCGTCGGTCTCCGGCGCCAGATCCCGGAGGACCCCAGGTCGGGTCGGGCAGAGCGAGCGCAACATGACTCGCGCCTCCACGGACCCGTTCCAGTGGTTGCGCTCGAGCGCCACGGCGACGTCCTGGCTGGTCGCGCCGGCATCGGCCAGCTCGCGCTGCGAGGTGCGGAAGGCAACCCCGCGGGCCCGTGCGGTGCCGCCGGTCAACGTGAAGCGGGCGTGGTCGCGCTTCTCGCCCATCGCCGTGACGTGCTCGATGCCGGCCGCGGGAACCATCAGGATCGGCGCCGGGTTCCCCGCTCCAAATGGCGCGAGGCGCTCGAGCTCCTCGGCCAGGTCGAGCGTGAGCGCGCCGGCGGGGACCACGGCGTGGGTCTCCTGACGGGGCATCAGATCGCCCGGTGCGAGCGCCGCACCGGCGTGCGCGGCGAGCGCCGCCCGGAAGTCGCCAACGGCGTCGGCCGCGATCTGCAGCCCGGCGGCCATCCGGTGGCCGCCGTAACCCAGGAGATGCTCGCTCGCCGCGCCGAGGCCGCCGTGCAGGTCGTACGGGTCGATGCTGCGACCGGAGCCGCGGCCGCTGTCGCCGTCGAGCGCGATCGCGACGCACGGCCGGCGGTGGCGCTCGACCAGCCGCGACGCGACGATCCCGACGATGCCCGGGTGCCAGCCCTCGCCCGCGACGACGATCGAGGCGGCCGCGAGCTGCGGCGCGCAGAGGCGCTCGGCCTCGCCGGCGATCCGCTGCTCGATCTCGCGGCGGTCGTAGTTGAGGCCGTCCAGCTCGCGGGCGATCTCGTCGCCGCGGTCGCGGTCCTCGGTCAAAAGCAGCTCCAGGGCCGCGTCGGCGCGCTTCATCCTGCCGGCCGCGTTGATTCGCGGACCGAGCCGGAAGCCGGCGGCGCGCTCGTCGACCTCCCCGGGGTCGAGCTGCGTCACCGCCATCAGCGCGCGCAGGCCCTGCTTGCGCGTGCGCGCCAACTCCGCCATCCCCGCGCGAGCGATGCGCCGGTTCTCGCCGACGAGCGGGACCATGTCGCAGAGCGTCGCGAGACCGGCAAGGTCGAGATCCTCATCGGCGCCGGCCGGGTCGGCGCCGGCGGCCCGCCGCAATGCCTCGGAGAGCTTCAGCGCGACAGCGGCGCCGCACAGGTGCTCGAACGGGTAGCCGCCGAGCGCCGGATGGACGATCGGGCAGTCCGGCAGCGCGGCCCCCGGGCGGTGGTGGTCGGTGACCACCACCTCGACGCCCAGCTCGCGCGCCAGCGCGACCTCGCCGACTGCGGTCACGCCGCAGTCGACGGTGACGATCAGACCGGCGCCCTGCCCGGCAAGCTCTCGCACGGCGGCCTCGGACAGCCCGTAGCCCTCGTCGCGGCTCGGCAGGCGCCAGGCCGGGTCGGCGCCGATCGCCCGCAGCGCGCGGATCAGGATCGCCGTCGAGCAGACCCCGTCGACGTCGTAGTCGCCGAACACAACGACGCGGGATCCGGCGGCGACGTGACGCAGGATCGCGGCGCACGCCTCACCCATTCCCGCCAGCAGCTCAGCCGGGTGGCTCTCCTCCGCGGCCATGAACCGTCGCGCGGCCTCGGGGTCGCTCAATCCCCGCCGCGTCAGGATCGCCGCGGTGTGCGGCGAGACGCCCAGAGCCTCGGCCAGGGCAAGGCTCTCCCCCGCCGCGTACGGCGCGCAACTCCAACCCGAGACCTCCGCAAGCACGGCCGCATGTTCGCGACCGGGTCGGACGTGGCTCTACAGAACCTCTGGACGGTGCTCGGTCTCGGACCGATTGCCGTACCACCAGGAGAACCCGAGCGCGAGCAGCGTGCCCGGAACGGCGATGAACGCCGACGTCAGCGTCGTGTCGGCCTGACCCGGAATCGAGAACCCGGATACGACCCAGCCGAAGATCGCAGAGCCGGCGATCGCCGCGCAGAACGCGCCGATGATTCCGCCGTAGAAGCGGTCGGGAACGAAGACCGCGAAGTGCCAGAGCGCGATGCCCATCATCACCCAGACGACCATGCTCATCTTCAGTTCCTCCCGTGCTTCTTGCGGGCGCGGTTGCGGGCGCGCTCTGCCTTGCGCTCGGCGGCGCTGCTGGAGGCGCCGTTGCCGTCGCCGGACGGCGGCGCGGGGGCCGCGGGCGCCGGCGTCGCTGCCGCGGGCACAGGTGCGCGCCGCTGCGGCTTGCGCGGCGCCGGGACGGCACCATCGCCGTCCTCGCCGAGCACTCCGGAGGCGAATGGCGGGACCACGCCGCCGTTCTCCTCCAGGACGATCTTGCGGCGGCGCACGTAGACCGGCTCGCGCTCCTTCCAGAGCGTGACCAGCGGCGCCGCGATGAAGATCGAGGAGTAGGCGCCGGAGGCGACGCCGACGAGCAGCGCGAACGCGAAGTCCTGCAGCGTCTCGCCGCCGAAGAACAGCAGCGCGCCGATCGGCATCAGGGTCGAGGCGCTGGTCGCGAGCGAGCGCGTCAGGACCTCCGACATCGAGCGGTTGACGATCTGCGAGAAGGTCGCGCGCGGCATTCGCGGCACGTTCTCGCGGATGCGGTCGAACACGATGATCGTGTCGTACAGCGAGTAGCCGAGGATCGTGAGCAGCGCCGCGACCGTCGACGTCGTCACCTCCCGACCGACCAGGGCGTATACGCCCCCCGTTATGAGGATGTCGTGGGCGATCGCGATCAGGACCGGGACGACGAACTTCGCCTCGAAGCGCAACGCCATGTAGATCGAGATCAGCAGCAGCGACGCGATCACCGCGATCAGCGCCGTGCGGGCTACCTGGGCCCCGAAGGTCGGACCGATCGAGTTGACCGAGAACTCGGCTCGCTCGACGCCGAACTCCTCGTCGAGGGCCGTGCGGAGCTCGGTGACCTCCTTCTCGTCCAGCGTCGGCGTCGAGATCTGGAAGACGTTGTCGCCCAGCTCGGGCTCGTCGACCTGCTGGATCTTGGCGTCCTCGTAGCCGAGCGGGGCGAGCGCGTCGCGCACCTCGTCGACGTTCGCGTTCTGCGCGATCGGGGTCTTGACACGGGTGCCGGACTCGAAGTCGATGCCGAAGTTCAGCCCCAACCCGGCGATCGCCAGCGCGCCGACGACGAGAATCATGCCGGAGCCGGAGAAGAACCACTTCGACTTGCCGACGAAGTCCAGGTGCCAGCGGGGGCCCTCCTGGTCGTCCTTTCCGACGCCGAGCGCGAAGCGCGACCCGATCAGTCGCGTTCGGCTCATGGAGCCGAGAATCGCCGAGGTGGCCAGCACGGCCGTGAACAGCGAGACGATCGTGCCGACGCCCATCGTGAAGGCGAAGCCCTTGACGCCCGATGTCGCGAGCGTGAAGAGGATGAACGCGGTGCCGATCGTGACGACGTTCGCGTCGATGATCGTGCGCAGCGCCTTCTGGTAGCCGTTCGAGATTGCGGCAGGGATCGACGAGCCCGCGCGCGCCTCCTCCTTGATGCGCTCGAAGATGACGATGTTCGCGTCGGCGGCGACGGCGAGCGTGAGGATCATGCCCGCGATGCCCGGCAGCGTCAGCGTGATCGGGATCAGCTTGACCAGCGCGAACAGGAAGATCGCGTAGATGATCAGCGTGATCGCGGCGACCACGCCGAGCACGCGGTAGAAGAGGATCAGGAAGAGCAGCGTCAGGGCCAGGCCGACCCCGCCGGCGAGCAGGCCCTGGTCGAGCGCCTGCTGACCCAGCGACGCGGAGACCTGGGTCTGGGAGACGAGCTTCAGCTCGATCGGCAGCGCGCCGATGCGCAGGCTCTCGGCGAGGTCCTGAGTGTCGGTCAGGTTGCCGATGCCGTTGATCTGGGCGCCGGTGCGACCGTCGATCCCCTCGGGGTTCTCGCGGTAGTCGATCGTCGCCAGCGAGACGATCTGGTCGTCGAGCGTGATCGCGAAGCGCTGCAGCGTCTGCTGGCGATCGGTTCCCGGCGGGACGATGATCTCCGACCCGCGCTGGGCGAGCCGCTTGGTCACCGTCGCGAAGGCCTTGCGGCCCTTGTCGGTGAACTCCATCGTCACGATCGGCTCGTTGGTGCGCTGATCGGTGTTCTGCTCCGGGTTCTTGATGTCCCCGCCGGAG
>Ga0190275_10001721_pt1 | contig 16137 bp, 8 predicted proteins | sample Popmic550T_FD_133745 | JGI IMG/M metagenome (GOLD analysis project Ga0190275, IMG submission 133745) | Populus adjacent soil microbial communities from riparian zone of Yellowstone River, Montana, USA - 550 T | ecosystem: Environmental > Terrestrial > Soil > Riparian zone > Trees stand | place...
CTCCAGGCGCTCCTCGACGCGGGAGTACTGCGCCACCATGGACGCGACCTCGTCGCCCTCACCCAGGACGGCGAGGACGACCCGCTCCGCCCGCCCCGCTCGGCGGTCGGTAAGGGGGTCGAGGATCTCGAGGGAGGCGGCCGGGGAAAGGGACCGGGCTACCGACTGCAGGAGCAGGGACGTGCGCGCGCACTCCGCTCCGGTCGTCACGATGCGGGGTCGCCCGGCGCCCGGCGTCGTCAGCCCCGAGATCGCAGCCGACATCAGGAGGTCCGCGTCCGCCTCCGACAGCCGGCCGGGCCTGCGCGCCACCCGGGCGAGGAGGCGGCTCGGCTCGAGCAGCGGCGGTGCCGCGCCCTCGACGGGCTCGCGTTGGGTGGGTGCGGGGTAGCCGTCGGCCTGGTCGCGCAGCCAGCTGCGCACCGGGTCGTCGATGCGCCGGGGCACGGGGTGCATCCAGAAGGCGTCGTCGTGCATCAGGGCGGCGCGCACGTGGTCGACGGTCCAGTGCACCCGGAAGCGCACGAGGTCGTCGCGCAACGGGGTCGGAGCCACCCCGTGCCCCAGGAGGGCCACCAGCGTGGGCAGCACGAGCTCCTCGGTGGCCCACAGCCGGGTGCGCGCGAGCAGGGCGACCAGCTCGGGGTCGTCGGCCAGGCCCGAGACGTCCGCCGCCGCGTCGCGGCTGAAGACCGTGCCCGGCCAGAATGTCCAGGTCGGCCAGTACCGCTCGCCGTCGGCGAACCTGCGCAGGAACGGGCGCCAGAGGTCGAACTCGCGCCAGGCCATGCTCGCCAGCGAGCTGCGCGTGTCCCGCGGCTGGGTCCCCCCGTCGCGTGACACGAGGCATCCGAGCTCCGGATGCCGACGCAGGTGGGCCGTGACCGCCTCGGAGTAGCCCGGCCTGAGGAGCAGTTGGTCGGAGTCGACAATCGTCATCGACGTGAAGTCGGTCGCCTCCAGGGCGTGCCGGAAGCAGTCGAACACGAAGCCGTGCAGGCGACCCCACGCCATCGGCCTCGGGTCCGGGTGCACCAGCACCCCGTCGCCCTCGATGAGGACGCCGGAACGCGTCAGGCGGCGGTCCTTGCTGCCGTCGTACAGCAGCACGAGCGAGTCCGGGTCGTGGTGCCGCAGGTTGGCGACCAGGTCGGCCACGCACTCGGGCTCCTCATGGACGAGACAGGCATGCAGGTTCGTCACGGCGCCCCCAGCTTCTTGAGCTCTATGCGGTCCTCTGCGGTCAGGTGGTAGTCCGGGTCCTTGTCGATGACGTTGGGGGCCTCCGTCTCGACGATCACCGGAGGCGTCTTGATCGCACCGTTCTTGTCCCAAATGAGCTCGGCCTTGCCCTTGTAGGCGGTGGGGACGTAGGTCCGCTCGTAGCCGGCGATGAAGCTTTCGTAGGTCTTGCTCGCGCCGTGGGTCGCCGGGCTGGCCCCGCCGTACACGACGGTCACGCTGAAGCGCACGGCGTTCGTGCTGGACGAGACCGTGGTCTTGACCTTCTCCTCGATCTTGGTGAGGAACGTCGTGTTTCCACTGGGCGACTGTGGGGCCAGGTTGAACCAGCCCTTCCCGGAGCCGCCCACGTGGTGGTTGAGGATGTGGCCGAGCCGGTAATAGCGCAAGCCCTTGGGCGTGCGTCGGCGGGAGATGACCTGCCAGGCCTTGTCTCCGGCGAGGTTCTTGGCCGGCTCACTGCCCCCGCCGCTCTTGCTGGTGAGCGCGGCCACGGTCATCGAGACGCCGAAGCCGCCTGCCGACCGGCCTCCGAAGACGGGCGCGGGTGGTGGGTCGGGGAACTTGCCGAGCTTGGACAGCAAGTCGCCCATCGCCCCCGCGAGCTTGGCCATGAAGCCGTCGATCCTCGTTGCCCGCTTGGTCCGCTCGTCGTCGGTGGTCGCGTCCGGGAGGGTCTTGACCTTCATGATGTCGTCGTAGTGGTTCTGGGCCGTAGTCAGCTCGGCGGCGACCTTGGTGTCCCCGCGGAGATTCTTGAGCCACGGTCCGAGGTCGTGCTCTTCGCTGCGCATCACGACCTTGCCCGACTTCGGGTCCTCGCCCTTGGTGGCGACCGTGTGGGTCTCCCCGGTCTTCGTGGTGAACCTCTTGGCGGCATTCCACCAGCCCTTCACCGCGGCCTTGGCGCGCTCGAACAGCGCCTTGCCGACCTTGACGATCCAGCCGACCAGGAAGTCGAGGGCCCGGTCGATGGGCGCCCGGATCTTCTTGACAACGTCGAGCACGATGTCGCTGACCTTGCCCAGGCCGGCCAGCCGGGCCAGGAAGCTGATGACCAGCGTGAGGAACCCCGCCAGGGTCTGCTCGACCTTGTTGGCGGCGGCGCCGACGGCGCCGGACGCGATCGCCGCGATCGAGTCGATGAACGCCGCGACGACCTGGGCGATCTGCTTGAGCCGCTCGACGACGAACATCACCGTGTTGTAGATCGCGATGACGGCCTGGACGAAGGCCCCCGCGGGGTTGAGGCTGCTCAGGATCTTCGTGATGGCGGCCTCGATGACCTTGTTCTTCACGAAGTCCATGACCGCGTCGATCACCATCGTGCGTAGGTTGCCGAGCTGCTCCTTGATCTTGTCCCACGCCGCGGCCGGGCCCTCCTTGACCAGGGTCACGACCACGTCGAACGTCCCCTCCAGGACCTTCACCGCCGTCTCCCCCACGGCCTTGATGAGCTTGGAGCGGACGTTCTCCCACGTCAGCCCGAGCACGCTGAGGACGAACTTGAGGATCTCCTTGGGCTCGAAACCCTGCGGGATGTAGATGTTGAGCGACCCGAGGGTCCCGGTGAGCCAGCCGATGAGCGCCGCACGCAGGTGCGCCAGGAAGTTCTTCGCGAACTGCTTGAAGCCCTGGACCCCGGCCTTGACCAGGTTGCGGATGAAGCCGACGGGGTTGGCGATGATCGTCTTGAACGCGCCCATGGCCTTGCGCAAGTGCGGCATCACCGCTGGCGCCACCACCTCGAAGATGATCTGGAGCAGGTCCAGCACCTTGCCGAGCGCCCAGCTGACGAAGCGACCAGCGAAGCTCGCGAAGACCCGGGCCACCTTGCCGAGGGCACGCAGCGGCAGGACCACGTCGGAGATCTCCAGGGACTTCAGGGCCGCGATGAACAGGTCCGGGATCTCGCGGACGAAGCCGACCAGGCCGTCGATCACCGACTGGAACCACGTCCAGGCCCGCTCGACGGCGCGCGCCTTCTTGAGGTTCTCCCAGACCTCCTCCTGGCCGATCATCTTCATGAACCCGCCGATGAGCGTCTCGGCGGTGCGCTCGACCTTCTCCCCGGTGATGGGATTCTTGCCGAGGACGGCGCACAGCAGGTCCCAGCCCTTGGTCTTGCTCGCGAGCGCGGCCAGCGGCTTGAGGACCGCCTCCTTGATGAACCTGATGACGCCCTCCACCAGCGCCTTCCCGAAGGCGATGAGCTTGTCGATGGGCTCGGTGAAGATCCGCTTGGCCCGGGCCCAGACGTCGCCCAGGTCGAAGATGTCGCGCCAGCCGAGGGAGTCGAGGAACCGGCTGATGGCCTGCTTGAACGTCGCCACCGACAGGCCGAGCTTGGCGATCTGCTCGTCGACCCACGCGCCGACCTTCTCGAAGATGCCGTAGCCGTCGAGGGCCTGGGTGATCAGCGCGGCGCCGGGCATCAGCTCGATGACCCCGCGCACCAGGTTCGCCGTCGTGCGGGGGACGCGGCTCATGTTCACCGGGTTCACCCCGAGCACGACCGTGAGGAGCCGGTAGCCCGGGATCAGGTTCGCCTTGTCCGCGAAGTAGTCGAGGACGTCGCCGAGCCCCAGCCGCTGCGTGGCCCCCGTTACGGCGCGCTCCTGCACCGAGTACGACGAGCCCTGCCGTACGGCGGCGGACGCCCGGTGCGCCTCGGCCTCGAACCGGTCCGTCACGGCCGTGGTCGCGCGCTGCACCAGGGCAGCGCCCCGCTGCTGGAGCACGTGCGTGACCTCGTGGGCCATCAGCGTCAGGTCGGTGACCTTCTCGCCCCGGCCGAGGAAAATGTGGTGGGCGATCGTGAACGCGCGCGCCCCCATCGCGCGCGCCCGGTCGGCCGCGGAGGTGTCGGTGTGCACGCGGACCCCCGACAGGTCCGCGCCGAAGGACGCCGACAGGCTCTGCCGGACCGCTTCGGGCAGCGGCTCACCGGGGCGGGGTGCGGGCCCCACGGTCCCCATCGCGGGTGGGATTCCGGCCGGCGCGACGACCGAGCCCATCCGCGGAGCTGGCGGACTGACCCGGCCCGGCACGCGTTGGCCGGCGTCGAGGATGGCGGTGGCGGCCTCAGCCACGGCCTGCCTCCCGAGGGAGCGGGCAGCTCCGTCCGGCCTTCTCCAGCTCCCGGTGGGTGGCGGCGAGAAGGTGCTCCTCGCGCAACGGGCTCCCCTCCTCGAGGGCCAGCAGGGCGGCATGGAGCGTGGTCTTGCGGATCTCGGCGCCCGTCATCGGGCAGTGCACGGCGAGGTCGTCGACCACGTCGTGCACCACCTCGTGCTCCGCAGGCAGGTGCAGCCGCCACAACCACCAGCGCTCGACCTCGCCCGGAGGACCGAAGTCGACCACGGCGTCCATCCGACGCTCGAAGGCGCTGTCGATGCGCTTCCCGGCGTTGGTGGTGACCACGAGGATCCCGTCGAACGATTCGAGTCGCTGCAACAAGAAATTCGTCTCGAGGTTGGCGTACCGGTCGTTCGACGACTGCACCGCCGTGCGCTGCGTCATGAGGGCGTCTCCCTCGTCCAACAGCAGCGCGGCACCGTTCTCCTCGGCACGGGAGAAGAGCCGGTCCAGGTTCTTCTCGGTGACGCCGAGGTACTTGTCCACCACTCCCGCGAGGTCGACGGCGTACAGGTCGAGCCCCAGCACGCCGGCGAGGGTTCGCGCGGCCAGGGTCTTGCCCGTCCCGCTCGGTCCGCGGAAGAGCAGCCGCACCCCGGCGCCGCCGGCCGAGCCGCGCACCGCTCCCCCGTCCAGGGACTCCCGATGCCGGCAGCGGGTCTCGGCCAGCGCCAGGTCGCGCATCGTGTCGGGGGCCACCGCCACGGCGGACCAGGCATCCGGGGTGTCGACCCGGTTGGCCAGGGTGTCGAAGTGCGCCCGCTGGATCTCCCGTACGGCGGGGGCGACGTCGCCCGGGGTGGCGTCGGTCCGCCCGTCCAACCGGGCCGCCGCCTGGGCGCTCCGCGCTGCGCGCCGGATGGTGCCCCCGGTCATCCGGTAGCGCCCGGCGAGCTCGGCCACCTGCCCGCCCGTCCCGAGGACCGCCTCCCAGTGCCGCTCCCGCTCCTCGGGGCCGGGGATGCCCAGGTCGACGGTCACCGGGCGTTGGAGGCCGGGACCGGTCACCGCCCCCCACCGTCCCGTCACGACGAGCAGCGGGGCTCCCGAGCCCGGTAGCGGCGGCAGCACCCGGTGCTCCCCCGGCTCCGGAGTCACCTGGACCAGCGGCGCCGCGCCGAGCAGGGTGGCGACCACGCCAGCGCTGGCCCACGTGGAGTCGTCCGCGGCCGGCTCCAGCTCGAGCGTGCCGAGCCCCGTAGTCGCCGCCACCGACCTGGCCAGGGTGTGCCGGCCCGAGCTCAGCGGTCCTCGCACGACCAGCGCGTCGACGCTGCAGGAGGCCAGCGCGGCCGGCAGCCGCGCGACAGTCGCCCTCGTGGCGGGCCCCAGGACGAGGTCCGCGAGGGGCACGGCGTCGGCGGCGGCGTGGTGCCGGACGGGGCCACCGCCGGGTGGCGGCTCGCCCCGGATGGCTGCCCACACCAGGGGCGGCACGCGAAGGCACTCGTCGGCTGTGGAGACGGACCCGGGCACGGTCACGAGCAGACCGAGCTCCCGCATCCGCCGCAAGACACCCCGCGACGACGGCCACCACGCGTGGAGGAGGCCGAGGGTCGGCCGAGGGTGCCCGGTGGCCGCCTCGAACACCGCCCCGAAGCGGGCGTCCTCGTCGACGAGGGCGACCGTGAACAGCTCGACGAGCTCCGGGACGTCGAAGGAGGTGACGAGGGCGAGCCGGTGCAAGGGGCTGCCCTCGACACCGCACCAGGCGTCGGGCCGCAGCCCGGCGAGGTCGACCTGGTAGTCCTTCAGGAACGGGAACGCGCTGGCAGCGACCCGCTCGCTCAGGCGCGCGATGGCGGCGAAGTACATCCGCCGGGCATAGTCCTCGGCAGTCGTCAGCGGATCGGTGCTCATCGGACGGGCCTCATCAGTCGGGCTTCATCGGACGGGCCTCATCGGAAGGTGAACCCGATCGTTCGTGCGGCCGCCGGCACGAAGCCGAGGTCGCGGTCGAGGCCGGCCAGCCGCACCTCGATGGCGAGGTCGGCGAGGTCGGAGACCACGTCGATGCGGCTCGCCGAGACGTGCACGCTCGCGCGACGACGGCACAGCGTGCGTCCCGCGCGACCGGGCGGCCCCCCCAGCGCGGCCGCGAGTCGCACCCGCGTGTAGGCGGCGAGGTGGTGCACCCAACGCTCGCGTGCCGTGGCGCCGGGTGGCGGGCGGCGGTGGACCGGGTCCGCTGCGACGCAGCGGCGTACGCCGTAGCGGGCGCACTCACGGTCCCGCTCAAGGTGGCGACCCGCGACGACCGCGAAGCCGGTGGGGTGCACCAGGGCTGCGGTCCCGGCTTCCTCGCACCAGCGCCACCGGCCGGGCGCGTCGACCGGCGGCAGCCAGGCCAGGGGTACCCGCCATGTGCGGGGTGGACGGAAGCCCAGCCCTGGCGGCGACGTCGGCCCGCGGCCCTCGAGGTCAGCCAGCAACCGCCAGACGGGGTCCCTGGGGACGCCCACGTCGAGACCGCGCCCCAGCAGGGTGACGAAGTCCCAGACCCCGCACCGGATCCCGGGCTCAGCCGGGGAGGTGAAGTCGGCGTACAGGCCGAGCGCCTGCCCGACCTGGACCAGGTGGAACAACCCACCGAGGGACGTCGCCACCACCGCCCCTCCGCCGTCGAGAGCGTCCGGGTGCCGGAGGTCGGGGACGGGTGCAGGTCGGTCCGGCACTGGCGTCTGGCCGGGTGCTCGCCGCCCTGGCGCGCCGGGCCGGGGCGCGGGCCGGACCTCGGAGCGCGGCCCAGCGCGTCGGCCAGCCGTCACGGCGCCGTCGTCGCGCCGGCTCGGCCGGGGCGGCGCGGCTGGCGAGCCCCTCGGCGGCAAAGCGTCGACGGCGTCGCGGGTGCGCTCGTCGGAGGGAGGCCGTCGACCCGGCTCCCTGCCTGCGGTCGATGACGGCTGCGGGACTTCGTGGAGAGGCTGGGAGCCGCCTCGGCCGGAGGCCCTGAGGGGGCGTTGCGTCCTCGGGGGCGCCAGGAGGGTTGCGCAGGCATCGACCAGGACGGCGCGGGCCGGCGCACCGCGGAGCCCGAGAGCCGCGGCCGACGGCGAGACGTCGGGTGCCCGGTGCTCCTGACCGGACCTCGTGGGCGCCGCGTCGTCCCGGACGGTCCGCAGGGTGTCGATGCGCGCCCTGCTCTGGGAGATCAGGCCGGGCCGGCCGAACACCCGCGCCACCTCCTCGACGAGGGCGGCGGCGACGGCCTGGGGGAGCAGCAGCACGCAGTCCACGAGGTCGCCGGTCGCGTCGAGCGCCGCGCAGATGGCGGGCATCTGCTCAGGGGCCGCCGCCAGGGCCGCGGACACCCGGTCCAGGTCGTCTAGCCGCAGCGCCTGCCACCACCAGGAGGATGCGCGCCCCGACCGGCGTACCTCCCGCCACGCGCAGGCGATCATCTCGGCGCGGTCGGCGAAGACGACGGCGGGGTCCGTCGGCGCGGGCGGGGCTAGCGCGGGTCTGGCCGCTCGCAGCACGAGGTCGTCGAGGATGCCCCGGACCTGCTGCTCCCACTCGTGGTCCGGTCCCTGCCGCGCGAGGTCGAGGCGTCCGGGGTCCGGGTCGCGCAGCTCGCGCACGACGAGCACGGCCGCCGGCGGGAGGCGCGTGCTCCTGAGGTCCGCCGCCGCGAGCAGCTGTTGGGCGCGCAGCTGCCCCAGGAGCGGCTCGGAGTCCCCGTGGACCCGGAGTCGCTGGACCTCGACGCCGCCGGCCCGCACTAGCGGCTCCGGATGTCTGCGCGGTGGAAGAGGATCGTGGTCCCGCCGCGGACGAGGCGCTCGCCGGTGCCCGGGTCGGGCGCCGACTGCTCGGCGTGGACGGCCCAGGCCGTGCCGCCGCGCTTGCCGGCGAGCTGGGCCTCGATCGCGACGAGCTGCCGGCTCTGCGGGTCGACGGTGAGGGGCAGCTCGTGAGGCTCCTCGCCAGGACCGCCCTCGACGGCGACGAGTCGCGCGTCGTTGGGCTTCAGGGTCTCGACCCGCTTGATCCCGAGGGCCGCGAGCTGCTCACCGAGCTGCTCGAGGAAGTGCCTGGGCTCGATGTCGAACCGGAGCCTCACGACCAGCTCCTCCGGTCGCTCGATGCCGTCGGTGGCCCAGGCGTTCACCAGGAAGCGCCACCACTTCTCGTCCGTCGGGGACAACAGCTTGCCGCCGGCGGTGCCGACCCCGTCGCCGCCGACCCCGGCCTCGCTCGGCCCCCCGAGGTCCTTGGTGACGCCGACGATGTGGATGTTGCGCTGGGCCTCGTGCGGGTCCGTCAGGTTGAAGGTCGACGGCGGGTTCTGCACGGCGTCCGGGAAGACGCGCGCGATCAGGCAGCGATGGCTGTTGGGCGCAATGATGCCGGACGGGTCCTGCGCGTCAGTGGCGAGCGGGGGGACGTTCAGGCGCAGCTTCGCCACCTGACCGGTCGACGCGAAGTCGGGGCCGTCGACGAACTCGGCACCGAGCGGGTAGACCGACGACCCGCCCGGGTTGAAGGACGCCGGAGGGGCGCCGACGAACGGCTGGTAGACGAACACCTGCACGGTGGCGACGAAGACCTCCGGTGCGACGTTCGGGTCGTGCTGGAACCGGACGCTGACGGTGTTGGCACCCGCGTGCGCCTCGGTCCCGCCCGGGCTCCCGATCCAGATGTCAGGGCAGGCCCACCACAGCGTGTCGTCCGGGTGCTTCTCGATCCAGAGCACGCTGCTGGGATCGCCGTTGTACTGCGAGGCGCCGCCGCTCACAGCGTCCCTCCCGCCCGCGTGCACATCACCTGGACCGACAGCAGTTTGAGGTCCTGGCTGTTCACCGGCTTGAGCACGGTCGTGAGGAACCGGTAGCGGTACTTGCTGGTGTCGACGAGGGACAGCTCGTCGGCCTGCGCCACGGTCCGGCTGTTGCGGTCGAAGGTGAAGGTCGTGTCGAAGGCCGCCCCGAACGTGGTCAGGGTGGACTTGAGGTTGCCCTCGATGACGGCGTCGTCGTCCTCCTTGCCGTGCGCCACCCGCTGGACCGAGACCGCCCAGCTGCTCAGGCTCGTGCCCGGATAGACACCCCACACCCGGAGGCTGTTGACCACGTAGCCGTCCGGGAGGTCCAACGGGAGCCACCCCGCCACCGACTGAGGGCTCCCGGTCGGCCCGCGCGAGAAGCCCTGGTCGGACACGAACGCGTCGCTGTTGGGCACGGACCACAGCACCGGAGCCGGCGACACCTCCACCTGCTGGGTGATCTCGCCGGTGTCGAGAAGGCGGGCGATGATGCGGATCGCGTCCAGCAGCGAATTGTGGTGGGCGGCTCGGATCACGTCACCGTCGTCGACGTAGTCCATGCTGTCGACGAAGGTGGTCACCGCACGACCGGGCGTCGTCGGTGTGCCCGTCATACCACCTCCTCCCCCGCCGGACGACGACCCGCCCGGGGCGATCCCTGCGTTGCCCGTCGGTCCGAACGCCCCCGCATTGAAGAGCGCCGCAATGCTGGCGAGCCGCTGCACTTCGTTGAAGTCGCGGCTCATCACGTCCAGGGCGGGTGACTCGTTGAACATGTTTCCCAACGCGATCGACAGCTGGTCAGGCATGACGGCTCCTCGGTGACTGCTAGATGACGGACGGTGCGTAGCGGCTCAGGGCGTAGCGGGCCTTCCCGTACCTCGCCGTGCCGCGGTAGGCGATGCCCTCGCGAGCCAGGACCATCACGCGCCGGACGGGGAGTCCGGCCGCCAGGGCCTGCTCGGTCTCCCAGACCAGGTAGCGCTGCACCCGGGTCTCCCCGCCGACGGCGTACGGCGTGTGGTCGAGGCTCTCGCGCACGAGGCCGCGCAGGCTCTCGGCGTCGAGGGTGGCGGCCTCCTGCGACCCCTGGACGCCCAGGAACTTGTCGGGGTCCCAGCCGCCTCCCTTGCCGGCCTCGTCGATGATCGGCACCAGCGCGACCGGTGGCAGCCGGTCGAAGCGGGCTGCGGCGGTCTCGCCCGTGAGGGCCTCGTTCGCGGTCTCCGCCCGCACGAGGTCCAGGACGTGCTCATGGAACTGGTCGAGGACCGCTTGGGCGTCGACGCGGACCCGCGTCCCCGTCAGGGGTGCGGACAGGTCGTGGTCACGCAGATGCAGGCGCCGGCGCACGGCCCAGTGGTCGACGAAGACGACGCCGCCGGAGCCCGTCCAGAGCACGAAGGCGAGCGGCACCTGGTCCTCGGAGATGCAGCCCTGCCGCACGAGCTCGTCCAGCATCCCGTAGCGCGAGGGGCTCTGGGCGAGGGGGTTGGCCAGCGCCGCCAAGCGGTCGGCGTCGGAGGTGCCGACCATCAGGTGCATCACCCGGTTGCGGGACTTGGCGGGCGTCGCGAGGGCCGAGGCGGGCAGGGCGATGCGCAGGAGGTCGAACTGCACGCCCTCGACGGAGTAGGCCACGTTGCACTGGGCGCGGGTGTTCTGCAGCCCGCTGACCGGGGCACGCCCGACCCCCCGCCGGGCCGGGGCGACTGTGAGGACGTAGGTCCCGGCCCCGGCGAGATAGGTGCCCGGCTGCAGGGGCTTGCAGTCGGTGAAGATCGCCTCCGGCGCGGAGCCCGTCGCGCCGTCGCGGGTCAGGTGCACGTCGACCGCGCGTGAGAGCTCCATGACCGCGCCGCGGGCGTTGACCGCCCGGCCGGGCGTGACGGTCAGCACCGGACGTCTCGGGTCGCCCGTGGGCGCGGGCGAGACGTGCAGCCCGCAGGCGACGCCGGACCCCAGCACCCGTCCCACCCGCAGGCGCGCCTCGGTCGTGGCCAGCTGCTCCCGCGTGAGGTCCTCTCCCGTGAGGAGCCGGCCGTTGAAGAACGCGATCGACGAGATGCCGTCGTGCAGGACGGGCTGCTCGGTCCTGATGACCTCGCTGGTCATAGCTGAACGTCCGTGTAGTCGGAGATCTCGAGCCAGAACCTGGGCGCGAAGCCGTCGCTGCCCAGGGCCCTGACGACGAGGCCCTCGTCAAGGCTTCGGCCAAGCCCGCGCTCCAGCTCCTTGCGCAGGCGGCCGTCGTCACCTGACACCATCTCCAGGGAGTGCATCTGATCCCCGAACCGGGTGCCTGTCACGCCCTTGAACGCGTAGCGTCGGTCGCTCCTGAAATCCCTGAAGGTGAACCACAGGTGCCCGTCGGCGACGGTGAACTGGAATGTCGGATCGACGTCGCCCACCTCCCAGACCAGAGCGGCGGCCTCGAAGTCGTAGTGGAAAGCGGCGACCACGAACTGCGTGCCGGGCGGCCCGGGGATCCCGGGGATCCCCTGCCTCCCCTGGGTGCCGGGGTCGCCCTTGTCGCCCTTGTCGCCCTTGTCGCCCTTGAGTCCTTGCTCACCCCGATCGCCCTTGTCCCCCTTGAGGCCCTCGTCACCGCCATCTCCCTTGTCGCCCTTGTCCCCTTTCTCCCCCTGGTCGCCCTGGTCGCCCTTGTCCCCCTTCTCGCCAGGGAGGCCCTCGAGCGGCGAGCCGGGGAAGGACAGCCCGCCACCGTCCAAGCCCAGCAGCCACTCCTGGAGGAAGCGCGTGTGCAGGACCCAGGGCCGGGCGGTGACGTCGACCTCGGCGCCCGTCTCCTGCACGACGAGGTGCCCGTCCGCACCCTCGACGACCGGGAGGTGGACCGCGGCGAGGAGGAGCTCGTCGCAGCCGCACGACTCTGGCGCACCGCCGGTCGGGCTGGATCCGCAGCCGCACGGGCTCCACGCGACCGACGGCACCGAGGGCCGGCAGTGGCAGCCCTGCGTGCATGCACCCGCGTGGGTCAGTGGCCTGATCTCGGTCACCCAGAGCTCGAAGGCCGCGCGGAGGTAGTCCCGCATCCGGCCGGCACCGAGGGTGAGCCCGCCCGTCGGGGCGGGGAGGAGAATCGGGTCGACAGCGGTCCCCGGATCCTCCGAGAGTCCCTCCAGCGCCGACACGGCCGCGGATCGCAGCGCCTCAACCAGGTCGGCCGGGTCCGAGCCGGGGCCGTCGACGGCGGGCACCAGCCGGAGCCAGGTGACGACCTCCCGGATCATCCGCTCCTCCACGTGTGGCGGCGCGTCGAGGCGCAGCTCCAGCCGGAAGTCGTCCGTGACCCGCGAGGGCGCGGTGAGCGAGTCCTCGGTCCGGCAGGGCTCCCCCGGGACGGGCAGGTCGTCGGTCAGGCAGTCCCGCGCGCAGAGCACGACGTACGCCGTGGCGATCGCGGGTTGGCTCAGGGACGCACTGGTCGACCCCGCCAGCGGCGCCGAGACCGTCGAGGCCAGCGACGCCGTGGATGCCAGGCCTGCCAGCCGGGAGCGCACCTCCGCGTCGTGGCGTTGGAGCCAGTCGTTCAGCGTCGCGCACTGGTCGGGGGTGACGCACACGGGCCGGCCGCAGGGCGTGATGGCCGAGCCGGAGGTGACCTTGACCCGGGGGTCGTCGCCGTCCAGCTCGACGACGACGTCGAGGCCGGACACCGTCCCGTAGCCGACCGTGTCGCGAGCGAGCCACTCGTCGCGGGCGGCGAGGTAGGTGTGCTCCTGCTCGAAGTCCTGGACGCCGAGCACCATGCCGAGCGTGTACTTGACGTGCTTGGTGGGGTCGAGGGCCGCCACGCCGGGGAGGGCTGCCGTCTGGGACTTGATCGCCATCTCTTCTCCTCGTTGGCTCAGCTGCTGAGCCGGTCTCGCCCGACGTGGTCACCGGTCGGGGCGGGCGGGCCGCCGAGGCTGGCCTCCCCCGCGTGGTCGCGACCCAGCACCAGCTGCTGGTGGAACTGCGGGTCGCGACCGCCGAGCTCCACCTGGGTGTCCTCCCCGAGCACCGCGCTGCCCACCTGGAACGCGGCCCAGAAGAACCTGATCCCGTACGTCGTGTGTGCGGGCTTCTGCAGCTCGACGACCCGGGTCGCGATAGCCCGGCGGCGCGCCGCGTCGGCCTCCGACTGCGAGGCACGCCGGACCGGGAGCAGCACCGTGAACCGGTGGGCCGCGCGCCGGGACGGGGCGACGACGGCGACGAAGTGGTACCAGTCGGTGAGCGCCGCACCGTCGGCCGGCAGGGTCTTGGGCACGGCCACGTCCTCGAACGAGGCGTACGCCGCCGGCGCCACCAGCCCGTACGCCGCGTTGAGGTCCTCGATCCGCGCGTACCGCTCCCGCAGGAAGGCGTCCCACTCGTCGACGCCGGGCCTGGCCGGAGGGTCGATGCCGAGGACCCGCGCGACGAAGTCGAGCCAGGTCGCGTCGCCGTCCGCCAACGGGAACTCGGGGGCCCCTGGTCCCCGCTCTTCCTCCCAGCGCTCGAGCAGGTTGTCCCGGCCCTGCGAGGGGTCCCAGCGGCTCAGGCGGGCGCCGACGGTGCGCTCGAGGAGCGGTCGGGTGGTGACCGGTGGCCTGCGCAACGAGAACTGCTCGACGATCCGGTAGCCCCCGGGGCCCGAGCGCCGCGAGAGCAGCCCGTCGTCGGGGTCCAGGCACTCGTCCAGCGCCAGCCGGAGCGCGCTCACGAGCCCGAGTCGCGTGCCGCGCAGGCCGAGGAAGGTGACGGCCTGACGGAGGAAGAGGCGCTTGCGGGCCGGCTCCCACAGCGGGTCCGCCGCGAGGTCGAACCACCTGAACAGCCAGTCGAGCGTGTCCTCGGGAGCGGTCCGCGGGTCGACGAGGGCCTGGGCGGCGACGATGCGCGCCTCGAGGTCGGTGAGCATCCCCTCGGTGTTGGCGAGGTAGCGGGTCAGGAAGGAGGCGCTCTCCGCGTCCTCCTGGTAGACCGCCGGCAGGTAGCGCTCGACGTACGACGGACGCGGGAAGTAGATGCGCAGCGCTCGCAACGACGGCGTGCTCCGGACGTCGCCGACCAGCGTGACACGCAGGTGCAGCCAGCGGCCGACCGCGTGCTGGCACAGCACCTCCCACGTGGCCCAGCCCGCCGCGGTCACCTCGTCCGCCTCGAAGGCCAGCTCGCTGCCCTGGGTGCGCCGGTAGACGAACTCGGGTTCCCGGGCCCAGCCGTCGTCGGTCACTTGTTCGCGATCGTCGACGGCCTGGCTCTCCACGAGCACCCGGCACCCCGGCGGGATCTGCGCGTCCAGCAAGAGCCGGTGCCAAACCGTGCCGGGCAGACCGCCGTCAAGGGGCCGCGTCCGCACGACGGCCCTCTCGACATGCCGGTGCCGACGCTGACCGACGAGCGGGACCCAGGTGTCGGCGAGGTCGTACCAGACCCGGTCTCCGTCGGCGACCAGGCCCTTGCCACCGAAGAGCCGCATCGGCCAGGCGTCGGGCGCGAGCGTCGCCCGCAGGGCGCCGTCCTCCTCGCGCAGGTCGAAGGCGTACGCCTGGTTGCCGAGCGCGTCGGCGACCAGGACCCGGCCCACCGCTGCGCCGTCCCGGTCGGGTCCGTCGATCCTCGCGAGGTCGTGGGCCACGACCGACAGCTGCTGCCCGGCCCCCGCGGAGTCGACGAGAGCCACCGTCGCGCTCGTCCGGTCCGACGGATCCAGGAGCATGACCTCCGATGCCCCCGAGGATCCCCGCCCGGTGTCCCGCCCGGTGTCCTGCCCGGTGCTCTCGCGCAGGAGCACGAGCGCCCGCCCGCCCGGCGCCCCCTCGACCGCCCAGGGGTCACCGGGGAGCGGGATCGCGTCGGCGTCGGCGGGCCGGTTGCGCGGCGGGCAGGGCAGCCCGGGGTCCGCGAGGGTGCCGCCCACCGCGACGAAGCCGCTGGGCTCGGGCGACTCGGGTGGCCGGGTGCTGACCGCCGCCATCGTGGCGTCCAGCTCCCAAAGCCGACGGTGGTCGCGGTCGAGGACGAAGATCCCGCCGCCGGTCCGGGCCGCCAGGTCGAAGGGCGCGAAGGGCACGTCCTGCGGCCAGACCAGGCTGGTGCGCGAGGACGGCTGGTAGAGGTCGATGACGAGGAGCCCGTCGGGTGCGCGGGTGCCGACGACCAGGTAGTGGTCGGCGGTGACCGCGAGCCCGGAGAGCGACCCCGGCGACGGTGCGACGACCGGGGCCGCCGGATGGAAGCCACCCTCGACCAGCGGGTGCTCGTCGGCGCCGGTGCTCGGCTCCCAGAAGACCGAGGTCTCGCCGCTGCCCGCGGACCGGACCCTGATGGCGTTGCGGGCGTCGTCGATCCAGTAGACGTTGTGGAACTGGTCGGCCGCCGCTCCCCGCCGGGATTCCAGCGGGGGCCCCGCCTGGTCCGGGGTGGGGAACCGGTACGGCTGCGCGTAGAGGCGCAGCCCGCAGTCGTCGTCGAACTCGAGGCCACCGGCCGGCGTCGTCGTGACCCCCTCGCCGAGCCAGTCGTGCTGGCTCAGTAACAGGTGGTAGCGGGTTCCGTTGGGGTCCATGGGCTCGTCGATCAGCAGGTGTCGGGCACGACGGGGACGGGGAGCAGCTCGGAGGGTGCGGCGGGTCGGGCGCCGCGCACGGCGTCGAGGTCGGCCACGGCGCCGACGCCGATGTCACGGACCCGTGGGAGCTGCAGTCCCGAGATCGGCAGCTGGTCGACGCCCGGCCCGGTCGCGCCCCCCACGAGCACGTCGCGCACGAGCTGGACGCCCGGCACCCTGTTGGCGACCGCGGCGATCTCGAGGCGCTGCACGGCCTTGCCCAGCGGCCAGCCCTCCGGCGGGCGGCCCCCGGGGTCGGCACCGAGCGCGACGGCGCGGCTCAGGAAGCCGTCGTCGCCGTCGGGGTCCAGCGGCGACAGGAACCGGCGTACGGCGCGACGCACCGCCTCGTGCACGACCGCGATGTCGCGGCCGAGCTCGACCTCGAGGC
>Ga0190275_10001722_pt1 | contig 16130 bp, 15 predicted proteins | sample Popmic550T_FD_133745 | JGI IMG/M metagenome (GOLD analysis project Ga0190275, IMG submission 133745) | Populus adjacent soil microbial communities from riparian zone of Yellowstone River, Montana, USA - 550 T | ecosystem: Environmental > Terrestrial > Soil > Riparian zone > Trees stand | place...
AGGGCCTGCTCCAGGCAGCCGGACTGGCTGCCGTATTTGCACTTCTTGTCCTGGCTAGTTGGCTCAAGGTCACGGCCGGCTGATCTGGCACTCGCCGCGGCGAGGCAATTTTTGAAGACCCCGGTGTCCCTGTGGACACCGGGGTCTTCTGCATCCACGAGTCTTGTGAAAGTTTTCCACAAGACTTATCCACAATGTTGGTAACTCACACGGCTGTAGTTTCATCGCGTTTCGCTGGCAGAGGCCTGCAACCGCGCCATTGGGATATCCGGCGGGGCCACCTATTCCACAATTGTGGACAAGTCCTGGGAATCCGCCTGTGGTTAAGTGGACAACAATGGTCCGTGAGCCTCCAGCTGTGGAAATCTACGGATATCGGGTGCATCCACTGGTGTAAACGTCCCGAGATCGCAGGTTTTCAACAGGGTTATTCACAGTGTTAACAACTTACAAGCGTGTAGTTCTGTGCGGTCGAGATGCCCCGGTGGAGGGGTTCTTGGGGAAACCGGCCCGATATTCATGAATATTGTCCACATCTGTGGATAAGTTGTGGGTAGCTGCGTGTTAGCAAGTGGATAAGCACGCGGATCAGGCCTGGCAGCGCACTGCCGCCGAAGCCCCTTTAAACGCATTCCAGGAGGACCCCATGGGCAGCAATACCGGAAGTATCTTCCTCGACAAACAGCATCCCGCCATGTGGCGGTCCTTGAATGGGCTTGGACTCAAGGCACGCGAGGCCGCAGCCGCGGCCGGTCTGGAGGAGACGATCATTGAGTTGATGTATGTCCGCATCTCACAGATGAACGGATGTGCTTACTGCCTCGACATGCACGTAGGTGACGCCCTGGAGAACGGCGAATCCACACAACGGCTGGCGGTCCTGCCTGCTTGGCGTGACACAGCACTGTTCACCAACAGGGAGCGTGCGGCCCTTGCTCTTGCGGAGAGCATTACGGAAATCGCGGACCAGCGGACACGGCAGGACGATGAAGGCTACGCCCGCCAGCACCTCACTGCTGACGAATTCTCAGCGGTCAGCTGGCTGGCGATCACCATGAACGCCTTCAACCGGGTATCCATCACGAGCCATCACCCCGTGCGCCGGCAGGAGTGACTGGGTGCAGGATATGCCCGCTTCGCTTCCATGAAAGCCGTCGTCTGAGCCACTGTGGGCAGATTCAGAGCTTTATCCACAGGTAATCCACACTGTTAATAAGTAGGTCCACGTCTGCTCGAACGACAAAGCCCCTATGTGCACGCACCTGAAGCCCGGTACCTGTAAACGCTGGGCCGGTGGTTATGCACAATGTGGATAACTTTAAGAACAGCTGGGGAAAACGCGGGCAGGGGTTTAGGCGCCCTTTGAGGGCCACACCCCTGATGATCCACGGCGGTGGCTGTCCAGCAAGTGCGTATCCACCATGCCGATGGCTTCCATCAGCGCGTACATCGTGGTGGGACCGACGAAGGAGAAGCCCTTCTCGCGCAGGGCCTTGGACAGTGCCACCGATTCCGGGGACTGGGTAGGGACGTCGGCATGCGTGAGTGGCCGGGGGGTTTCAGGGGGCTGGAAACTCCAGACAAAATCCACCAGCCCGCCGTCGGCGCGCAGCGCTATGACAGCTTTCGCGTTGGTGACCGCAGCCTGGATCTTAAGTCGGTTGCGGATGATGCCGGGATCCTGGAGCAGGCGTTCCACATCATCTTCGGTGAAGGCGGCCACGGTGTCCGGGTTGAAGCCGTGGAAGGCCAAACGGAAGGCAGGACGTTTGCGCAGGATGGTTGCCCAGGACAAGCCAGCCTGGAAGCCCTCCAGGCTGATTCGTTCGTAGAGGCCTTGTTCGTCCCGGACCGGGAGGCCCCATTCGGTGTCGTAATACTCCCGCAGGAGGGGATCAACGGAGGCCCACGGCGGACGGGCCAGGCCGTCGTCGCCAAGAACGCTGCCGTTACCGCCGGGGATCATGACTGGGAGCTAGGAACGCCAGCGCGTAGTCATCAGGAAGCCAACGATGGCGATGCCGAAACCGGCCACGATGTTCCATGATTCCCACGCCTGGACAGGAAGCTGGCCTTCGCTGATGTAGAACGTGATAATCCACAGCAGACCAATGATCATAAGGCCGAACATCACGGGCTTGAACCACACAGGATTGGGCTTGTAGGCCTGCGTTGACGAAGCGGGCTGGGCCGAACTGGAGGTCTTCTTGCGTGGCTTGGACTCGGGCACGTGCTCTCCTTGGCGGGCTGAGGCAAGCTCGGCGACCCGGGCTTGATATCCTGCAAGAAGGAAATTGCCAGCGGTCTGCGCGATCTTGGTCAAATCTGGATTCTTACTAGCAGCCAATTCTAGCCGTAGTTGAGGGCCAACCAGCGCCCAAGGTGACCGCCCCGGAGGAGAACGCGTGGTATTGCAGGAGAAGGCGAGGACCGGCACAACGCCGGGTCCCGGCGTCGTGATTCTGCGTGGGGCCATCCAGGTGCTGGGTGAGCTTCTCATCACGGCGGGCATCATCCTGTTGCTTTTTGTGGGCTGGCAGCTGTGGTGGACCAACGTGGAATCAGACGCCAAACAGAGCGCCATCATCAAGGAATTCGCCCAGGACCTCGGGATGGAGGCATCGGCCCCGGAGCCCTCCAGCACGCCGACGGTCCCGGCTGCCCCGGTGGACTACGGCGCACCCGTGGTGTCTGCAGCTCCCGGACACGCCGGAACCATCGGCATTATGTACATTCCGCGGTTCGGCCCCAACTACACCCGTCCAATAGTGCAGGGCACCACCGGCGACGTGTTGGATACCCTGGGGCTCGGCCACTACAGCAACACAGCCATGCCGGGCGCGGTGGGGAACTTTGCGGTGGCCGGCCACCGGCAGACCCACGGAGCCGTCCTGGACAATATCCACACCCTTGTCCCTGGCGACAGGATCTACGTCCAGACCCGGGACGGCTACTACATATACGTCTTCCGGAACAACCAGATCGTGCTGCCGTCGCGGACCGACGTGCTGGAGCCGGTGCCCACGCAGCCCGGCGTCACCCCCACGGAAAGCTTCCTCACCATGACCAGCTGCAACCCGCGCTTCGGTTCCCAGGAACGCATCATCGCCTATGCACTGCTGGAGACCTGGCAGCCCGCCTCGGCAGGTCCGCCGGCTGAAATAGCGGCCCAGGTGGCCGCCGCAATCGGGAAGGGCTGACCGTGTACGGCTGGATTTTCCGGAACCTGCCCGGCCCGCTGTGGCTGCGGATCCTCACCTCCGTGCTGCTGGTCTGCACCGCCCTTGTCCTGATGGTCCAGTTCCTTTTCCCCTGGATGTCCACCTTCACCCAGTTCACCGACTCAACGATTGGTTCCGCAGCCCAACCATGACAACAACCAAGATCCTGGTCGTAGACAACTACGACAGCTTTGTTTACACCCTGGTGGGATACCTCCAGGAGCTCGGCGCCGAGACGACCGTGGTGCGCAACGACGATGTCACATTGGCCGAGGCCATCGAAATGGCGGCAACGCGCGACGGCGTGCTCATCTCGCCCGGGCCAGGGAACCCGGCAGAAGCCGGCGTCTGCATCGAACTGATCAAATGGTGCGGGGACAACAACATGCCCATGTTCGGCGTCTGCCTGGGGCACCAGGCACTGGCCGAGGCTTACGGCGGCAAAGTGACCCATGCACCCGAACTGATGCACGGCAAGACCTCGTTGGTGGAGCACCACGGAACGAGTGTTTTCGAAGGCCTCCCCTCCCCCGTTACCGCTACCCGGTACCATTCGCTGGCCGCGGTGCGGGAGACCATCCCGGACGTCCTGGAGATCACCGCGGAAACGTCCACCGGTGTGGTGATGGGCCTGCAGCACAGGACGGCGCCGCTGTGTGGGGTGCAGTTCCACCCGGAATCAGTCCTGACGGAAGGCGGCTACCAGATGCTGGGCAACTGGCTTGAATCACTGGGAATGGCCGGTGCGGCGTCCCGTGCTGCCAAACTGAGCCCTCTCATCCAGCACTGACCTCCGGAACTCTATAAGCGCCTCGGCGCTGCCCCATGTTCGAGGCGGAGGCGGGGTCAGCCCTTCTTGGTGGCTGTCGGCGTAGGGGTGGGAGTAGGCGTTGGGGTCGCCGGCGGGGGCGGGACCTTGGCCACCACAATGGTGATGGTTTTACCCTGCTCGACGGCGGCATTCACAGGATCGCTCTGGTCCGTCACCCGGCCTGCCTCGACCTGGGAGTTTTCAACTTCCTGGACGTTGGGAACCAGACCAAGCTCCTTCAGGGCAGCTTCCGCCTCGGCACGTGTCCGGCCGCGCAGTTCCGGCATTGCCACCTTCCCGGTGGAAACCACGATCTCCACCGTGCTTCCCACTGCCACTGATTGTCCTGCGGCGGGGCTGGTGGTGATCACGATGCCCGCGGGCACAGTGGCGCTGTTGGCCATGGTGGTGGTCGGGGCGCCCACGAGGCCGCTTTGTCGCAGGACGTCGCGTGCGGCGGCTTCAGTCTTTCCGGCCAGGTTATCCGGAACCTTGACTGCACTGGGGCCTTCGGAGATGTTCAGGACTACTTCTGAATTGGGATCCATCGACGTTCCGGCGGCCGGGTCCGTTCCGATGGCTATCCCCTTGGGAACGGAATCGTGCTGGCTGCGCTGAATCTGGGGGCGAAGGTTGGCTCCATAGAGCTCCTGCAGCGCCCCGGACTCCGTCATGGCTGTGACCACGGGTACCTCCACCTTGGGGGCGGCGGGGGCAGGCCGGTTCACCATGACGTATAGCCAGAGTCCGCCACCCGCCAGTACCAGCAGGGTGAAAATTACCAAGGTGGCGATCCAGGCACGACGGCGGGACTTCTGCCGCGTGCTCCGCTCCCGTTCCGGCGGGAGGCCGAGGGGAAGTTCGTCCGCTTCCTGTGGCTCGTAGACGACGGGCGCCTCGGCGGGCAGGGCATTGGCCTCGGTATGGTTGGACGCCGCGCGCAGCCGTCCGGTGGGGGCGTCGTCAAGGAAACTGGCACCACTGAAAGCGAAGGCCTCGGTGGCAGGTTCCGGCCTCGGGATGTGGTCGTTCGGATCCGTTGGCGCCTCCGCGGCCGGAACGACCGGAACCGGCACACCTGCGCGGGCGGCGCGCAGGGCACGGCGGAAGGCAGCCGCGTCCTGGAAACGGTCAGCCCGGTTCTTCTGCAGGGCCTTCGCCAGGACACTGTCCAGGGCCGGCGAAATCTCCGGGTTCACACTGCTCGCAGGCTCCGGGATCTCCCGGACGTGCTGGTAGGCGACCGAAACAGGGCTGTCGCCAATGAAGGGAGGCCGCGCGGTAAGCATTTCGTAGAGGAGGCAGGCGGCTGAATAGAGGTCACTGCGGGCGTCCACGGTTTCACCCCTGGCCTGCTCCGGCGAAAGGTACTGGGCAGTGCCCACCACAGCTTGGGTCTGGGTCATGGTTGCCGACGAGTCAGCGATGGCGCGGGCGATGCCGAAGTCCATCACCTTCACCGAGTTGGATCCCTCGCAGTACATCACGTTGGCGGGTTTGATGTCCCGGTGGACGATGCCTGCCTTGTGGCTGTATTCCAGTGCCGCGAGCACGCCAAGGCAGAATTCGATGGCCTGGTCGATGCTGACTTCCTTGGCCCGGATGAGGTCCCGGATGGTTTTGCCATCCACAAACTCCATCACGATGTACGGAACACGGATGTTGTCCTGCGATCCGTCGGGAACCGTGTGCTCTCCGGTGTCGTAGATGGCGACGATGGAAGGATGGTTCAGTGCGGCAACTGCCTGCGCTTCCCGTTTGAACCGTGCCTGGAACTGCGGATCCCGGGCGAGGTCGGGGCGTAGCAGTTTGATGGCAACGGTCCTGCCCAGCCTGGTATCCACGCCCCGGTAGACATCTGCCATCCCGCCGCGGCCGATGAGCCCGCCGAGCTCGTAGCGGCCGCTCAGGACACGCTGGTTATCCACCGGGAGGCTGTCCTCACGGTGCGACGGGGTACGCGGCGTGTCAGTCACTGGGTGTCCTGGGGGCTACGGGGTGCAGGTGGCGGGAATTCCCGGCAGCTGGCCAGCGGTGCAGTCGGGCAGGGGGGTCCCGCTGGCGGTGCCCGTCGGTGAGTTGGTGGCGGGAGCGGAGGTGGCGGTAGGGAGAGGCACGGCATAAATGACCGTGACTGCCGTCCCCTTGGGCACCGTTCCGGTCGGATTGATTTCCAGTACCGTCCCCGCCGTCTCAGCGCTCTGCTGGGGCAGGACCGTGACGGAAAGACCCAGCGATTCCAGGGACGACTGGACCTGGCGGTAATCCTTGCCGAGATATGCGGCCGAGATGATATTAACCGTCTCGGGTGTCGGCGTGGGCGTGGCAGTGGTCCGGGTGGCCGTTGGCGAGGCCGACGTGGGGGAAGGCGACGGGCTGGCACTGGTGGGCCTCGTGCTGGTGGAGGCAGGTGCTGAAGTTTTGGGGTCGCCGGACGGGAACAGGATTCCCTGCTGTGTCAGGAAGAAACCAACCAGGGCGAACAGCACCAGCAGGATCAGGGCGATGAGTGGCCAGGTCCAGGGACTCCGGCCGCGGCGCTCGGGCTCATCGGCCGGTTCGTCGTCGTACGTTTCCTCCTCTTGGACCCAGGTGCGTTCCGCGGCTAGGGCATCGGCCCGCGACAGCGTGCTCCCAACGCCTGTGCGGCCGCCGTTGGCAGCTGCGGCACCTGCAGCAGCGCCTGCCGCCGCACCTGCGGCACCAGCGCCGAGGACCGGCAGAGCGGAGGTGGACGTGGCGGAGTTGTCCTTCTGCCCCGCAATGATGCCCGTGGGCGCGGTGGCAACATTAACCGGTGCAGTGATGGGGCCTGTGGCGGCTTCGAACAACAGCATCCCCGGGACTGCGGCGTGCGCAGCGCTGATATCGCCGTTGCGGATGGCCTCGGCGGCTTCGGAGAGTTTGATGGCGTTGGCGGGCCGGTTTTTCGGATCCTTCGCCAGCATGGACATCAGGAGGGCGCCGACGGGCTTGGGCAGGCGTTCAGGCAGCGGCGGCGGGGCGTCATTAACCTGGGCCAAGGCGATGGCGATCTGGGATTCGCCTGAGAACGGCCGGTGCCCAGTCAGGCATTCGTAACCGATGACGCCGAGGGAATAGATGTCCGAGGCGCCGGTGGCGGTCTGGCCAGTTGCCTGCTCCGGGGCCAGGTACTGGGCTGTGCCCATCACCTGCCCTGTCTGGGTCAGCGGGACCTGGTCAGCAAGGCGGGCAATGCCGAAGTCGGTAACCTTGACCCGTCCGTCCGGAGTGATCAGCAGGTTGCCGGGCTTGATGTCGCGGTGAACCAGCCCCTGGGCATGGGCGACGGACAGCGCACGGGCGGTCTGGGCGATCATCGACAGGGTCCGGTCCGGGGACAGCACCTGCTCGTGCTCGATAATACTGCTGAGCGGCTGGCCGGGGACGAGCTCCATCACCAGGTAGGCGGAACCCTCTTCCTCGCCGTAGTCAAAGACATTGGCGATGCCTACGTGGTTCAGGAGCGCGGTGTGGCGTGCCTCGGCCCGGAATCTTTGGAGGAAGCCGGGATCGCCCGTGTATTCCTCCTTGAGCACCTTGATGGCGACGATACGGCCCAGGACCTGGTCCTTGGCCTTCCAGACCTCTCCCATTCCGCCGATCGCAATCCGCGTGGTCAGCTGGAACCTGCCGCCGAGGGTGATTCCTGTTGTAGGCCTCACTTATTCAACACCGCCTCAAAAATCTTCTTCGCGTTCGGACTGGTTAGCTGTGCGCCGGTGGTGATGTCTACGCCTTCCATGACGATGGTGACACCCACCTGCGGGTTGTTCGCGGGGGCAAAACCCGTGAACCAGGAGTTGTTTAGGCCGTTGCCCAGTTCCGCGGTGCCGGTCTTGCCGGCCACCTGGACACCGGGGACAGCCGCACCCCGGGCAATGCCCTCGCTCACGGCACTGGTCATCCATTCGGTGATCTGGTTGGCGATCTCCGGGGTGGTGGACGTGCGGATCGGTGTGGGCTGGGGCTCATCCAGGATTCGGAGATCCGGTGAGCGGAGTGTCTTGACCAGGCTGGGACTCATCTGCACGCCGTCATTGGCGATGGCCGCCGTCATCAGGGCAATCTGAAGAGGGGTGGCCCGGACATCCTTCTGACCGATCGCGGACTGGGCCAGCCCCGGTGCGTCCAGGTCATCAGGGAAGCCCTGCAGGGCGTATTCGAGCTTCAGCTGGTCGCCCAGATTCTCACCAAAGCCAAACTTCTTCGCCTGGTCGGCAATGGCATCGCGTCCCAGGTCCAGCGCGATGCTGGCGAAGGGCGTGTTGCACGATTGCTGCAGTGCGAATGCGAAGCTGGCAGTGTTCCGCGTATAGCAGCTGCCGCCGGCGTAATTGGGGAGCTTGTACTGGATGCCGGGGAAAGGCAGTTCGGCCGGGTTGGGCAGCTGGCTGTCCTTGTTGTACTTGCCCGAACTCAGGGCGGCCGCGGTGTCCACGAGCTTGAAGACGGAGCCGGGCGTCAGGAGTTCCCCGGTTGGGCCGCTGACGGACTGGTTCAGGTTGATGCCGGGGACCTTCACCAGCTCGTTGATGTTGGTGCTCTCGGCGGCAGGGTCCTGGGTGGCGATGAGATTGGGGTCGTAGGACGGCTTGGACACCATGGCGAGGATGGCACCGGTCTTGGGATTGGTCACCACGATGGAACCGCGCTGTCCGTCAGGAATGAGGTCGTAGGCCAGCTTTTGGATCTGTGGGTCGATCGTGAGTTCCACCGAAGCGCCCTTGGGCTGGTTTCCGAGGAACAGCTGGCCTATCCGGTCCAGGAACTGTTGGTCGGAGCTGCCTGCGAGCTGGTCATTCATCGCAACTTCCAGCCCTGTTGCCCCGTAGTTCTGCGAGAAGTAGCCGGTGATGCCGGCGTAGAGCTCAGGCTGGGAATAGGTGCGCTGGAACTTGCATGTCTCGGAACCTTCAACGGACTCGGCGATCGGTGTGCCGCCCACAATGATGGCGCCGCGGTCGTTGCAGTAGTCCTGCAGGATGGCGCGCTTGTTCCATGCGTTGGCTTTGAGTTCGTCGGCCCCAACGACCTGCACGTAGCTCAGGGCGCCGAAGATCAGGGCGAACATGGCGATCGCTGCGACCCATGAGTTTCGTATTGCCTGGTTCACAGGTGCTTCACCGCCTCGGTTGGTGTGTCAATGCCTTGGGCTTCCGCGCCCTTGGCCGGCGGCAGCGGGGTAGTGTCCACCGGGCCCCGGGCCGTGTGCGAAATCATCAGCAGCAAGCCGACGATGATCCAGTTGGCCAACAGCGAGGAACCGCCGGCTGCCAGGAAGGGTGTGGTCAGGCCGGTCAGCGGAATGAGGCGGGTGACGCCGCCAATCACCACAAAACACTGGAGTGCGATGGCAAACGAGAGGCCGCAGGCAAGGAGCTTGCCGAAGGCGTCGCGGGTGCCCAAGGCCGCCCGGAAACCGCGGGTGAAGAGCAACAGGAACATCATGACGATGGCGAACAGTCCGATCAGTCCCAGTTCTTCGCCGAACGAGGCAATGATCATGTCGCTGTTGGAAAAGGGGACAAGGTTGGGCCGGCCCTGCCCGAGCCCGGTGCCCACCAGGCCGCCATTGGCCATGCCAAACAGGCCTTCCACGATTTGGAAGCTGCCACCGAACTGGCGACCATACACCTCATCAGTGAAGGCGTTGAGCCAGCCGTCGATGCGCAGGCCAACGTGCGAGAAGACGTTGGAGGCCACAAAACCGCCACCCAGGATCAGGGCTACACCGATCACCACCCAGCTGATCCGGCTGGTTGCCACGTAGATCATCACAATGAACAGCCCGAAGAACAAGACTGAGGAACCTAGGTCCCGCTGGAAAATGAGCACGCCAATGCTCACCAGCCAGGCGGTGATCATGGGGCCCATGTCCTTGAACCGCGGGAACTGCAGCGGCCCGATCTTCCGGCCCGCCAGCAGGATCAGATCCCTGTTGGAGGAAAGATACCCCGCGAAGAATATGGCAAGCGTAATTTTGGCAACTTCACCGGGCTGGAACGTCATGGGACCCAGCCGGATCCACACCCGGGCACCCAGGATTTCGCCGGCGGAGATGCCTGGAATCAGCGGCAGGACCAGCAGGAGTGCACTCGCGGCCAGGGAGATAAAGGTAAAGCGGCGGAGGATCCGGTGGTCTTTGAGGAACCAAATGACGGCTATGGCCACGGCCATGGCGATCAGGGTCCAGCGGAGCTGGTTGTTGCCGGTGTCGTCGCCGGGCGCGTCCAGCCGGTGGATCATGGCGAGGCCAAGTCCATTCAGTGCCACGACCAAGGGAAGTATTACCGGATCGGCATATTTTGCGCGAATGCGCAGCACGGCGTGGAAAACGAGGGCCGCGACGGCGAGCAGGGTGGACTGGAACCAGAAGTCGGTGTCAAAAGCCTTTTCCTGGTCCACGCCCACCAGCATGTTGGCGCCGATGCCGACTGCCAGGGCCAGCAGCAGCAAAAGCAGTTCAACGTTTCGCCGGGGCTTGGGGATGGTGCTCAACTGGCTCATGGCGTGCCCTCGCAGGTGACGGTAGGACTTGGTGAGGGCGCCGTCGGAGCTGGCGCTGCGGCCGGATCCGATGGTGACGGCGAAGGCGTAGACGTGTCAGTTGGTGCCGGGGTTGTGGCCGTCCCCGGGGTTGGTGACGCCGTCAGGCACTCGTCAGAAGGGGAGGTGGTGCCTGTCCGCTCCAGGTTTTTGACGATCCGCTGGGCGTCGTACAGGTCCCGAGCCGGTACTGTCTGACGGACGCGCTGCTGGGAGAACGGCGGGAGTGAATCCATCCGGATCTCAGTCACCGCTTCCAGGCTGGAAAGCTGGATGGGGCCAAGGCGCTGGGAAACCCCGTTGTAGATGGCAACCCGGGAATCGAATTCCCCAATGTAGTAGCGCGTCTGCGTCCACGCGTATCCGAGCCACAAGCCCACAGTCAGGGCCACTACTACCGAAGCGGCAATGGACCACGTGACCCACCGGCGGGGTGCCGCGGGGAGGAAGGCGTCATCAGCGTCGGAGCCTGGCTGGTCGGCTTTGTGCGTGAGTACCGTGGCGGCCCGCCGCGCCACCGTGCGGCCGGCGATAGTGGGAATGGAGCCCGACTCGGCGGCGGTGGCAGCGGCACCCACGAGTTCATGCGGGCGGGAAGCGAGTTCCTGCCGGAGGACCTCGGCGGAGAGGTGTTCACCAAGGTGCGGATCGGTGGATTCCTCCGCATCGTCCTTGCCCGGCTGCTCTCCCTCGGTCTTGTCATCATCGGCTTTGTCCGAGCCACTTGTTTCTGCGCCGGCCTGTGCGCCGGCGCTTGCATCGTCATCTGAATCAGCCTTTGCGCCAGCCGGCAATGCGGCAGCGGGCATTGCGGCAGCGGGCATTGCGTCAGCCGGCGGGGCGGCGGCCGGCTTTGGCGTGGCTGGCTCTTTGGGCTCAACGACGGCGGTGATGGGCGTCGGCGGGACGATTTCGACGGCGGCGGTACTGACGTCGTCGCGCGTTTCTTCCGCGATCTCCAGCATCACCACGGTGACGTTGTCCGGCGAGCCCGCTTCCAGAGTCAGGTTGACGAGCGTCTCGGCGCATTCGCGCAGGTCCTTGGTCTCCCGGACCGTCCGCTCCACAACGTGCCCGGCAACGTAGTTGAGACCGTCTGAGCACAGGAGCCAGCGCTCCCCGGGTTTGACCTCCAGCGTATCGAGGTCGAGTTCAGGGCTGGCGTCGACGTCGCCGAGGACGCGCATCAGGACGTTCTTGTGCGGATGCGTTTCGGCTTCCTCGGGACGGAGGCGGCCTTCGTCGATGAGCCGCTGCACAAACGTGTGGTCCACGCTGACCTGCTCGAAGACGCCGTCACGCAGGCGGTAGGCGCGGGAGTCACCGATGTGTGCGAAGTGCAGTTTGCCTTCGGCGAGGAGCAGGGCTGTGACGGTGGTGCCCATACCCGCCAGCTTGGGATTGATGTGCACCAGCTCGGACAGGAGCGAGTTGGCCGTCTGGATCTCATCCGCAAGTACCGTGCCGGCGTCGCCGTCGTAATCGCCGTGGTCCAGGTGGAGCATGTCCAGGACGGTGGCGGCAGACGCCACATCACCGCCGGCGTGGCCGCCCATGCCGTCGGCAACGACCGCGAGGTGGCGGCCAACGTAGGCGGAGTCATCGTTCTTGGCGCGGATGCGGCCGACGTCGGAGCGGGCGGCGTAGCGCATGATGAGGGGCCGCTGCGCGGGCTTGGCCTCGTCTGCGGGAATTTGCGGGGCGGCCACGGCTATGGCCTCAATTCGATGACCGTCTTGCCGATCCTCACAGGTACGCCAGGCTCAACGGGCAGGGCGCGGGTCAGTTGCTGGTCCGCCAGGTAGGTTCCATTGGTGGAACCCAGGTCCTCAATGAACCAGCGGCTGCCCTGCGGGAAGAGCCTGGCATGGCGGCCGGAGGCATAGTCATCCTCGAGTACCAGGGTGGCTTCCTGGGCCCTGCCCAGCAGGATGGGGCTGGCAGCCAGGGGAATGGTTGTTCCTTTGAGCGGCCCTTCGGTGACTACAAGCTGGTGGGCCTGCTGCTTGACGGGCTGCGGGGGAGCCTCGGCCAGATCCGGATTCTTGCGGACCTGGCGTGCAGTTGGAGTCCCGACAGCGGCCTTCCGGCCCACCATCAGGTCCCGGCGCATGGCTGACACGATACTGAAAATCAGCACCCAGAGCAGGAGCAGGAAACCGAAGCGGAGGGCGGTAATGGTCAGTTCGCTCATGGGCGGCCACCGGTGTTGGCGGGAAGCAAGCGGAAGATGATCTTAGTCCGTCCCATCGTGATGGTGGAGCCGTCGGTAAGTTCGGTGCTGCCGGAGACCTTATGCCCGTTGACATAGCTGCCGTTCGTGGAGCCCATGTCCACGGCGCTGGTCACCCCGTTCCCTGTACGGATTTCGAGGTGGCGGCGGGAAACGCCGGTGTCGTCAATCAGGATGTCGGCCTCGGAGGACCTGCCCAGGATGATCGAGGCGGCATTGAGCGAGTAGCGCTGGCCGTCGATATCCAGGACAGGCTGAAGGCGGGTGGGCTGGCGGCTTGGGGCGGCTGGGAGATGGGGGCGGGGAGCCGGCGCAGCAGGTGCCCCGCTGGACTTCTCCGTGGAGGACTTGATCTCGAAGTCGCCGGCGCGTAGCTCATCGGAGCGGCGGAACGAGATCCGCACGGATCCCTGCAGGGTGTAGCCCTGGCTGCGGACATGGTTGATGACCACATCGCACAATTCCTCCGCAAGGGGGGTGCCCCACTCCTGCGCCCGCTTGAAGTCGTCGTCGCTCAGGAGGACGTCGAAGACGTTGGGGGCAAGGGTTCGGCCGGCGGCGATGGTGATGGCCTTGTGGTCGACCTCGCGGCGCAGCCGGCTGGCGATCTCCACTGGCTCAACCTGCGCCCGGGAACCCGTGGAGAAGACACCGCGGACGGCCTTTTCGATGCCGCGCTCGACCTTGTCCAGCAATCCCATGGTCCTTCTCCTTTCCCCCCGGTTGCGGGGCAGTTTTCGTTCCGGAACTCAACCAGCAACAGAGTTCACTGTGGATCGGCAGGCCTGCCCGTGGCAGGCACTACTACATCAGATACTACTGGGCGGGGCTGTGAATGACCTTAATCCACAACGGCCCGGCCTGCGGAAAAGTTCTACGCCGGAGGTCTCCGGGCGGCCCCACCGGGCGTGTTCGGCGTCGATTCCAGCCTTCTGCCGGCAGTGTTTTTGACGCCGCCCGGATTGTCCCCATTTCCTCAATTGGTGTTTTGCTGTCGATGTCCGTTATGCTTGATCTCGCTGCTTTTACATGGATGCGGATCAGGGAAACCCTCCGCTGGCGATGGAAAAGAAGTTGCGCGCGAGTGGCGGAACGGCAGACGCGCTGGCTTCAGGTGCCAGTATCCGAAAGGGTGTGGGGGTTCAAATCCCCCCTCGCGCACGCAAACGAAAAGAGCCCCGGTCTGAGGACCGGGGCTCTTTTCGTTAAAGCCAGCCTGGTGAGCCCGCCCGTCAGAGGCGTTCGCAGATCCCGGCCTTGAAGGTTAGGACCCGCGGACAAGCCCAGGATCCGGGGACACGGCCGAGGGATGAGCCGGCGGACGCGCCGAGGCCTTGAAACGGCGTCGGGAATTTGCGAGGTGGCTGCGCATGGCTGCCGCCGCGGCGGTCTCGTCGCCGTCGGAGATGGCCGCGGCAATGGATCGGTGCTCGTGGACCACCTGGTCAAAGTGGTCGCGGGCGTAATGCTCGACGCCGGTCATCAGCCGGGTGCGCGGCATAGCGATCATGGTCTGGCCCAAGGCCGCCACGCAATCCGAGTAGAACGGATTTCCGCTTGCTGCCGCGATCGCGCGATGGAACTCAAAATCGAACTTCATCGCATGGCCGGGGTGGTCCGGACTGGCGGTGAACTGTTCCAGCGCGGCGTTGACGGCCCTGAGTTGGCGTTCGGTGTGGTTCCGGGCGGCCAGCGCGGCGGCTTCTGCCTCCACGCCCATCCGGAATTCCAGGAGGTGGAGGCGGTCCTCGGTGGTGGCAACTGCCCTGCTGCCCGGGACTGGCTGAGGGCCGTCGTCGGGCGGTGTCAGCGCGAAGCTTCCCCGCCCCCGTTCGGTTTCCACGAGGCCTTCAGCCTGGAGGCGCGTTAGAGCTGAGCGAACAACGGTGCGGCTGACCCCGAATTCACCCATCAGCGCGTTCTCGCTGGGAAGCTTGTCACCGGGTTGGATGACGCCGTCCACAATACGGTTGCGAAGGTCGGCGGCGAGGTCCGCGGTCAGGTTCCGGCTCATGCGTTCAAGGTTACGCGCCGAACTCCACGGCCTCTGTGGTCCAGGTGCGGGCCTGGCCGCTTAGCGTCACGCCCAGTCCGGGACGATCCGGAACGATCATGCGGCCGTTCTTGGTTTCGAGGCGTTCGTTGAACAGCGGGTCCAGCCAGTCGAAGTGCTCTACCCACGGCTCGCGCGGATAGGCAGCGGCTAGGTGCAGGTGGATCTCCATGGCGAAGTGGGGTGCCAGGCCCAGTCCGCGCTCATCGGCGAGGGCGGCGAGGCGCAGGAACTGGGTGATGCCGCCGACGCGGGGTGCATCCGGCTGGATGATGTCGCAGCCGTTGGCACTGATCAGCCCCTTGTGCTCGGCAACCGATGCCAGCATCTCGCCGGTGGCGATGGGAGTGTCAAGGACGCTGGCGAGGTGGGCGTGACCTTCGAAGTCGTAAGCGTCAAGGGGCTCTTCGATCCAGATGAGGTTGAATTCCTCCAGCTGCCGGCCAAGCCGTAGTGCTGTAGCGCGGTCCCACTGCTGGTTGGCGTCCACCATGAGGGGGACGTCCCAGCCGATGTGCTCGCGGATGCCGGCGACCCGGCGGAGGTCTTCTTTGCTGTCAGGCAGGCCCACCTTGATTTTGATGCCGCCGATGCCTTCATCGAGGGACTGGGTGGCGCGTGCCTTGACCTCTTCCAGCGAGGCGTTAAGGAAGCCACCGGACGTGTTGTAGGTCTGCACCGAGTCGCGGTAGGAGCCCAGGAGCTTGGCCAACGGGAGTCCGGAGCGCTTGGCTTTGAGGTCGTAGAGCCCGATGTCGATGGCGGCCAGGGCCTGAGTGGCTACTCCTGAGCGGCCCACGGAGGCACCTGCCCAGAGGAGCTTGGTGTAGATCCTGCCGATGTCATTGGGGTCCTCGCCAATAATTCCTTCGGCGACCTCCTTCGCGTGCGCGTACTGTGCCGGACCGCCGGCGCGCTTGGAGTAGCTGAAGCCCAGGCCGCTGTGGCCCTGTTCAGTGGTGATCTCTGCGAAGAGGAAGACGACCTCCGTCATAGGCTTCTGGCGGCCCGTGAACACTTTGGCATCGCTGATAGGGACGGCCAGGGGAAGCTTCGCGGTGGAAAGTTTGACGTGGCGGATGAGGTCTACGGCGCTCATGGTGCTCCTTGAAAGCAGGCTGGCGGGCTGCATTGCCCACCCACTTAGGGTATAAGTATCAAACTTGTATTACAAGTGGGCGGGGCGTGAGGTGTTGTAGAAGCGGCCTTGGCTGGATCGGGGGTGCGGTTTACGTCTGGTGG
>Ga0190275_10001723_pt1 | contig 16121 bp, 9 predicted proteins | sample Popmic550T_FD_133745 | JGI IMG/M metagenome (GOLD analysis project Ga0190275, IMG submission 133745) | Populus adjacent soil microbial communities from riparian zone of Yellowstone River, Montana, USA - 550 T | ecosystem: Environmental > Terrestrial > Soil > Riparian zone > Trees stand | place...
GGCGCGCTGATCGGATTTGCCGGCCCGCGCGTCATCGAGCAGACCATCCGCGAGAAGCTGCCCGAAGGCTTCCAGCGCGCCGAGTATTTGAAAGAGCATGGCCTCGTCGACCTCGTGGTGCATCGCCATGAGCTCAAGCCGACGCTGGCGCGGCTCTGCCGCGTGCTCTGCAAGGCGCCGGCCCGTGAGGTGCTGCCCAAGGCCGAGCCCGCCGAAGCCTTGCCGCCGACCGCCGCTGCGGCGGAATAACGCCGCACACCAATGACTCCCGTCGATTCGATTCTGGCGCGGCTGCTCGCGCTGCACCCCAAGCGCATCGACGTGTCGCTCGACCGCATGCGCCGTGTGCTGGAGCGCCTCGGCCATCCGGAAAGGCGCGTGCCGCCGGTCATCCATGTGGCGGGCACCAACGGCAAGGGTTCGACCATCGCGTTCCTGCGCGCCATGCTGGAGGCGGCCGGACAGAGCGTGCACGTCTACACCTCGCCCAACCTGGTGCGCGTCAACGAGCGCTTCCGGCTCGGCTCGCGGGGCGGCGGCCTGCTTGTAACGGACCATGCGCTTGCCGAGGCGCTCACCGAATGCGAGGTCGCGAACGGCGATTCACCGATCACGCTGTTCGAGATCGAGACGGCGGCGGCCTTCGTGCTGTTCGCGCGGCATCCCGCCGACTATCTGCTGCTCGAAGTCGGCCTCGGCGGGCGGCTTGACGCCACCAATGTGGTTGAGCGACCGCTGGCGAGCGTGGTGACGCCGGTCTCGATGGATCACGTGGAGTTTCTCGGCGACACGATCGAGAAGATCGCAACCGAAAAGGCCGGCATCTTCCGCGCCGGCGTGCCGGCCGTGATCGCGGCCCAGACCGATCTCGTCTCGGCGGTGCTGGAGCGCCACGCCGAGCGTGCGCGCGCGCCGCTGCATGCCGCAGGCCAGCAATGGCAGGCTACCGTGGAGCACGGACGGCTGGTCTATCAGGACGAGAAGGGCCTGCTCGACATGCCGCCGCCGAAGCTCTTCGGGCGTCATCAGTTCGACAACGCCGGCACCGCGATCGCGGCGCTGCGCGCTGCGGACGTGCAGTTGCCTGCGAAAGCGATCGAGCAAGGGCTGCTGCGCGCCGAGTGGCCGGCGCGCCTCCAGCGGCTGACCACGGGCAAGCTCATCTCGCTTGCGCCCGCGGGCGCCGAGCTGTGGCTCGACGGCGGCCACAACGCGGACGGCGGGCGCGCGATTGCGGCGGCGCTCGGCGATCTGGAGGAGCGCGTGTCGCGTCCGCTGGTGCTGGTGGTCGGCATGCTCAGCACCAAGGATCGCTCGGCCTTCCTGCGCAATTTCACCGGCCTGGTGCAGCGTGTGTTCGGCGTGCCGATCCATCAGGAGAAAAGTGTGCCCGCCGACGAGATCGCAGCGTCCGCGCGCAGTGCCGGCATTCCGGCAGCTGCCGCGCCGAGCATCGAGGATGCGCTGAAAGCGATCGCCACTCTTGGCTTCGATCCGCCGCCGCGCATCCTGATCACGGGTTCGCTCTATCTCGCCGGCGAGGTGCTGGCGGCGAACGGGACGGAGCTCCTCTGACCTCATCCTGAGGAGCGCCTGAAAGGCGCGTCTCGAAGGATGGCCGCATACGCCGAGCTTGTCGCCATCCTTCGAGACGCCCCAAGAGCGCGTCTACGCGCGTCTTCGACGCGCTATGGCGGGCTCCTCAGGATGAGGGTTTGAGCAGCAACCTCATCAAATCCGCCTTCTTCTGCTTCACCTGATCTATCGTGCACTGCGCGGGCGCCTTGTCGGGACGCCAGCGCATCAGCCGCGTGCCGTGGCGGAAGCGCTCGCCGGAGAAATGGTCGTAGCGAACTTCGATGACGAGCTTGCGCTTGAGCGGCACCCATTCGGCCGAGCGCTCGGTCGACCAGCGGCTCGGCCCGCCGGGCGCATTGCCGGTGAAGCCAGGCCCGCCTTTGAGCTTTTCGAGCTTGGTGGTGAGCGCCGCCTTCTCGGCGCGCGCGATCGATGACGTGAAGCCCACGTGATGCAGCAGTCCCCCGTCATCATAGAGCCCAAGCAGCAGCGACCCGACCAGCTTGCTGTTCGTGCCGTAGCGAAAGCCGCCGACCACGCAGTCGGCGCTGCGATAATTCTTCACCTTCACCATCGCGTCGCGCGTGCCGGCCGCATAAGGCGCATCGCGTCGCTTCGCGATGATGCCGTCGAGCGTGGCGCCAACTTTATTTAGCCAGCCTTTCGCCTCGGCGAGCTTGGTCGTCGCGGGGGACAGTCTCACGCCATCGTGGCGAAAATTCTTGCTTGCAAATGTCTCCAGTTTCGGCCGCCGCGCCGCGAGCGGCGTATCGAGCAGCGTGTTGCCGCGCTCGTCCTCCAGCAGATCGAACACGATGAGCAGCGCCGGCGTTTCTTGCGCGAGCTTTGCGATGCGCGAGGCCGCCGGGTGGATGCGCTGCAGCAAGTCGTCGAACGAGAACGCGCGCCCGCGCGGCACCACGATCTCGCCGTCGAACACGAACTGCTTGACGGGAAGCGCCTTGGCGCTCTCCACCACATCGGGGAAATAGCGCGTCAGGGGCTTGCCGGCCTTGGACTGCAGCTCGATCTTATCGCCGCGGCGAAACACCAGGCAGCGGAATCCGTCCCATTTGGGCTCGTACTGCCATTCCGACCCGACCGGGATGACATCGACCGACGTTGCCTCCATCGAGGGGAGAGGCGGCTTGAGCGGCATGGCCTCCCATAACGCAAAAGGCCGGCCTTTCGGCCGGCCCTTTGGAAAAATTTTGCGGACGCGTCACGCCGTTGCGGTCGTGATCCACTGCTCCAGCTTCTGCTTCGGCGCGGCGCCGACCTGGCGCGAGGCGAGCTCGCCGTTCTTGAACAGCATCAGCGTCGGGATCGACATGATGCCGTACTTGGCGGCCGTCGCCGGGTTCTCATCGACATTGAGCTTCACGATTTTGACCTTGCCGTTCATCGTGCCGGCGATCTCTTCCAGCGCGGGCGCGATCATTCGGCATGGCCCGCACCATTCGGCCCAGAAATCCACCACGACCGGCTCGGCGCTCTTGAGCACCTGTGCCTCGAAATCCGCGTCGGAAACCTTTGCAACGCCCATGGGGCACCTCGGTTCTTTTGAAGGCTTTTTGGGTTGGGGGCGGAAACGCCCTTCAGATGACGCGGAACGTATGGACGCCGATGCGGAGCGTCAAGGAGCGATCACGCCTCAGTGTTTTTACGGTGTCTAACCTGCCGCAAGTCTTGACAGTTCGGCGTCGAGCAGCGGGACCGGCAGCTCGATCAGCGCCGGGCCGGCGGTAAAAACCAGCGCGGCGCGAACGCTGTGATTCGGGTAGAGCTTGCGCAGCACGGCGCGATAGAGCGCCAGCTGGCGCACGTAGTTCGGGGAAATGTCTTCTGTGCGGTTTGGTACAATGCGGTCCGACTTGTAGTCGGCGATCAGCACTTCGCTTGGCGTCACGGCGAGGCGATCGACCTGGCCCGAGACGCGCTCGTTCTGTGAAACAAAACCAACGATCGGCACCTCGGCGCGCGAGTTTTCGGCGAACAGCGATGCAAAGCGTGCATCGTCGAGGATCGCGAAGACCTCGCGCAGAAGCGGGTCATGCTCCGTGGCGTCGAGATCCCTGGCGCGAGCGAGGTGTCCGCGCGCGGCATCGGCGCGCCGTTCCGCTGGCAGCGCCGGCAGCGCTTGCAGGAGGCGGTGAACGGTCCGGCCGCGCGCCAGTGCGCGGGGATCGCCAATGCCTGCGCGCCGCGCGCCGGCAGGGCCGGTCAGGGATGGCGAGATGACACGCGGCGCGGTCTCGGCCGGCGCGTTGCGCGCGAGCCAGTCGGGAGGTTGTTCGCGCGGTGGCTCGGGAGCGGTGGACGCCGCGCCCGGCACGATGTCGGCCGACTTGCGCCAGCGCAGCACGGTGCCGTCGCCATCATCGGCCGGCTCCTCGATCGCCTCCACTTTCAGAGCACGTTCGATCAGCTCGTACCAGCAGCCTGGGGGAGCGCGGTTCACGCCGCGCGAGCCCGCCACCACCAATCGGTCGGCCGCCCGCGTCATCGCCACATAGAGCAGCCGCCGGTATTCGTCCTCGGCCGCGCCGACCGCTTTCGCGCGCGCATCCGCGACCGGCGCCACGTCGTCGGCCTTGCGTCCCGCCCACACGATGCGGTCCGGCGTGTCGGGCGCCGCATTCGCGATGGGGAGCCTGAGCAGCCGCGGTTCCTTGGGGCCCTTCGGCGGCGTGACCGTATCGGCCAGGACCACGATCGGCGCCTCCAGCCCCTTGGCGCCATGCACCGTCATCACGCGCACCTCGTCGCGCGCGATGTCCATGTCGCGCTTCACCTCGGTCTGGCCGGCGCGCAGCCACGCAACGAAGCCCTGCAGGGTCGGCGCTTCGCCGCGCTCGTAAAGCAGTGCGAGCTCGAGAAATTCGTCGAGCGCATCGGCCGCTTCGGCCCCGAGCCGCGCATAGAAACCAGCGCGTCCGCGCTCGGGCCCGAGGATGCGCGCATAGAACGCAAACGGCGAGAGATGCCGCGTCCACTCGGCATAGCGGTCGAGCCGCGCGTTCGCGCCGACAAAGTCCATTTCGTTGGCGCGCGCCCGCAGCGTCGCGCGCAGCGAACTCTTGCGGCCCCACGCGAGCGTGAAGATCTGCTCCTCGGTGAGACCGAACAGCGGGCTCTTCAGCACGGTCGCCAGCGCAAGGTCGTCGTCGGGCAGCAGCAGGGCGTCGGCGAGCGCCATCAGGTCCATCACGGCGATGTGCTCGGTCAGCGTCAGCCGGTCGGCGCCCGCGACCGCAACGCCCGCGCGCTTGAGCTCATAGATGACCGCGTTGAACAGCGCGCCGCGCTGGCGCACCAGCACCAGGATGTCGCCCGCGCGCGCCGGGTGCCGCTTGTCGCCGTCGCCGACCAGATCGCCGCGGTCGATCCATTTTTTGACGGTCTTGGCGATCTTGCGGGCGAGGCGCACGCGCGGGCTTGTTTCCTGTGCCTCGTCGAAGGGCGCGTCCCAGCCTTCGAGCTTCACCTTCTCGTCGGGTTCGATCATCTCCCATAATTCGACGAGCCCCGGCGCGTTCACCCGTACCGCCTCATGCGCGGTCCCGCCCTTCACTTCGGTGAGGCCGGTATGCGCGGACTCGGCCTTGAACACCTCGTCGACCGCTTCCAGCACCAGCGGAGCCGACCGGAAGGAGGCTTTGAACTTCACGTCGGCAAAGTCCATTCCGGCGGTCCCGAGCTTGTTCGCGTAGTGACGCCGGTTCTGCTCGAACTGCGCCGGCGCCGCGCCCTGGAACGAGAAGATCGATTGCTTCTCGTCTCCGACCGCGAAGATCGAGCGCGTCACTTCACGCGCGCCAAGCCCCGCGAAGAATTCCGCCGTCAGACGCCGCACGATCTCCCATTGCTTCGGGCTCGTGTCCTGCGCCTCGTCGATCAGCACATGATCGATGCCGAGATCGAGCTTGTAGTGAACCCACTTGGCCTGCTCCTCGGTGAGCAGGCGCAGCGCCTTGTCGATCAGGTCCTCATAGTCGAGCAGCCCGCGGCGCTCCTTCTCGGCGCGATAGCGTGCGATGACTTCCATCACGATGGTGACAAGTGCGGCGGTGCGCTCGCGCGTCTCGACGGCGCGGCGGCGCGCAATCAGCGCGCACACGCGCTCCTGTTCCTTGTTGAGTCGGTCGAACCAGTTTCGATGATTGTCGCGAATGGAGTTCGTCGCGACCCGAGCGCGAGGTTTCAGATCGGCGGTGCAGAAAATCGACAGATAGGCCTTGAGGCGGTCATCCTGGGGCAAAGTGGCAAGCGAGCCCAGCAGAGTTGCTGCGTCCCTATCGGTTTTTGATCCCTGCGCCAGCGCTGCGATCACGGCGGGATACTCGATTGCCGCGATCAGCGAGTCAGAGAAAAATTCCGCCGCGATGGTCTCGCTGGTTTCGCCGGGATCGATGCCCAGCGCACGCGAAAGGCCCTCGATCGCCGCCGCAACACCGCCTGCGTTCGCGACCCACGCGATCAGCTCGTCGCGCCGCGCGATCGCCTCGACGATCATGTCGTTGAAGGTCATGTCGGCGGCGGCGGTGATCGCGACGCTGAGTGCACGCCCGAGATCGCTGTCCGGCTCGGCCGCGGCCTTGAGCAGCACCGCCATGCGCTGCCGGTCGATCAGCTCGGACTGGGTGCGCTCCTCCAGCACCTCGAAGCGCGCCGCGACATCCGCCTCGAACGGAAACTGGTGCAACAGCCGCGTGCAGAACGCATGGATGGTCTGTACCTTCAGCCCGCCCGGTGTATCGAGCGCCTGCGCGAACAGCCGCCGCGCCCGCAGCCGCCGCGCCGCATCCGGCCTGCGACCCTCGATCTTGACGATCTCCGCATCAAGCTCGTCGTCGGAGAGCGGGGTCCACTTCGCGAGCTCGCCGAACACGCGGTTCGCCATGTTGGCGGCGGCCGCCTTCGTGTAGGTGAGGCAGAGGATTTTCTCGGGCGGCGTTCCGCGCAGTAGCAGCCGTATCACCCGTTGTGCCAGCACGTGCGTCTTGCCCGAGCCGGCATTCGCCGCGACCCACGCGGAAGCAGCCGGATCGGACGCGTCGTGCTGAACCTTGAGGACCGCGGGGGAGGGGAGTCGAGAGACCGAAGTGCCTATCGCGGTCATGCGTCGCCCTCCTCGTCCTCGCCGCCGGCGGACCACTCCGCGACACGCGCGAGATGGTCGTAGTCGCCATAGCGCGTCTTCCACATCGGGCTGACCAGCGAGCGATACGGCGTCTTCACATCGGCGAAGCGCTCGACCACGCTGCGCAAGCGCGCCAGCGCCATGTCGGCGTGGAAGTCCGCGGTGCCCTCCTTCAACACGATAGGCTTCTCTTCGCCCGCCGGTTCGCGTCCGCGCAGCGACACATAGGCAAACTCACTCAGCGAACTGGGCGTGACGCCCTTGAAGCCGCCCTGGCGCAGGATCGCGCCCTCGAGGGTGAGCTGTGGCGAGAGCCCGGTGCGCACCTGCGGCTCGGTCGGCGTCGCGCCGGTTTTGTAGTCGAGGATCGCGAACGAGCCGTCGGCGAGTTGCTCGATGCGGTCCGCGCGGGTGGTCAGCTTGAAAATCCATTTGTCGACGGGGATATTCAGTTCGCCCTGTACTTCGGCATGCAGCGCGCTCGCATTGGCGCGCCGCTGTGCCTCCCAGGCGACGAACCAGCGCGCGATGCGCAGGAAGCGCGGCCACCAGAACGCGCGCGCCTCGGGATAATCCTGCAGCGGTGCGAAATGCTTCTCGCCGAGCGCGATCAGCGCGCCGAGCGGGTCGGCAGGCAACCCTTTCGCGTACTTCTCGGTGAAGTCGCCGATCGCGCCGTGGATCACGGTTCCGCGGTCGCGTGCGCCGGGAGGCGTATCGACCGCATCGAGCGGGCGAAGCTTGAGAATGTGCTTGGCATAGATGGTGTAGGGGTCGCGCAGCCAATGCTCGATCTCGGTCACGCTCAGCTGCTTGGGACGCGCGTCGAGGGTGGGCCGCGGCCGCGGGCGCGGCACCGGCTTCACGGCGTCGGCGCGGTCGAGATCGCGTGCCCAGTTCGCGTACTGCTCGCCCCGTCTCAGAGCCTCTTTCCACGCCTCGCCCGCGACGGCCGCGAGCCGCTGCGTGAAGCGCGACGCGACCGTCGGTGCTCCACGCACCTTCGTCGCGCGGGTGAGGAAGACTTCCGGCATGCCGAGGAGCTGCGCGAAGTCGTGCGCCGACAATCCGATGCGCCGCTCGGGCAGATCGAGGCCGAGGTCGAGCCGCATCGGCCGCGACAGCCAGGGATCGCTGGGCGCCTCGGGCGGCCACACGCCCTCGACGAGCCCGCCGAGCACGATGCGGTGGACATGAACGAGCCGCGCCTCGATGGTGCCGAGGATTTGCACACGCGCGCCGGGCCGGCCGGCGCGCCGGCAGACGCGGTCCGAAATGGCGGTTTCGAACAGATCGGCGTAATTGCCGGGGGCGGCGCGCAAGTCGGCGCTTTGCTCGGCGATATCCGCGAACGCTTCAGCCAGCTTCACGCCGTCTTCGTTCGCGAAAGCGGCAGGCTCGCTATCATGCGACGACAAGGCCTCGAGCGCCTGCGCATGCAGCGCGGCGATGGCTGTGAAAGGGTGCGTGCCCTTGATGCTTTCAAACGGCGCCAGCGCTGCGCCGAGTCGCTCGACCAGTTCCTGCGCAGAATCGAGATCGCCGTCGCGAATCGTCCGGCGCGGGTCGCTCCGATACAGCGCCTCTTTTGTGGCGCGGAAAGTCGCGAGCGCCTGCGCAAGTCCTGTCGAACCGGGGAGCGGACGCGGCCCGCGCAGCACGGCCATTTCCAGCGCGGCGACTGCATGCGCGTGCCCACCGACATAGGCGCCAAGCCGAAAGCGCGCATGCTTGGTGAGCGCGAGCAGCGTGACCGGCTCGAGTCCGCCGAGCGCGGCCTGCGCGACGAGCCGCGCGAAGACGCCGGCTTCGGTATCGGGCAGGCGGTCGCCGCCGGAATCGTCGGCCTCGATGTTCCAGCGCATCAGAGCGGCCGCGACGCGGCGCGCCAGCGCGCGATCCGGCGTCACCAGCGCGGCGGTATTGTTCTCGTGAACCGCCTCGCGCAGCGCCACCGCGATCGCGAGTGCCTCGTCCTCGGCATTCGCCGCCTCGATGACCGTGATGCCCGCGAATGCCGCGGCGCGCGCGGCTGCATCGCGGTTTGCCGCCCAGTGCTCGGTCGCCTCGGGCGGGCGTAATGCCTCCGATGCGAGTTTTTCGCGCGCGCCGCTCGCGCCGAGCGCAATGACTTCGTCGCGCTCAATTCCGATCCGGCGCAGCAGCCCGTGCATCGCAAGCTGCGGATGCCCGAACGACGGCGCCTGCACGACGCGCTCGCCATCCTTGATCTCGCCGATCAACTCCCAGGACCTCTCATCGAGGTCGGTATCGAGGCCCGGCAGCACCACGGCGCCGTGCGGCAGCTTCGCGATGGTGGCAAGCAGGCTCGCGGTCGCCGGCATCGAGCCGGTGGAGCCGGCGGCGATCACCGGCGCGGCGTTCACCGCAAGGCGGATGCGCTCGGCCTCGATCAGGAAATCGCGCCGCGCGGCCGGCTCGATCTTGCCTTCGGCTTCGAGCAGCTTCGGCCAGTGCTCGGCGGCGATTTTCAGGAAGCCGAGGGTGAGCTGCCAGTAGCGGTCGAGATTATCTGGCACCAGGCTATTCAGCCGCTCCCACGCGACCTGCCGCGTTGTCATGTCGTCGATCAGGCGCGCGAGATCGTCGGCGAGCGCAAGCGCCGCAGCGGGCGAGTGCACGATCAGCGGCGGCTCGCCCGCTTGCGGCTTCAGCCGTTCGGCCCATTGCAGCACGAGGCGCGCAAGCAGCATGCGCCGCTCGAGCCCGCCCAACTCATCCGGCACATCGAGTCCCGCTTCGCCGGCCGCGGCTTCGGCGAAGGCGAGCTCATCCTCGTCGATATCGCCGAGCGGCACGATGCGCGGCAGCACCGCGGCACCGGTCTTCAGCACATCGAGAAAAGCATCCCGCGCGAGTGCGCAGGCGCGGCGCGTGGGCAAGAACAATGTCGCGTTCGCCAGCGCTAGCGGATCGGCGGAATTCGGGAAGCCCGCAATCAGCTCGCCGCGCTGCAGCGCACCGATGAGTGTCGGCAGGAACGGCGCGGAAGCCGGGATGGTGAAGACGCGGGCGGACATTTCTCTCCGTCATCCCGGGGCGCCGCGCAGCGGCGAGCCCGGAATCCATAACCACCAAATGAGCCGTATCCCGCGGCGGCGCAAGATTCGAAAGGGCTGTGGTTATGGATTCCGGCCTTCGCATTCGCTCGGCCGGAATGACAGCGGCGTGCGGGACCCTACGCCACGCTCTCCAAAATGGCCGCCTCCGCCGCCTTGATCGCCTCGGGCGTGCCGACATGCATCCAGGTGCCGTCGAGACGCAGTCCATGGAGGCGTCCGGCGTCGGCGGCGCTGTCGAACAGGCGGTTGAGCGAGAACGCGCCTGCCGGCGCATCGGCGAAGATCGCGGGATTGAGGATCGCGGCGCCCGCATAGACGAAGGGCGCGACGTGGCGCTCCGGGCGACGCGAGAGCCGCCCGTCCGGCGCCATGTTGAAATCGCCGCGCCCGTCATAGCCGATACTGGTCGCGGTCGAGGCGAGCAGCAGCAGGATGTCCATCCGCGCCGCATCGAACTGCGCAGCGAGCCGTGTCAGGTTCGGCGTTACGCCCTCGATCCACACCGTATCGGAGTTCATGTGAAAGAACGGCGCGTCCCCGAGATGCGGCAACGCCTTCACGATGCCGCCCCCGGTATCGAGCAACTCGCCGCGCTCGTCCGAGATGACGATGCGCGGCCGCGCGCGGCCCTTCACATGCGCCTCGATCTGGTCGGCTCTGTGGTGCACGTTGACGACCGCCTGCGTCACGCCCGCATCGGCGAGCTTATCGAGCACGTGATCGATCAGCGCCTTGCCGGCGACCGGCACCAGCGGCTTCGGCAGCGTGTCGGTCAGAGGCCGCATGCGTTTGCCGAGGCCTGCCGCAAGCACCATGGCGCGGTCGATCATTGCGTCTCCCTATCCGGCGGCGGAACGTGCGCGTCGTACCAGGCCTTCAGCTCGCCCATTGCGGGATGGATCAGGGCGCGGCGCAGATAGCGCCATATGCGCGGGATGTGACGCAGATATTGCGGCTTGCCGTCGCGCTGATCGAGCCGCGCAAAAATGCCGAGGATCTTCGTCGCGCGCTGGGCGCCGAGCGTCACGTAAAGTTCCACGAAGGCCGAGGTAGGGAAATCGCTGTCGGCGTCGAGCCGCGCCTTCACGTAACGGCCGAGCAGCGCGATCTCCATGGCGTCGGGCACATCGACGCGCGCGTCCTGCAACAGCGAGACGAGATCGTAAGGCGCGGGCCCCATCAGCGCATCCTGGAAGTCGAGGATGCCGACGCGCGCGATCCCCTCCCTCTCGGGAAGCCACAGCAGGTTGGGCGAATGGTAGTCGCGCAGCACCCAGGTGGCGGGCTGGTCGTAGGCGTGGCTGAGCGCCTCGCGCCAGAGCGCGGTGAATTCGGAGCGCGCGGCCGCGGTCACGAAGCCGTCGCGATGCGGGATGTACCAGTCGAGCAGAAGCTCGGCCTCGATCAAAAACGCGTCGATGTCGTAGGGCGGCACGCGGTACTCGACGCCGGGCGCCACCGTGAGGGTTGCGGCAGCCGGCTGGCGGTGCAGCGCGACCAGCACCTCGACCGCGGCCGCATAGCGTTCCTCGACCGGCGAGGGCGGCTCGCCTTCCACGACGCTCTGGGTGCCGAGGTCCTCCAGCAACACCAGCCCTTCGTTGAGGTCGGCGGCATGGATCTGCGGCGCCGAGAGGCCGCGCTCGCGCAGCGCGCGCGCCATCGCGACGAACGGCTTCACATCCTCGGCAAGGTGCGCGATCGCGCTGTAGGGCAGGCCGCCGCGCACCGGCGGGCCGTCGGGCCGGCGCGGCGCATTCATCAGGATGTATGTCTGCCCCTTGTGCGTGAGGCGCTCATAGGCACGGGTCGAGGCATCGCCCTGCACATGCGTACGCGGCTCCGCGGCCATTCCCTCCTGAATGAGAAAGTGCCGGATCGCGGCAAGGCGCTCGATGCGCGCCGCGAACGCGCCATGGCCGGTAATCTCGGCGTTGCGCTGGTTCGGCCCAAGGTTCGGCGCCAGCGTGAATGCGATCTCGAGGCGGTCGGCGGGCAGCACTTCGGCGGCGCGGTCCGGCCATTCGAGCAGGACCACCGCATTCTCGGCCGCTTCATCGACGCCCAGTTCGGCGAGTTCGCCCGCGTGGGTTACGCGATAGAGGTCGGCATGCACGACAGCAAAGCGCGGCAGCGCATAGGTCTGCACCAGCGTGAAAGTCGGGCTCGGCACGTCGAGCGCCTCATCGGCGGCAAGATGCCGGATCAGCGCACGCGCAAATGCGGTCTTGCCCGCCCCGAGATCGCCCGAGAGCGTGACGAGGTCGCCCGGCTTGAGCACCGAAGCGACGTCGGCCGCAAGCCGGCGCGTCGCCTGCTCGTTGGGGAGCACGATCGAGAAGCTGGAAGCGGGTGAGACGGCGAGCATCTTGCAGATGAGTTACTCTGCGGCCGCCTCCTGCGGCGCCCGTTTGAGCGGGAAAATGCAGGTGACGGTGGTTCCTCGGCCCACGGCCGAATCGAGCTTCACCGTACCACCATGCAGCTCGACGAAGGAACGCACGATCGAAAGGCCAAGGCCGGCGCCGCGGTGCTCCGAGCCGAGCGCATGGCTCTCGAACCGGTCGAAAACCCGCTCGCTGATCTCGGACGGGATGCCGGGGCCGCGATCGGTCACGCTGAAGACGACAGCGCCGTCCCGCCGCTCGACCAGCACGCGCACCACCTCGCCCGCGGGCGAGAAGCTGATGGCGTTGGACAGGAGGTTGAACAGGATTTGCCGCACGCGCCGCTCGTCGGCGAGGAAGCTGCCGATGTCGGGCGCGGCGCGCACGTCCAGCAGCACCGCCTTCTCGGCAATGCGGTCCTGCAGCCCGAGCACCGCCGCATCCACCGCCGATCGGATGTCGACCTCCTTCAAGTCGAGCGGCATGGCGCCCGCATCGATGGTGGTGAGATCGAGGATGTCGTTGATGATAGCGAGCAATGCGCTGGAAGACTGGTCGATGGAGGCGAGATAGTCGCGCTGCTTCTCGGTGATCGGCCCGATGGTCGGCCCGATCATCGGATCGAGCAACAGATGCGCGAATCCGATGATGTTGGTGAGCGGCGTGCGCAGCTCATACGATACGTGCTGCACGAACTGGTTCTTGAGCCGGTCGGCGTCCTGCAAAGCGTCGGCGCGCTCGATCAGCGCACGCTCGACGTTCACCGAGTCGGTGACGTCGTGGAAGGTCACGAGCGTTGCGCCGTCCGGCAACGGCGCCGTGGTGCAATCGAGCACGCTGCCGTCGGTGCGTTCGAGCCGCGCGTGGATCGGCTCGCGCGCCTCCAGCGAGGTGACCGCGCCGCGCAGCCGCATCCAGAACGGCTCGTCTGCATAGAGCCGCGCGCACCAGGCCAGCATCGCCTCGATGTGCGGACGCTCGGCCGGATTCGCGCCGTTGAGGTTGCTCGAATCGAGGCGCCACAGCCGCGCAAAGGCCGGATTGTGCAGATCGAGCCGCCCGTCGCTGCCGAACACTGCGACGCCTTCGTTGAGCGCCTCGAGGGTTTCGCCCTGCACGCCGATCAGCGCCTCGTAGCGGCGCACCAGCTTGATCCGCTCGGTCACGTCGTCGAGCAGGTAGGTGACGCCGCCCTCCGGATTCGGCGTGGTGACGACACGCAGCGTGCGCCCGTCCGGCAGATACCATTCGTGCTGGCGCGGCTCGATCGCGCGATAGGCCTCGTGCAGTTCCGCTTTCCACTTGCGGAAGTCGGCCTGCTCCGGGAGCTTGCGCGCGGTGCGCAGGCGGTCGAGCACGGCCGAGTCGGTCGGCTCGGAATCGAGGAAAGCCGGTTCGAGCCCCCACAACTGGCGAAAGGCTGCGTTGTAGAACGTCATCCGCTGGTCGGCCCGGAAGATCGCGACCGCGGTCGACAGCTGATCGAGCGTGCGGCGATGCGCCTCGGTCGTGCGGGCGAGGTCGGCGCGCATCGCCTCGCTCTCGGTCGCATCGATGCCGATGCCGGCGCTGCCCCCCGGCGAGGGCCGGTCGATCACCTGCAGGATGCGCCGCGTACCGGCGACAATCACGGGCAATCGCGCCTCGTACGACGCGCCTGCCGCATGGGCATTGAGCGCGCTGTCGCGTGCCGCCGGATCGAGGATTTCGAGATTGCGGGCAACCGCTTCCGTGCCGTCGCGCGCCTCGACGGCGCGCGCGTAGGCGGCGTTGACCCAGGTGAGACGCCCCTGGCCATCGCGCGCCCAGATGGGAGCGGGGAGGGCTTCGAGCAGCTGCGCGACCGTGTCGACGTCACGGCGCAACTGTTCATGATTGGCGGCAAGCGCGGCAAGCTCGCCTTGCGTTTCGGTCAAGTCCTTGATGCGCAGGACCGCCCGCCCGCCGATCGCGCGGCCCTCGGCCAGCACGTGGCGCTGCTGCAAGGTGGTGAGCGCGAGCGAAAAGCTCTTGCCCTCGGCACGCAGCGCCTCGACGGCGTCGTCCATCCGGAGCGCCTGTTCCGGCCCGAGCCAGCTCCCGAACGCCAGCACGCGGCGCGGCAGCGGCGTTCGCAACAGGATCGATATATCGCCCGTGATGTCGGGCGCGTCGGCGCCGGCGGGCCAGACCACGATCACCTGTGGTTCGGCGAGCAGCAGCGCACTCGCACGGTCGCGCTCCTCGCGCAGCTCGTTGATTTCGGACTGGGAGGCGGCAAGCTCGCGCGCGGTGCGTGCGCGCGTGCGCAACAGCGTGATGGCGGTGGCGACCCCGAACACAATGACCCCAAGCGAGAGCGTCAGGGCCGCGAATTCGTGCCGCTCGAGCGACACGAAGGCATCGAGGTAGTCCGTGACCGGATGCAGCGCGCCGCTCTCCGCGGCGGCGGAATTGGGCAGAAGAGTTGCGAAAGCCGCGCAGCTCTGGGCGAATCGCCCGCGCCACGGATGCGTTTTGCCGCACCGTTTCCGGATCGTGTCCGGCATTCCCGTGCCCTTGCGGAGCAATTCCCCGTCCGGGACGAGGCCCCGGTAAACAAACTAACCGCGCCGACCTCCGCCAGGCCGGCCGCGAATCAAATGACTTTACTCTCAACGCGACTCGCGCCGTAAGAGTCCAGATCGTGAACGGCAAAAGCTGCGGCGATGAGGGCGAAGCGGATTTGCGATTCCGGTGAGTCGCTTATCCGAGCGAGCAGGACTCTGCGCACCGCCCTGGCCGCGGCGCAGTCCCCGTTGTCCAAAACGCGGACTCAGCCCTAGTGCCCTGAACCTGAAGTTCGCACCCACCAAGCCGCAGACACGGTTCCGAACTTCAGGTTCAAAAGGGCACTAGATTCCTAGATTTGCTAGCGTCCTTCGATTCCGAAGTTCGCATCAGAGTGTGCTGCAAGGGAGGGCGAACTTCGGAATCGGGACACTAGCCGCGCGACAGGGCCTCGGCGCGGCGCGCGATGTCATCGAGGCTGAGGCGCGTCAGCGCCGCAGCAAAGGCCCGCTCCGCGTCCGCGAGCGCGGGAAGCACGGCCTGTTCGAGGATGCGCGAGGTGGCGGCGTCATCATCGTCGTCGTCGACGGTGTCGGCTGCGCGCAGAATCTCGGCAACGCTGATGCGCTTGCGTTCGCGCGCGAGCTCATAACCGCCGCGCGGGCCGCGCACGCTGTTGAAGATGCCGGCGTGCACCAGCGCTTGCAGCACGGGCTCGAGATGGCGTGCCGGCAGGTCATGGCGTGCGGCGAGCTCGCGCGCCGCGACGGGACGTTCGCGCCCATGCAGCGCAACGTCGACCACAGCCGCAATCGCGAGCAGACCTTTGCGCGGGAGAAATGACATCGAGGGGGAGGAGCTACCGGAAGGGTATTGAGATACTAGGCGGTGTTCGATGGCTTTCGCAAGCCGGGTCCGCCCGCTCCGGTTGAACCAAAACCGCCGATTCCACGTGCGGTTCCATCCAGTTCTGTCATCTCGCGCAATTCGATGCGCGTGACATGCGCCACGACCAGCTGCGCGATGCGCATGCCGCGCGCGACGGTGAACGGCTCGCGACCATGATTGATCAGCAGCACCTGGATTTCGCCGCGATAGTCGGCGTCGACGGTGCCGGGTGAATTGAGCACCGTGATGCCGTGATTGCGCGCGAGACCGGAGCGCGGACGCACCTGCGCTTCCGTTCCGGGCGGCAACGCGATGGCAATGCCGGTCGGCACAGCGGCGTACTGGCCGGGCGCAATCGTCAGCGGTGTATCGGCGGGGACGGCAGCCAACAAGTCGAGCCCCGACGCGTTGGCGCTTTGATAGGAGGGCAGCGGCAAGTCCGCGCCGTGCGGCAGGCGCATCACATTGACGGGACGATGAGTCATTTCGACGCGCCGCTGAGTTCGATGGCGA
>Ga0190275_10001724_pt1 | contig 16106 bp, 14 predicted proteins | sample Popmic550T_FD_133745 | JGI IMG/M metagenome (GOLD analysis project Ga0190275, IMG submission 133745) | Populus adjacent soil microbial communities from riparian zone of Yellowstone River, Montana, USA - 550 T | ecosystem: Environmental > Terrestrial > Soil > Riparian zone > Trees stand | place...
CTCCATGTTGACGTCGGAGACGCCGAGCTGGCGCACCGTCTCGCGCAGCAGGCGCGCCCACTCGGCCGCTTCGGCGGCGCCGCGCAGGTCGGGCTCGGTGACGATCTCGACCAGCGGCGTGCCACCGCGGTTGAAGTCGACCAGGGAGGCGCCGGAGCCGTGGATCCGCCCCGACCCGCCGACGTGGATCATCTTCGCCGCGTCCTCCTCGAGGTGGGCGCGGTGGATGCGGATGTCGCCCAGCTTTCCGGCGCCGGCGAGCGGAATGTCGAACTGGCTGATCTGGTACGCCTTCGGGCTGTCGGGATAGAAGTAGTTCTTGCGGTGGAAGATCGAGCGCGGCGCCACCTCGCACTCCAGCGCCGCGGCGATCTGCAGGGCGTAGAGGATCGCCTGCTCGTTCGGCACCGGCAGCACGCCGGGATGGGCGAGGCAGATCGGGCAGGTGTGGACGTTGGGCTCGTCGCCGAAGGAGAGCTCGCAGCCGCAGAACATCTTCGTCCTGGTCGCCAGCTGGACGTGGATCTCCAGCCCGATCACCGCCTCCAGCTCGTACGCGTTCTCAGCCACCTGAGCCCTCCGGCCTGGCGTCGAAGCCGACCGCCTGCTCGAGCGCGTAGGCCGCCTCCAGCAGCTTCTGCTCGGCGAAGGCGGGGGCCGCGATCTGGAAACCGACCGGCAGTCGCGTACCGCCGCCCTCGGGCTCGGCCAGGCCGGCCGGGATCGAGATCGCCGGGATGCCGGCCAGGCTCATCGGCACGGTGAAGAAGTCATTGAGGTACATCGAGAGCGGGTCATCGGTCATCTCACCGAGCCCGAAGGCCACCGAGGGCGAGGTCGGGGTGACGACGAAGTCGACCGTGGCGAAGGAGTCGGCGAAGTCCTCGGCGATCCGGGTGCGAACCTTCTGCGCCTGCCCGTAGTAGGCCTCGTAGTAGCCGGAGGAGAGCGCGTAGGTGCCGAGCATGATCCGCCGCTTGACCTCCGGCCCGAAGCCCTCCGCCCGGGTCGTCTCGTACATCTCCAGCAGGTCGGCGGCGCTGGCGGAGCGCATCCCGTAGCGGACGCCGTCGTAGCGGGCGAGGTTCGAGGAGGCCTCGGCCGGGGCCAGCACGTAGTAGGCGGAAATGCCGTGCTCGGCGCTGGGCAGGGCGACCTCGGCGATCTCGCCCCCGAGCTCCTCGATCCGCTTCAGCGTCCGCTCGAAGACCTCGCGCACGCCGGCCTCGAAGCTGTCGCGGGCCAGCTCACCGGGGACGCCGAAGCGCAGCCCTCTCAGGTCCTCGCGGCTGGGCGCGACGATCCCGCCCTCGATCCCAACCGAGGTCGAGTCGAGCGGATCGCGCCCCTGCAGCGCCTCCAGCATCAGCGCCGCGTCGGTGACGTCGCGGGTCAGCGGGCCACACTGGTCCAGCGAGGAGGCGAAGGCGATCATCCCGTAGCGGGAGATCGCCCCGTAGGTGGGCTTGAGCCCGACGATCCCGCAGAGCGAGGCCGGCTGGCGGATCGAGCCGCCGGTGTCGGTGCCGAGCGCGCAGGGCGCCAAGCCCCCGGCGACGGCGGCGGCCGAGCCGCCCGAGGAGCCGCCGGGCACCCTCCCCCGGTCCCACGGGTTCAGCACCGGCCCGTAGGCGGAGTTCTCGTTCGAGGAGCCCATCGCGAACTCGTCCATGTTGGTCTTGCCCAGCACCCGGGCCCCGGCCGCGTCGAGCCGGCGCACCGCGGTCGCCGTGTAGGGCGGGCGGTAGCCCTCGAGGATCCGCGAGCCGGCCGTGGTCGGCGAGCCCTCGGTGCAGAAGATGTCCTTGACCGCGACCGGGATGCCCTGCAGCGGCCCCTCCTCGATCTCGTACCCGTTGCCGTCCTCGACCTGCCAGAGGTAGGCGTTCAGCTCGTCGCCCCGGGCGGCGCCGCGCCAGGCCTGGAAGTACTCCTCGGCCGAGATCTCCCCGGAAGCGATCTTCGCCGCCGCGGCGGCGACGGTGAGATCGAGCAGGCCTGCCATCAGGCGTCGGCCTGCGGCGAGGGGACCCTGAAGGCGCCGTCGAGGGGCTCGGGAGCCGGGGCCAGCGCGACGTCCCGCGGCAGGCTCGGCCGCGACTCGTCGGCCCGCAGCACGTTCTCCAGCGCCACCACATGCGAGGTCGGCTCCACGCCCTCCAGGTCCAGCTTGCCGATCCGGTCGACGTGATCGAGGATCCCCGACAGCTCCCCCACCATCGTCTCCACTTCCTCCTCGGAAAGACGCAAGCGAGCCAGCCTCGCCACGTGCAGCACCTGGTCCCGGTCGATCATCGGCGGTGATTCTAGGCGGCGGGCAACTGGCTGCCCAGCCAGTTATTGTCCCGCCGATGCAGGGGCCGGCCGCTGAGAGATTCGTCGTCGCCAGCCTGCGCCTGCTCGCGCTGACCTTCGCCGTCGTCGGCATCCTCTTCATCGCCGTGCCCAACGGCACCCTCGACGTGCTCTCGGACTTCGGCGAATGGTTCGGGAACGAGACCCGGGCGCCGCACGGCGAGGCGCAGCTGTGGCTGGCGCTGGCCTTCTCCTACATGGTCGTGATCACGGCGATCTGCCTGGTCGCCCAGGCCGACGTCGTCCGCTACCGGCCGCTGCTGCTGGTGCTGGCCGTCGGCAAGGCCGCCTCCTCGCTGGCCTCGCTCGCCTTCTTCGTCTTCGACGAACAGGTCTTCGCCTACCTGCTCAACTTCCTCGTCGACGGCTCGCTGGTCTTCGTCGCGCTCGGGCTCTGGGTGCTGGCCGGGCGCATCGGCCGTCCCGTCGACCCCGGTTGACAGCGCCCGCCAGGGCTTGCGGCCGCTGAGCAGCGCACCCTGAGCGCGATCTGCGCGGCGATGGCGCCGGGCATCGACGGCCTGCCGGTGGCCGAGCGCGACGTCGACGTCTCCGGGCCGGTGGCCAACTTCCTCGGCTCGGTCTCGCCGAGGGTGCTGCTGCGCCTCCGCCTCGGCCTGCGCGCCTTCGAGTGGCTGCCCTTCCCCTGGCGCTTCAGCCGCCTCGATCCGGCGGCCCAGGAGGACTTCCTGATCAAGCTCGAGCGCTCACGCCTCTCGCTCCACCACGACCTGCTGCTGATGGCGAAGCTCTTCTCCACGCTCGGCTACGCGGTCACGCCCGAGGTCGAAACGCGGATCGGCTTCGAGATCCGCTGCGCGACCGCCGACGGCTCGCTGCCGGAGCCGGCGGGGACGCTCGGCGAGACCGAGCCGGCGGGCGAGGGCGAGGAATGCGACGTGGTCATCGTCGGCTCCGGGGCGGGCGGCGCCGTCGCGGCGGCCGAGCTGGCCGCAGCGGGGCTGGACGTGATCGTGCTGGAGGCCGGCGCCCACTACAACCGCGACAACTACCCGAGCGACCACCTCGAGGCGATCGCCGAGCTCTACCGCGACGGCGGCCTGACGATCGCCGAAGGCCGGCCGCCGATCCCGGTGCCGGTCGCCAGGGCGCTCGGCGGCACCACGGTGATCAACTCCGGCACCTGCTTCCGCGCCCCGGGGCCGGTGCTGGAGGACTGGCAGCGCCGCTTCGGCATCGCCTGGGCCGGCGAGCTCGACGCCGACTACGCCGAGGCCGAGGACTTCCTCCGGGTGCGGCAGCTCGACCCGGAGCGGATGGGCCGCAACGGCCAGCTGGCGATGGAGGGCGCGGCCGCCATCGGGGCCAGCGGGGCGCCGATCCACCGTAACGCCGGCAACTGCGTGCAGTGCAGCTCCTGCCCCTTCGGCTGCGAGATCGACGCCAAGCGCGGCATGCACGTCAGCTACCTCCCCCGCGCCGTTGCCGCCGGAGCGCGGATCCGCGCCGGCGTCGAGGCCAACCGGGTCCTGGTCGAGGACGGGCGCGCGGTCGGGGTCAGCTGCTCGACCCGGGCGGGCGGCTCCGGCCGGCAGCGCTCGATCACGGTACGGGCCCGGCGCGCGGTGATCGCGGCCGGCGGCGCCTTCGGCACGCCCGAGCTGCTGCTGCGCTCGGGACTCGGCGGCCGCCAGGTCGGCCGCAACTTCCACATCCACCCTGCCTGCTGGGTCGGCGCCCGCTACGAAGAGGAGGTGCGCGGCTGGGACGGGGTGATGCAGAGCTACTACGTCGACGAGTGGGAGCCGCGCGGCGTCCTGCTCGAGGCGACCTTCACGCCGCTGGCCTTCGGCGGCGCCTGGCTGCTGGGTGCCGGCGAGTCGCACCAGCGGGCGATGCTCGACTTCGGCCACGTCGGCTCGATCGGCGTCCACCTCTGCGACCGCTCGTCGGGCCGGGTCGGGCTCGGTGCCGAGGGCTCCCTGCGGGCGAGCTACAAGCTACGTGGCGACGACGCCGACCGGCTCGCCTACGGAATCGCCCGCGCCGCCGAAATCCACTTCGCCGCCGGCGCCAGCGAGGTCTACCCCAACATCGCCCGGGTCGGGGTCCTGCGCCCGGGCGACCTGGCCGCGTTCGAGGCGACCTCGTTCAAGCCCTCGGAGCTGCGCCTGGAGGCCTTCCACCCGATGGGCACCGCCCGGATCGCCGCCGACGAACGCGAGGGCGTCTGTGACATCAGCGGCGCAGTTCACGGCACCGCCGACCTCTACGTCGCTGACGCCTCCCTTTTCCCCACCTCGGTCGGCGTCAACCCGATGATGACCGTCATCGCCTTCGCGAAGCAGATCGCCAGAGGGGTCGCCGGTGGGGGTGAAGCGTCTTCAACTTTTTCGCGGCGAGCCTCCTCGGACGGCCCGAGCGCGATCTCGAAAAAGTTAAGCGAAACCCCCACCGGCGACCCCTCGCACAGCTAGCTCCTCGGAGGCGGTGGCGGAGGCGGCGGAGTCGAGGACGGCGGCGGCGGGGAATCGCTCGGCCCGCCACTCGACAGCTTGTCGGCGGTGCCGCTGAAGGTAGTCCCCTCTTCCTGCATGCCGCGGTAGCCGCCGTAGGCGATGCCGGCGGCGGTGACGAGGCCGAGGAAGATGCCGAATTCGAGCGTGGCGTCGACCGAGACACCGCCGAAGGTGCCGAAGCCGGGCGGGTCGACGATCCGGTAGAGGACCAGCAGGGTCGAGAGGCCGCCGAGCACGGCTACCGCGACGTTCGCCGAGATCGGCGGCTCGTAGTCGGAGTCGCTGAGGCGCAGGAAGGCGTTGACGAGGGCGACGACGATCGTGATCACGAGGACGATCGGGATGAAGTCGAGCGCGTCCCAGGCGCTGCCGCCGGCGCCGGACCCGAAGGAGACCGAGTTGCCTTCGCCGGAGATCTCGACCCCGAACCAGTCGAAGAACATGAATATGAAGAGCAAGACGGCCGATACCCCGGCGATCTTCTCTCCGGTATTGAGCTTGTCTATGTCCATCGGCGATCCCTCCGTCGAAGCTTGGCTGGCCGGTTGTCCCGACCCTGTATATCCACCACGGGCACTATTCGGGAGGGATATGGCCGACCCTTCTAGGCCGGGCTGGAGAGGGCGCGGGCCCGTGCCGCCTGCAACGTATTCACCAGCAGCATCGCGATCGTCATCGGCCCCACACCGCCCGGCACCGGCGTGATCGCCGCCGCGACCGCGGCCGCCGCCGCGAACTCGACGTCGCCGCGGAGACCGTCCTCGGTGCGGTTCATGCCGACGTCGATCACCACCGCCCCGGGCTTGACCGCGTCGGCTCCGAGCAGCTCGGGCACGCCGACGGCGGCGACGAGGACCTCGGCGCGGCGGCAGATCGCCGCCAGGTCACGGGTGCGCGAGTGGCAGACGGTGACAGTCGCGTTGGCGGCCAGCAGCAGGCGCGCGACCGGAACTCCGACCAGCTTCGAGCGACCGACGACGACGGCCTCCGCCCCCTCCAGCTCGACCCCCTCGTGGGCCAGCAGCTCCATAACCCCGGCTGGCGTGCAGGGAACCAGGCCGGGCGTGCCGTGGGCGAGCAGTCCAGCGTTCTGGGGCGTGAGGCCGTCGACGTCCTTGCGCGGGTCGAGCGCGGCGACGACGGCGTCGGGGTCGATCTGAGCGGGAACCGGCAGCTGCACGAGGATCCCGTCGACGTCATCGTCGCTGCCGAGCGCCGCGACCAGCTCCAGCAGCTCCTCCTCGCCGGTGGCGGCAGCGAGGCCGTGGTGGACGGAGCGCATCCCCACGTCCCCGCAGGCCTTGTGCTTGTTGGCGACGTAGATCTCCGAGGCGGGATCGTCGCCGACGATCACCGTCGCCAGCGTCGGCACCCGCCCGGCCTCCTCGGCGTAGGCGGCGACGTCGACCCGCACCCGCTCGCGCACGGCCGCGGCGACCGCCTTGCCGTCGATCGTCCGGGCCGCCACCGCTAGCGCTTCCGGATCGGCGCGTAGTCGGCCATCAGCTTGCGCTCGGCGCCGTCGCCGGAGAAGCGGACGACGACCACCCCACCCGGCTCGACGGCGGTGACGACGCCGTCGCCGAAGCTGGCGTGGACGACATCGTCGCCGGTCTGCATCTCCAGTGCCGGGCCAGGGTCGACCGGCTGGTTGGGCCCGGTGCCGGCCGCAGGCTCCCAGGTCATGCCGCCGACCTGGCTGGAGGCGGTCGCGTGGCGCTCGGTCAGCTCGACCGGCAGCTCGTCGATGAAGCGCGAGGGAAGGTTGTGCTCGGAGCGCCCGAAGAGGCGCCGCTCGCGCGCCCAGGTCATGTAGAGCCGCTGGCGGGCGCGGGTGATGGCGACGTAGCAGAGGCGCCGCTCCTCTTCCTCGCCGCCCTCTTCGAGCGCCATCATGTGCGGGAAGGAGCCGTCCTCGCAACCGATCACGAAGACCGTGTCGTACTCGAGGCCCTTGGCGTTGTGCACGGTCATCAGCGTCACCAGGTCCTGCTCCTCCTCGATCGAGTCCTGGTCGGAGAGCAGCGAGATCTGCTGCAGGAACTCCTCCAGCGGCGGCACCTCGCTCTCGCCCTCCTGCTCGCGGTTGAGGTCGAACTCGGCGGCGGCCTCGGTGAAGGCGTCGAGGTTCTCGATCCGCCCTTCCGCCTCGACCGTGCGCTCGGCCTCGAGCGCTTCCACGTAGCCGCTCTCGCTCAGCACCGCCTGCACGACGTCGGCGACCGCGGCGCCGGCGTCGACCCGCGCTTTCAGCAGGTCCATCGTCTCGAAGAAGCGGCCGACGGCCTTGATCGCCGCCGCGCTCAGCCCCGGCACCTCCTCGGCCCGTTCGGCGACCTCCCAGATCGTCAGCCCGGCGGTGTTCGCGTAGGAGGCGAGCCGGCCCTGGGTCGTGTTGCCGATCCCACGCCGCGGCGAGTTGACGATGCGCAGGAAGGAGACCTGGTCGGCCGGGTTGAGCAGCAGGCTGAGGTAGGCGACCGCGTCCTTGACCTCGGCCCGGTCGTAGAACTTGGTGCCGCCGATCACCTGGTAGGGCAGGTCGTAGCGGACCAGCGTGTCCTCCAGCACCCGGCTCATCGCGTTGGTCCGGTAGAAGACGGCGACGTCGGCGCGCTTGACCCCGTGCTCCTCGCCGAGGCGCTGGATCTCCGCCGCCACCCAGCGCGCCTCCTCATGCTCGTCGCCGAGCTCCGAGAGCTGCACCAGCTCGCCGCCCTCGATCTCGGTCCAGAGCTCCTTCGGGCGCCGCTCGCGGTTGCGCTCGACGACGGCGTTGGCGGCGGAGAGGATGGTCTGGGTGGAGCGGTAGTTCTGCTCGAGCTTGACCACCTCGGCCTCCGGGAAGTCGTGCTCGAAGTCGAGGATGTTGCGAATGTCGGCGTGCCTGAAGCTGTAGATCGACTGGTCCTCGTCGCCCACTACCATCAGATTTCCGTGCTCTGAAGCCAAAAGCTGCAGCAGCCGGTACTGGGCGTGGTTGGTGTCCTGGTACTCGTCGACGAGGACGTGGCGGAAGGTGCGGCGCCAGCGCTCGCGCACCTCCTCGAACAGCTCCAGGGCGTTGACCGTGCGGACCAGGAGGTCGTCGAAGTCCATCGCGTTCGCCTCCAGCATCCGCTTCTCATACAGCGGGAAGCATTCGGCGACGACCTCCTCGAAGAGGCTGCCCTGCGTTTCCGCGTACATGTCGGCGTCGATCAGCTGGTTCTTGGCGCCGGAGATCTTGCTCTGGATCGCCCGCGCGGGATAGCGTTTGGGGTCGACGCCGAGCTCGCGCATCACCCGCTTCAGCATCCGCAGCGAGTCCGACTGGTCGTAGATCGTGAAGCTGCGCGAGTAGCCGAGCCGCTCGGCGTCGGCGCGCAGCATCCGCGCGCAGGAGGAGTGAAAGGTGGTCACCCACATCGCCCGCACCGAGCGGCCGACCAGGTCGCCGACCCGCTCCCGCATCTCCGCCGCCGCCTTGTTGGTGAAGGTGATCGCGAGGATCTCGCCCGGCCGGGCGGCGCCGGTGGCGAGCAGGTAGGCGATGCGGTGAGTGAGGACGCGGGTCTTGCCGGAGCCGGCGCCGGCGACCACCAGCAGCGGCCCCTCGACGTGTTCGGCGGCCTTGCGCTGCGGCGGGTTGAGCCCGGCCAGCAGCCGCTCGACGCGGTCGGCACCTGCCTCGGTGGGCGCCCCGGAGGCCGGATTATCGGCTTCGGCGGGGATCTCGAACTCGCTCTGCAGCATCGGCCCGAGAATAGAGAGGCGGGCGGCTGGCCCGGGTGGGTCGAGTTTATGCCGCTATACGGCAAGAACTCGCCCCAGGAGGCGTTAACCGCCGGCTGAGGAGCGGCCGGTGCGGGGACGGATGTCGCTCGACCCGCCCTCCGGCCCGTTGCCGCCGTCGAGATCGGAGAGGCGCCGCTCGATGTCGGCGATCCGCTCCGAGAGCGCCTTGATCGCCTCGGCGATCGGGTCCGGCAGGTGGATCCAGTCGGCGTCGGGCCCCTCGACCCGCTTGCCCTCGACCCGGACCGGGTGCCCGGGGTTGCCGACCACGGTCGCGCCCGGCGGCACGTCCTCGACCACGACCGTGTTGGCACCGACCTTGGCCCCGTCGCCGACGTCGATCGGCCCCAGCAGCTTGGCGCCGGAGCCGACGGTGACGTTGTCCCCGAGTGTCGGGTGGCGCTTGCCGCGCTGGAAGCCGGTGCCGCCCAGCGTCACCCCCTGGTAGAGGGTCACGCGGTCGCCGATCACCGCGGTCTCGCCGATCACCACACCGGCCCCGTGGTCGATGAAGAACTCCTTGCCGATCGCCGCCGCCGGGTGGATCTCGACCCCGGTCACGGCGCGGGTGACGTAGGCGATCGCACGGGGCAGGATCGGCACCCCTGTCTCCATCAGCACGTGCGCCGCCCGGTGCGCCAGCAGCGCCTGCACACCGGCCCAGCTGGCGAGGATCTCGAAGGTGGAGACGCCCTGGGCGGCGGGGTCGCGGTCGCGGGCCGCGGCGACGTCGGCGCGCACCTCCGAGACCACCCGCTTCCACCTGTTCATGGTGAGAAGAAGGGTAGGGACATGTAGCGCTCGCCCGAGTCGCAGACGACCGTCACCACCCGCTTGCCGGCCAGCTCCGGCCGGGCCGCGATCTCCAGCGCCGCCTTGATGTTGGCGCCGGCCGAGATCCCGGCCAGGACGCCCTCCTCGCGGGCGATGAGGCGCGCCGTCTCCAGCGCGTCCTCGTCACTGACCGTGACCACCTCGTCGATCACCGTGCGGTCGAGCACCGCGGGCACGAAACCGGCGCCGATGCCCTGGATCTTGTGCGGACCGGGGGCGCCGCCGGAGAGGACCGGGGAGCTGGCTGGCTCGACCGCCACCACCAGCGCCTCCGGCGCCCGCTCCTTCAGCATCTGGCCGACGCCGGTGATCGTGCCGCCGGTGCCGACACCGGCGACGAAGGCGCCGATCTCACCCTCGGTGTCGCGCCAGATCTCCTCCGCCGTGGTGCGGCGGTGGGCTTCGGCGTTGGCCGGGTTGGAGAACTGCATCGGCATGAAGGCTTTGCGCTGCTCGCGGATCTCTTCGGCCAGGGCGACGGCCTCGTTCATGCCGCCCAGCGAGGGCGTCTCCCTCACCTCGGCCCCGTAGGCGCGCAGCAGCTTCGCCCGCTCCCGGCTCATCCCCTCGGGCAGGGTCAGGATCAGCTCGTAGCCACGGGCTGCGCAGACCATCGCCAGCGCGATCCCGGTGTTGCCGCTGGTCGGCTCGACCACGACCGAGCGCCCCGGCTTGACCAGCCCCGCCTTTTCGGCCGCGTCGATCATCGCCACCCCGATCCGGTCCTTGACCGAGCCGCCGGGATTGAAGTACTCGAGCTTGGCGCAGACGTCGCCGCCGACCTCGCTGCCCAGCCGATCGAGCAGCACAAGGGGCGTGCCGCCGACGACTGCCGATGCCTCCGCCCCGACCCGCATCAGATGAAGTACATCCCGGAGCCGGACTCTTCGGCCTCGCGGCGCGCCACTTCGGCAATCGTCGTCTGGCCGAAGACCTTGCGCAGCGCCGTCACGCCCTCGGCCCAGATGCCGCCGGCCTCGTCGGCCTCCTGGCCGATCTTGCCGTCGAGGGCCTGCACGACCTCGAGCACGGTGATCTCTTCGGCCGGCTTGGAGAGCGTGTAGCCGCCGCGCATGCCGCGGTGGCTGGTCAGCAGGCCGGCCCGGCGCAGGGTCGAGAACAGCTGCTCGAGGAACTGCTCGGGGATCTCGCGGCGCTCGGCCAGCTCCTTGATCGGGACCGGGCGATCGCCGGAGCGGGCGAGCTCGGCGAGGGCAACGACCGCATAGCGCGACTTTGAGGTGATCGAGATCAAGAGCCCTTTCTACCGCACCATTCCGGCCTGGGCTAGGATCGGAATCGACGGGGTCGTTCTCGGCAGACGAGCCCAACCTGCAAACCAGTGATCGGAAAGCAGTCCTGAGTCAGCGCCCCAACTGCCTCGTGATCGATGATCACCCGCTCGTCCGGCTCGGAGTCAGAGGAGTGCTCGAAGACGGCTTCGAGGTGCACGAGTCACCCAGTCGCGAGGACGCCCTCGACCTGGTCCGCGACATCGGCGCCTTCGATGTCACCATCGTCGACATGCGCTGGCGCCAGAACGGCGCCGTCGCCTCGATCAGCGGCCAGGAGACGATCCGCGTGCTGCGCCGGTCCTCGCCCGGGCTCGGCATCGTCGCCCATGGCGAGCGCCCCGAGCGCCACATCGCCAGCGCCGCCCTGCAGGCCGGCGCCAGCGCCTACGTCGCCCGCACCGCCGCGGCAACCGAGCTGCGCCGCGCGGTCGACGCCGCCGCCGCCCAGGAGCGCTTCGTCGACCCCGCGGTGCCGCCCAAAGGCAGCCGCGGCAAGCTGACCCAGCGCCAGCGCCAGATCCTGCAGCTGCTCGCCAACGGCGAATCGACCACGGTCGCCGCCCGCGAACTAGACCTCAGCGAAGAGACCGTGAAGACGCACATGAAGAACCCCCTGGCCCGGCTCGGCGCCCGCAATCGCTCGCACGCGATCGCGATCGCCCTGCGCGAGTCCCTGATCGACTGACGCCTCCAAACAGTAGAAGCCCCGTCAGCGCGGGGCGCCCGGCGCGAGCAGGCGTGCTTGCGGGGGCGCGATCTGACCAAGCAGGGCGCCGGACTCTGACGACCGAATGGCAGCGCCATTCGGAAGGAAGAGGGCGGTGACCTGCGCCGGTCAGGCGCGTCATCCGCGAGTGCGAATGCGAGGGCGGGCGCCCCGCGCTGACTTAGATCCAGCCGCGGTCGCGGGCGGTGAGAACTGCCTGTGCCCTGTCGACGGCGCCGATCTTGCCGTAGACGTTGTGGAGGTGGGTACGGATGGTCGAGACCGAGGGCTGCATTTCGCCGGCGATCTGCTTGTAGACCATGCCCTCGGAGAGGTGGCGCAGGACGTCGAGCTCGCGAGCCGACAGGGGGCAGGGCTCGCTGATCCGAGAGCTTTCCTGGCGCGGCAGCGGCATTTCGTAGAGCAGGTCGCGGAGGCCGTCGGGGCCGAGCCCGCAGCGCTCGGCGCTGGCCCGCAGCCGTTCCGGCGAGACCGACTCGCCCTGGGAGTAGTGGGCGACCATGTCGGCGGTGGCGACCATCGCCGCCAGGCCGTCGGCGTCTTCGGCGTGGTGGCGCTCGATCGCGATCGCGATCCGCTGCGGCAGGTTCCAGCGCCGGGCGAGCACGCCGCCGACCAGGGTGTGGTCGATGCCGAGCTGCTCGCGTTCGTCGCGCAGGCGCTGCTCGGGGGTGCGCGAGCCGGCGTCGAAGTAGACCTTGTAGCCCGGGTGCAGACGGGAGATGACGAGGCGGCCGACATCGTGCAGGAGCGCCGCGACCGCCAGCTCGTCGCGTTCGATCCAGCCGACCATGCGGCCGATCTGATCGGCGGCGCGCTGGGTGGCGAGGGCGTGGACGCGGAAGCGCTCGGGCTTCAGCTCCCAGCCGCCGTTGGACTCGAAGAAGTCGAAGCTGGGCGCGGTGCCGGCGATCGCCAGCACACCGGAGGGCTTCAGCACCTCGACCGCCTCGGGGATGCCGCCGACGCCGCCGGCGACGACGCCGCTGCGGTTGGCGAAGCGGAGCACGGAGATCGAGAGGGCGACGTCGGACTCGACCGCTTCGACCAGATTGCCGATCCTGGTGGTGTCGGCAGTGGCGGCGGCGATCACCCGCTCACGCGACTCGATCAGGACGGGGAAGCGCTCGACGGCCTCGAAGGCCTCGGCAAGGCGACTGCCGGGAGCGGCGTTGCCGCGCGACCCGTTGGCGCCGGAAGGGCTGGTGTTCGCGGCGACCTTACCGTTGGACTGGGTGGTGGTGGCGCCCATTGGCCTCCACATCGGCACATGGACGGCTTGGGTTTAGCCGAAAGTACCCCTCCGACCCCGCTCAGACTCAGTTATCCGTCCAGTCGGTCGCCGCAAGCCGCTCTACGGCGCCGTTTATACGCTCCAGCGCAGGCTCCCGCCCCAGAGCCGCCAGGGACTCGAAGATGCCGGGAGAGACCGTGCTGCCGGTGATCGCGACGCGGATCGGCTGGTAGAGCTTGCCGGGCTTGACCTCGAAGCGCTCCAGGACGGGCGCCAGCGCCGCCTCGATCGCCTCCGGCTCGAACGGCTCGGTCGCCGCCAGCGCCTCGGCGGCGGCCTCCAGCATCGGCCCGGAGCCCTCTTTCATCACCTTCGCCCATGCCTTCGGATCGTCCACGGGCGGCTCGAAGAGGAAGCGAATCAGCGGCCAGACCTCGTCCAGGGTCTGGGCTTTCTCCTGGGCGATCGCGCAGGCGGCGCCGAGGCGCTCGTCCGGCTCGCGGCCGAGGTGGCGGGCGACCGCCGCCGTGTACTCCTCGAGCGGCAGCTCACGCATGAAGCGCCCGTTCAGCCAGCGCAGCTTCCTCTCGTCGAAGATCGCCGCCGCCTTGCCGACGTCGGCCACTTGGAAGCGCCGGACCATCTCCTCGGTGGACATCAGGGTGGTGTCGTCGTCGGTCCCCCAGCCGAGCAGGGCCAGGTAGTTGCGGACGGCCGCGGGCAGGTAGCCGCCGTCGCGCAGCTCCTGGACCGAGGCGGCGCCGTGGCGCTTGGAGAGCTTCTTGCCGTCGGGACCGTGCAGCAGCGGCAGGTGGGCGTAGCGGGGCGGCTCATGGCCGAGCGCGGCGAGGACGAGCAGCTGCTTCGGCGTGTTCGAGAGGTGGTCGTCGCCGCGGACCACCTCGGTGATCCCCATCTCGGCGTCGTCGACGGCGACCGCGAAGTTGTAGAGAACGGAGCCGTCGCCGCGGGCGATGACGAAGTCGTCGTAGCTGGCGTTGGGGAAGGCGACCGGGCCGCGCAGCAGGTCCTCGACCACGGTCTCCCCCGCGTCCGGCACCCGCAGGCGAATCGCCGCGCCCGGCTCCTCGGTGGGCGTGCCGCGGTAACCGGACCCGGCGCCGTGCTCGGCCTTCCAGGCCTCGACGTCCTTGGCGGTCGCCGCGTCGCGGTAGGCCGCGCCGGACTCCAGCAGGCGCCCCAGTGCAGCCGCGTGGCTCTCGGCGCGCTGGGCCTGGGAAATCGGCCCCTCGTCCCAGTCCAGCTCCAGCCAGCGCATCGCGTCGAGGATCTGCTCGACGTTCTCGGCAGTCGAGCGCTCGCGGTCGGTGTCCTCGATCCGCAGCACCAGTTCGCCCCCCTCGTGGCGCGCCGCGAGCCAGTTATAGAGTGCCGTCCTCGCCCCGCCGATGTGCAGCGCGCCGGTCGGCGAGGGGGCAAATCTCAATCGGGGGTTATCGCTTGTCATGTTCGTAGGAGCGCACGTTTCCACCGCCGGTGGGCTCGTCAAGGCGGTCGAGCGAGGACAGGAGCGCGGTTGCGAATCTATCCAGATCTTCCACCAGAGCCCGCGCATGTGGCGGCCGACGAAGTACGGCGAGGAGGACTTCGCCGCTTTCCGCGAGGCGATGGACGCCTCCGGGGTCGAATCCGTAGTGATCCACGCCGTCTACCTGATCAATTGCGCGACCAAGGACAAGGAGATGCGCAAGAAATCCCTGGCCTCGCTGACCCACGCCCTGAGGATCGGCGACGGGATCGGCGCTGACGGGGTGGTCCTCCATCCCGGCGCCCAGAAAGGCGAGCCTCACGGGCCCTCGATGAAACGGGCGGCGAAAGTGATCGCGGCAGCCGTCGAGGACAGCGAGAGCTGCCCGCTGCTGCTCGAGCAGACCGCCGGTCACAAAGGCCTCCTCGGCCGCGATTTCGACGAGACCGCGGCACTGATCGAGGGTGCCGGCGCCGGCCAGCGACTGGGCCTCTGCCTCGACTCCTGTCACCTCTTCGTCCAGGGCTACGACATCACCGACGAGGCCCACCTCGGCGCCGTCCTCGACCAAGCCGACGCCAAGGTCGGCCTCGAGCGCCTCCGCTGCGTCCACGTCAACGACGCCGCCGTCCCCCTCGGCTCCCACCTCGACCGCCACGCCAACATCGGCAAGGGCGAGATGGGCAAACGCGGCCTCGCCGCCTTCCTCTCCGAGCCCAGGTTCGAGGGGCTCCCCGCCACCCTGGAGACCCCCGGCCCGGAAAAGAAAGGCTCCGACCGCAAAGAAGTCACCCTGGCGAAGAAACTTCGCCGCGAAGGCCTCAAACGCCGCAAAGCCTAAGCGCGGTTGTCTTTTGTCGCCCTGTGGGCGACAAAAGACAACCTCCCATCCCGGACCTTCATCTACCGGCGACGACCGAACCCTGTCGCCTGCCCACTGGCGCCCCTGTGGAGGATCGGGTGGGACTCGCCAAGCCTCCCCGCAGTTCGCGCAGGCGAGCCCCACCCGATCCCTCCTCAACGCCACGCCCCAGGCAGGCGACAAGGACCGGACTAGCCCGGCCCTTGTTCTCCCGCCGTAAATTCTCTATTTGACGTGGACGCCGGAGATCGCGCGGGAGATGACCAGGCGCTGGATCTCTGAGGTGCCCTCGAAGATCGTGTAGATCTTCGAGTCGCGGTGCATCCGCTCGACCGGGTACTCGCGGGTATAGCCGTTGCCGCCGAGGATCTGGATCGCCCGCTCGGTTGCCCAGACGGCGACCTCGCCGGCCTTCAGCTTCGACATCGAGCCCTCGGCGTTCTCGAAGGTCTGGCCCGTGCGGCCCATCCAGGCGGCCCGCCAGACCAGCAGGCGGGCGGCGTCGATCTCCAGCTTCATGTCGGCCAGGGCAAAGGCGATCGACTGGTTCTCGACGATCTTCTTGCCGAACTGCTCCCGCTCTTTGGCGTACTCGAGTGCATACTCGTAGGCGGCACGGGCGATGCCGAGCGCCTGGGCGCCGACGGTCGGCCGACTCGCCTCGAAGGTCTGCATCGCCGCCTGCGACTTCGATTTCTTGCCCTCGCGGACCCGCGCCAGGCGCTCGTCGAGCTTCTCCTTGCCGCCCAGCAGGCAGGCGCCGGGGACGCGGCAGTCGTCGAGGTGGACGTCGGCGGTGTGGGAGGCGCGCAGGCCATGCTTCTTGACCTTGGCGCCCTGCTCGCAGCCCTTGGTCCCGGGTGGGATAACGAAGGCGGCGTGCCCGCGCGAGCCAAGCTCGCGGTCGACCGAGGCGATTACGACGTGGACGTTGGCGATGCCGCCGTTGGTCGCCCAGGCCTTCTGGCCGTTGATCACCCACTCGTCCTTGGCCTCGTCGTACTTGGCCGTGGTGCGGATCGCCGAGACGTCGGAGCCGGCGTCCGGCTCGGA
>Ga0190275_10001725_pt1 | contig 16104 bp, 13 predicted proteins | sample Popmic550T_FD_133745 | JGI IMG/M metagenome (GOLD analysis project Ga0190275, IMG submission 133745) | Populus adjacent soil microbial communities from riparian zone of Yellowstone River, Montana, USA - 550 T | ecosystem: Environmental > Terrestrial > Soil > Riparian zone > Trees stand | place...
ACCGCGGCCGACGCCGCCCGCGAGCTGATGTGGGCGGAGCGCTCCGAGCTGCGCGAGGCCGGCGAGGTCACGCTGTTCGTGGACGCCACCTACCCGCCGCCGCGGCTGATCGTGTTCGGGGCGGTGGACTACACGGCGGCGCTGTGCCGGCTCGCGAGCGCAGTCGGCTGGCGTGCGTACGTGTGCGATCCGCGCTCGCAGTTCGCCACGCACGAGCGGTTTCCCGACGCCGAGAAGGTGGTGGCGGCGTGGCCCGAGGACGCCTTCCAGATGGTGGGCGGCATCGACCGCGCGACCTACGTCGCGGTGCTGACCCATGACCCGAAGCTCGACGACGCGGCGCTGACGATCGCGCTGCCCTCCGACGCCGCCTACGTGGGCGCCATGGGCAGCAGCCGGGCCCAGGCCAAGCGCCGCGAGCGGCTGCTGGCCGCCGGCATGGACGAGGTGCTGCTGGAGCGGCTGGCCGCGCCCATCGGGCTCGACCTCGGCGCCGTCGGACCCGAGGAGACCGCGCTGTCGATCATGGCCGAGGTCGTGGCCGTCCGCAACGGCCGCAGCGGCGGCCGGCTGCGCGACAAGCAGGGTGGGCGCATCCACGAGATCACCGGGGAGCACGCGTGATCGCCGGCTGCGTCCTCGCCGCCGGCGGGTCGTCGCGCTTCGGGGACGAGCCCAAGCAGCTGGCCGACCTGGACGGCCGCCCGCTGCTCGAGCACGTGCTGGACACCCTCTCGCGAACCGGGCTCGACCGGGTGGTCGTGGTGCTGGGCGCCGATGCGGACCGGATCCTGGACGAGGTCGACCTGCGCGGCGCCGAGCCGGTGGTCTGCGAGCGCTGGGCCGACGGACAGTCGGCCTCGCTGGCCCGCGGTCTGGCCGAGGTCCGGGACGCGGAGGCGGTGGTGGTGTGCCTGGGCGACCAGCCCGGCGTGTCGGCCGAGGCGGTGGAGCGCGTGCTGGCGGCGCGCTCGCACGCCGGCGCGGTCCGCGCGACCTACGGCGGCAAGCCGGGCCACCCGGTGGTGCTCGAGCACTCGCAGATCGCCGACCTGTGCGAGGTCACGGGCGACGTCGGCGCGCGAAACGTGATCCTGAGCGGCCTGCGCGAGGTCCCGTGCGACGACCTCGGCGGCGGCGAAGATGTGGACACCCCCGACCAGCTCGCCGGTCTCCGGCGGGCGGAGGAGGCCAGATGAAGCTGGAACAGACATTCAAGGTCGAGGCCCCGATCGAGAAGGTGTGGGAGGCGCTGATCGACGTCGAGCGGGTGGCCCCCTGCCTGCCGGGCGCGGAGATCACCGAGTCGGACGAGAGCGGCGTCTACAAGGGCAACTTCACGGTCAAGCTCGGGCCCACCACGGCGGCCTACCGCGGCGAGCTGCACATGGAGTCGGTCGACGAGGCCGCGCGCACCGTCACGATGCGGGCCAGCGGCCAGGACAAGCGCGGGCAGGGCGGGGCCAAGGCCACCATCGTCAGCGTCATGCGCGAGGACGGCGGCGCCACTGCGGTCGACACGACCACCGACTTCACCATCACCGGCCGTCTGGCCCGGTTTGGGCGTGGCGGGATGATCAAGGACATCTCGAACAAGCTGCTCAAGGACTTCTCGGCCTGTTTGGCGGAGAACATCGAGGCCCCCGCGGCGGACGACGGGACGCCGGCGCGGGAGATCGGGGAGCCCGAGCCGGCGCAGGCCCAGACCGCCGCAACACCGGCCCCGCCTCCCGGGCCCATGCGCCCTGCCCAGCCGGTCAAGCCGGTGAACGGCCTGGCGCTGTTCCTCTCCGCGCTGTGGTCGCGGATCCGGCGCCTGTTCGGCCGCGGATAGCGCTGGCGTCCACTGCGGGTCGCGCCTAGTGTGGCGCGATGAACGTCCGTCGCTGTGCTGCCGTAGTCGCCGTCGCCCTCCCGCTCGTCCTGGCTCCGGCCGCGTCCGCGCAGGCGCCCACCGTGACCGCCCAGAACCCGACGCCAGTGGCCGGCACCACCCAGGCCACCCTCAACGGGACCATCGCCTGGAGCGGGCAGCAGAGCGGCTGCAACTCCCCGTCCCCGTTCTATGGCTGTCCCGCCTACTTCCAGGTCGGCGGCCAGGTCGGCGGCCGGACGGTGTACCTGACCACGGATGACATGTTCTGGACTCCGCTGGACTCGCCGAACGTGTTCTCGCAGACCACGGGCCTGGGCGAGCTGAGCGACTTCTCGCCGCCGTACACCGTGCAGCTGGTGGGCACGGACGGGATCGGCCCCAACGCCACCACCTACCGAAGCGCCCCGGTCACCTTCCGCTGGCCGCTGGACTCCCTGTCGGTCGCCCGCGTGGCCGTCACCCGCCGCCAGGTGATCGTGTTCGAGTCCCGGCCCAGGACGGCCTTCCGCAAGGGCCGCGTCAGCGTCGTGGTGACCCGCACGGCGGGCGCCCGGTCGGCCAAGGCGCGGCGCCTGGGCTCCTTCTCCGCCCGCGCCCGGCACGGGCGCAACCGGCTGCGCCCGCCGGCGCGCCTGCGCCGCGAGCTGCGCAAGCCCGGCCGCTACCAGCTGCGCCTGGTGCTGCGCGACGAGTGGGAGCGGAGCTTCGTGTTCCGCCACCGCCTGCGCGTCGCGCGCGAGGACTAGCCGGCGCGGCCAGGGCCCCGGAGGGCCCCGGCCGCGGCTCCGGCCCTACTTCCCGGGCGTCAGGGTCACCGTGCGCGTGCTGGTCGACGCGATCCCCGCGCCGTCGCGCGAGAACACGTTCACCTTGATCCGCTTCCTCTTCCGGCCCAGCCGCTTCATCGACCGCTTCGACAGCTTCACGTTGAGCTTCGTGGTCTTGCCGCCGCCGATCAGGAAGGCACGGCGGGCCAGGGTCCGCTTGCGGTAGACCAGGTACACGCTGCCCTGGCACAGGCGGTTGGCCTTGGCGCAGCGCAGCGAGACGCTGACCACGCGCTTCCTCGCGGACACCTTCAGCGACCGCGAGGCCACGCCGGTGGGCGTGCTCTTCGCCTGCTCGGCCGCGGGGACCGAGGCGGGCGTTGCGCCTCCGCCGCTCTGGCCGCCGGCGGACGACCCGCCGGCCGACGGCACCGCGCCGCTGGTGCGCCGCAGCGCCACGAAGTCGCCGAAGCGCACGGCCTGGCCGGCGGCGACCTGCTCGGGGCCGCCGTCCACGCTGAACGCCCACGTGCCCGCCCGGCCGTTGAGGTTGCTCAGCTGCCCGGCGGTGAAGCGGCCGCCGGTCGCGCAACCGGCCGGGGTGCTGGCGCCGTTGGCGGCAGCCAGGAGGGCCGCCAGCGACGCGCCGCTGGGCACCGTCACCCGGCAGAACGTCACGCCCCCGGAGCCGTCGTCCACCGCCAGCGCCACCGGCACGATGGTGCCGTCGGCCACGGCCGGCACGGGCCGCCTGCGGGGGAGCGTCGGGTTGGCCCGCGCCGGCGGGTCGGCCGAGAACGTAGCGCCCGCCAGGGCCCGAACGGCGTCCCGGCTGGCCCCGAGGTTCGGCCCGTCGGGCACGAACGGGTTGGGCGGGTCGGCGTACTCGAAGGAGCCGTCGTTGGCGCCGTTGCTGGGCCCCTGGCGCGCGATCAGGTAGTCGACCGGGGTCTGGCCGGCGTCGAAGCCCGCACCCTGGGGGTCGATGCCGCACGCGTTCAGGCCGGAGATGGCCGCGGCGTTGGTGTTCGCGTTCGACGACCCGAACGACAGGAACCCACCGGTCGCCGAGTCGAAGTTCGCCCGGAGGAAGTCCACGCCCGACGCCACCGCCGGGTCGGATGCCGGCACGCCCGACTCGCACAGCGCGGCCAGGGTCGCGCCGGTCACATCCACGTCGCCCGGCTGGGCCTGGTCGGCGGGCGACGTGGCGCGGGCGAAGCCCCAGCCGCCGTCGTTGTGCTGGTTCTCCCGGATCACGCTGCGCGAGCGCGCGACCAGGAAGCCCGGCGCGGGCACCCGGTTGAGCGCCAGCGCTCCGTACGCGGCGGTGTTGAACAGCGTCGGATCGCCGAAGTAGCCACCGGAGTAGGTGCCGGCCAGGTCGGCGGTCAGATTCTCGCTCGCCGAGATTCGCGCCGGGTCGATGCCGGCCGCCACGCCGCTCAGGATCCCGTTCTGGAACGCGCCGGCGTTGCCCGGGTGCATCGGGTCGGACGGGTCCGAGAGCGCGGTGAAGATGGCGTCCTGCAGGGACGGCCCGCCGTTGGCCACGTCGGCCGGGTGGCGCCCGGCGGCGGCGAGCGCCGGCGGGGTCGGGTCGAAGCTGGAGAACCCGGGGTTGAAGGAGCCGGTGGCGCCGTCCTGCTGGGTCTCGACCCAGTCGGCGCCCGATTGGACCGAGGTAGAGATGGCGGCGTCGGTCGCCGCCTGGGCGGTGGCCGGCAGGGCGGTCGCGGTCACGGCCAGGGTGGCCGCGAGGGCGCACCGGGCCGGGAGACTTCTGAACATGTGTCGTGCTCCTTTGTAGGAGGCGGCGACACACCGGGGTGGGTCTGCCGCCTAGACGCGAGACGGATGGAATCCCCACGACGGGATGTTCGGGCTTGGGGTCGTCCTCCCGGAACTCCTTCCCAGGCCATCGGCCCAGTGGAACCACGTTCCGGTCGTCACCCACACCGCTGCGCGTCAGCCCCGGATTCGCACCAGGTTTCCCGCGCCGTGAGTGCCGGTCACCCTACACCCGGCGCACCGGCGTTGCCAGGAGCCCGGCAGGCGGGCAGGCGATACAGTGCCGCCACACGTTCACGGACCGGTGGCAGGGAAGCTCGGTGAGATACCGGCGCGGGCCCGCCACTGTGATCGAGCGATGCACCCCGCCGCACGGCCACTGGCGAGAGCCGGGAAGGCGCGGCAGGGGATGCTCGAGAGCCAGGAGATCTGCGCCGGTCCGCCACACCGACAGCCCTCGCGGAAAGGGGCCGAAGGAATGCGCACACTCCTAGCCATCGGGGTCGCCCTGATGGTCATCTGCCCCGCCGCCTCCGCGGCCATCCCGGTCGACGTGCGCATCGAGGGTGCCGCCCGTACGGTCTTCGAGGGCCCGGTCGCCTCCGACGTGCGCCAGGTCCGGGCCAGCTCGGACGGCGCGCTGCGCAACTGCGACGGCACCAACAACGGCGCCAACCCCACCGCCGGGCCGACCGCGACCACGGTGGCGGCCGACGCCCTCGGGCTGCAGGGCCAGAGCTTCGACGGCACGTGGTATGCCGGATACCAGGACTACCTGATCTCGCGCCTGGGCCCGGAGTCCAGCTCCGGCTGGGGCGTCTACCGCAACGAGCAGCGGTCCGGCCTCGGCGGCTGCCAGGTGGCCGCCAGGGCAGGCGACCGCATCCTGTGGGCGGCCGGCACCGGCGGCGGCACGACGGGCGTGCTCCGGATCGGCCTGTCGGGGGCCAACCCGTACGTCGCCACGGTCACCGACCAGGCCGGCGCCCCGATCGCCGGAGCCACGATCCTCGACGCGAACGCCGGCGGAGCGCTGGCCTCGACCGGGGCCGTAACCGGGGCCACCGGCACGGCCAGCGTCCAGCTCGGCGCCGGCTACCACCGCCTCAAGGCGGACAAGGCCGGCTACGTGCGGTCCGCCCGGGCGGTCGTGTGCGTCCAGCCGTGCGGCGCTCCGCCGGCGGACGTGGTCAGGCGCACGGTGCCCCCGGTCGGCACCACGGGCGTCCGTGTCTCGCGGGCCGTGTTCCCCCGCACCGGTTACCGCCGGGGGCTGATCGTGGTGGACTGGCGGCTGACGCGGACGGGGGTGGGGATGCGGTTCTGGAGGCTCGCGGCCGATGACCTGGCCACGCGCAGGCGCAGCTACCGCACGAGGGCGCGGGGAAGCACCGCCACGTCGGCGGCGCTGCGCCTGCCCGGCGGCCGCGCCTACGCGCTCCGCCTGTCCTGGACCGACCGGCTCCTGCGCCCCGGCCAGGCGGACCTGGGGCGCGTGCTCGTGCCCATCGACGACCGGGCCAGGGCCGTCAGGCGGTCCGGTCCCTGGCGCAGGCTGCGCTCGGGCCAGGCCTGGAAGGGCACCGTCCTGCGCGGGCGCCTCGGCGCCCGGCTGAAGGTCAAGCTGGCCGCCGGCCGGCCCGCGCTGGTGCTGCGCGGCCGTGGCCGGGCCACGGTTCGCATCGGTTCGAAGCGCGTCCGCGTCCGGGGCGGGCGCACCGCCCTGGGGGCGAAGCGCCGCAAGGGCGGGTCCGTCACCATCACCGTGATGCGTGGAAGCATCGATCTCGATGGCGTCGCTGCTTCGCCTTAGCGCGACCCTTTTGGCGGCGTTGCTGCTGGTTCCGGCCGCCGCCTCGGCGGCGCAGGACAAGCAGCGGCTGGACCGCACGGTCGCCTACCTGCAGAAGGTCCAGCACAAGGACGGCGGGTTCGGCGACCGCGTGTCCGATCCCGGGTTCAGTTTCTGGGCGGCCATGGCCTTCGCCTCGGCGGGCATCAATCCGCGCGACCAGAAGCAGAAGGGCGGCACCGACCTCTACACCTACCTGACCCGCCACAAGGGCCCGCTGACCGAAAGCACCCACTTCGCGCGCCTGATCCTGGTCGCCCGCGCGGCGGGGGCATCCCCGCACCGGTTCGGGGGGATCGACCCGGTCGCGCGGCTGCGCAGGTTGCAGCGCCCGGACGGCGGCTTCCCCCAGCCACCCACCCTGCCGACGTCCCAGGTCAACGGCACCACCTTCGCGATCCTGGCGCTGGCCAAGCTGGAGCGCACCCGTGTGAACCGGGCGGTGGACTGGCTGCTGACCCAGCAGGCGCCCGACGGGTCCTTCGGGGGCGACACCGACCAGACCGGGTCGGCGATCGAGGCGCTCAACGCCGCCGGCCGGCGCAGGACGCCGCAGCAGGCGAAGGCTCTGCAGTACCTGCGCGCGCGGCAGAATCCCGACGGCGGCTTCGCGCAGTCCTCGCCCGGTGACACCTCCAACACCAGCTCGACGGCCTGGGTGGTGCGGGGGCTGGTCGCGGCCAGGATCGAGGCCACCTCCATCCGGGCCGCGGGGTCGGGCAAGACGCCGCTCGACTACCTTGCCGCGATGCAGCAGCCCGACGGCAGCATCCCCACCTCCGCGAAGAACCGCTCGAACTTGGCCTTCTCCACCGCCTTCACCACCCCCGCCCTCTCCGGCGCCTCGTTCCCCATCGCCGCGGTCCAGCGGGAGGAGCAGCCGCGCACCGAGCAGCGCGACGAGCCGGCGCCGAAGACGCAGGGCGACGACGGAGGGCAGCCTGGAGCGGGCGGCACCGCCGACGGTGGCGACGGCGATGTGACCTCCGGCGGCGGCGGTGACGGCGCCCCGCTGTTCAGCGAGCCCCAGCCGGGCAGTCGCGGCCAGGCTCCCGGCGGCGCGCGCGACATCGAGCGCCCGAACCAGGCCACCCAGCCCGGTGCGGTCCAGCCCGCCGGCGAGTCGGTGAGCGGCAAGCTGGTGGGTCAGGGCGCCAAGCTGGCCGCCGTCGAGAGCCGCCGGCTCGGCACGGCCCCCGGCCTACGGGCCGCGGCGGCCGGCGGCCAGGCGCCCACGTGGCTGGTGGCGACCATCGGCGTGGCGCTCCTGCTCAGCGCCATGGGCGGAGTCTTCCTGGAGCGCCGCGGCGGCAAGGGACGCGAGTCGTGAGCACCCTGACGCTGATCGCGGCGCTGGAGGACGACCTGGGCGACGCGCTGGCCCGGATCGCCTCGACCCTGCGGATCCCCGTGCTCCTGGCCGCGCTGCTGGTGCTCCTGGCCACGGCCCTTGAGCTGGGCCGGTTCGGCATGGAGCTGCTGCGGCGCGGGCTGCCCGGCGGGCGAGCCCCGCTGGCCGCGCTTGCCCACCGCGCCGAGGCCGAGCCCGAGAACGCCCGCGAGCTGGCCCGCAAGGCGCCCAGCAAGCCGAGCGAGGAGGCGGTGATCAAGCTGGCGGCGGCCGCGTCCGGGGGGCCCGACAAGGTCGCGGCCGAGCACGCCCTGGCCGACTACGAGCTGGCGGTGCAGCGCCGCCTGGACCGCACACGGATCATCGTCCGGGCCGGCCCGGCGGTGGGCCTGATGGGCACGCTGATCCCCCTCGCGCCGGGCCTGGCCGCGCTGGGCCGGGGGGACCTGCCCCAGCTGGCCTCGGACCTGCGCACCGCGTTCGCGGCCACGGTCATCGGCCTGCTGGCCGGCACCGTGGCGTTCGCCCTAACGCTGACCCGCACGCGCATCTACAGCGAGGACCTGACCGCGCTCGAGCGTGCCGCCGCCGCGATGGGCACGCCCCCGCCGCCTCCCGTGCCCACCCCGGGCGAGAAGAAGGAGGAGGCCGAGAAGAAGAAGGCGGACGAGGCGAAGAAGGACGACAAGCAGCCCACCGCCGAGGCCAAGCCCGAAGGGGCCACGTGAGCCGCGTCGGCCTGGGCCGGCACGGGCGGCTGGACGACAGCGCCGGCGATCCCCTGGACGGCCTGGTCAACCTGTTCGACCTCGGCATCGTCCTGGCGGTGGCCTTCCTGGTCGCCGGGTTGAGCCTCACGGTCAGCGGCGACACCGGACGTGTGGTCAAGCGCCAGCAGAGCCCGCAGGATGCTCCGGCCCGCAACACCCAGGGACGGCCGCTGCCCGACCCCGCCAAGGCACCCGAGGCGCGCGGGCGCGGCGAGGCCGTCGGGCAGGTCTACCGCACGCCCGACGGCCGCCTCATATATGTAGAGAAGCCCTAGGCCCCGACGCGCGGGTTCTGTAGCGGCGTCAGCGTGGCCTCTATCTGCTCGCGGGCCGGCTCGAACCGGGGCGGCAGCACCAGCTTCTCGCCCAGGTGCTCGGGCTCCTCGTCGGTCGTGAAGCCCGGCCCGAGCGTGGCGATCTCGAACAGCACGCCGCTGGGCTCGCGGAAGTAGATCGAGCGGAACCAGAAGCGGTCGATCACCTCCGTGGGCCGCGCGCCGTGCTGCGCGGCCGCGGTGCGCCACTGCTCGTGGTCGTCCATCGTCGAGGCGAAGGCCACGTGGTGCACGGTGCCCGCCGCCTGGTTGCCGCGCTCGGCGGGCGGGGCGTCGTAGGCCAGCCAGCCGGTGCGGTTGTCGCCGCGCAGCTCCCAGCGGTCGCCGGCCTCGGTGAAGCCCAGGCCCTGCTCCAGCAGATCGCGGCTGCCCTCCGGGTCCGAGCTGTAGGCGCGCACGCCGTCGAAGCCCTGGAGCGCGACCTCGCGCGGGACCTCGGGGTGGTCGGCGATCAGCGGTTCGTCGGGCGAATCGCTCACGCGCAGCTCGTGCTCCAGCCCCTCCGGGTCGGAGAACACCAGGCTGTCGCCGTCGCGCCGGGGCTCCACGCCCTCGTCGGCCAGGCGGGTGCTCCAGAAGTCCAGCGCGTCGGGGGAGCCCACACGCCACACGATCCGGTGGACCATGCCGTCGCCGGCGCGGCCCAGGGGCGCGCCCGGGTACTCGAAGAAAGTCAGGTCCGCGCCCGGGTTGCCGTGCTCGTCGGCGTAGAACAGGTGGTACACGGAGGGGTCGTCCTGGTTGACGGTCTTCTTCACCATCCGCAGGCCCAGCACGCGCGCGTAGAAGTCCACGTTGCGCGGCGCGTCGGCGGTGATGGCGGTGATGTGGTGGATGCCTTCGAGCTTCATGGTGTCCCTCTCTGCGGTGGCCAGGCTACAATCTGTTGCACGCACAACTATAACACCGGAGTAATTGTGTCTGCAACCACTTCACCCACACGCCGCGGCAAGCAGCTGGACGAGCTCGAGCTCGGTGCCTGGCGCGGCTTCCTGCGTACCCACGCGGCGCTGTCGCGCCAGCTCGACGCCGAGCTCATCGCCGCCCACGGCCTCCCGCTGAGCACGTACGAGGTGCTGCTGTTCCTGGCCGACAGCCCCGACGGCCAGATGCGCATGTCCGACCTGGCCGACTCCGTGCTGCTCAGCCGCAGCGGCCTGACGCGCCTGGTCGACCGCCTGGTTCGCGACGAGCTGGTCGAGCGCCGCGCCTGCCCCGGCGACGCCCGTGGCATGAACGCCGTGATCACCGATGCCGGCCGCGCCCGTTTCGCCGAGGCGCGCAAGACGCACCTCGACGGCGTCCGCCGCCGCTACCTGGACCACCTCAGCGACGAGGAGCGGGAGCTGCTGGCCGGCATCTGGGACCGGATGAGTCAGGGCGCTATGCCGGCCTGCTGATCGCGGGCCAGGAAGCGCGCCAGCTGGGTGCGTGAGCGCACGCCCAGCGTCCGGTAGATGCGGCTGAGGTGGAACTCGATCGTCTTCGGGCTGAGGAACAGCGCCGCCGCCACCTCGCGGTTGGTCATGCCCTGGGCCACCATCAGCGCGATCCGCAGCTCGTGCGTGCTCAGGTCGTCGCGGCCGGGACCGGCGCTGGTGGGCTCGGGGGACCGGGCACCGGCGGCCTCCAGCTCCCGCTCGGTCCTGAGCACCCACGGACGGGCGCCGAGCTCACGGAACGTGTCAAGCGCCCGGGTCAGCGGCGCCCGGGCCTGGGAGCGCAGCCGCATCCGCCGCAGCCGCTCGCCCCACGCCAGTTCGGTGCGTGCTCGCTCGTAGGGCATGGCCGCCTGCTCGTGCCAGGCCAGCGCGCGGGCCGCGTGCGCGTCCACGTCGTCGCCCTCGGCCATCATCAGCCGCGCGCGCTCGGTGGCGGCGCGTCCCCAGGTGCCGCCGGCCGTCTCGGCCTGCTCGGCCAGCCGGCCCAGGGCCTCGGCCGCCTCGTCCTGGCGGCCCGTGCGCAGGAGCGCCTCCACGTGGTCGGCGCCGTCCAGGACCATCGCCGGCTCGCGCCAGGCCAGCAGCCCCCGGCGCCGGGCCGCCTCGTCCAGCGCCTCCGCGGCGGCGCCGGCCGCCTCAACGGCCAGCTCGGCCCGGCCCAGCGCCGCATAGGAGTAGATGCCCAGGTTGGTCGCGCCGCCGCGGTCCGCCAGCTCGGCGCTCTCCCGTGCGTGGGCCCGCGCGCTGTCGGTGTGGCCCAGGTCCGCCTCGATGTGGGCCAGCACGGCCAGCGTGAACGCGTGCATGGTCAGGTGACCCACCTCGTGGGCCACCAAAACGGCCTCGCGGGCGTCGGCCAGCGCTTCGGGCCAGCGCCCCTGGCGCTCGCCGAGCATGGCCCGGACGCTCAGCGGGTAGGGCAGCGTCCCCACGGCGCCCGCTCGGCGCTGCTGGTCCAGCAGCTCCTCCGCGATCCGTTCCGCGATCGTGAACTCCTCGACGGTCATGGCGATCTGGCCCAGCAGGCCCACCGGCTCGGCCAGGTGCACCAGCGGCAGCTCGGCCAGCAGGGGCTCCAGGGCGGCGAGCTGCTCATGGACGTCGGGCGACTGGCCCAGCACCGTGCGCGAGACCACCAGCATGATGCGGGTGACCACCTCGGCGACGCCTCCGGCGGCCGCGGCGGCCTCCTCGGCCCGGCCCAGCGTGTCCATCATGCCCGTGGGGTTGCCGGTCCGGGTGTGTCCGATCGCCGACTCCAGCAGCAATGTGGCCGCCGTCGCGGGGTCGCCGCCCTCCAGGGCCCGGTCGGCCGCGCCATCAAGGATGGCCTGGGCGTCGACGGGGTTGCCCGTGCGCATCTCCAGGTTGCCCCGCAGCCGGTCGGCCGCGGGGCGCAGCGCCTCCTCGATCAGCGGGTCGGCCGCCTCCAGGAGCGCAGCGGCCGCCTCGGTCCGGCCGATCAACGCCGAGTCCTGCGCGGCCTCCAGCGAGCGCCGGCCGCGCGCCGCGGGAACGGTGGACAGCTCGGCCGCGCGCGTGAAGGCCCGGGCGGCCTCCGCGTGCCCGCCGCGGCCGCGCGCATCGTGGGCCGCGTCCTCCAGGGCCGTGGCTACCTCCTCGTCGGCCTGTACGGCCGCGTGGGCCAGGTGCCATGCCCGCCGGCGGGGATCGCGCGCCGTGTGGGCCAGGGCCGTGTGGGCGTCGCGCTGCTGCTGCCCGGTGGCGGCGTTGAAGGCGGCTGCGCGCAGCAGCGGGTGGCGGAAGCCGACCCGTCCGGGACCCGCGGGCGTCAGGAGGCCCGCCTGCTCGGCCGGGCCCAGCGCGCCCTGGTCCAGCCCGACCCGTTCGAGCGCGGGCAGCAGCTCGTCCAGGTCGATCCGGCTCATGGCCGCGGCCACGGTCAGCGCCGCCCCCGCCTCCGCGGGCAGTGCCGCGATCTGGCGGGCGAACGCCTCCTCCACGGCGGCGGTGGTGGGAAGCGGGTCCGCCAGGGCGTCGGTGCCCGCCCGCTGTCCGGCGCTCAGCGCGGCCGGGACCTCCTGCAGCGCCAGCGGGTTGCCGGCGGTCGCAGCGACCAGCGCGCCGGCCACGCGCTCGGGCAGGTCGGGGGAGTCGCGCCGGAGCAGGCGCAGGGAGCTTGCCTCGTCCAGTCCCGCCAGCGCCAGCTCCTCGATGCCGCTGAAGTCCAGGTCGGCCACCGCCCCGTCGCGCAGTCCCATCAGCACGCCGATCGGCTCGCCGGCCAGGCGGCGGGCCACGAACAGCAGCGCGTCGCGTGAGGCGTCGTCCAGCCAGTGCACGTCGTCCACGACGGTGACCAGCGGCTCGTCCTCCGCCGCGTGGGAGAGCAGCCCCAGCAGACCGGCCGGCACCGCGAAGCGGTCATGGGGCTCGGGCCGGCGGAGGGCGAAGGCGGCCTCGACCGCATCCCGCTGTGCCCCGGGCAGGCGCTCGCGCAGCTCCAGCAGCGGGGCGGCCAGCTCCAGGAGGCCGGCAAAGGGGATCTCGCGGTCCGACTCGTAGCCGCGGGCACGCAGCACCCGCACTCCCTTGGCGTCCTGTACCGCGGCGTCGATCAGCGCGCTCTTGCCCACCCCCGCCTCGCCGCGCACCAGCGCGGCGAACGGCCGGTGCTCTCGCAACGCCGCCAGCCTCGTGGCCAGCCAGGCCAGTTCCTCCTCGCGGCCCTCGAGCATGAGCGCGGGAGTCTGCCAGTCAGCTCAGCGGGGCGGCCACGCGCGTGCGGTCGCGCCGCCGTACCTCGCGCAGCGCCCGGGCCAGGCGGCGCACGCCCTCCTCCAGCTCGTCCGGCTCCAGCAGCGAGAAGGACAGCCGCAGGCTGGTGCGCTGGTGGCGCTCGGCGGTGACAGCGCCACCGGGCGTGAACGACATGCCGTGGCGCACGGCCTCGGCGTACAGCGTGCGCTCCTCGACCGGGCGCTTGAGCGTGACCCACACGTGGTGGCCTCCGGCCGGCGAGGCGGCTTCGTACTCGCCCGCCAGGTGCTTCTCCAGGGCGGCCATGATCGCGTCACGGCGCTCGCGGTAGTAGGGCAGGCTGCGCTCCAGCTGGCGCGCGTAGCCGTCGCCGGCCAGGTAGCGCGCGGCCATGTGCTGGACCGGGGTGGGGGTGTGGAAGTCGCTGGCCTGCTTCACCGCGGCCAGGCGGGCCAGCACGGGACCGCGGGCGTTGATCCAGCCGATCCGCAGGCCGCCGCCCACCACCTTGGACAGGGAGTTCACCTCGAGCACGTGGCCGGGCGCGGACAGCCGCAGCGGCGGCGGCGCGTCGCCCTCGTAGCGCAGGTCGGAGTAGACGCGGTCCTCGACCACGAACATGTTGCGGTCCACGGCCAGGCGCATCAGCCGCTCGCGCCGCTCGGGCGACAGGTCCACGCCGGTGGGGTTGTGGCAGGTGGCCTGCAGGCTCAGCAGCCGCACCTCGTGCCGGGCCAGCACCGCCTCCAGCGCGTCCACGTCCAGGCCTTCCTCGTCCACCGGCACGCCGATCACGCGCGCGCCCGTGGCGCGCATGGCCAGCAGCGAGCCGGTGAACGTGGGCGACTCGGTCACGGCCACGTCGCTGGGCTGCAGCAGCGTGCGGTAGACGATGTCCAGCGCCTGCTGGGCGCCGGTGGTCACGATCACCTGGTCGGGGTCCAGCACCTCACCGTCCACGTGGGTCGCGATCTGCTCGCGCAATGCCACGTGGCCCTCCGGCGCGGTGTAGGCCAGCGCATCCTCGGCCCCCTTCGCGAACACCTCCTGGGCGATCTCGCGCATCTCCTCGACCGGGTGGAAGCGCGGGCTCGGGAAGCCGGTGGACATCGAGATCATGCCCGGCTGTCCCGGCATGCGGAACGAGTCGTCCAGGATCTCCTCCTGGTAGGTGCTGGGCCGGTCGGGCAGCACGTAGGCCTGCCAGTCGTCGCCGCTCTCGTCGGCGGCGGCGGGAACGAGCGTCCGCACGAAGGTGCCCCGGCCGACGCTGGCGGTCACCCAGCCCTCCTCGGCCAGGCGCCGGTACACGCGCGCGGCGGTCAGGTGGTTGATGCCGGCGTCGGCGGCCAGGGCCCGGGTGGGCGGGAGCTTCTCCCCGGGGGTCAGCCGACCCGACTCGATGGCGGCCACGAAGCGATCCACCAGCTGCTGGGTGATGGACGTGTCAGCGTCGCGATCGAGATCGGTCAAGTCCAACTTGTACGACATTGTTTGATCACCCATATCCGTTGATACTACCTCTGTACTCGCAAAGCAGCAACTTGTTCTACAGAAGAGGTCACAATGTCCAACCACACCACTCATACACCTGACGTGACGGTGCGGCTGGCTCGTTCCTCGGACACGCGCCGGCTCTTCTTCCTCGCAGCCCTGGACTCCGCGTCCCTGCCGCAGGGCGAGCTCGTGGTCGCCGAGTCCGAGGGCCGGATCGTGGCCGCGCTCCCGGTGGCGGGCGGCCCCGCCATCGCCGACCCGTTCCACCGCACCGCCGCCCTGGTGCAGATGCTCGAGCTGCGCGCCCAGCAGCTGCGCGCCACCTCCGACGTCGCCCCCGGCGCCGCGGCGCGCATCATGGCCGCGCTCAACCGCCCGGCCCTGCGCCCCAACTAGACCCTCCCTCCTCCTAGGGAGCAAACGACCGCCGGGCCTTCAGGGTCCGGCGGTCGTCGTCTACCATCGGCGCCCGTTGGGGCTGTAGCTCAGCTGGAAGAGCGCCTCGTTCGCAACGAGGAGGTCGGCGGTTCGAGCCCGCTCAGCTCCATTCTCGCGGGGTGGGAGGACATCTGCCTTTGTCCTCGGTCGAGGACAGCCACCAGGCTTGTCCTCTCCCTGCGTCCTCGGCAGCTGCCCTCCCACCCCGCGAGCGGTCATGCGGAGATCGCCGGCGCACGTCGAAAAGATCTGCGTGACCCACGCCATAGCCGCCACGCTCGACCGTCTCCGCGCCACGCCCGAGGCGGTCCTGGACCACATCCCGCCAGACGGCGACGTGGTGGTGGGCGCGGCGAACGGGGAGCCGCACACGGTCGTCGACGCCATCGAGGCCGGGGCGGGGCGGTTCGAGAGCGTGCGCCTGCACCAGATGCTCCCGATGCGCGACCGCGGCTACATCGACGGCGAGGTGCCGGGGCTGCGGCACGTGTCGTGGTTCCTCTCGCCCCACAGCCGCGACGCCTTCCAGCGCGGCCACTGCGACCTGGTGCCCAACTCGTTCAGCGAGGTGCCGCGGTTGCTGCGCCAGGCGGTGAAGCCCGCGCTGGTGATCACGTCGGTGTCGCCCCCCGACCGCCACGGCTACTTCTCGCTGGCCGCCAACGCCGAATACAGCGCGGCGCTGATCGGCGAGGTGCCGTTCTTCGTGGAGGTCAACCCGCGCCTGCCGCGCACCTTCGGGGGCAACCAGCTGCACGTCAGCGACGTGGTGGGCTACTGCGAGGCCGACTACGCGCCGGCCGAGCTGCCCGCGCACCCGCTGGGCCGGCGCGACCGGGCCATCGCCGAGCTCGTGGCCGAGCGGATCCCCGACGGCTCGACGCTGCAGGCAGGCATCGGCGCCGTGCCCGACTGTGTGCTGGGCCTGCTCGGCGACCACAAGGAGCTGGGCGTGCACACCGAGCTGCTCGGCGACGGCATGATCGACCTGGTCGAGGGCGGCGTGGTCACCGGCACGCGCAAGGCCACCCACCGCAACAAGATCGTGACCACCACGGCGCTGGGCAGCGCGCGGCTGTACGACTTCGTGGCCGACAACCCCGGTGTGGAGTTCTGGCCGGTCGAGTACACCAACAACCCCGTGGTGATCGCGCGCGAGCCGCTGTTCACCGCCATCAACGCCACCGTCGAGGTCGACTTCCTGGGCCAGTGCGCCTCCGAGGGCCTGGGCAGCCAGTACTGGTCCTCATCCGGCGGGCAGCCA
>Ga0190275_10001726_pt1 | contig 16103 bp, 18 predicted proteins | sample Popmic550T_FD_133745 | JGI IMG/M metagenome (GOLD analysis project Ga0190275, IMG submission 133745) | Populus adjacent soil microbial communities from riparian zone of Yellowstone River, Montana, USA - 550 T | ecosystem: Environmental > Terrestrial > Soil > Riparian zone > Trees stand | place...
ACGATCCCGCCGGCCACGCCGCCCTGGACGCCGCCGACGACTCCGGCAACTGCGTCGCCCGGACCTTCATCGGTTCCGCCAGTCGATTCTTCGACCACGGGGGTGTCGACCACCGGCAGGTCCAGCACGGGCAATTCTCACGTCAGAGGCGGCCGATGTCGTCATCGTGAAACGCGGCTCCAGGGGTGCGGTCGTAGCAACTTCGACTACCGTCGAAAGCGTCCCGGCGTACCGGAGCGAGTTTGTATGGGCGATCGGGTCGGGCGATATCTTCGTCGCGGCATTCGCGTTCTTTTGGGGAGTGGAAAGCCGTGCAGCACTCGACGCTGCGGATCTCGCGTCGCGTGCCGTCTCGATCTACTGCGAGACGCGCAGCATGCCCGTGCTCGACGCAACAGCGCTCGCGGATCGTGTTGCGGTGTCGCCACGGCCGGGGCGCGTGTACTTGGCAGGTCCGTTCTTCAACGTGGCGCAGCGGTGGCTGGTCGAGGAAGCGCGAGCAGCGCTGCAATCGCAGGGGCTCGACGTCTTCTCACCGTTGCACGATGTGGGGCGCGGCACCGCTACCGAGGTCGCGCCTGCGGATCTCGACGGCCTCTGCGGATGCGATCGCGTGCTCGCGCTGGTCGATGGCGCTGACGTTGGGACGATCTTCGAGTTGGGGTACGCCCACGCCAAAGGGATACCCGTCGTCGCCTTCGCACAGTCGATGAGCGAAGAAGACTTGAAGATGATCGTCGGCGCGGGCGCGCGGGTTGTGTCGGATTTCACGACCGCGGTCTTCATGACGGCGTGGCTATGACCGCTGCGCTTCTCCTGTCCGGGGGCATGGACTCCACGGCGCTCGCGTACTGGATGCGGCCGCAGGTCGCCATCACCATCGCCTACGGACAGCGATGCGCAGTGGGTGAAATCGACGCTGCGTCTGCGGTGTGCGCGCAACTCAGCATCAAGCACGAGGTCATTCATGTGGACTGCTCGGCGCTGGGCTCGGGGGATCTATCGGATCGCCCTGCACTCTCCATCGCGCCGGTCACTGAATGGTGGCCGTTTCGGAACCAACTCCTCATCACCCTTGCAGCGATGCGTGCGCTCGAACATGGCATCTCCGAAATGATGATTGGCTCCGTCCGAAACGACGCGGCGCACTGCGATGGTCGTGCGGAGTTCTTCGCGGCGCTATCGCGCGTCATGGAACAGCAAGAGGGGGCGTTGCGGGTCTCCGCACCAGCGATTCACTTAACGTCGACGGAACTCGTTCGAGCGTCGAAAATACCGATGTCTGTGCTCGCATGGGCACACTCGTGTCACGTTGCGGATTTTGCCTGCGGTCGATGCCGTGGTTGCAACAAGCACAGCGAGACCATGAGCGAGCTTGGGCTGGAGCGCGAGTGAAGGATCCAATCCCTCGGTCTCGCCGTCGAGACTGCGAACGACAAGTGCCGCGCGACCTCGGTCCGTTGCGGCGATTCGCCGTGCCGAGGCCACCGCTCGAATCGCTCTTCTACGACGTGATGTCTGAGCGACGGTCCTCGCGCAGCCTTTCGGCTCCCGACCTGGCATCCATCGGCGAGTTGCTGTGGTACACCATGCGCGTTCAGGAGACTGGGCCTGCTGGCGCCCAACACAGGCTCTCGCCGTCCGCGGGAGGACTCCACCCGATTGATGTGCTTCTTGCCCGCCGTCGCCAGCTTTACTGGTATGACGCGATGCACCACGGCTTGCGGCGTGTTCCGATCAGCACCATCGTGATGAGGGACATGTACGGAGCTGCGCGCAGGTTGCTGCCGGATGCCCGCGGCGATCTCCTACTGCTCGCTGGACATGTAGAAGTAACCAGCTCGAAGTACTTGCGTGCGACCTCCTTGCTATGGCGCGATGCCGGTTGTGTGTTGCAGTCGATTTATCTCGCTGCTGCTTGGCTGAACCTTGGCGTGTGCGGGCTAGGGCTGTTAGGTGACGACACCATTGCCTCCGCGTACTCAGCCCCGACGGTCATCGGCGTAGGAATGTGCGTTATCGGGCGGATGAGCGCGTAACAGAGGGCCCACGTTCTTCTTGTCCACCACGTCCAGGAGCTCGTACTTGTTCTCTTCGAGCACCTTGTCGATGTACGCGTTCATGAAAAGCTCGCGCTGGCCATCGTTCCCGTAGTCCTCGGACTCGAGGTCCGCGGGCTCGGAAGCGCGGGAGAGGAGAGTCCGGATGGTCGCCTTCATGAGCGGTACATTCACGCTCTGCCGCTGGGTGAGCCGGCTTGTGATGACGGTGTCCCGGTAGAGCTGGTAGTTCTCGGTCCACTGCTGATGCCGACGCTCGCGCCACCGGAGGTCGGCGTCGAGGTTCTTCTGGACCGTTTCGATGGTGATGGTGGGTGGCTTCGGCACGGAAGGGCTTTGCCTTCATCGTAACGCGGGTGCGTCTAGGCGATAGAGCCGAGGTGGGGATAAGTCGGCCAGAAGCCGGGGGCATGCGCGACGTGGCGTATCATGCCGGACATGACCGGCGCGGAGATCGTAAGTGTTTTAATATCAATCAGCCCGAGCGTATTCTCGCATTTCAAACGCGAACGAGCGCTGAATGCCGCGGAACAGTATCTGCGTGAGAAGTATCAGCTTACGGCTGAGTACGAGTTCACTGGCTCCGTAACCAGCGGTTCAATACGTGTTTATAACCTAGAGTGGCGAGCTAAGGTACGGGAGCTGCTCCATAGAATCCTAGAAGCACCAGCGCCCTCGCTCGCCGTTGCCGACGATTGTGCAGATTTCGCGCTGATAATGACGATTCTGGACTCTAGGCGCAAGCATACCGTAACCTCTAAGGATACGAAGTACGCCCGTGATCTTTGCGAGTCGCTGACCTTTGTGAGCATACAGAACTTATCGCGTGGTATTGGTGAGTCGGTGGCGCTTCAGGTCGCTCAACGTGAACTTAAAGAATGGTCGCGTAAGCATAAGCTGTAGCAGAACGCAAATGTGGCCTCGTCAAAGTGCGGTTCGAACTTCGGAGGGCGCGTTGCTTACAAGGCGTCGAGCAATTCTTGAAAGCCTCGCATGCGATCGGTGCTCGCATTTGCGTATCGGATGTCAGCAAGAATAGCGGGGATCTCGCAAGCTTCAGCGAGTATCGGAAGAACCACCACTGATGCGGTCTGAATCTGGCGCATAACCGCTGATGAGAGTTCGCGCCGGACCCATGGCTTCGTTACCGCCACCGGCGAAAGAACCACTACGAGATGTGACGCTGATTCCAGGCCGGCGCTAATGCGGTGCACAACGCTGTCACCAACCTTGATCTCTCGGCGGTCGTACCAGAGGCTCACTTCCTGCGAGTCCAAGAAGGAACAAAGCTGTTGAACGAACTCTGTATCTTCTGATGCGTGGCAGATGAATAGATGCGGATTCTTCGCAACTAAGAAGGCGTTGAAATGATCACTGAAAGCTTTCGCGTAGTCGGCTAGTATCGGATTATCGAATCGCGTGAAAGTCCTAGAGAACAGTACATCCCCAAGTAGGACACTGTTCCCAGCGAAAGCGGGGGTGATGTCGGGACCATCGGAAAGGCCGAGTTGTGTCGCAATACCGCGAAAGAACCGGCGGATATGCTGGCGCCTTCGCATGACGGCGCGAACCGCATCAGGTTGTGACCAGTCTCCCGGCTCGTGAAAGTGAACGTGAATGTAGAGCATGAACTCTTCGTTGTGCGGCCCTCCCGCGTGCGTGGCATCGAACGACAGGTGGTATTCCTGTTCAGGAGTATCTGGCCCGAATCCTGTGACTTCTACGGTCGAGTAGTAGGGGATGTCTGTGAAACGGAGCGAGTCAAGACCGTCGAGTGGGACCTCGAAGACGCCGTGTTTGACCTTGCGGTAAGTTACCGAGCCAATCTGAAGGACCTCGTTCACTTGGTCATGGTACGCCTACCTTTGAGCGGATCGCACCGCGTGGCGAGACCTCACCGTGGCATCCCCGGAAACGGCTTCACGAGCCCGAGCGTCGGCGGAGGCATCGGCATGGCGTTCGTCATCTGGTCCTCGGCGACTGCGGCGTACCGGTACTCGTCCGCGCCGTGGCTGGTCCAGTCGTGGTACGGCTTCCTCGAGGAACATGCCGCGCGCGTCGTCCCACTCCTGGTGATACTGGCCGATGGCATCGAGCCAAAAAGCGCAATGCTCCTCGTCCACCCAAAGCCGGGTGAACATCGCCCGTCCTTTCGCGATACCGTCGTCCACGGGCAGCTTGGGGACCGTCGTGCGTTTCGTGGCGAAGTTGGCGCGGTGCCGGACGATCAGGTGCCGCGCTGTTGCGCGCCGTTCCCACACAATCCTAGGACTTGCCGTCGGTGCAGAAGTCCGTACCATGCAATGCGTTAACGCCACCGCATGTACCTCTCCACTGTCCACATCAAAGGCTTTCGCAACCTCAGCGACGTCACGGTTCACTTTCGGCAGGGGCTCAACGTCCTTGTCGGCGAGAACAACGTCGGAAAGACGAACCTCTTTGACGCAATCCGGATCGCCCTCGGTGCGAGTGCCTTCGATGGCTTTCCGCTGCGGGCAAAAATGAGCGACCTTCACCGGGATGCGGCAGGTATCGTCGCTGGCGCGTTCGAGGTGCACCTGACGTTCGCCGACGTCTCAGCAGACGACATGAGTGCGTTCATCGAGTGTCTCGTCTACGACCCGCAGAATCCCACGGCGTCGGTCATCCAGATCCACTACCGGTGGGCCTGGAACGCGAACACCGAGCGCTACTCGGAGCTACGCTGGGGTGGCGCGAGCGAAGATCAACTGATCCGAAGTGACGTGCTCCAGGCGTTTCCGGCGACCTACCTAGAACCGCTGCGCGATGCCCTCGCGCAACTCGTTGGTGGTCGAGCGAGCAAGATCAGTCAGCTGCTGTTGCGACTGAGCGCTCCAGACGAGCGGACAGCCCTCGAGACGCTCTTCACGTCAACGAACGCGCAGCTTCGGGACCAACCGCTCATCGAACGGACCGTCGCGGCAATCGCGAAGAACCTCCACGATGCCATGGGTCCTGCCCTTGCCCAGGATGTCGGGCTCGCTCCGGCAGCGCCGACGTTCAGTTCGATCGCACAGAGCATCCGGATGGTGCTGCAACTCCCGGTAACCGGTGAACAGCCGCAGGTCAGCGACGTGGAGCTACATGAGAACGGCCTCGGGTACAACAACCTCCTCTTCGTCGCCACGGTGCTCGCGTACCGAACGGCGGTACAGCCTGGAGACGTGCCGCTTCTCTTCGTAGAGGAGCCGGAAGCGCACCTGCACCCGCAGCTCCAGACACTCCTCGTGGACTACTTGAACGCGGCGGCAACACTTCCTAAACCTGCCTCGGGAACGAATGGCGGCGAAGACGCCGAAGATCCGAAGAAGAGCGCCGCGACCGCGCAGCCGCCGCAAGTCTTCGTAACCACGCACTCACCCGTCTTGGCGGCGCACGTCCCTCCGGACCACTTGATCGTCATGCACACGCCGGTCTCAGCCCCGGCGACGGTCCGTGCGGTATCACTTTGGAAATTGGGACTCACCGACGACGAAGTGCGCAGGCTCCATCGACTGCTGGATGTCACGAAATCGACGCTGCTGTTCTCGCGCGGCATCATCTTCGTGGAAGGCATCTCTGAGCAACTAATCATGCCCGAGCTCGCGCATCGAGTCGGGAAGAACCTTGGGCACGCAGCCGTGTCCGTGATCGCGCTTCACGGTCTCGGCTTTGACTCGATCGCGAAGCTGTTCGGCGAACACGGCATCGAGATCCGCTGCGCGATCGTCACGGACTCTGATCCGCCCTGCGAAGAAGGCGCATCCACGCTCACGGGCGACATTGTTGCGCACTGGACGGCGACGCCGAAGCTCGGCGAGGAATCCGACGCGCTCAAGACGCTGCGCGGAAAAATCGCCGGCACGCCCACCACCAAGATCTTCGCGTCGCGCGTGACGCTTGAGTACGACCTCGCGGCCGGTGCTTCGAACGCGCAGCTGATTGTCGAGATGTGGCCGAGCGTCCGAGGCGTGCAGCCTCGGAAGTTCACGCCGGCTGCCGTGGACGCGCTCCCGAGCGACGACGAGCGCGCACGCCTCTGCTGGCAAGCCATCTGTCTGCAAGACGAAGGTCGGCATAAAGCCGCCTTCGCGCACGAGCTCGCGAACCGCCTCGCTGACCCGAAGGTTGCTTTCACGATTCCAAGCTACCTCCAAGACGCGATCGAGTTCGTGCTGCCCGCCGCTCAGGTCACGACCAAGGCTCCAACCGATGGCACCACGTAGCACGCTTGAGCGCGCACAGGAGTACATCGCCGACGAATCGGAGATCTCTCCTGAACAGCGAGCCGCGATCGAATCGACGGCGCGGCTGACGATTGTTCGGGCATGTCCCGGCAGCGGCAAGACGCGAGCATTCTCTGCGCGCTTTGCATGGGATGTTGCCACTACACGCAGTCCACGCCACGGCGTGGCGGCCGTGTCGTTTACGAACGTTGCGCAGGAAGAAGTGCGGAGACGTGTCCGCGGACTCGAAATCGACGATGGCTACCCGCACTTCGTTGGGACGATCGACGCATTCCTCCTCCGGTACGTGGTTCGTCGATTCGGCGGAAAGCTCGTGAACTTGAGCCGCTTCTCGCATCCCGTGGCCGACCGCGACTTCAGCATCCAGACCGACTCGTTCGCGTTCGGCTCCAAGCTGTTCGCTAGGCTCTCCGCGTTCAGAATCGGGGTGGACGCGTCCGGGACGTCATACCAGATCGAGCACGTCTCGCGCGACCAGACGGTGACGATCGTTCCGGCAGAGTTCCGGGACACAATCACCAACGCCAAGAAAGCAGCTTGGACGAAGGGCGAGGTCACGCACTCGGATGTCGTCGCGATCTCGTGGAGGATTCTCTCCAACGCCGCCGTTGCCGCCATCATCGCGGGGCGCTTCCCGCGGATCCTCGTCGACGAGTTGCAGGACACCACCGGCGTCCGGGAGCGGTGCCTACGACTACTTTTCCAGAGCACGAAATTCGACCGCGGATTCATTGTCGGCGACCCGGATCAGTGCATCATGGATTTCGCTGGAGCGGACCCACAACTCTTCGACGACCTCGCGGCCATCGCGCCGAGCGACACGAGAGAGTTTGCCTTCACAACCTGCCATCGCTTCCACGACCGCATTGCGGCGGTCACCGCACCGCTGCGCGTCTCGCGCGTGGCAGTGAAGGGTGCTCGCGAGAAGACCTCGCAGAGCGGTACGGTGCTGCTCACGCACGGCTTCACAGTGAAACCGAAGGATGGGGCGGTCGCAGCGGTATCGGCAGCGTTCGCCGGCTTCTATGCCGACCGGCAAATTCGTGCAGAGCACTCCGTCATGCTGACGTGGAACGACGCCGACGTTCAGCGCCTCGGCGGTCTCCAGAAGAAACACATGCCGCTCAAAGCCCCTTCCTATAGCCAAGTGATGGGGGCGATCCGCGCATTCGCCGAGGGTAAGGCGCTTGACGCATTTCGCAAGACAGAACGCTTATTGTCGCAGTTCGCCTTTGGAAGCGGCCGCCCACCTACAAACGATGACCTCGCGGCCCGATCACTCAATCTGCGCGCGTGGCGAAGCATCGTCATGCGCACCCTGCATCAGAGTGCGTCTGACGGTCCCGCGGGTGAATCGGTGGAGGACTGGGCGAACCGCATTAAAACGGTGTTCGAAGCTGCGGTCGAGGAGATCACAGGTGCGCATCAGAAGCTCGGTCTCCGGTTCCGAAAAGAGGTCGAAGGCACAAAGAAGCTTCTTGAAACAACGGCCGAGCAATATCTTCCCGATCCTAAGAGCGACGCGATGGCGCGGGTCAGCAAAATTCACCAAGTTAAGGGGCAGGAATTCCTAGCCGTTTGCGTCTACGTGCCTGCCGATCGGAAGGGGAGCGAACCCGCCGACGTGATCCTGAACGACGGCGTAGCCGCAACCACCGATATCCTTTCTGCTCGGCGCGTCCTCTACGTCGGAGCTACGCGCGCCCAAGATCTTCTCGTCATGGCAGTCCCGCGTACGTGGATCGTCAAGCTGCACGAGCATCCGCATGGCCAGTCCTTTCTTGCCGGGTTCGACGAAATCATTGACTTGCCGTAGAGACGACATCTAGGGTCTTCCTTACACGTAGGGCGAGAAGCCAAAATAGCGCTCGTGCAGTAACACAAAGACGCGCTGGAGCAGGACCACTTCCTCTTCTGTGAACTGGAAGAAGTCGCCGACAATCCCCGGCTGCTCGCCATCGCGGAAAGTATCGGCGACAGCAACCATCAGAAGGGCGGCGTAGAGGTCGGTGACAGTGACTGACGCAGCGACTTCCAGGAGAGACATGCGCGGGTCCATAATCGTGCTCGCCGCCCGGACGATCCGCTGCATGCGTGCTTCGACAACTCGCCGTTTTACGCCTGCTCGCCGCAAAGCCGTCCGAATCTTCGCCTCGATCTCGGGGAAGTCATCGACGCGGATCATGCGGCCTGAAGTCCCTTACACCCGCACTTGTACGCCTCTTTGCAGTGACCCTTCGGGTGGTGCTCATGTGCTTTCTTCCCGTGACCACAGACGCACATCGGTTCCGGCGTGAACGCGCGGCAGTCGCAGTCGCGGCACGGGCCACGCGGCTGCGTCGCGGTGTTCCAATGCCGGCGCTTCTTGTGGCCGCATGCGCACATGAAGCTCGGACGGTTGTCGAAGAAGGCATCCGTCACGACCGCTTCCCCACGGTGAGCACCTTGCGCTGCACCACGCGTGCGCCCGCGAAGCTCTCGTGCGTTGACCGCCGGTTCGCGGCGAGCGTAAGCGCCAGTTCAACGGTGAGCGCCGCGCGCGCGTCCTCGATCGTCGCGCCCTCTGCGTACGTCTCTGGTAGTTCCTCGATGTACGCGATGATCTTCCCGTCGCCCTGTGCGAACACCGCCGTAAACGGCCCCGTCATCGCGCCCTCCGTGCCGCAGCGATCGCCCGCTCGATGGGCGCTCGGTCCTTCGGGCTGTGCGACAGGCAGTAGTGCTCCTTCGCCTCGCGCCTGCGGTACGCGAGCCGCGCGTTCGCCGCCCTCGGCAGACGCACGCCTGCGAGGAACGCGTCGACCTCCTCGCCGTGGAGCACCGGCCGCCGTGCGAGTTCGACGGCGAGCGCTTCCACGCGCCGCCACGTCTGCGGGAGTTCGATGAGGGCGCGTGCCCGCTCCTCGGCGTAGTCCGACCATTCGTCGATGAGCCTGTGGTCGGTCTCCACGCGGAGCGCGGTCGCGAGGATGCCTTCGTAGTCGGTGCGCGGCACGAGCCCCCACGCGCCCTCGTAGTGAAAGCGCTTCTGCGCGATGAGCCCGGCATGGAGCACCACCATCTCCCGCTCGATCGCGAACCGCAGCGCGTCCGACCCTGCCGGAAAGCGGCCGAGCCCTACATCGCTCGCGAACGTCATCCGGCCTTCGCGCACGCGCAGGTGCACGTGGATTGCGCCGATGCGGACGCCGAGTTCCCACGCCGCGACCGCGTGCCCCGCCTCGTGCACCAGCACGTCCGCGAGCGTGACACCTCGTTGTAATCGCGCGATTGTCACCACTCCTCCTGCTGTGCCGCTTGGTAGCCGTCCATCCCGCGTAGCGCTTCCGTGAGCGTCGGCCGCCGCCATACCAGGACGGCGTTCGATTCCACGCTGGGTGTCGGCGGCGTGCGCCACGCGGCACCGGATGGCACGACCGTGGCGGCGGTCGTCAGGTCAGCGAGGAACGCCGCGACGGCTGCTCCGTCCATCGCGCGCACCGCCCGGAGGCGCTGTGCGAGGAGCTCGACGCGCGTCCACGTCGCGCCGTCGCAAAGGAGCACGCGCGCGCGTTCGCGCTGGTAGTCGAACCAGCCCGTCACCACGCCACTGTCGTACTCGAAGCGCTCCATGAGATCGCAGGCGAGCGACTGGTCATCCCATCCCCACACTTTGTGCGACCACCCGAGCGCGAGCGCCCGCCCGACGACACCGCACTGCACCGCGATGGAGTCGCGCTCAAGCGCGATGCGCGCCTCGCTGCTCGCGTCGTCTCGCGCGTACGCGAGCGACGCCCACACGGCCTCGAAGACGCGGTGTCGCCCATCAAAGACGGCGCGCCTGATCGGGATGCCGAAGTCGAACGCGACCACAGCGTGCGCCGCCACGTGGATCGCGTCGGCGCGGTGGAACCGTTCTTCGGGGACGTGGTAGATCCGGCAGCGCCAAGTCGTACGCCGCGTCCGGCGGAGGAGCTTCCGGGGCGGCCCGATGCGCTCGTACCGCACCTGCTCAGCCACGGCGACCACCTTCCCGGAAGACGGCGCGCACCGCGCGGTGCTCGAACGGGTGATACTCCCGGACGATGGCGTGCCGGTCGCGCCACGCCGCCTCGACAATCGTGGGCGGGAACACGTCCGCGAGCACCACCTCCTCGCGGGCGAGCCGCCGGAGCGCGTACACGATCCTGACCGCGCAGGTGGGCGTTGGCTCGATCCGCCCCATGCGGATGTGCAGGACGTGGGCGCATTCGTACCCGCACTCCCGCGCGAGGTGCGCCGGCCGCACGCCCCTGCTCCGCAGGTACGACTCCAACAGCGTCGGCCGCGAGGGACCTACGACGAGTTCTGCGGCCGGTGTTTCGGGCGACATTGCGTCGGACGCTTGCGACACGGAGGAGCCGCGCGTAAGGACCGGCACCGCAGCCGTGAGTGCTGCGAAGAGTTGTAGAACGCCACATCGTGATACGCCGTCATACATGGTTTGACTCCTTTGGGTGTCTTTCAGGGACCAAAAAAAGAACTCACTCCTCTTGATCCAGTTCGGGGATGCCGTCTTCGCCGAGATGTGGTCGTGGTTCGTGGCGTCCATGGCAATCGGTGCAGACCTGCCGGCCCGGCACGTCGCTCACTCGGCCGCAGTACCAGCAGAAGGCGATGAGCCGGTCGTCTTCGCGCGGGATGAAGTACGGGTAATGGAGTGCCGCACGAAACCCAGGAATCGCGAGTTCCAACTCGTCGGCGTTGACCGCGCTCGCCAGGTCGAGCAAATGCCGCTCGAGAACATCGCTCGCATTCAGGCGCGCCCGAAACAGCCCGCGCTCCATCTCCGCGAGGTAGTGGAGGAGCCGGACTTGGTAGACCGGCAGGAACACCTCGATCTGTTGAACACGGTTGAGCAGCGGGACCACCGAAAGTCGATCGACCGAACCGAGTGCGCCGCTAATCATCCTCGGCGTCCACCGATCGAGCGCGAGCGCGGCTACGTCGTCCCACGGAATGACGAGCTCTCCACCGAATGTCTCTGTCCCGATTCCACCGGTGGCGATCGCCGCATCCACTTCCGCCTGCGTCGTACGCGTGAGCCGCAGCGCATCGGCGACTGAATAGAGCGGGACACGCTGGATGAATAGCTCGCGGATCAACACGCGATCACTGATGCCTCGCTTAAGAGTCTTGTTGGGGCGGGCGGCGGCCTGTAGGCGTCTCGGCATCGAGTGACTACCTCGCTTCGCGGGCGCGCCGGATGGTCGCGGCGGTGTTTACAGGTCGGCGAGACGGTCGCAGACTGAGGGGCGTCCTCCCCCAACGAACGCAAATGTGGAAAAGCGTCAGAATCGCCGGCCGTGACTGGATGGCGAACGAACGGACCCCTGCTCAAGCTCCCGTCCCGTACCTCACGCGGGAGGAGGTGGAGCGGTTCTTCCACGCGATTCCGCAACCGAATCTCCGGGACCGGCTGCTCTTCGATCTCACCTACCGGCACGGGCTCCGTCGCGGCGAGGCGGCGCAGCTCACGCTCGATGACGTGCGCGGAGGAAAGATTTGGGTTGCGCGCCTCAAGCGCGGCATTCCAGGCGGCTATCCGCTCCATCCACGAAGCAAGCAACTCCTTCGCGCTTACCTGCCCGTTCGTCCAGCCGATCCGTGCGACTACCTCTTGCGTGGCCGACGGCGAACAGCAGCGCCGCTATCCGGTGGCGAGATCAACAGGCTTTTCCGGCAGTACGCGACAGCGGCGCAGCTCCCCGAAAGCCGACGACATGTGCATGTCCTACGTCACTCGATCGGGGTGCATCTCATGAACGCCGCATGGGATATCGCAGACGTGCAGGACTGGCTCGGCCATCGCCACATCTCATCCACGATGATCTACGCACAGGTTACGAACCAGCGCCGCGAGGCGCGGTACAAGGCGACGCTCCGCTCGCGCGAGATCGCCAGGACGGACGGGCGATGAGCGAACGCACGCTTTTCCACATTTTCGTCAATTCATGAATTAGTGCGCGACGGCTACGCGAGACGCATCTCCTTTGCCTCACCTGCCGCGGAGCGGGCAGTGATACGACGATCGCGTAGACGGACGTGCTGCCGCGGTAATAGGCCTCTTGTTCGTCTGTGAGCGACGAAGACAATCGGAGGCTTCGATGATATCGGGGCAATGCAGTAAGATGCATTTATCGACGTACAGAGGTACGGCAAGTGCGTAGTCGCGGTGATCGCGACCGCGCGCCGAGAGATAGATTGATGACGCGGTTGATCGCGATCGAAGCGCAAGGACTATCAGCTGATGCCCTGCGCGGCGCGCTAGAGCGTGACATCGCTGATAGCGAGGTCGGATTGCGCGTTGAGCGGACCCGAAGCCTCGACGCCGCGATCGTCGTTGCGATCGTTGGTGCGTCGGGTACTGCAATGGCGGCGTTCATCGCCGGTATCCTGAAGTTCGCCGTCCAGCGTGGAGCGCAGCGGGTGGTCATTCACGGCAAGTCCGGCCGGACCATCGAATTTCCTGCGGACCTATCGAAGGAGCGCCGCGATGAGCTCGTGCAACTGGCGAAAGACCTCGACGTCGAGCGCATCGTGCTCTGAGCACTGTCAGCCGTTCATGGGCGCGTCATGCGAAGTGGGATGAGCGACGACCTCGAGGCAGCAAGCGCGTACTACGACGAAGGCGTCGCAGCGCGTGAGAACGGGGAAGTCGGACGCGCGCAAGCTGCGTTCGCAAACGCCGTTGCGCGCTTCGCGGCGGCGAACGAGCCGCGCGGAGAAGCGAGCGCGTTGACGAATCTCGGGGCCGTGTACGCGGACGCACGGCAGTACGGCCATGCCATCGAAGCGTTGGAGCGCGCGGTACGTCTGCACGAGGCGAACGGGAACCCGGAGGGTGCAGCGTTCTCGGCGTACAGCCTCGCCACCACCGTATTTGACGCGGGCCAGCACTTCCGTGCCCGACCGCTGTTGGCGGATGCCGCGCTCCGGCTCCGTGCCGTCGGCGCGACCGCGCTCGTAGAGAGCGCGGAAACGGCCAGCGCGTGGCTCACGAAGACGCTGCCCGCCGGGCTCACGGCGGACGAGGAGACGCACTACGACGCTTGGTCCGCAGAACTCCAGACAGCGGGCGGGCTCGGGATGGTCAGCTACCGGCTCGGTAATTTCGCGCAGGCGGTCCAGCACTGGCGGACGGCGCTCACGGCGGCCCAGGAGCTTCGGCGTGACGTCGAGGTGGCGGAACTTCTCGGTTACATCGCGACGGCGCTCTGCCACCAAGGCCAATTCGACGCGGGCATCGCAATGTTCACGCATGCGGCAACATTCGCGGGTGAGGTCGGCGCCCGCGTGTTCGAGGCGGCGGCGTTGAACGGCCTCGGGTGCGCGTACCTCGACCTCGGCCGCATCTCCGAGGCAATTACTTCCTTGCAGAGGGCGGTCGATGTCGGCGCGGACGGCTCGCCGCCGGGGAACCACGCTGAGGCCCTGGGGAATCTCGGGATGGCGTACGCACGGAACGGCGACGTCGACGCTGCGATCAGCACGCTCAGTCGCGCGCTCGACCTGTACCGCGAGGTCGGCAACCGCGCCGCTGCGGCGGCGATCGAGGAGCGCATCCCGGCGATCCGACGCGGCGCGACCTTCACGGAGGGCTTCGTCTTCACGAATCCGGCGACGGCGGTCAGCACGCCTGCGGACTTCGACCAACAGATCGCGATTGGGCGTGCGCACGAGAGCCGCGGCGAGTATGCCGAGGCGCTCGCCGTGTACCGCCGGCTTCTCGACACCGCGCGCTCTCTCGATGACGACCGCTTGGAGGCGTTCGTATACATAGCGATCGGATTTGCCGCGCGACGCGCGGGCGACACGACGCAGGCGCTCGCTAGCTATCACCAAGCGCTTTCCGCAGCGCGCGCGGCGGGCGACGCGGAGTGGGAAGCACGCGCCCTCAACAACCTGGGCGTGCTTTACGCAGTGTCCGACCACGACACGGCGGCGAAGTTTCTCGAGGCGGCGGCGGTTATTCGCGGCGGATTGCCGGATCAGCAGGAACTCGGCGAGACGTACCTCTCGTGGGCAAAAGTCGCGTCAGGAGCCGCGGTACCGCTGCTCCTTCAGAAGGCGCTCGCGCTACTCGACCCGGAGCGTAACTCGGACGTGTGGGCGACAGCGTATAGCGAGTTGAAAGCACGGACAGACGCGGACGCGACGGCGCTAGCGGAGTACCGCGAGACCGCGCAACGCCTCGGAGTCGAGGACTTCGCCCACTTCGTCGACACGGGCGGCAGTGTGGAACAGCTCCACGAGATGATCCCGCTGCGCGAGGAGGGCGGCGTCGGGCTTATCGTGCGCGCGCCGAAGGGGGCACACCGGCCGCGAGATTTCGACTGGCAGGTCCAAGTAACGCGCGCCGATTCCCTCTGGATCATGGGTGACCACGCGCTTGCGATCAACGTCATGTTCGCCGCGATCGCCGCGATCGAGCAGGAGCGCGTCGGTATCGCCGACCCGCACGAGCGCAACGTGTATCTCGCGCGCCAGTGGGCGGTCTACGACGCACAGGTGGCGTACCTCATCGCCGAGCAGCGGTTCGCGGAGGCGCTCGAGGTGATCGAGCGTGTGAAGGGCCGTACGATCGTCGACATCGTCGGAGAGAACGACGAGGTGCCGCCCACCGTCGATCCAGCGCTCCGCGACGCCTACCGTCGTGTACGGAGCGATCTCCGTCGCGCGAGTGAGGATCTCGCAGAAGTGCAGAAGAGCGCGTGGGCGGGCGAGTCGCCCTCGCTCGCGGCAGCACGTGGGAACGCCGCGCGCGGCTACGCGCAGATGAACGTGCTCGTCGAGGAGATCGCGAAGGTGGAGCCGACGTTCCGCCCGTCCGCACCCGCGGGCGGCGTCGCGTTCGCCCAGATGCACGAACTGCTGCAGTCCGCGACGCACGCGTTCCTCGTCTACTGGTTCGGAGAGAAGGCCGTAGGCGCGTTCGTGCTCTCGCAGGCAGGGGTGCAGTTCGTCTCGCTGTCGGCCGTGGACGGTGCTGCGACGCCGGTCGAGAGCTTCGCGGCAACGCTCGACGCACTGCCGCTCGCGCGCTACGACCTTGAGGAGCGCCTCACCGCCCTCTACTCGCAGCTCGTCGGCCCGGTTGCGACGGCGTTGGAGGCGGGCGGCATCCGCGAGCTCACGATCGTCCCGCATCACCATGCACACCTCGTCCCCTTCCACGCGCTGCCCGCGGACGGCGCATACCTCGGCGAGCGGTACCGGCTCGACTACGCCCCGAGCTTCGCGCTGTACGTGCTCTGTCGCGGTCGTGCGAGCGACGGGACGACCGCGCTGATCGTCGCGGATCCGGACGGATCACTGCCCTTCGCGCGGCGCGAGGCGGAGGCGGTCCACGCGATGCTCCGGAAGAGTACGCTCCTCATCGGCGCGGACGCGCACGTGGGCAACGCGGACGCGCCACTGCGCGCAGCGAGCATCGTCCACTTCGCCTGCCACGGCACGTTCGGCGCCGACCAAGGGCGCGACATCGCGTTGCGGCTCGCGCCTACGGTGAACCACACGGGCGCGGTGAGCCTGCGCCAAGTCATGAGCAACGTGAGCGTCAGCCGCGGCGCTCTCGTCGTTCTCAGCGCATGCAGGACCGGCCGTACGGTGCTGAGCCGGTCGGATGAGTACATTGGGCTGCCGGGTGGGTTCATCGTCGCGGGCGCAGGCGCGGTCATCGGGAGCCTGTGGGCGGTGGAGGACGTGTCGACTTGCCTCCTCATGGAGCAGTTCTACCGCCGCCTCGCCTATGGACGTGCGCACGCGGATGCGCTCG
>Ga0190275_10001727_pt1 | contig 16096 bp, 13 predicted proteins | sample Popmic550T_FD_133745 | JGI IMG/M metagenome (GOLD analysis project Ga0190275, IMG submission 133745) | Populus adjacent soil microbial communities from riparian zone of Yellowstone River, Montana, USA - 550 T | ecosystem: Environmental > Terrestrial > Soil > Riparian zone > Trees stand | place...
ATATTCACCGACACGGTGACACCACCGATCATCATCACCACCCGAAACACGGCCGTTACAGGCCCAGTGGGTGTCAAGACCGTTATCGGAGGTATCGATCGGGTGAATTTTGCCAACGTCATCGACGCCCTATGGAATGACGGCTATCGCCGCATCCACTGCGAGGGCGGGCCGCTCTTGCTCGGTCAGCTTGCGGCCGCCGGGCTGTTGGACGAATGCTGCCTGACGATTGCGCCGCTGATGCTCGGATCGGCAGCCACCCCGCTGTTGCCGATCGAGGTACCCGAGCCGCTGCGCTGGGAGTTGGCCGACGCCCGGATTGATGGACATCATCTTTTCACCAGGTACCGGCGGACCGACCAATGAAGACCCGGCCCCGAACCCGACCTACCCGGCGATTCCGATCACTGACAGTAATATGCGCAGTGTGTCTTGCGCTCGTTGGTTGCAGTGTCGGACCCTCCCAGCGTCCCCCGCTCGCCACGTTCGGCGGCACTCAAGATTTCGCTACGACAAGTCCAGCGTCCAGTAGCCCACCGTTGGGGCCTGGCGGGCCCGGGCAGCGAGCAGATCCCATCCGCTGGTCGACGTGCGGCGATGTCGACTCTGTTGACCCCGCATCGGGGCTTTCGTTCACTATCGACTGCGGTGAGGTGCAGGTCGACCGCAGCGCGAACGGTGGATTCGGCACGCAGACCGTCCAGCTCGCCAGGGCCAGGGTGGTCGACCTTCCGGACGACGCTCCCACGATCGTGGTACTGAACGGCGAGCCCGGCGAGAACGGCCGGTCCAGGGTGGCTGCAGTGGCGGCCGGCCTGTCGCCGGCGGTCCGCCAGCATTTCGCCGTCGTCACCGTCGACCTGATGGGCAGTGGCGGATCCGAACCCGTCGATTGCCTGTCCAACCACGACGCGGGCACCCTCACCAGCCTTGGCGTGGACCCCACCGAACCGTCGGCCGCCGCGGCGCTGGCCGACCTGTCCCGCTCGCTCACCTTCGAATGCGGCGATGTGGCCGGCGCCGAGCTGTCGCTGCTGAATTCGACGATGGCCGCGGACGACCTCGACGCCCTGCGGTCGGCCCTTGGCACCCAGACCCTCACGCTGATCGGGCGTGGCTTCGGCGCGACGCTGGGCGCCGTCTACGCGGACCGGTACCCGGGCCGGGTGGGCGCCGCGGTGTTGGACGCTCCCGCCGATCCGCTCGATGCACCCGATGTCAGGTGGGCTGGGATCGCAGTCGCCGCCGAGCGCGCCCTCGATACGTTTGCCGCGCAATGCCCGACCTTCGCCGGCGGTTGCCCGCTGGGCGCCGACCCACGCGCGCAGATACAGCTGGCGGTCGCCACGCTCGATGCGGTGCCGGGATCGTTCCCCGGGTCTGGAACGACCAACGGCGGCAGCGTGCTGCTCGCCCTACTGCTGCGCCTGGGCGACCCGGCCGGCTGGCCCAATCTGGCCAAGGCCCTGGCCGCCGCTGCCGCGGGCGACGGGCAGCAAATCGACAATCTGTTGCGCGACTCGCTCGGCCTGTCCGGTCAGTCCGACTGGCTCGGCGCAGCCATCATCTACGCCTGCAACGATGCCTCGCTGCGGATCTCCCCCGACCAACTCTCAGCGGCCGTGGACAAGATCCGGCAGGAGGCCCCGCTCCTGGGTCCTTACGCGCTGGGCCTGGTTGCCGTGTGCAGCTCGTGGCCGGCCCCGGAGAACGCATTGGGCACCGTGACGGCCACTGGTGCGGCACCGATCCTGCTGACTGCAGCGGTCGAGGATCCGATCGCGCCATATGGATCCGTGCAGTCGCTCGCCGGCCAACTCGGGTCCGCCAGATTGATCAGTTGGCAGTCCGGTCACCACGGAAGTTATCCGGGAAGCTCCTGCATCACCACTGCCGTCGACAACTATCTGCTGCAGGGCGAATTGCCGGCCGTTGGCAGCCTGTGCCCGCCGTGATGTGCACGGTGGTGGTGCGGCGTGGTGCGCGCCGACCGATCGTCGACCGGTCGTAGTGTCGCTGGCATGACCGCGTCACCGACCGCCGTTGGTCCCGCCGAATTCCGGCGGGCCGTCGCCCGGCTCGATGTCGCCCGGCTCCGGACTGAGGTGGAGATCGGCCCGCTGCCGGCGCCGGCTCGGCTTGCCCCATGGAGCCACGCGTTGTCTGCCACGCTCTACCCCGCCGGTAGCGATGAGGAAACAGCCTCCGGCCGGATGATCCTGCTCTATGACCCAGCCGGCGTGGATGCCTGGGGCGGTTCGTTACGTATCGTGGTCTTTGCCACCTGCGAGCTGGATGCCGAGATTGCGCAGGATCCGTTACTCCCTGAAGTTGCCTGGAGTTGGTTGACGGAAGCATTAGACGGTTCGCACGCTGGCTACAGCGCTCTGGGCGGCACCGTCACAGCCACGTCCTCCACCAGATTCGGCGATATCGCCGGACCGCAACGAGCCGACGATCTCGAACTGCGGGCCTCCTGGACCGCCGACGAGCGGACCGAATTGCATCTGCAGGCCTTCGCCGAGTTCATGGCGGCGGCGGCCTGTCTCCCGCCCGAGGGCGTCACTTTGCTGCAGCCGTTCGACCCAGAGACTGCCCTCTGACTCTGTTGCGCACACGATTGACTACTCGTTTCGGGTGCTTGACCACGGACGGCCGTAGAGCGGACACTTCCAGTGACAACAAAACGAACTCATCTCAGTCCATCTCGGGCGAGCATTCAATTCGACGCGTGGCCGGAGGTTTCGGACAATGGTGACGCCGAGCGTCTGCACGGCAGGGTGGGAGGACCTTCGGTGAGCAGTTCAATCATGGGGTTTGGTGCTGGGGGAATAGGCATCGCGACCCGTCGGGCAGACGAGAGCCAATCGACTCATCTCCTACCTGCGCAGCGCTCACCGTTGCGAGAGGCGCCGACGACCCCGCTGCGGATGGCCACGGTTCTGGTGATCGATCCCGACCGGGCGACCAGGGAACCCCTCCGGCTCAGTCTCGCCGATATCGGAATTGGCCGGGTGCTGGAAGCACCGTCGGTCGCCGCAGTGGAGGATCTTGTCGCTCGGCAGATTTCCGGTGACCTCGCCCTCGTCAGCCTCCAGCTCGGACCGGAGGCAGGGCGGTTGGTGCATGCGCTTCGGGAGGCCGGGTGGCCGCGGGTGATCGCGCTGGCGCCCACGGCGGACATCGGACCGGTGATCGACGCGGTTGGCGCAGGCGTCAGCGGGGTGCTCATCGGGCGCCGGGCCAATCCGGCGTCGGCCAGCATCCCGAGCACCATCCACGACCTGTCCAGCCGGGAGATCGAGGTCATTCGGCTGGTCGCCGACGGCCGGTCGAACAAGTGGATCGGCGAGCAACTTTCGCTGTCCGCGCTGACCGTCAAGAGCCATCTGGCCAGGATCGGCCGCAAATTGGGCACCGGCGACCGGGCACACATGGTCGCGCTGGCGATGCGCGCCGGCGTCATCTCCTGAGCGAGCCCAACCGGGCGTTGCTTGAGCGCGGTCGTCTGCACCGAAGTCGCTCCAGCGGCGATTCACGGTCTGCAGCGAGCGCTGGTTTCCACAGACCTGGTCAAGGCGCGATAGGTTCCGATCATGCCCGCCATTCCTGATCTCGACGCCGCCGACGGCGCCCTCCCATCGGGGCCGCTGACCGCTGGCTCTGATGTCAGCGAGACCGGCGTGCTCACCGTCGAACCGATTCCGTTGCTGGCCCCGAGTGGTCCGGTCGCCGGGCCAATCGTCGATCGCGCGGAATTGCAGGAATGGGCCGACCGGCTGGCCGCCCCAGGCGGCCCGGTCGCCATCGACGCCGAGCGTGCCTCCGGTTTCCGCTACGGTTCGCGGGCCTATCTCGTGCAACTGCGCCGGCCCGATCTGGGGACGGCGTTGATCGACCCGATCCCGCTGGGCAGTCTCGACATGCTCGACGCGCCACTGGCTGATTCCGAGTGGGTGCTGCATGCGGCGAACCAGGACCTGCCTTGCTTGCTGGAGATCGGCATCCGGCCGCGTCGGTTGTTCGACACCGAACTGGCCGGTCGGCTGGCCGGGCTGCCGAGAGTCGGACTCGGCCCGCTGGTGGAACAAATGCTCGGGTTGCACCTGCGCAAGGGCCATGGCGCCGCGGACTGGTCGACCCGCCCGCTGCCGCACGACTGGCTCGTCTATGCCGCACTGGACGTCGAGGTCCTCGTCGAACTGCGGGATGTGATGGAGGCGTTGCTGATCAGCCAGGGCAAGCTGGACTGGGCTGAACAGGAGTTCGCCGCCATCGTGGCCGCTCCCCCTGCCGCGCCCCGGGTGGATCCCTGGCGCCGCACCTCCGGCATGCACCGGATTACCGACCGGCGCGCACTGGCCGTCATCCAAGAGCTGTGGCAGACCCGTGATGCCATCGCACGGCGCCGGGATGTGGCTCCGCACCGGATCCTGCCCGATTCGGCCATCATCGCCGCCGCGGTGGCCAAGCCGGCCACGGTGGCTGCCTTGACGGCCTTGCCGGTGTTCTCCGGCCGCATGCAACGCCGCAACGCCGAAGGCTGGATCGCCGCCATTGGTCGTGCACTGAGCACCCCTGCTGATGCGTTGCCGCTGGCCCGGCCGGCCACCGAAGGACCACCGGCCCCGGCCAAGTGGGCGGCGCGCGACCAGGCGGCCGCCGCCCGGCTGCTGGCGGCACGCAGCGGTCTTGCCGAATTGTCCGAACGGGTCGGCACGCCGGTGGAGAATCTGCTCTCCCCGGATGCCGCTCGGCGGGTGCTCTGGAGTCCACCGGATGACGGCGGCATCACTGCGATGGCAACGGCTCTCGCCGAACGTGGCGCTCGGCCATGGCAGATCGAACTCACCGCTCCGGTGCTCGCCAAGGCGCTCGAAGCCGGCGTGGCGGGTCAAGTTACCCGCCAGTAACTTTCGGGGTAAGCTGTCTTCCATGGTTTCAGCGGCAGTCACCGACCCGACAACAACAGCCATTCCGACACCGCCCCCGAGGACGCTGCGGGACGTGGTGTTCGTTGAAGGCGTCCGTACCCCCTTTGGCAAGGCCGGCGACAAAGGCCAATACGCGCAGACCCGCGCGGATGATCTTGTGGTCAAGGTCATCCGGGAATTGCTGCGCCGTCAGCCTGGCCTGCCGCCTGACCGTATCGACGAGGTGGCCATCGCTGCCGCCACCCAGACCGGGGACCAGGGCCTGACCATCGGCCGGACCTCGGCCATCCTGGCTGGCCTGCCGAAGTCCGTCCCGGGCTTCGCCATCGACCGGATGTGCGCCGGCGCAATGACGGCAGTGACCACGGTGGCGTCGGGCATCGCGGTCGGCGCCTATGACGCCGCCATCGCCGGTGGCGTCGAACACATGGGACACCACCCGATGGGCGAGGGCGCCGACCCGAACCCTAGATTCGTCGCTGACAAATTGGTCGATGCCTCCGCATTGAACATGGGTAATACGGCGGAGAACCTGCACGACCGGTACCCGCAGCTGACCAAGGCGCGCGCGGACGAGTATGCGGTGGCCAGCCAGGAGAAGTACGCCAAGGCGCTGGCCAACGGTCAGATCGAACCGGACCTGGTCCCGGTCGCTACCCGCTCCGTCGAGCAGGGCTGGGGATTGGCCGGCAGCGATGAGTTGCCGCGCCCGGGAACAACTCTCGACGCGCTCGATGCGCTGCGGACGCCATTTCGGCCACACGGCCGGGTCACCGCCGGCAATGCCTCCGGGCTCACCGATGGTGCCACCGGCTGTCTGCTCGTGGCCGCGGACCTCGCCGCCGAATTTTCTCTGCCGGTACGGATGCGGATGGTGGCCTATGCCTTCGCCGGCGTTGAACCGGAAACAATGGGCACCGGGCCGATTCCCGCCACCGAAAAGGCCTTGCGCAAGGCGGGTCTCGGTATCGACGACATTGGTCTGATCGAGATCAACGAAGCGTTTGCGGTGCAGGTGCTGGCATTCACCGAGCACTTCGGATTGGCCGATGACGACAGCCGGGTCAATCAGTACGGTGGTGCGATCGCCATGGGACATCCGCTGGCCTCCTCCGGTGTGCGCTTGATGACCCAGCTCGCCAGGCAGTTCGAGGAGCACCCCGAGGTGCGATACGGACTCACCACCATGTGCGTCGGCCTGGGCATGGGCGGAACCGTCATCTGGGAGAACCCGCACTTCACCGAGCCTGCAGATGCCGACACCGCTACCGCCACCACGGGGAGCGCTCAGTGAGCACCATCGAAACTTCCGGCAGCGCACGCAATCCCGCTGCCGACCGGACGGAAAGCCCAGCGCAGGGGCGGGACGAGGTCGTCACCAATGCGCTCACCCGGCTGATCCGGGTACCCGCTGCCGACACCGCCGAAGGTCATCACACCGTTGCTCTGATCACCCTGGACAACGGCCGGGACCACACCAGGCCGAACACGTTGGGCCCACTTGGCCTGGCCAGCTTGGAGGCGGCGATCACTACGGCCATCGAGGCCGGACCGGACGCCATCGCGGTGACAGGTAAACCCTTCATCTTCGCCGCCGGAGCTGACCTGTCCCAGGTCGGCTCGGTCGCCGAGCGGGCGACCGCCGAGGAGTTCGTGGCCCTCGGGCACCGGGTGTTCGGGCGGCTCCGCGATGCACCTATGCCGACCTTCGCCTTCGTCAACGGTCTCGCCCTCGGCGGCGGGATGGAACTGGCGCTGCATTGCGACTACCGGACGCTTGCCAGCAATGCGGCCGGCATGTCCCAGCCCGAGGTTTTTCTCGGGATCCTGCCCGGTTGGGGTGGCACCCAGTTGCTGCCCAGGATCGCCGGTCCGGAGAACGCGGTCACGATCATCATCGAGAACGCGCTGAACCAGAACCGGATGCTCAAGCCGAAGGACGCGATCCGGCTGGGCGCTGTCGATGTGGTGCTGGACGCCGCCGACTACCTGGAGCAGTCCCTTGCCTGGCTCGCCGGCGTGCTGGATGGCGCCATTGCCGTGCAGCGCAGAGAGTTTGCCGGCGCCACCGACGACGAGTGGGCGGCGGCGCTGGAGCGCGGGAAGATCATCGCCGATATGCGGACACACGGCGCCGCCCCCGCGCCGTACCGGGCGTTGGAGATGATCGAGCTGGCAAGGACCACCGACCTTGCCGACGGGCTGGCCGCCGAACGAGCGGCGCTTGTCGACCTGATCATGACGCAGGAATTCCGGGCCGGCGTCTACTCCTTCAATCTCGTGCAGAAGCGGGCCAAGCGACCGGCCGGCGCACCCGATTCCAAGTTGGCCCGTCGGGTGACCAAGGTCGGCGTCGTCGGCGCAGGCTTGATGGCCGGGCAGTTGGCAATGCTGTTCGCCCGCAACCTGCATGTCCCGGTGGTGATGACCGACGTCGACCAGACCAGACTGGACAAAGGACTCGCCGCCGTCCGTCGCGACATCGCTGGTCTGGCCTCGAAGAAGCGGATCAGCCAGGACGAGGCCAACCGGCTGACCGCGTTGGTCACCGGATCGCTGGATTACGCGGCATTCTCCGACGCCGAGTTCGTGGTGGAAGCGGTCTTCGAAGAACTCGGGGTGAAGAAGCAGGTCTTTGCCGAACTGGAGAAATACGTCCGCCCCGATGCGGTGCTGGCCACCAACACGTCGTCGCTGTCGGTGGCCGCAATGGCCGTCGATCTCGAACACCCGGAGCGGGTTGTCGGGTTCCACTTCTTCAATCCGGTGGCTGTCATGCCGCTACTGGAGATCATCCATGCCGAGAAGACCGACGAAGCGACCCTGGCAACGGCCTTTGCCGTCGCCAAACAGCTGCGGAAAGGCCCGATCCTGGTCAAGGATGCGCCCGGGTTCGTGATGAACCGATTGCTGGTCCGGTTCCTCGCAGAGGTGCAGGCGGCCGTCGACGAGGGCACCCCGGCCGATGTCGCCGACCGGTCCACCGCTCCCCTGGGGTTGCCGATGAGCCCGATGATGCTCACCCAGCTCACCGGCCCGGCAGTCGGTCTGCACGTGCAGGAAACCCTGCATGGCGCCTTTGGTGACCGGTTCCCGGTATCGGCGAACCTGGGCCGGATCGTTGAATCCGGCCAGAAGATCTTGGTTGGCTGGGACGAGCAGGGTCAGCAGATCGTTGCGCCAGAAATCGTGGCCGTGATGCAGCAGGGCGACAGCCCGTCAACCGGCGAGCAGGTGCTCGATCGCGCGCTCGTTGCCGTGGCGCAGGAGGCGCGGTTCATGCTCGACGATGGCGTCGTCGCCGACCCTGCCGATATCGACCTGGCCATGATCACCGGCGCCGGTTGGCCGTTTTGGTTGGGCGGAATCACCCCATTCCTGGACCGTTCGGGTATTTCGGAGCGAGCAACCGGGCGGCGTTTTGCCCCACCGGGTGTAGCCACCCTGCCCACTTAGGATCAGAATCCCCGTCGAAACGCACCGTCAGCGCACCCTGCTGGCGGTGCGTTCGCTCATTCGGCGGCGTACGGGGTGAACCATCCCACATTTGCGCACCCACAGTGATCGCCCACGGTTCTCGTACGTCATACTCACAACAGGCGACCACAGATGCTCGCGCTGCCCATTCCAGCGAACAAAGGTGATCACCATGAAAGAATTCGACCCAGCAACAGCCGTGGACGTCCAGACCGGTGTCGTCGATTCCGCCCCACTCGTCGGCAATCCCCGGCGCACCCGCGGGTTGGCCGTTTCGATGCTCGAGCGTCCGGCCCCGGTCTCGACCATGGTCGGCAATCCCCGGCGCATCCGCCGGCTTGACCCCGCGGTCTTCGCCGCTGCTGCCGCCGCCTGACTTCTGTTTTTTGGAACGCCAGGGTGCGGTCGGTCCACCCGGACCGGCCGCACCTTCATTTTTTCGCCTTTTCGCGCGGATCATCTTCCACCGCGCGGCTGAAGTAGGCGACTTCTGGCACTCTCGTCCCACATCGTGAACCTTCCGCCGCGCAGGGGTATTTGATCCGCGCGGCTCAGGGGGTGACGGTGACGGGGGTGACGGTGACGGGGGTAGCGGCGCAGATCCGGGACAGCTCGTCATAGGTCGTCGGGAACACCGCGTGCGGGGTGCCCCCAGCAGCCCAGATCACCGGATTATCCTGCAGCGCAGTGTCTATCAGCGTTCGGACCGGGGCGGGGTGGCCGACCGGGGCAACGCCGCCGATCGGCTGTCCGGTGGCCGCCCGGACCTGCTCCGGCGTCGCGCGTTTCACCTTCACAGCGCCGATCTGGATTGCCAGGAAGGCAGTGTCGACCCGGTGCGCACCGCTGGTCAGCACCAGCACCGGCACATCGTCCGCCACGAAGATCAAGCTGTTGGCGATCGCGCCGACCGGGCAGTCCAGCGCCTCGGCGGCGGCCGCAGCCGTCCTGGCCGAATCCGCCAATTCCCTGACGGCACCAGCCGCACCGGCCGCGGCGAGAGCCTCCGATACCGCAGTGGCGTTGGGGTGCATGGTCATTTCCTATCGGTTGGTGTGGGCCGTGCGCCAATATCGTGCCCGCCGGATAACCAGAAGTCGACCGGGACACCCGGTGTCGGTACGAGGCGTCCGGCACGGTGGTCCGTAATTGCCGCGCCCCTGTTGCCCAACAGTGGCACCCTCGATCCCGTGACCATCGATCCCGCCGAGACCGGCCGCACCACCGATGGCGCCGCCTTGGTCCTCGCCTCGCTGGAGAACTGGCTCAAGTACACCGATCTCACCGAGCCTGCGCGGGGTCGCAAGCAGTGGGCGGGAATGCTCGACCTGCCATTGCCGGATGACCCGGCCGGCTTTGAGCCAGCGATCGCAGAATTGGCCCAGCACGTCATTCCGAATGGCCTGCCCATAGGCGCCCCCGGGTTCAACGGGTTCATCACCACCGGCCCGACCACCACGGCGGCGTTGGCGCAATTCGCCGCCGCCGTCGCCGGCCCGCAACGGTACGGCGTCAGCGCGTTCAACCTGCTCGAGGAGGTGTCGTTGCGCTGGCTGGCCGAGCTGTGCGGGTTGCCGGCCGGCCTGCAGGGCGTCTACTCGTCCGGCGGATCCACCGCGAACATCCTGGCCCTCGGCGCCGCCAGGCAAGCGGCGTTCGAGACCCGGGGCATCGACATCGGCCGTGATGGATTACCCGGCGATGTGCGCGCGGTGCTGTATGCCAGCTCTGAGTCCCACCACTCGGTGCAGCGGGCAGCGGCCGTCCTCGGGCTGGGTCGGAGTGGGGTGCGGGCTGTCCCGGTCGACAACCGTCAGCGGCTCGATGTGGCTGCTCTCGAGCAATTGCTGCAGGCCGATCGTGCGGCCGGGGCGTTACCCGTTGCCATCGTGGCCAACGCCGGAACGACCAACACCGGGGCGGTTGATCCGATCGACGCGATCGCCGACGTGGCCGAGCGGTATGAAGTTTGGCTGCACATCGATGGCGCATATGGGTTGCCCGCCGCCGGTGTGCCTGAGCTCGCGCCGCTCTTCACCGGCAGCGACCGCGCACAATCCTGGATCGTCGATCCGCACAAGTGGTTGGCGACCGGCGTGGGTTGCGGCGCGACCTTCGTCCGGGACGCCCGGTTGTTGCACGACGCCTTCACCCAGACGCCGGCGACCTATCTGGCCGCCGGCGGCGCTCCGCGCACCGACAGCGGCACGCGTGGCAGGCAATCGGCCGGTTGGGCCTTCCAGGACTTCGGGGTGCACTACGACGACCTGAGCATGGAGTTGTCGGCGCCGCCGCGCGGGGTGCTGGTCTGGATCGTGCTGCGCGAGATCGGCCGCCAGGGCCTGCAATCCAGGATTCGGCAGCACATCGGATTCGCCCGCCGGCTCACCGACATCGCCGTGCGTCACCCACAATTGCAGACGCTCATCGAACCCCAGCTGTCCATCGCGGCCGTCCGGTTCCTGCCCACAGGGCAGCAACAGGCCCAGGCCGAGATCGATGAGCTGAACAGCGAGATTCTGAACCGGATATGGCGGGAAACCCCGTACTACCCCACCAGCACCGTCGTCAACGGCAGGTTTGCCATTCGGCCCGCCTACATCAATCCGCGCACCACCATCGAGCACGTCGACGGACTGGCCGCGGCGATCGTCCGGCTCGGTGACGAGCTCACGACAGGTGCCCGGCGACGACATCCGTAGGCCGAGCCCCCCGGCATAGCCAACATTCGACGAGGACGCACCGTCAGCACAGCGCGGGTCGGGCGCCCTGCGGACGGGCTTTCGGTGGCCGGCCGGGGACCTCCCGCGATTGTCGGTGGCGTGGTGTGCAATGTGCCGATGAACACTTCAGAACTCATGATCGACGCTTTCGGCAGGGTCTCAGAAGCGGCCAGCGAGGTGCTCGACGGCGCCGACTCCGCGGTACTCACGCTCCGGCTCGACCCGGACGCGAACACCATCGCCTGGCTGGTGTGGCATCTGACTCGCGTACAGGACGACCACGTGGCGAAGGCCTTCGACGGCGAGCAGGTCTGGATCAGCCAGGGCTGGGCGGAGCGGTTCGACCTGCCGTTCGACGTGCAGTCACACGGCTACGGGCAATCCAGTTCGGAGGTCGCGCAGGTCCGCGCACCAGCAGACCTGCTGCTCGGCTACCTGACCGCGGTCCAGGCCCAGATGGTGAAGTACCTGGAGAACATCACCGACGCCGAACTGGACCGGGTGGTCGACGAGCGCTGGGATCCGCCGGTCACCCTGGGCGTGCGGTTGGTCAGCGTGATCTCCGACTGCCTGCAGCACGCGGGCCAGGCCGCCTTCATCAGGGGCGTCGCCGACCGCACGTAGGTCGCGGCGCCGCCTCGGTCACGCCTGCTCCAGGTACGCCCGCCCGCGCGCGGAAAGCTCGTAGCCGACCGGCAGGCTGTGGGTGAGGCCCAACTCCTTGAGCTTGCGGACATCGAGCTTGAACGGCTTGGTCTCCCTGCCCAGCGACGCGGCGAGATCGGGTGCGCGCACCGTGGGCCGGGCAGCAATGAGGGCCAAGATCTCCCGGGTCCACGGTCCCGACCGGCGGCCCCGGTCGAGCCGGTCGAGGGCGGTGGTGATGTCGGCCAGCTCGGTCGCCGATGGCAACGAATCGCGGAGCGCGACCCGCTCGTCGGGACGGTCGAACGCCACCCGGATCCGGTAGAGCTGGGCGCCGCGGCCCCGCTGGTTCGCCTTGATCAGCGCGGCCAATGACGCCATCCCGGCGGACCTCGCATCGTCCTCGGTCAACTCGGCCAGCTCGACGGGTTCGACGGACTCGAACCGGACGACGCCCGCCGCGGTGCGCTGGGTTCCGCCGATCCGCACCCGCGGCGCGTCCCAGGACCGGAAGACGGCCGTCACCGACCCGTCTTTGATGCCCTGGGCAATCACCGGACTGAGCAACATGGGCGAAACCCTGCCATCACCCGGGTTCGGCGGCCAACCGCACGGTGACCGACAACCCGCCGCCCGGCACCGGAACCGCACCCACCGTGCCATCGTGCGCTGCTACTACGGCTCGCACGATTGACAGGCCGAGGCCGGTCCCGCGCTGGCCCGTCCGTGCCCGCTGACCCTGCCGGAATGGCTCGAACAATTGCGCAACGGCTCGCGGATCGATCACCGGCCCCGATGATCCGACCTCGAGAACACCTGTGGCAGCGTCTCTTCCGGTTCGGATCCGGATCCAGCCGGCCGGTGTGTTGTGCCGTACCGCGTTCTCAACCAGATTCCCGACCAGCCGCATCAGCAACGCTGGATCCCCGCGCACAATGGCCGGCGCTGCATCGACAGTCACCGTCAGATCTCGGGCCGACAACTCCGCAGCGACTGCGCTCAGCGCCGGTTCGACCAACTCCGCCAGATCAACCGGCTGGTGCACGGCAAGGCCGCGGGCCTGTGTTCGAGCCAACAGCAACAGCGAGGTGAGCAACCGGTTGGCGCCGTCGGTCGCCTCCAACACGACCTCACCCATCCGCCGCAGGTCGGCGATATCCGCCTGCGGGTCGGCCATCGTCACCTCGACCTCGGTGCGGATCACCGCCAGCGGGGTTCGGAGCTCATGCGAGGCGTTGGCATTGAACCGCCGCTCGGCCTCGAACGCCGCCTGCAACCGGCCCAGCATGTCGTCGAAGGTGTCCGCGAGGTCGGCCACCTCGTCCCGCGGGCCGGTCAGCCGAATGCGTTGATCGAGCGAGGATTCCGATAGCGCCCGAGCGGTTCTGGTCAGTGTCGACAATGGCCGCAGGGTGCGGCCGATCAACACCCAGGACAGCAACGCACCGGCCAGCACCTGGAGCGGGAAGGCGATCAGGCCGACCACCAGTACCGTTTGCCGGCCCTGCGCGGCGAGCTCGACGGCCGCCTGCGAGGCGTCCATCACCTGGCCACCCAGCACCACCTGGGTGCCGGCCGGGAAGGTGGGCAGGGCCGCGACCACGCGACCGACCACCAGATAAGAGAGTGCCAAGAGCAGCGCACCGATCAGCGCCAGCAGCGCCGTGGACAGCAGCGTGAGCCGCATCCGCAGGCCTTGCCTAACCGGTGGTCGACCGGCTTCTCCGTTACCGGACCCGGCTGCACGGAGCCGTCGCGAGCCGGCCGTCGCCTCGGCAGAGGTCATGCAGTCGCGACCCGATACCCGGCGCCGACGACGGTGTCGATCAGTCCCGGCTCACCGAGTTTGCGCCGCAAGGTCATCATCGTCACCCGCACCGTGGTGGTGAACGGGTCCGCGTTCTCGTCCCACACCCGCTCCAGCAGGTCCTCGCTGGACACCACCGTCCCGCGGGCCGCCAGCAATACCTCGAGGACCCCGAACTCCTTGCGGGTCAGCTCCACCGGCTGGCCACCGCGGGTGACGGTTCGGCGAGCCGGATCCAGTTCCACATCGCCCACCCGCAGCACCGGTGGCGCGGCGGGAGTCGCCCGACGGCCGAGCGCCCGCACTCTGGCAACCAGCTCGGGAAAGGCGAACGGCTTGGACAGGTAGTCGTCGGCGCCCAAGGACAGCCCGTCAACCCGGTCGTCGATGCCGGCCGACGCGGTCAGCAGCAGCACCCTGGTGATGTCGCCCGCGGCCACGATCTCGGCGAGCAGGTCATCGCCGTGCATCTCCGGCAGGTCACGGTCCAGCACGACCACGTCATATCTGGTGAATGTCGACTTGTGCTGGCCCTCGAGGCCGTCGTAAGCGACATCGACGGCCATTCCCTCAGCCCGCAGCCCTCGTGCGATCGCATCGGCCAATCGCCGCGCGTCCTCCACCACCAGTACCCGCATCGTCAGTCCCTGTCCTCCACCACTGTGGCCAGCACCGGATCTCACCGACCCCGACGTGTTCACTACTGAATCGACCGGTCAGCCCGCTGCGCCGGCATCCCGGTCGCCGGTCACCGGCGCCGTGCTGGCTCCGGCGGCGTCCTGGCTGGCTCTCGCTATCTCCTCGGTGATTCCGCGTGCGACGGCCTGCGCGGTGAGCCCGAGATCGCCCAGCAGATCTTTTCGTACACCCGGCTCCAGGAACTGCTGCGGCAGTGCCAGCACCTGCACGGGAACTCCGGACCCGGCCAACCGATCGGTCACTGCGGCGCCGACGCCGCCAGACCGGCCGCCGTCCTCCACGGTCACCACCAGCCGGTGCATCGCCGCGAGGATCTCGATCTCCACCGGTACCGGCAGCACCCACCGCGGGTCGACCACTGTGACACCGATGCCCTGCGCGGCCAGCCGCTCCGCCGCCTCGACGGCCAACCCACCGAAGGCGCCCACCGCAACCAAGAGCACCTCCTGGTCCTGACCAGCTGCCGGCTCCGCCAGGATGTCCACACCGGCGGTGAGGTCCACGACCACCTGCTGCGACCCGGCCGGTGTACGGCGGAACCGCCTGACTGCCGGAACGGTGGCCGGCACCGCACCCTTGGGGAACCGGAGCATGGTGGGGCCATCGGAGACGGTCAGCGCCTCGGCAAGTTCTTCGGCCAGCGTGGCCGCGTCGCGTGGCGCGGCCAGCTTGAGTCCCGGCACGATTCCGGCCAGCGACATGTCCCACATGCCGTGATGGCTGGGCCCGTCCTCACCGGTCACACCCGCACGGTCGAGGACAACGGTGACGCCCAGCCGGTGCAATGCGCAATCCATCAACAATTGATCGAAGGCCCGGTTCAGGAAGGTTGCGTAGACGGCGACCACCGGGTGCATACCGCCCATCGCCAACCCGGCCGCCGAGGTCAGGGCATGCTGCTCGGCGATGCCGACATCGAACACCCGGTCCGGGAACGCCGTCCCGAACGGCACCAGCCCGGTGGGTCCGCACATGGCGGCGGTAATGGCGACCACGTCTGGGCGCTGCGCGCCGGCCACCACCATCGCCCGACCGAAAACATGGGTCCAGGTCGTCGTCGTCGCCGCGACCGGCTTTCCGGTGATCGGATCGAAGGCCGGCGGTGAATGCATCTGCTCGGCGTCGTCGGACTCGGCCGGCGGATACCCCCGGCCCTTCTGGGTCAGGCAGTGCACCAGCACGGGTCCACGGAAATCCCGGGCCTTGGTAAGCGCCTGGGTGACAGCTTCGACGTCATGGCCATCGATGGGGCCCAGGTACTTGAGCCCAAGGTCGGCGAACAGCGCCTGCGGCAGGAACAGGTCCTTGACGGCCGATTTCGCCGCGTGCAGCGCCGAATAGAGCGGGCGGCCGACAACCGGCGCCCTGGGCAGGGTGTCTTTGACCCGGCCCAGCATCCGCTCGTATCCGGGACGCAGCCGCATCGCGGCCATTCGCTGCGCCATCCCGCCGGCGGTGGGCGCATACGACCGACCATTGTCGTTCAGCACGATTACCAGCGGTCGGCCGGGCGCGGCGGCGATGTTGTTCAGCGCCTCCCAAGCCATTCCGCCGGTCAACGCCCCATCACCGATGACGGCGACCACCGTGCGGTCGGTCTCCTTGCGCAGGGCGAACGCCTTGGCCAGGCCGTCGGCGTAGGACAGTGCGGTGGATGCGTGCGAATTCTCGATCCAGTCGTGGTCCGACTCGGACCGGCTGGGGTAGCCGGAGAGGCCGTTCCGGGTCCGCAGGGCATCGAACCGGTCGGCGCGGCCGGTGATGATCTTGTGCACATAGGCCTGGTGACCGGTGTCGAACAGGATGGGGTC
>Ga0190275_10001728_pt1 | contig 16094 bp, 16 predicted proteins | sample Popmic550T_FD_133745 | JGI IMG/M metagenome (GOLD analysis project Ga0190275, IMG submission 133745) | Populus adjacent soil microbial communities from riparian zone of Yellowstone River, Montana, USA - 550 T | ecosystem: Environmental > Terrestrial > Soil > Riparian zone > Trees stand | place...
CGGGTTGTGGCGCGAGAGCGACATCGCTCATCGGGCGAGCTCCCAAACAAACTGCAGTTGGACGGGAGTCCCGGGATGCTGTTCCTCCCAGAGGGGAACGAGCGCCGGCTCGACCCAATGGCGGCGCGAGGATCTGATCGCGGCGCTCGAGCGCGTGCAAAACGGCGAGACGTTTTCCTATGAGACCCGGCGCAGGGTACGTTTGGGGGAGGACTTGGAACGGACTCGCCGGGACTGGCGAACGCGGCAAGTAAAGCTGCCGGTCGCGCGCGAACGGGGACAGGTCGCTTCCCTGCCCGCCGGCCTGCGCCTCGTTCGACTTGGCGTTTTGGAGGTGGAATTTGGCTCCGGAGGGGAGTTGCTGGGGCGGTTGTATGAGCTGGTGCGCATCGCTGGCGAGGATCTGGAGGAATTTGAAGCACTCGTGGGCGGTTCTAAGTATCTCGTTGGTACCCGATAGCTATCCGATACTAATATGGTACTTCTCAGGTACTAATGGTATCTGTTGACTACTAGATAGCTGTCGGATACTATGAGGCGGCCCGCTTTGCCAACATCAACGTTGAAAGGAATCAAATGCCCACCATCGTTTTCGCAACGCCCAAAGGCGGGGCGGGGAAGTCAACGTCAGCCGTCATCCTCGCTACGCAGCTCGCACGAAAGGGCGCTGAGGTAACTATGCTGGATGCCGACCCTAACAAGCCGATTTGCGAATGGTCAAATCTAGGGAAACCGGACCGGATCAAAGTCATCGCGGATATCTCCGAGGAGACAATCATTGACGAGATCGAGAATGCTGCGCAGAAGACTCCGTTTGTAATTGTCGACCTCGAAGGGACAGCTTCGATGATGGTCGCGTATGCGATCAGCCGGGCCGACCTTGTCATCATCCCTACACAGGGCTCAAGGCTGGATGCGAAAGAAGCCGCGAAAGCCATCAAGCTTATCAAGCAACAAGAAAAGGCTTTCCACAAAGCGATCCCCTTTGCGATCTTATTCACGAGGACCAGTCCTGTCGTGAAACCCAGGACACTCACCCACACTCAAGCGCAGTTCCATAATCACAACGTTTTTGCATTTGCGTGTCAGATTCATGAGCGCGACGCTTTCAAGGCGCTGTTCTCCTTTGGCGGGGATTTGGAATCGCTCGATCCAAGGCAAGTCTCAAATATTGATGGCGCGATAGCGAACGCGCGTGAGTTTGCGGCAGAAGCGGTCTCGATGCTCCGCGCAGCGGCCGCTTCCGATCTAACTCGTGACCATTCGCTATCTCAAACTTCCGACAAGGCGGTGGCTCATGGCTGAGCGGGCTGGATTGTTCGAGGACGACTCCGACTTCGACGTATCAGCATTTACTCCAAAGAAGAGCGTTAAATCGGCTGAACCGGCATCAGAAGCTGTTCGTGCTGTGTCTGAGGCCGCGAACTTTACGAGCCGCGAACCCGTTCAGCAGCTACCCAGAAAAGCCGACAGGCGACATAGGACAGGACGAAACGAGCAGCTCAATATCAAGGTAGATGACAAAACCTTCCGCCTTTTCTACAGCATCTACGACACTCATCGGGAAAAAGAAGGCTGGGTGCAAGGTCAAGTGATTGAACGGGCACTAAAGGCCCTCCAAAGAGAGCTGGAGGGCGGATGAGAAAGGAACGGGGCGGACTCATTAGTGCGGCGGATATTCTCAAGGACAGGCTTCCTGTTCCAGTCGAAACTAAGCAAGTCCACCCGCCAGTTGGAACTACTGAATCGGTCAATCCTCAGCTGAACCTCTTTCAGAACTTTCTGTGCAACACACCCGACGAACGGGACCGGCTTTCTAACGCTATAGACCTTTGGGACAGCGTCCCTCGTTATTCTGTTAACCGGAAGGCCGCAAACAAGGCGCGCGAAAACGGTGAGTTCCCTCAGACTTACATGACCTCGTTCCACCACAGGGGCCGCGTCTATGGCTGCACGATCTCACCCGCCAACGTGAAGGATCTTGATGGAAACAGGGGCTATTTCTACCCTGGAGCTACGGAGGAGCTTGTCGAGGACGCACTGCGGAAGCTTGCCACCGACCAGCATTCGGGGTTTTTTAATAAACCCAACTATCGAAGTGGCGTGGTCTTTAGCCTCTACGCGTTAAGAGAGGAATTGGCAAAACGAGGTCATGCAAGGTCATACCAGCAGATCGTCATGGCCCTGAATGTCCTTTCCGGTTCCATTATAGAGATCGAGGCAAGGGACGGTGACAAGGGCGAAGCTCTGGTCAAATCGCCCTATCTTCCGTCGCTTGTCGCAGTTTCTAAAAAGCGCATCAAGGATGATCCTGATGCGAAATGGATGGTCCAGTTTCACCCGTTTGTAACGGACAGCATCAATCAGGTGACTTACAGGCAGTTCAACTATCACCTAATGATGGGGCACAGCACCCAATTGGCGAGATGGCTGCATAAGCACCTCGTTCTGAAATACACCTTCGCCGATTATTCAAAGCCCTTTGAAGTGCGATACAGCACCGTCAAGAGGGATAGCGGCCTTCTAAGCTCGTATTCACGAGAGAGGGCAGCTATAGAGGCCCTGGAGACAGCCTTCAACGACTTGCAGGAACAGAAGATCATCTCATCTTACGAACGAAAGGACATGACCGGACCTCGCAAGAAGCTTCTCGATGTCGTCTTCAAAATTTGGCCATCAATGGAGTTCATCAAGGAAGCAAAAGCGGCCAATAAAAGACTGTCGATGCGGTAGTTCCAACTGGCGGGTTGCGGGGACGCCCGGTAGCTCTAGATGGCGGGTAATAGTAGTTCTAGGTGGCGGCGGGCACTTTTCCACAGGCTGTATGGGTAGTTCTAGGTGGCGTGTCAGATAAAAAGCGGTAGCTCAGGCTGGCGGGTGGCTCTTTAACCGAGGAAAAAGGGCACCAAGTAGGTAGTTCTAGGTGGCGGGTCAAACAAGGCACGGTAGTTCTAGGTGGCGGTAACGCAGCACTCGGTAGTTGCACGTGGCGAGTCGTGATATTAAACGGCCAAGAATCAAAGGCATACGGGTCCTTATCCTTTTAACCTTTAGATATAACCTTCTCTTAGACCTAAGAGGAAACCTGCCGAGATGTTGCGATCGTATACTTCGTTTCGTCAACTTCAAGTTCGCCCCTCCGGCGCTCACGTCGCCAAACCCTTCCTTAAGAAAGGTGAAAGCATTGCGGTGTCCTCCACACATGAGGTGACGAAGTACTTGGCCCCGCCATTTAAAAGCACCCGCAATTTTAAACACTCACGCGAGAACTTGACCCAAAACCCGAAAACGAGACAGCGGGAAAGTTGAAAGATGGCGCTCGACGTGGTCCTCTGGACGGGAGCAGAAGGAGGACAAAAGATGCCACGAAAAGGCCACAGCGAAGAGCAGATCGTGTATGCCCTACGGCAAGTGGAAGCAGGCAAGAAGGTGACGGACGTCTGCCGGGAGATGGGTGTTTCGGCACAGGCCTTCTACAGCTGGAAACGGCGCTATGCCGGCGTTGGCGTAAGCGAACTACGCGAGCTGCGGCAACTACGCGACGAAAATCGGCAACTCAAAACTTTGGTTGCCAACCTGACACTGGACAAGCACATTCTGCAGGAAGTGCTGTCAAAAAAAGTCTGAAGCCCGCCGCACGCCGCGAACTCGTAAGCAAGGTGCGAAAAGCGCACCAGCTAACAGAAAGCCGTGCTTGCGGGCTGATTGGCATCACACGTTGGTCAAATCGATACCGGAGTCAAAAGGATCCGCAAATAGCCCTTCGTCTCCGATTACGAGAGTTGGCCGGCAGCCGGGTGCGGTATGGATACCGCCGACTGACGGTATTACTGCGTCGAGAAGGATGGGTCGTGAATGCCAAACGAGTGTACCGCTTGTATCGGCAAGAGGGACTGCAAGTGCGAACGCCGAAGCGCGCCAAACGAGCGGCGCAAGTGCGCGTGGCGTTGTCCGGAGCAAGCCGGCCCAATCAGCGGTGGAGCATGGATTTTGTAAGCGATCGGCTTGCCGATGGCCGCTGGTTCCGAATCCTCACAGTCGTGGATCAATACACACGGGAGTGTCTTTGTGTTCATGCCGAACGTTCCCAAACGGGCAAAAAAGTAGCCGAGCAACTGAGCCGAATCATAGCTCGTCAAGGTCCGCCTGAATCAATTACTTCGGATAACGGCAGCGAGTTCGTCGGCAAAGCAATGGAAGTCTGGTCCTACCAGAATGGTGTGAAGCTCGACTTCATAAGGCCGGGCAAGCCCGTGGAGAATGGCTTTGTCGAAAGCTTTAACGGTCGCTTACGCGACGAGTGCTTGAATGTGGAAGTCTTCTTTGATGTAGCAGACGCGCGGATAAAACTCGAAAGATGGCAAACGGATTTCAATCACAGCCGGCCACACAGCTCTCTGGACGACCGTACACCGGCGGAGTTTCGAACCGTGGTCGCGGTGGACCAGCCCTTCGCCCTCCCAACTCTAGATAAGGCAGTCTCAGCGACCTGTCAAGGGTTCGCTCACGCCGGGCAAAAAACGCCCGCCCTTGACAGGCCCCCGAGACCGCCTTTGGAACCTATGACGAGGGCGAAGGGCGCCTCTGAACGGCACCGCATACTTGAGGCCGTAAATTGAGATACTTTAAGCAATGTAATGCCCGAACAACGGGCATTCGGACCGCTGCGCAGCCCAACTTCTCAACCCACAGACTGTCTCATTTTGCGGGGCGGGTCAAACTGGCAAGTGTGTTCATCGAGATCTGTCTCAGCTTAGGGGTTCAGTCCAAACAATCGAGCGCGGGGCCAGCGCAATCGCGCTCAGCGAGTCTGTGCCGGAGTAGCCAAGATAGCTGAACGTCAAGAGCGTGTTGAGACTGCTACTCAGCTTGGCGAAGAATCCATCAATTCCGCGGCCTTGGGCCTGAATCCCGTCGAGCGATGGCATCCCCGGAGACGACGTGTTGCCGCCGAAGTAAAACGTTCCGTCAGCCGATATCGCTCCAGTCCAGCCTTCATCGGTACTCGTACCTCCGAAGTATGTCGAGTACAACAGCGATGTCCCGGAGGCGGAGATTTTCGAAACGAACCCATCCGTAGCGCCGCCACCGAACGACGGTTGGAAGGCCGACCCGGTCGTCGGGAAGTTGTCCGACCCTGTGATGCCTACGACCATTGCGGCGCCTGTCGCATCGTCGACACCAATCCAGTTCCCTACTTCGGGCTGTCCGGTGGTCCCGCCCGAACCACCAGGTGCGTGCTGTATCGCAGCGTTCCACCATCGGCGCTGAGCTTCGCCACAAATGCGTCCTGCATGCCGGAATAGCCGCGAAACGCATTGGCTACCGGGAATTGTGTCGCCGACGCTGTAGCGCCGGTAAAGTACACTTCGCCAGCAGCATCCACCGCAACTGCGACGGCTCGATCGGCGCCCGTTCCTCCAAAGTACCCGGCGTAAGCAACCGATCCATCGGCATTGACGCGGGCAAGAATGCGTCCAATCCGCCCCGGTTCACAGCCTGATATGGAACGCCTCGCAAAGTCAGATCGGCCGAGTCGGTTTCTCCCACGACCCAAACGGAGCCATCGTTCTTAAGGGCCAAGCCGTTGGCGAGATCGGACCCGCTTCCCCCTATGAAGGTTGCGAACTGCAACGTTCCCGATGCCGACAGTCTTGCAACAAAACCGTCTGTCGAGCCGCCGTTCGGCCGGGAAGCTGCGGGAAAGTCGGCCGAAGCCGTAAAGCCGGCAACGTACACACTGCCGCTTCCATCCACAGCGATCGATGAGGGGCGGTCCTTGCGCTACCTCCTATATAGGTCGCATAGACGATATAGGTCGCATAGACGACCGCGAGGTTCGAGGGGTTCAACTTCAAGACGTAGACTTCTACACCACCATCGCGATTACGAAGCGAACCCACCGGGAAGTCAGTTGACTCCGTTGTTCCGGCTACATAGAGGTAGCCGCTTGCATCTACAGCGACGGCCGAGATGCGGTCGGTTAACGCTCCTCCGAGATAAGCCGACCGCGTGACCACATACGGGCCGATCACCATCGCCTTCGAACGATCATGGCCCGTAATTACGAAACGAACCCAATCATCCTGGTCGATCTGGTATCGCGACGGCAGTTCGGCAGAGCCCTGCAGGACAACCGGCGCCGGCTGCCGGATCTCGCCGGCGATCAACTCGCCATCCTGAAGCATTGCTTCTGCGCCTTCGTAGCGGAACCGTATCAGGCGAGGATCGGCCCCAGGAGCAACAAGGTAGTCGGCTTTAACGGCTCGTCCTTCAAAGGACAGCCGCAGCGTGATTCCCGGGTAGATCTCGGGGTATTCAATGGCGCGATACGCGGGCCGATTCGTTTCCGTTCGTGTTGCCGTATAAGTGTTAACGATGCCTCCCGTTGCATCGACTCCAACGGGCTCACGGAATGTTCCACCCTTGTGCTTCAGCGTAAGTCCACCAAAGCGCACCACGCCTGGGCCTGCCATGACAGCAAGCCGTGCGCCCCGACTTTGGTAAACGCCGGCCGTCGTTTCCGTAAAGAACCCCTCAAGTTCCGGGAATCCGGTGGCTGCGCGGAGCAAGGCGCAAGACAGGTACAGCGCGGCGCAGAGAAAACGCTGCAAGAAACGTAGTGTGCGTAAGCGGCTTGTATTCTCACATCGAATGGGAGAATAGTTTTTGCACGACGATTCGAAACCCTCCCGTACTGTTCCTCTGCTGGATCTGCGCGCTCAGTTTGCATCGATCGAGGCCGAGATTTGGCCCGTCATCCAGGATGTAGTGACATCGCAGAAGTTCATTCTCGGGGAGGAAGTAACTGCCTTCGAGAAGCAAGTAGCGGATTACTGCCGATGCAAGTATGCAATCGGTTGCGCTTCCGGTTCCGATGCTCTTCTCCTTGCGTTGATGGCTTATGACATCGGGCCCGGCGATCGTGTCCTGACGACGCCATACACATTTTTTGCGACGACGGCGGCAATCACGAGGCTCGGCGCGATACCCGTGTTTGTGGATATCGAGCCGGATCACTTCAACATGGATCCTGATCAGGCCGTCACTATCATCGAAACGGCGCGCATCAAAGCGGTAATTCCAGTTCATCTCTTTGGTGCTTGCGTCGATCTCGACCCGATCTTGACTGCCGCTCGAGAGCGCGGGATACCCGTTATCGAAGATGCGGCACAGTCTATTGGATCGGAGTATAAGGGGCGGCGCGCAGGCTCGATTGGGGAAATCGGATGCTTTAGCTTCTTCCCCTCGAAGAACCTGGGGGCTTTCGGCGACGCGGGGTTGTGCACCACAAACGATGCTTCCATTGCGGACCGGCTGCGGTCCCTCCGCGTGCATGGAAGCCGTGTGAAGTACTATCACGAGGTCGTTGGTATTAACTCGCGGCTCGATGTTTTGCAAGCTGCCGTGTTGCGGGTCAAGCTTCGGCATCTTGATAAATGGAGCGCTGCCCGCCAGAGGAATGCGGATATCTATCGGGAGCTTTTAAGTTCTTCCGTGATGCTTCCACGCGCTGCATCGTATCAGACACGACATATTTATAACCAGTTTGTGATTCAATGCCAACATCGAACGGGGCTTCGTGATTACCTGCAGCAGAACGGTGTCGGCACGGAAATCTATTATCCGCTGCCGCTTCACCTGCAGCCGTGCTTCGCTTATCTGGGTTATAAGACGGGGGATTTTCCGGTCAGCGAGAAGCTTGCGAAAACGTCTCTCGCCTTACCTATTTACCCAGAATTAGAGCCCGCCGATATCGAGTACGTGGCACATCACATCGACGTATTCTTTGGCGCCCCAAGCTAATTGGCGATGTTTCGCGGTACCCCAAACGGCAACACAGCCTGCTGCGCGCGCCGTCGTATGTACCACTTCTCAAAAGGTGGCACTTCCCGGCGAGCGAGGTCGTGACAAATAAGATCGTCGATCTCCTGCGCCCGCGCTTTCGCGTCGAGTTTCTCATAGCGCGTCTGCTGCCGGAATAGCTCGGTTTTTTCCTTACGGAGATTTGCGCGCGTATTTTCCGTAAGTTCATCGAACAATAACCTTGCGGTCTCATCACGGTATTGCTCGTACTCCATGACGAGCGCGCGTTGCTCCGCCAGTTCCTGTTGGGCGAAGATTGTCTGCTCTTGCTGCCGGAATGCCTTCCGCGCGCTATCGATAGATTCTTCCCCAAGAAGAGCCTCGGGGTCTTTGATCAGCTTTATAAGCAGACCCGCGGGGTTCTTCATGTTCTGTCCAGCCGCCTTCTTCTGACGGCATGTATCAAGCGCTATGGCGCAAATATCGAGCGCCCGCAAACCTTCCGAGGTTGCAACACCGGCATCCAGAGCATTGCGTATCAAACTCAACGCGACATGAATCACAACACCGCTTTCGAGTAACGCTTCCAGCAATCTTGCCGCTCGCTCAAGCTGATAGAACTCAGCTTTTGTCTGAGCCCCTTCGGCGTAACGCTGCGCAAGCTTCTCGGGGAACGATGCCTTCTCCAAGCGTTTTATGCAATACACTTGATTCAACTCGCGCGTATCGGCCGGATCGGGAGAGAGCAGCATTTTACGCTCAGGCACATAGTTGCGATGGCGGCGTAGGGCAATCTCCCAGCGTTCGGCTTCGACGATGTGATACGAACCGAGTACTTCAATACCAATGAGCTGATCGAAGGCCGGCTCGAGCGTCTGCATCAGACGCGAAAGATACTTAGGCGGATTGATAATGCCCAAATGCTCGATGGCAAGCTTGCGCGCATCGATTACCATCATGTCGGTCTTCTCGAAGGCGACGGCCAGAAAGCGGTACAAATGCTTGCCTGTAATCCCGTCAAGTTCCATGTAGCGGCCGGCATCGAGCACACGAAAGAAGCCGCTGTTCATTGACTGAATCACCTTGTCGGTCCATGTCACTGACCCGACGCATCGTCCCGACTCGCGATCGAGCGTGAAACTGGCTTCCTGAAACACATTTAGCCACTTCACCTCCTCGTGCCTGTCAGTCGCCGCAATCCCTCGGAACCGGAGCGGAATGAAGCGATCCATTGCAATCTTGAGCCTTTGATAGAACTTGCCATGTACGCTTTGAATACCGAGAATCTTGGCGATTTCACGGCCCGTGAAGGTGATGGTTTTGGCGAAGTTGTTCTGAAATGTGAGTGCTCCGAGAGCAACAAAAATGTCGAGATCCTGCTCTGTAGGTAAGCCTAGTTCGGTGTTGCCTTGTACTTGCCAGGAAACCAGCACTTCTGTTCCATCTGGTAAAAGCTTGGTCCCTTCGATCTGAAGTTTACCCACTCGTTTGCCCACACGGCGTTCGAGTACTGCAAATGGTATTGCCGCCAGATTCTCTTCTTCGACTGACAGATGAAGAAGCGACGGCTTGGGAACAAGTTTCGACATGCTCGGTTAAAGAGGTGGCTTTCTTGTTTTTACACTGTTCTGCGAGGAAGTCCTAGGACTTTACGATCAAGCACATACCAAGTACGTCCACATGGTTTTTCCATATATATATTCCAAACCATAACCATACCAAAGGGAGTCTAGCTGGACTCCGACCAGTAGGATAAGTGGTTACAAATGTGTAGGTTACGGGAATATGCCGAGAGATGATCGCGTGTGCTTGATCGTAAAAGCCGTGTGCTTGATCGTAAACTATTGAAAACACGACCGCGAGCGGCATGGGTTTGATCGTAAGCGACCTTTTGTTAAGGAAATCAGTAGTTTACCGCTTCAGCAACCCTTTCACCGGGGCGTCTTTTACGATCAGGCACACGTGCTTGGGTGCTTTTTTACGCTCAAGCACACAAGCCTGGGCCATTTTTTACGGTCAAGCACATGCGAAGGTCTAAAATTTACGATCAAGCACACGAGTGAGAAGGCCTGTTTCATGGGTTTGATCGTAAGCCGCGCTATTCTGTTCGTGATCCATGAGGCGAATTCTATTCGTCTTCGGCACCCGACCCGAGGCGATAAAACTCTGTCCTGTCATCGCCCACATGCGAGGGAACGCCCCCGATTTCGAGGCGCGTGTTTGTGTCACCGGCCAGCATAGACAAATGCTCGATCAGGTGTTGAATGTCTTTGACATTCAGCCGGACTACGATTTGAACGTGATGGCCCCGGGTCAATCGCTGTTCGATTCCACAGCGCGCATGCTCTCCGGTTTGGGCCCAGTGTTAGGCGATAAGTTTGATCTGGTGGTCGTTCAGGGAGATACGACGACGACATTGTGCGGTTCCCTGGGCGCTTTCTATTCCCGGCTGCCTGTAGCCCATGTTGAGGCAGGTCTCAGGACCGGCGATTACCAGCATCCCTTCCCGGAAGAAATGAATCGTGTGCTGACCACCAGGCTCACGTCCCTGCATTTTGCAGCGACTGAAGCCGGCGCCGAGAATCTGAGGCGGGAAGGTATCCCGGACAAAGCTATCTGGGTAACTGGTAATCCGATTATCGATGCAATCCAAAGAACCAGCGGTAATCTTGCCGCGGGTCTGCTCAGTGCCCCGCCCTGGCCGTGGCTGGATCCAGGCAAGAAACTGATTGTTGTAACCGCGCACCGGCGAGAGAGCTTCGGTCTGCCATTTGAGCGGATCTGTAGCGCCTTGGCAATCTTGTCCCAACGTCCCGACGTGCAAATCGTTTATCCGATACACCCAAATCCGAATGTTCGCGCAGCGGCTGAGAAATATCTGAAAGATGAGCTAAACATCGTTCTAGTGGATCCGCTCTCCTATGTTTGCTTCGTAGATCTGATGCGTCGAAGTTATCTGTTGCTTACCGATTCCGGAGGCATTCAGGAGGAAGGTCCGTCCTTAGGAAAACCGGTACTGGTAATGCGGGAGACCACGGAAAGGCCAGAGGGAGTTGCGGCAGGGTTAACGCGTCTGGTAGGTACGGACAAAGCGACAATCGTAGCGGAAACGTCAAAACTGCTGGACGATCCAACTGAGTATGCGAAGATGACCCGGCCCCTCAATCCTTATGGAGACGGACACGCCAGCCGGCGGATTGTCGAGGCGATTCGTAGCTGGTTTGATACCAGGGTACCCGAGTAGTTGAGTACCAAGGTAGATAAGTAGCTAAATATCTTACTGGCCGCCCTGCTCTACCAGCATGGCCTTCAATGTATTGAAAATGATGTACATATCGAGTGACAGCGACAGATTCTTGATGTAGTAAAGATCGTATTCGAGCTTTACAATTGCATCGTCTATGGTCTCGCCGTATTTGTAATTGATCTGCGCCCAGCCTGTAATGCCGGGCTTAACGCTGTGGCGCTGCCGATAGAAAGGGATGATCTCAGAGAGGGTTTGAACAAATTCGGGCCGTTCCGGACGAGGCCCCACGATCGACATCTCCCCACGCAGAACATTGATGATTTGAGGGAGTTCATCGAGACGAAGGATGCGAAGGTACTTGCCTATGGGTGTAACACGAGGATCGTTTTTAACGGCCCACACTGCCCCGGTCTTCGCCTCGGCATCGACACGCATGGAACGGAATTTGTAGATCGTGAAAGTGTCGCCATTTAGCCCGACACGCACTTGGCGATACAAAATCGGCCCGCGCGAAGTGAGCCGCACCGCAATCGCAACCAGGAGCATGATCGGAGCCGAGATTAGCAGGCCGGCGCACGCGATGAGAAACGAATAGAAAGATTGTATGCGCAGGCTAATCGGTCGCGGCCCCAGGTCTGAGGAGAAGATGAGGTACGACGGCCGCAGAGCTTTTGTTGGCACGCGACCGAATGCAGTTTCATATGTTCTGGCTGCCTCTTCTATGTAAAGGCCTTTAAAGCGAAGGTCGAGCAACTCATACATCGGCATCGATTGCCGGCGTTCCGCAGGTCCGACAACAATTCGGTCCGGCTTCTGCGACTCCACAATCGATTTAAGGTCGGAATAGCCGCCCAAGATAGGCAATCCTGCAGCTACGGTGTGGCCGACTTCGTAGGAGTCATCCAGATAGCCGATTCCACACATACCAATTTCGGGATGATCCGCCAAGTGTTGTGCAATTTCCTGCACGTCATTGTTTGTGCCGATAAACAGAATCCGCTGGGGGGAGAGGGCGCGGAAGAAGATGGTGTTGAAGCAGAAGCGCCATGCCGGTAAGGCGAACAGAAGAATGGCCGAGCCCCCGAGGACCGTCCACCGCGGCATGAGCAACGTTGGCGCCGCGTAGGCCATGATGGCCTGAGTGAAGAAGACGATCGCGATCGTACGGATAGTCTTTTCAATGATAAGGATGTTTGACCGGCCAGCTCCGCTGGTGTAGAAGTCCTGAAAGTAAAGCGCCAGCATGACAGCCAAGACGACCAGCGCCAACCGTAAGAAGCCGTCTTCGTAGAAGAGAAAGATCTCCGGCTCAAACGGCAAAAGGATGTAAAGAGCCGCAAGATAGGATCCAAAGACCAGCCCGATCTCGGTCAACAACAGGATGAGGGTGCTTGTTGGGACGAAGACACGGAACAGGCGAATCATGGTGAAAGGGCTTGATCCAATTGGCAAGTCTACCACTTAGGCCCCGCGCGACCGTTTACACATGTAAGTCTAAGGCGAATATTCAAGTATTTGAGTAGTTGAATGTGTGAGTAGCAGAACTGCCAGCTACCCACGTATACTGATACTCATGGTTATTACCGTGGCGAGCTTTAAGGGAGGCGTGGGCAAATCAACAACGGCAATTCACCTTGCCGCCTATTTGCAAGCGACGGCCCCAACGTTACTCGTCGATGGAGATCCAAATCGCTCGGTGAGCGAATGGGCGAGGGCAGGGAAGTTGCCGTTCAAGGTCGTCGACGAAAGACAAGCCGCTCTACACGCCAAATCATTCGAACATATCGTTATCGATACCAAAGCGCGACCGGACGAGGAGGATCTGCGGGCGCTCGCTCTGGGTTGCCATCTATTAGTAATTCCGTGCACTCCAGACCCGTTGAGTTTGCGAGCGTTGGGCTTGACCGTAACCGCGCTAAAAAACATCGGCGCAGATCGATATCGGGTACTTTTGACGGTCGTTCCGCCTCGTCCAAGTCGGGACGGGGACGACGCTCGGGACATGATCGAGCAGATGGGCCTTCCACTCTTTACAGCGGCTATCCCCCGATTGGTGGCATTCCAACGGGCGGTTCTGGAGGGGACAACGGTGGCGGGCTTAAAAGATCCTCGCGGGCAGCAGGCGTGGGAAGAATATCGGCGGGTAGGTGAAGAGACGACGGACTTGGTTACCCGGAGTTCCGGGTACGCAAGAGGTCAGCTAGCCGGATAGTCGTATACTCAAGTAGAATGGCTAAGAATAAATTTGCGGACCTGTTAGGAGAAGTCGGCTTAGGCTCCGTTGAACCGCCCGGGGAAGGCGCTCCGCCACCTCCGCCTAGAGTTGGGAAGCGGAGTGATCCGGCATACCGGCAGATCTCAACGTACGTGCGCTCCGACCTGTATCGCTTAGTCAAGCGCGAGCTTTTAATGGACGAACGTGACTTCAGCGATCTCATGGATGAGCTTTTAGCGGAGTGGGTGAGTAGGCGACAGTCCAAGTAGCCGAGTAGTTAGGTAGCTAAGTAAATAGCTGGGTGGCAACCCGAACCCGCTCCTCGAATGCTTCTCTGTTCCTGCTGATTGCCAGCGCCAGAGCCACGAGCTTTTCCAGTGCTTCCTCCGGCGTAGTGAATGAAACAAAGATGTTTCCGGGGCTAAGACTCACGCCTTCGGGCAGACCATCGATATCCCGCCGTTGCACCCGCTGAATCGTAGTTCCTGAAACATCGACCAAAACTGGTGGTTGCTCCAGCCATTTCTCCCGTTGCCGCCCAAGTTGATCCCAGAGTTGTTTCCGGCGGTGGGCGTCGTAGCAAGCGACTTCGCCCGCGGCGATTCTCTGGAGGTACCCGATTACATCTGCCGCCCGAGCGACCCGGCTGGAACCGACCTCCCGCGATGCAACAGTCGAAAGGATTTGCTGCGCCCTCCGGCGACCTACGCCGAGCAGTTGTTCGATCTGGTTGCGATCCACCCAGGGATCGGAAGAAGACTCCAATCGTTCGATAGCTTCGGGTAAACGTACCAGCCAAAGGGGTTTATCCGGCATTAGTAGCTACGATAGCAGATAAAGTGATCATGCGCGACCGCGCAATAAGTTCTAAAGCTGGCGTCTGATAAGTGAACATTCTCAGGCACGTTACCGAGAAGTCACGGTTCCTCAAAATGACACCTGGTTTGGCAACACGGCGCCAAAGGTGTGTGCCTAAGGACGAACCAACCCTGCGGGCCGTCCACTCGTTTGAATGTGGTGAACTCGCAGTCTGCCGGCGGGGCTGCCGGGGACGCCCGGGGAGATCATCATTCGTTCGGTGGCCGCTAGCTTAAGGCGAGGGCTGAAACTGCGCGAGCCAACTGGCGGCATCGTTTGCGGTGGTGACCTGACGCGACAGAATCGCGGAAGTCAGGTCGCTGGTGGCAACCGTTCCCAAGGGATTTGTGTACTTGAGGCCTTCGGTTTGCCCGGCCAGCTTCAGGACGAAGGGAACATAGCGTTCCGGCGCCTTTGTCAGCGCGCTTGCCTGTTCGGCGTCCCATTCCGGGCCGGTCTCGTACATAGGAACCCGCATGGGGTGATCGGACGTCAGCAAAACTGCCGTTTTCTCCCACAACCCGGCCGCTTCGAGCGCCGATCGAAGCTCACTCACTGTGCGATCAACGAGCAGGAGGTTATCGGAATAATTAACGCCATCGCGGGCTGTGAAGTCTTTCGTCTTCCGGTCGTAGATGGTCAGCGAATGCGGCACGGGATAGTGGAGATAAACCAGATGCAAACCGGCATCAGCGACCATCCGCAGGGCGTTCCCGTGAACACCTAGGTACTCCTCCCGTGTGCGCAGCCGCTCCTGACGCCGCACGTCAGGGTGGAGCAATCCGGTCCGAGGCGCTAGAAAAGTGAGCCGCGAAAGCACCGGCGCCTGCAGGATGGCTCTGCGGAACTGCACGGAAGCCGCCTCTACAACGTTGAGATTCCCAATCGATTCCTCCCGGTGCAGGACACCGGCGGCGGGCGCCCAGAAACAATCCGCCGTGTAGCGGCCGAACAGCCGGCAATACGGGTGATACCAGCCTGCGATTCCGACGTTCAGCCGCGCATTTCTTGCTCTCGAAAAGAGCGACGGTTCTTGCTTCCAGTCCACATCCGTGTCCGCATTTTTGTGACGGATCAAGAGGACGCCGGGCGAACGGGGGCTGCTCTTGGTGACTTGGCGTCCGGTCACGAGACCGGGTATGGAGTCAAGCGTGTCCAATGCCGGAGACGAAGCTCGCGTTGCGTGTAGCGCTTGCGTCTCCAGCCGGTCGAGTGCAGGCAATTCAATGCCGGGCGGTCGAGCCCCAGGCGCCGCCAAGCCCCGATCCAGCTCATCGAAGACAATGATCACCATCCGCCCGGCGGCGTTTTCCAAACGCGGAGAGACGGGCTGATCTTCAAACACCGCTGGATCCTGACGCAGCGTCTGCCATGCTGTGGTGGATACGGTGAAAGGCAGCAGCAACACGAGAATCAACACCGCGGCCCGCGCTCCTCGTACGATGGCCCGTTCATACCGCAGCACAATCCATCCGGCTGCCAGCACAATTGCGCTGACGACCGCGACTCGCGCGGCGATGTTCCATTCGGACGTCAGTCCGACGAACCCCAGATGCAGGAAGTGCTTGCGGACCGTGTTCACCGGGAATAGCACAAGGCACACCACGAAGACGATGCCTGCGGCGCGATGGATGCGCTTATTGCCGATGCGTCTCAGTGCCCGCAGGATGGCAAAGAAAACCGCAGCCATCGCCAGAGTGGTCAGGATTGTCACAGCGGGCAGGAAGTAGCTGGACGGCGTTTTTACATGGTAGGAGACGGAGTGATCCAGCACCTCATCCCAGTACTTCAAAAAAAACAGATGCGCGAAGGAGACGCAGAAGGCCAGGTCTTGAAGGACCGGGCGGGTCCCGACGGACACCGCTGAGGGGGTCATTGTATTCAACCATAACAAGCGAGGAAGCGGGACATTGTCATCGAGCGCAATACGCGCTCGGTACGAACATCTCCGCAACCACTTCAGAGCCA
>Ga0190275_10001729_pt1 | contig 16089 bp, 15 predicted proteins | sample Popmic550T_FD_133745 | JGI IMG/M metagenome (GOLD analysis project Ga0190275, IMG submission 133745) | Populus adjacent soil microbial communities from riparian zone of Yellowstone River, Montana, USA - 550 T | ecosystem: Environmental > Terrestrial > Soil > Riparian zone > Trees stand | place...
CGCAATTGATCGCCGACTTCACGCCGCTCGCCGGCGATCGCAAGTTCGGCGACGACGAGGCGATCGTCGGCGGGTTCGGCCGCTTCGAGGGGCAAAGCGTTTGCGTCATCGGGCAGGAGAAGGGCTCGTCGACCGAGAGCCGGCTCAAGCACAATTTCGGCATGGCCCGGCCCGAGGGCTATCGCAAGGCGGTGCGGCTGATGGAGATGGCCGACCGCTTCGACATTCCGGTGCTTGCGCTGGTCGACACGGCAGGCGCCTATCCGGGGATCGGCGCGGAGGAGCGCGGTCAGGCCGAGGCGATCGCGCGCTCGACCGACGCCTGCCTGATGCTCGGCGTGCCGAACGTCGCGGTGATCCTCGGCGAAGGAGGCTCGGGCGGCGCGATCGCCATCGCGACCGCGAACCGCGTACTGATGCTGGAGCACGCGATCTACAGCGTGATCTCGCCGGAGGGCGCCGCCTCGATCCTGTGGCACGACACCGCCAAGGCGCAGGACGCCGCCACCAACATGAAGATCACCGCCGAGGACCTGATGCGCTTCGGGGTGATCGACGAGATCGTGCCCGAGCCGGTCGGGGGCGCGCATCGCGACCCCACGGCCGCGATTGCGGCGACCGGGACGGCCATCGGCACCGCCCTGTCCGAATTGGGGGGTATGGACCGGGAGACCGTCCGCCGCCATCGCCGTGAAAAATTCCTCAATATTGGCAGGGTCTTATGACCCGCCTTTGACCCCCCTTTACCTTTTGTTCACCATATTCGTGCTGGAACGCCGGATGAGGATTCCTCCTGCCTTGTGATTGCCTCATCTTTAAGGATAACGGATACGGTAGTACGGGCCTGCCTGGACCGTTTCGGGACCACGGGTCGGGGAGCATGGGGTTGAAGTTTTCCGGTTACTTGCGCGGTCTGATGACCTCCGCGGCGCTCGCCGCCGTGGTGGCGCTTGCCGGCTGCGAGACCGACGGACTCCACACCACCCGGGCGATGAAAGAGCTCTCGCCCGAGATGCGCGCCGAGCTCACCAAGAGGAACATGCCGTTCGAGTCCGCGATCCTCGTTCGGGTGTTCAAGCAGGAGTCCGAGCTCGAGGTCTGGAAGCACGATGCGGCGGGCCGCTATGAGCTGCTGAAGACCTATCCGATGTGCCGCTGGTCCGGCGAGCTTGGGCCCAAGATCAAGGAAGGCGATCGTCAGGCGCCCGAGGGTTTCTACACGATCACCCCGGCGCAGATGAATCCGAACTCGCAGTTCTATCTGTCGTTCAATCTGGGCTACCCGAACGCTTATGATCGCGCACATGGGCGCACCGGCGCGCACCTGATGGTGCACGGCGACTGCTCGTCGCGCGGCTGCTACGCGATGACTGACGATCAGATCGCCGAGATTTATGCGCTCGCGCGCGAGAGCTTCTTCGGCGGCCAACGTTCTTTCCAGGTGCAGGCCTATCCGTTCCGCATGACGGCTGCGAACTTCGCGAAACATCGCAACAACCCGAACATTCCGTTCTGGCGCATGCTCAAGGAAGGCAACGACCACTTCGAGCTCACGGGTCATGAGCCGGTCGTCGAGGTATGCGAGAAGCGCTACGTGTTCAATCCGCAGGCGCCGCAGAACTTCACGCCGGCGAACAACGGCATCAAGATCGGTACGCCGTGGGGCGGTTTCCGCGATCAGACACAGCAGGCCTCGCTCAAGTTCAATCCTACGGCCAAGTGTCCGGTCTACGAGGTGCAGTCCGACGTGCTCATGGCGCTGAAGGAAAAGCAGCAGAAGGACAACGCGCAGATCGCCTCGCTGTCGAACCGCGTGAGCGCCGCGCCGATCAAGACCGGCCGCGACGGCGGCATGCATCCGACCTTCCTCGCCAAGCTGAAGCCGCAGGAGATCCGCGAGACCGACGGCACGATCCGCTACGTGGTCGACGAGAACGCGAAGAAGAAGCTCGGCACCTACGTCAACCCGCCGTTCGAGACGCAGCCGGTCGATAGCGAGCCGACGGGCACGGCTGTCGCAAGTGCGCCGCGTGCCGCGCCGCAGACCAAAGGCCAATCGAGCGCCTACATGTCGGCGGCGTCGGAATCGAAGGCCGCGCCGTCTCGCGCCGCGGGCGATTCCGGCGGCGCACTGTCCGGACTGTGGCAATCGGCCAGAGGCTGGTTCGGCAACGACGACAATAACAACAAGCCGGTGTCTCCGCCGGCGGCGAAGGCGGCATCCGCGCCCGCCCCGAAGGCCCGGCCGCAACCCGCGCCCGCGGCTGCGAAGGCGCAGCCCGCCGCCAAGCCAGAGCCTGAACAGACCGCGCAGGCTTCTCCGGCGCCGACACCCGCGCGCCAGTCGGCGGCGAGCGGCGCGAGCCTGATGAGCGGGGCGACGCCGACCGTCCCGGTCGGCAGCTTCGATCAGCGCTGGGGCGCGGTCCGCTAACGGCTATCTGCCGTTCTGCTTGATCCGCACCTTCGTGGCGGTCGGACCGGTATCGCCGAGTCCCTCGACGTAATGGACCTCGTCGCCGCGTTCGAGGCGGTCGAAGTCGCCTGTCAGCAAACTGTTGCGGTGGAAGTAGAGGAGGCCGCCCGTCGCGGTGAGCAGGAAGCCGAAGTCCTCGGGCGGCGTGATCTCGGCGATCTGACCCAGCATTTCGTTCGCGGCTTCATGGGTACCCGCGGCTGTGCGATCGGTGAGCTGCTCCTTGTAGCGCACGAGCCGGTCTTCCGCGATGCGGAAGGCTTCGTTGATCGCGTTCTTGAGATCGGGCGCCTGGAATTTGCGTTGCAGATGGCCGGGCTCGTGCGCCACGACGATGTCCTTATGGCCCGGCACGCTGATCTCGATGCGCACGACCGGCGGAATGGTGTGGTTGGCATTGTCGTTGCGCTGGTCGACGCGCACCCGGCAGGTGATCAGGCGGTCGTAGATTTCTTCAAGCCGTTCGATGTGATCGAGAATCTGGTCTTCGGCCCAGTCGACCTTTTCACAGTTGTGGAAAGCGATTTCGGGCTGGATCTGCATGCGCGTCCTCGCAACCTGTCGTCCCCTAGCGGAGTCAACGCGGGGGGCAAACTTTGGTTCGAGGGGAGGGAACGCGCGGCGAGCCGCCGCGCAATCAGCCGAACCGGCCGTGGCAGTGCTTGTACTTCTTGCCAGAGCCACAGGGGCAGGGATCGTTGCGGCCGACCTTGCCCCACGTGGTGGGGTCCTTCGGATTGACGTCGCGCGCGGTCCCGTTGCCATTGCCGGCGAAGGCAGGCGCCAGCGAGGCAGTCGCGAAGTCATCCTCGCCAGTGGTCGGATCGATGTGGTGCGCCTCCATGTAGGGGAGGTTCTGCGGCTCCTCGGCTGGCTGCTGCACGATCTCGACGCGCATCAGCTGAGCGGTGACGCCTTCGCGCAGGCGCTGGATCATCGCTTCGAACAGGTTGAAGGACTCGGATTTGTACTCGTTGAGCGGATCGCGCTGGCCGTATCCGCGCAGTCCGATCACCTGGCGCAGATGCTCGAGCATCAACAGATGCTCGCGCCACAGGTGATCCAGCGTCTGCAACAGGATCGACTTCTCGACATAGCGAATGACGTCGGGTCCCCACTGGGCGACCTTGGAGGCCATGTGCTCGTCGGCGCGTTTTTCGATGCGCGCGATCAGCTCTTCGTCCGCGATGCCCTCTTCCTTGGCCCATTCGTCCACCGGGAGATCGATGCCGAGCACGCGGGTGAGCTCTTCCTTCAGGCCCGGCGTGTCCCACTGCTCCGGATAGGCGTTTTCCGGCACGTGCTTGCCGACGAGATCGTCGATCACCGCGTGGCGCATGTCGGAGACGGTGCCCGCGACATGCTCGTCCTGCATCAGCTCGATGCGCTGGTCGAAGATGACCTTGCGCTGGTCGTTCATGACGTTGTCGTACTTGAGGATGTTCTTGCGCAGGTCGAAGTTGCGCGCCTCGACCTTCTGCTGTGCCTTCTCCAGCGCCTTGTTGATCCAGGGATGAACGATCGCCTCGTTCTCCTTCAGCCCGAGCTTCTGCAACATGCCGTCGAGCTTGTCGGAGCCGAAGATGCGCATCAGGTCGTCTTCGAGCGACAGGAAGAACTTGGAGCGGCCCGGGTCGCCCTGGCGGCCGGAACGGCCGCGCAGCTGGTTGTCGATGCGCCGGCTCTCGTGCCGCTCGGTGCCGAGCACGAACAGCCCGCCGGCCGAAAGCGCGATCTCCTTCAGCTTTGCCACCTGCGAGCGGATCGCGTCGGCGCGCGGATCGCGCATGCGAGCGGCGTAATCCTCGACGTCGGACAGTTCCTGCCGGATGCGCATGTCGGCATTGCCGCCGAGCTGAATGTCGGTGCCGCGGCCCGCCATGTTGGTCGCGATCGTGATCGCGCCCGGCACGCCCGCCTGCGATACGATGTAGGCTTCCTGCTCGTGGTAGCGCGCGTTGAGCACCGCGAAGACCTTGGTCTTCTTGGCGCCCTCGTCGCCGGTGTAGAGCGCCGCGAACGCGTTCGGGTCGGAGAAGTCGTGCTGCTCCCAGCCCTCCTTGCGCAGCATCTCGGCAAGCTGTTCGGACTTCTCGATCGAGGTGGTGCCGACCAGCACCGGCTGGCCCTTCACCTTGCTCTCCTCCAGCAGGGTGATGATCGCGCGGTATTTCTCCACGTTGGTGCGATAGACCTCGTCGTCCTGATCGTCGCGCGCGAGCGGCATGTTGGTCGGGACTTCGAGGACTTCGAGATTGTAGATGTCGAGGAACTCGTCGGCTTCGGTGAGCGCCGTGCCGGTCATGCCGGCGAGCTTGCCGTACATGCGGAAGTAGTTCTGGAACGTGATCGACGCGAGCGTCTGGTTCTCGGGCTGGATCGGCTGGTGCTCCTTGGCCTCCAGCGCCTGATGCAGCCCTTCCGAGTAGCGCCTTCCCGGCATCATGCGGCCGGTGAACTCGTCGATGATGACGACCTCGCCGTTGCGCACGATGTAGTCCTTGTCGCGCTGGAACAGCTTGTGCGCGCGCAGCGCCTGGTTGATGTGGTGCACCACCGAGACGTTCTCGACGTCATAGAGCGAGTCGGACTTCAGGAGCTTCGCGTCGCGCAGCGCCTGCTCCATCTTGCTCATGCCGCCTTCGGAGAGGTTGACGGTGCGCTGCTTCTCGTCGACCTCGAAGTCCGCCTTGTCGAGATTCGGGATGAACTTGTCGATCGTGTTGTAGAAATCCGAGCGGTCGTCGAGCGGTCCGGAGATGATCAGCGGCGTGCGCGCCTCGTCGATCAGGATCGAGTCGACTTCGTCGACGATCGCGTAGACATGGCCGCGCTGCACCATGTCTTCGACCCGGTACTTCATGTTGTCGCGCAGATAGTCGAAGCCGAGCTCGTTGTTGGTGCCGTAGGTCACGTCGCAGGCATACGCCGCCTTGCGCTCCGGATCTTCGAGCCCGTGCACGATCACCCCGACGGTCAGCCCGAGGAAGCCGTAGATCTGCCCCATCCACTCGGCGTCGCGTTTGGCGAGGTAGTCGTTGACGGTGACGACATGCACGCCGCGGCCCGCCAGCGCATTGAGGTAAACGGGAAGCGTCGCGACCAGCGTCTTGCCTTCGCCGGTCTTCATCTCGGAGATGCTGCCTTCGTGCAGGATCATTCCGCCGATCAGCTGCACGTCGAAATGGCGCTGGCCGAGCGTGCGCTTGGCGGCCTCGCGGCAGGTGGCGAAAGCCGGGACCAGGATGTCGTCGAGCGTCTTGCCGTCGGCGAGCTGTTTCTTGAACTCATCGGTGCGCGCGCGCAGCGCCTCATCCGAGAGCTTCTCCAGCTCACCCTCGAGCGCGTTGATCTCATCAACCCGCGGACGGTAGCTCTTGACGCGCCGATCATTGGCGGAACCGAACAGCTTGCGGGCGAGACCGGCGAACATGAGCTGAGAAATCCCTGTATTCCGCACTCTGGCAAATGCGACCTGCGCCGATGCGCCTTGAACGTGGCGCCCTTCCGGCTGATGCGGCGGCCAACATAAAGAGCCCCGCCGGAACGGGCCTGCGAGGCGTTGCCCGCAGAGATAGGAGGGGGTCAGAACCTTGTCAATTGGCTCGAATTTGCCGCTTTTTCGCGTGAGACATCCGGTCACGCCGTTGTTAGCCGTGCCCGGCAATCTGGCATTGCAAACAGGGGGCTATTTGGGCAAGTGTCCGCCGCCGATTGCGGGGGCCTATCCCGTACCGAAGGATCGCTTCATGAAACTGCTGTCGTATTTCGCCCGCCCGGCGCTGGCCGGCGCAAGCCTTTCCGCATTGGCGCTTCTGGCAGTGCTGGGCGTTTCGCCCGTGCTCGTTCGCGCCCAGGACGATCCGGTGGGCGCGCGCGTCAACGGCACCGATGTGCGCCAGAGCGAGCTTACGATGGCCGAGGAGGACCTCGGCAGCAACGTCCCGCAAATGACGCCCGAGGCAAGGCGCGAATACCTCATCACCTTCGTGGGTGACATGCTGCTGGTCGCCCAGGCCGCCGAGGCCAAGAAGATGGCGGACTCGAAAGAGTTCAAGCAGAAGCTCGCCTACACGCGCACCAAGCTGTTGATGGAAAGCTATCTGCAGAGCGAGGCGAAGGCTGCGGTCACCGATGCCGAGCTGCGCAAGGTCTACGACGAGGCGATCAGACAGATAAAGGCCGAGCCCGAGGTGCGGGCGCGCCACATTCTGGTCGAGACCGAGGACGAAGCGAAGGCGCTGGTCGCCGATCTGAAGAAGGGTACGGATTTCGGCGAGCTCGCCAAAACCAAGTCGAAGGATCCGGGTGCGGCCGATGGCGGCGATCTCGGCTATTTCACCAAGGACCAGATGGTGCCGGAGTTTTCCGAGGTCGCCTTCAAGCTGGAGAAGGGCCAATTGTCCGATCCGGTGAAATCGCAGTTCGGCTGGCACGTGATTAAGGTCGAGGACAAACGCGACCGCCAGCCGCCGGAATTCGACAAGGTCAAGGACCAGCTGGAAAGCTTCGTGGTCCGCCGCCAGCAGAGCCAGCTGATCACCAAGCTGCGGGCTGAAGGCAAGATCGAGCGGGTCGGTGGTCCGGCGCCGGCTCCGGCACCCGCCGCTCCGCCGGCTGAACAGAAGAAGTAGAATTGATCCGCGAAACCGCGCGATGTAATGTCCCCTCAATGCCCGGCCGTCGCGCCGGGCATTTTCGTAACCGACAACATCACCCGGTCCCGCCATGTCTCACGCCGTTTCTCCCCTCGCGCCGAAGCACGTGCCCGATACGCCGGAGATTTCCGGCGTGCGCATCGCGACCGGCGCGGCAGGCATCAAATACAAGGATCGCACCGACGTGCTGCTGGTGCTCTTCGAAAAGGGCACCACGGTCGCCGGCGTCACCACCCGCTCGAAATGCCCGTCGGCTCCGGTCGAGTGGTGCCGCGCCAAGCTCAAAGGCGGCAAGGCGCGCGCGCTGGTGGTCAATTCCGGCAATGCCAATGCCTTCACCGGCAAGACCGGACGCGCGGCGACAGCGTTCACCGCGAAGCTCGCAAGCGAGGCCGCAGGCTGCAAGCCCGCTGAGGTCTTTCTTGCCTCCACCGGCGTGATTGGCGAGCCGCTGCCGGCGCAACGTTTCGACGGTGTGATGCAGGATCTGGCGGAGAAGGCCGCACCCGGGCGTTTCCTCGACGCCGCGAAAGCCATCATGACGACCGACACGTTTCCTAAGGTCGCGACCGCCCAGGCGAAAATCGACGGCACTACCGTCACCATCAATGGGATCGCCAAGGGCGCCGGCATGATCGCCCCCGACATGGCGACGATGTTGTCGTTCGTTTTCACCGATGCGCCGATCGCGGCGCCGGCCTTGCAGGCGATCCTGTCGGGCGCGGTGATCGATACGTTCAACGCCGTGACCGTCGACGGCGATACCTCGACCTCCGACACGTTGCTGGCCTTCGCGACCGGCACGGCGCGCGCACGCAAGATCGCGCGCGCGAACGACCCGAAGCTGAAGGAATTTCGCGCGGCGTTCACGAAGGTGCTCGCCAACCTGTCCGAGCAGGTCGCGCGCGACGGCGAAGGGGCCCGCAAGCTGGTCGAGGTGATCGTCGAAGGCGCGGTTTCGAAAAAATCCGCGCGCCGCGTCGCGCTGTCGATTGCGAACTCGCCCCTGGTCAAGACCGCGATCGCCGGCGAAGACGCGAACTGGGGCCGTGTCGTGATGGCGGTGGGTAAGGCGGGCGAGCCCGCCGACCGCGACAAGTTATCGATCTGGTTCGGTGACACCCGCGTGGCGCACAAAGGCGCGCGCGATCCGGCCTACGAGGAGGCCAAGGTCTCGGCCTACATGAAATCGCCGGAAATCACCCTGAAGGTCTCGCTCGGGTTGGGGAAAGCCCGGGACAGGGTCCTCACATGCGATCTCACCAAGGAATACGTGGCGATCAACGGCGACTATCGTTCGTGAGCCGCGCGGCGCTGTTCGCGGCCGCGCTGGTCTCCCTCGTGGCGGCATCGACGCCGGCTCTCGCGCAAGACGGGCGGATTCGGGTGATCGGCCGCGCCGTCGTCGAGGTGGTTCCCGACTATGTGACCGTGCGGATCGGCGTGTCGAACCGGGCTTCCTCCCCGACCGCCGCACTCGATCAGAATTCCCAGACGGCCCGCAAGGTTGTGGAATTCGCGAAGGCGTCCGGCATTCAGGAGCGCGACATCCAGACCGACGCGGTCAACCTGTCCCCGCTTTTCAAGACGGTGCGCGATCCGAGCGGCACGACGCGGCAGGAGCCTGACGGTTACACCGCTTCGAATATCGTGCGCGTGAAGTTGTCCGAGCTGCCGAAACTCGGAGCGTTCATGCGCCAGGCGCTCGATCAGGGCGCGAACAACATCAATGGCGTGCAGTTCGGCCTCTCCAGCTACGAGAGCGCGTTGGACGACGCACGCACCCGTGCGGTCGAGGACGCGGTGCGGCAGGCGCAGCGGCTCGCCGAGGCTGCCAAGGTGAAGCTCGGCAAGATCCAGGAAATCCTCAGCCCGCCGCGGTCTCAGGTCGTCGCGGAGGGCATGGCCGACATGCCGTTACGTCGTGCGGTCCGCGCGCCGGTGCCGGTCGAGGCCGGATCGCTGCAAATCAATGCGGAAGTCGAGATCATTTGGGCGGTCGAATAACGCAGGGGACACGCTGAGCGGTGCTCTTGGCAGCTTCGCGGCCAGTTCCGTAAATTTTGAGTCTAATTGCCAACGAGTTATCTAATCGCGTTGATCGGTCCTTAACCCGGTACGCCCTAGGGTCGTGAGGCGCGGACAGTGAACATCGTGTTGGTAGCTGCCTGCGCCCTGGTCGACCCCGACGGCCGCGTGCTCATTGCGCAGCGTCCCGAGGGCAAGCCGATGGCCGGCTTGTGGGAATTTCCCGGCGGCAAGGTCGAGACGGGCGAAACGCCCGAAGCCACGCTGATCCGTGAACTCGAGGAGGAGTTGGGTATCGTCGTCTAGGAGGCTTGCCTCGCGCCGCTGACTTTCGCGAGCCACACCTACCCGGATTTCCACCTCGTCATGCCGCTCTATGTGTGCCGGCGCTGGGATGGAACGGTGACCGCGAAAGAAGGGCAGAGACTGGCCTGGGTGCGGCCGAACCGGCTGCGCGAATACCCGATGCCGCCTGCGGACGTGCCGCTGGTGGCGCACCTGATGACGCTGCTCTGACGCCTTGAGACGCAAGAAGGGGCGAGCTGATGAGTGGACTGCGTTTGTTCGGCCAGCTTGTACGGCGTTTCCGCGCGGACCAGAGCGGCGCGACCGCCATCGAATATGCGCTGATCGCGGCGGGCATCGGCGCCACTATCGCGGCCACCGTCTTCAACATGGGCACCAAGCTCAAAGAAGTCTGGTGGGACAAGGTCGGCAACATTCTCTAGCGCTTCCCCGCATCGCGCTCTGCCGCCGTCTCTGTATTTCGCGCCGCTAACCGCCTAACATTCCCCGACAGCTGTCGAGGGGATGCGTGGACGCAGACGCCATCGTGGTCGGTGCCGGACTTGCCGGACTTGCCGCTGCCGCCGAACTTGCCGATGCGGGCCGGCGCACCATCATTCTGGATCAGGAGGGCGAGGCCTCGCTCGGCGGCCAGGCGTTCTGGTCGTTCGGCGGGCTGTTCTTCGTCGACTCACCGGAGCAGCGCCGCCTGCGCATCCGCGACTCCCGCGAGCTTGCGCTGCAGGACTGGCTCGGCTCGGCCGGCTTCGATCGCACGGAGGATCACTGGCCGCGGCAATGGGCCGAGGCCTATGTCGATTTCGCCGCGGGCGAGAAGCGCACCTGGCTGCGCCAGCAGGGCCTGAAGATTTTTCCGATCGTCGGCTGGGCCGAGCGCGGCGGATATCTGGCAACCGGCCATGGCAACTCGGTCCCGCGCTTTCACGTCACATGGGGCACCGGGCCGGGCGTGATCGAGCCCTTCGCGCGGCGTGTGCGCGAGGCCGAAGCCCGCGGCCTCGTCTCTTTCCGCTTCCGCCATCGGGTCACGGGATTGACGAAGACCGCCGACGCGATCGACGGCGTGCAGGGTGAGGTATTGGAGCCGAGCGATGCGGAACGCGGCGCCGCAAGCTCGCGCCGCGTGGTCGGCTCGTTCGCGCTGCGCGCGCAGGCGATCATCGTCACGTCGGGCGGGATCGGCGGCAATCATGAGCTGGTGCGACGCTATTGGCCGAAGCGGCTGGGCACACCGCCGCGCCACATGATCTCGGGCGTGCCCGAGCATGTCGACGGCCTGATGCTCGATGTCGCGAAAACGGCCGGCGCGAATCTCATCAACTCCGACCGCATGTGGCACTACCCGGAAGGCATTCAGAACTATGCGCCGATCTGGGCGCGCCACGGCATCCGCATCCTGAGCGGACCGTCGCCGCTCTGGCTCGACGCGCGCGGCAAGCGGCTGCCGGTGCCGCTCTTTCCGGGCTTCGACTCGCTTGGTGCCCTCGCGCACATCACGCGCGGGGGCCATGACCATTCGTGGTTCGTGCTCAACGAGCGCATCATCGGCCGCGAGTTCGCGCTCTCGGGCTCGGAGCAGAATCCTGATCTCACCGAGCGCAGCATCAAGCTGGTGTTGGGCCGCATCGGCAAAGGCGCACCCGAGCCGGTGAAGCGATTCATGGAGCGCGGCGTCGATTTCGTGATCCGCAAGAGCTTGCCGGAGCTTGTCGCGGGCATGAACCAGCTCGCAGGCGACAACCTGATCGACGCTGGCGAACTGGAGCGCGAGATCGTCGCGCGCGATCGCGAGATCGACAACAAGTTCGGCAAGGACGCGCAGGTGATGGCGACCCGCGCGGCGCGGCAATATCTCGGCGACAAGCTGATCCGTGTCGCCAAGCCGCACAGGATTCTCGATCCCGAGGCCGGGCCGCTGATCGCCGTGAAGCTGCACGTGCTGACCCGCAAGACGCTGGGCGGCCTTGAAACGGATCTGTCGTCGCGTGTGCTGCAGCCGGGCGGCGCGCCGCTGCCGGGCCTCTATGCGGCGGGCGAGGTCGCAGGCTTCGGTGGCGGCGGCGTGCATGGCTACCGCGCGCTCGAGGGCACGTTCCTCGGCGGGTGCATTTTCTCGGGAAGGATTGCGGGACGAGAGGCGGCGAAGGCGGTCGGCTAGCGCGCCAGCGCCTTCTCGATCTCCGGCTTCAGCACGCGCTCCAGGTTCGCCTCGGTGATCGGCCCGACCAGCTTGTAGGCGATCTTGCCGTCGCGGCCGATCAGGAAGGTTTCCGGCACGCCGTACACACCCCAATCCATCGAGGCGCGGCCATTGGCGTCGGCGCCCGCCGCCACGAACGGGTTGCCGTGGCGGCCGAGGAAGCGGCGCGCATTGTCGGGCTGGTCCTTGTAGTTGATGCCGACCAGTCGGATGCGCTTGTCCTCGCCAAGCGTATTCAGGAACGGCGCCTCGTCGTGGCAGGGCACGCACCACGACGCCCACACATTGACCAGTGTCACGACGCCCTTGAAGTCTGCCGCGTCGATGCCGGGCAACTGCTTGCCGTCGCGAGTCAGCAGGCCGGGTACGGGCGCCATGTTGGTTTCGGGCGCCGCACGGCCGATCAACGCCGAGGGAAGGCGCGAGGGATCGCCCGAGCCGAGCCGGAAGAAGAACAGCGCTGCCAGCAACAGAAACAGCAGCAGCGGCAGCAGCAGAAACAGCCGGCGCCTGGGTTTCTCCTCGGACAGGGCCGCGCTCATGCGGCCTCCTTGTTGGAGCGGCGCGTCACGCCGCGTGTTTCGAGCTCGGCAAGCAGCCGGCGTTGTGCCGCATGGTCGGCGATCACCCAGGAGATCAGCCCGATCACCACGGCAAGCGCCGCCGCATAAGCGGCAACGATGAACGCGGCGTGCGGGCCGAGCGTCATGACGCCGCGTGCGCCTGCATCAGCCACATCGTCCGCACGCGCCGCCGCAGGATTTCGTTGCGCATCGCGGCAAGATGCAGCGTGAAGAACAGCAGAAGAAACGCGAGCGCCATCACAAGCAGCGGCGTGAGGATCGAGGGATGGATCGCGGGGCCGCCCATGCGCAGCAAGGACGCCGGTTGATGCAGCGTGTTCCACCAGTCGACCGAGAACTTGATGATCGGCAGGTTGATCGCGCCGACCAGCGTGAGGATCGCGGCGGCGCGGGCCGCGCGCGAGGGATCGTCGACCGTGCGCCACAGCGCCATCACGCCGAGATACATCAGGAACAGCACCAGCACCGAGGTGAGCCGCGCATCCCACACCCAGTAAGTGCCCCACATCGGGCGGCCCCACAGCGAGCCGGTGAGCAGCGCGAGAAACGTGAAGGCGGCGCCGAGCGGGGCTGCGGCCTTCGCCGCCACGTCGGCGAGCGGGTGACGCCAGACCAGCGTGCCGATGCTGGCGATGCACATCACGGCCCACACGCCCATCGCGAGCCAGGCGTTGGGAACGTGGATGAACATGATCTTCACGACCGCGCCCATCTGGTAGTCGTCGGGAGCCACGAACCACACGAGATAGAGCCCGATCGCGAACACGACGACGGTCGCGGTTGCGAGCCATGGCAGGATGCGCGCCGTGAGCGCCAGGAAACGTGCCGGATTGGCGAGGTCGATCAGCGCCATGACGGCTTTCTTAGTGAGGCTCCAGAATGTCCGCAATGCGGCGTGGCTGCGCTCCGTTCAACACCGTGCGAGCGGTACGGCATCGATGCTACTCAAGTCCGTGGCGTAGCGCGGCGGCAGCCGCGAACGGCCCCAGCACGAGGCTTCCCAGCGTCAGCGCGCACAGGACCATGAACGGCGCGCCGAAACTCATCGGCCCGGCGACGGCCGCGTTCGAGGCGGCGACGCCGAAGATCAGCACCGGCACGGTCAGCGGCAGCACCAGAACGGGCAGCAGCAGCCCGCCACGGCGCAGTGCGACCGAGAGCGCCGCGCCGATCAGGCCGATGCAGGTGAGTGCGGGTGTGCCCACCAGAAGGGTCAGCGCGACCGCACCGATCGCGAGCGGTTCGAGATTGAGGAACAGCCCGAGCAGCGGCGTGGCGATCACCAGCGGCAGGCATGAGGTGATCCAGTGCGCGGCGGCCTTGGCCAGTACCGTGAGTTCCAGCGGCGTCGTGCCCATCAGCAGGAGGTCGAGCGAGCCGTCCTCGTGATCGGCGGCGAGCAGGCGATCGAGCGTCAGGAGCGAGGCGAGCAGCGCGCCAATCCAGAGAATCGCGGGGCCGATGCGGCGCAACTGGGCGAGATCGGGCCCGACGGCGAACGGCACCAGCGTCACCACGGTGAGGAAGAACAGCACGCCCATCAGCGCGCCGCCGCCGACGCGGATGGCGAGGCGCATGTCGCGCAGGAGGAGGGCGGAGAGGGGGGTCATTTGGTGCCCCGCGCTCCGCTCCGTTCCCCTCCCCCTTGCGGGGAGGGGTTAGGGGTGGGGGTCCCTCCTTGACTCGCTGCTGACGCAACAAACTCCGACCCCCCTCCCCAGCCCTCCCCCGCAAGGGGGGAGGGAGCAGACCGTCCGAGTTGCAATGTCTTGCATTCAATCCCCAGCGGCCCGTGGGTTGCCGCCATGATGAGCCCGCCTCCCGCGAGATGGTCGCGCATCAGCGCGGCGAGCCGCTCCTGGCCCGCCGCATCGAGTGCCGAGGTCGGCTCGTCGAGCAGCCATATCGGCCGCGGCACCACGATCAGGCGCGCCAGCGAGAGCCGGCGGCGCTGGCCGGCCGAGAGGTAGGCGGCGGGGAGGTCGACGAGCCCGCTGAGCCCGAGCGCCGTCAGCGAGCCGGGAAGGACGGCGACGTCCCCCCCCAGATAACGGACCCAAAAGCCGAGGTTTTCGGCCACCGTCAGGGACGGCTTGAGCGCGTCCAGATGGCCCAGATAGTGCGCCTGCTCGGCGAGGGTGTTCTGGGGTGCTCCGCCGGCCAACTCGATCCGCCCTGCGGAAGGCTGGAGCAGTCCAGCGACCAGCCGGAGAAGCGAGGACTTTCCCGACCCGTTCCGGCCGACCAGGGCCAGCGCCTCGCCCCCGGATAACTCCAGGTTGATGCCCTCAAACACACTTCGGGACCCGCGAGTGCACCCCAGACCGGTTGCCGAAAGCCGCAGCATTCAGAAGCCCTTGGGGCAGGGCGTGCCGGCCCGCCGGGCAGGCCAACAAAATGTGCGAAACGCATGCCTTGGGGGCGTTCCAATCAGTAGCATGCGCGCCAAAAAGCCCATATAAGCCGGTGCGTTGCGTGGGGCGGCGCACATCATCGCGGGCCGGCGCATCGCTTTGCGGATGGGCTATCGGGAGGCGCGTTCTGCGCCACCGGCCCGTCCGGTGGGATGGAAGAATCGGCCATGACCTCGCTCGACAGTTTCAAATGCGCAAGGACCCTCACCGTCGGGCCCAAGACCTATGTGTATTACAGCCTTCCCGAGGCCGAGAAGCATGGGCTGCGCGGAATTTCGCGCCTCCCCTTCTCGCTGAAGGTGCTCCTGGAAAATCTTCTGCGCAATGAGGATGGCCGGACCGTCACCAAGGAGGACATCCAGGGCTTTGCGCAGTGGCTCAAGACCAAGACCTCGGACAGCGAGGTCGCGTTTCGCCCTGCGCGCGTGCTGATGCAGGACTTCACCGGCGTGCCGGCCGTCGTCGATCTCGCGGCGATGCGCGATGCGATGAAGCAGCTCGGCGGCGATCCCTCCAAGATCAATCCGCTGGTGCCAGTCGATCTCGTGATCGATCACTCGGTGATCGTGAACTTCTTCGGAACGCCGACGGCCTTCAAGAAGAACGTGGCCGAAGAGTACGCGCAGAACCAGGAGCGCTACACGTTCCTCAAGTGGGCGCAGAAAGCGTTCAATAATTTCCGCGTCGTGCCGCCCGGAACCGGTATTTGTCACCAGGTCAATCTCGAGTACCTGTCGCAGACCGTCTGGACCAGCGCCGAGAAGCAGAAGGTCAAGGCCGACGGCAAGGTCGTGATCGCGGAGATCGCCTATCCCGACACGCTGGTCGGCACCGACTCGCACACCACCATGGTGAACGGTCTCGCGGTGCTCGGCTGGGGCGTCGGCGGCATCGAAGCCGAGGCCGCGATGCTCGGCCAGCCTTACTCGATGGTGCTCCCCGAGGTGATCGGCTTCCGCCTGAACGGCAAGCTGAAAGAAGGCGTGACCGCGACCGATCTCGTTCTCACCGTCACGCAGATGCTGCGCAAGCGCGGCGTGGTCGGCAAGTTCGTCGAGTTCTTCGGCCCCGGCCTCGACAACCTGACCATCGAGGACCGCGCCACCATCGGCAACATGGCGCCGGAGTATGGCGCGACCTGCGGATTCTTCCCGATCGATGACGACACCATCGACTATCTGACCAAGACCGCGCGCAAGAGCGAGCGCGTCGCGCTGGTGAAGGCCTACGCGAAGGCGCAAGGGCTCTACCGCACCAAGACGACGCCCGATCCGGTCTTCACCGATGTCATGAAACTCGAGCTCGGCTCGGTCGAGCCCTCGCTCGCCGGCCCGAAGCGCCCGCAGGATCGCGTGCTGCGGAAGGATGTGAAGAACGGCTTTGCCGGCTCGATGGACAAGGAATTCAACAAGGGCAGCGAGCA
>Ga0190275_10001730_pt1 | contig 16088 bp, 13 predicted proteins | sample Popmic550T_FD_133745 | JGI IMG/M metagenome (GOLD analysis project Ga0190275, IMG submission 133745) | Populus adjacent soil microbial communities from riparian zone of Yellowstone River, Montana, USA - 550 T | ecosystem: Environmental > Terrestrial > Soil > Riparian zone > Trees stand | place...
CGTTCTTGTTTCCAACAAAATATCGAAAGGAGTCGTGGGGGATCGTTCTCAACGAGGCCCTGTCGGCGGGCGTGCCTGTGATTACGTTCAATCGAGGCTGCACGCAAACAGTGGTCGGTGAGAAGGGCGGCGCCATCGTGGAACCCACTGCCGATTTTACGACCATTGCAGCCGCTTCGATTGATCAATGGATTAAAGACAGCTTTGCTTTTGGTGCGGCGTCGTGCGATGCGATTAATCAGGCCGTGCACCTGCAGAATGAGGGCGTCCGCACATTGCATGAGTTTTCCGAGCACATGTTTTCGACAGTTGAACTATTGTAACAATGGCCAGGTCGGCGGAAACGGTTGCTCACACCTTCCGCTTGCGACAAAGGCAAAAGTGAAAGGGCGCCAATCGCCGCAACGGCGCGCGTCGCGACATGGAATCGAGCACTCGCAACAAAGAGTGGACGGGGTACTTTTCGATCGCGCGGGGCACATGCACTTGCCCAAGCTGCTTGACAAGCTCCAGCCCGGCATCTCGGATGAAAGCACGAACATCGCTTGGCCGTTCCCAGGTCGAATAAACGTCTTGGCCGATTGCCTTTTTGTTTTGATTGATGCGCCGCGCGGCGGGCCAAAAGTAGCTTTGCAGATTTGCGTAATTGAAAAGCAACGTCGAGCCGGGACGCACGACACGGGCCAATTGTTTCAATGCGTCTCCGGGCCGCTCGAGGTGATTGAACACATTCAGGGAAATCGCATGGTCGAATGAACCTTCTTCGAAAGGCAACTCGTAGACCGATCGTTCGATGTAGGCATCTACCCCAGCGCCAAAACCAGCCGCTTCAATGTTGCCTTTGGCCGTAGCGAGCATTCCGCTTGAAATGTCGACGAGAGTCAGGCGATTTTGTTTCCGCAACAGCGGAATCGAGAACCGTGCGGTGCCCGGCCCGACTTCGAGAACTCGCTGCTCGTTCCAATCGGCGCAAAGTTTGTGCAAGATGCTCTGTTGCGCGCGGTCCGTGAACTCGCCACCCTTGCTCCGCCAGCGTTGTTCGTCGTAGGTGTGGCTGTCAACGTCGTAGAATGACTGATTGGACGCGTCTTTAATCGGGGTTGGGTCCGTCACGTGGCGATCCTCCGATAGACGTCGTGGTACGCGCTTTCAATCGTGTGCGGATGAAAGCTCTGTGCAACAAACGCTCGCGCATTCGCTCCGACGCGCCGTCGCAGGTCGCGATCGGTCAAATACTTGCGCAGTCCGGCGGCGATCTCGTTGAAATCGTGCGGAGCGACCAACGTGCCCACATCGTCCGTGATTATTTCACTCATTCCGCCTACATTCGAAACAACGACTGGCCGGCCCGCGGCCATTGCTTCAAGCGCGGCCATAAAATAATCGGAAGGCCCGTACGAATCCAAAAAAGGCGCGACCAACACGTCGCACGCTTTCACCAAAGCCGGCATGTTGTTAACGATTCCTTTTTGCACGACGAAGGGCGCAAGTTTCAGTTCGTCCATCTGGGCCGCGAGCCGGGCCATGTCTGCGTCCGACGAGGAGTGTTTTAGCTCGGTCGTAATGACGAGCTTGATTCGTGGAAACTCCGCGCTCAACTGATGCACGGCATGCAGCACACCAGTCATGTTCTTTTGCTTTGTTGCATTTCCAACAAATAATACAACGAGATCGTCAACGCTTATACCAAGCTCATGTCGGGTTGCAACATCGTCATTTCCATTGAATTGGTCCACATCGACGGCTGGTCGAATGCAATCCGCACCACGCATCCCGTAATCGAGCATTGAGGTCTTGACGTTGTCGCTGATTCCGTTGATCCAATCGAGTCGATTGGCCCAGCGGCGAATAGCGCTGCGAACAATGGGCAGGCGGGTTCGGCCGGTGGGGGGAATCGGGCAATACAATGTGTGCAACGTCGGCAGACCTGAAACCGATTGCAAGCGACGGGAGACAAGGAAATAATCAGCATGGCCGCTGTGAACATGGATCACGTCAAATTCGCCAGCCCGCGCGCGGATCCACCCGGCCGCCGCCTGGCAAAACTTGAGTCCATATTGAAACGTGCGCGTCTTGGCATTTTCAAAGAGGCTGTAGATAAGCGGACCGTTGTCGATCGTCATGCTCTCTTTGCAGCCCGCGGTATAGGAGAGGATAGCCACGTCATGTCCCGCGCGGTGCTGCGCGAGCGAGAGCGTCAGCAAACAGCTCGCATGGCCGCCGACAATGGTTCGGCCGCCAAAATAATGGAACTGTGGAATGACGTGCAAAATCCGCATAATGCGATGGGCGGACCCCTGACCTAACCAGCAATGTTTGTCCGATTGATATCGGTCACGGCGAGCAATCTACATTATAAGTGATGAGTCGGCCAACTTCTATCGTGACGCGGCAGTCGCGTACTGGAAAGTCTGCCGGTTTGATTATTGCGTTTTCCGCCGTCCGAAAGGTTATCACTCTTGGCAAGAATCATCATCCACGATTACGCCGGGCATCCGTTTCAGGTGCAGCTCAGCCGCGAGTTGGCTGGTCGCGGCCATGAAATTCGCCACTTGTATTGCGAATCAACGCATACGCCACGCGGCGCGATGACGCGGCGCGACGACGATCCGGCCGGCTTTGAAATTTGCGGCATTTCGCTCTCGCAAACGATTCCGAAAACCAATTTCGTGCGGCGCTTTCGCCTGGAAAGCGAATACGCGCGACTGTTGGCCGCGGAATGCGAGCGCTTCCAGCCGGAGGTCGTTCTCTCCGCGAATACGCCATCGATCGCGCAATATCAATTGGCGAATTGGTGCAACCGGAATCATGTGCGGCTCGTTTCCTGGGTGCAGGATGTGTACGGCCTGGCCGCTTATCGGTTATTGGGGCGGAAGCTGCCACTCGTCGGCCACCTTGTAGGCAAGTATTTCATCGCGCTGGATAAATCCGCAGCTCGTCGGAGCGATGCGATTGTCGTGATCACCGCGGATTTTCGCGATCTTTTCGTGAAATGCGGAATTAATTCGCAGCGCATTCATGTGATCCACAATTGGGCGCCGCTGGCAGATATTCCATTGCGACCGCGCGAGAATGAGTGGTCGAACAAAAATTTGGAGGCAATTGAAACGCACCAGGCGGACGGCCTGCGTTTTTTGTATTCCGGCACGCTGGCGATGAAACACAATCCGGCCTTATTGCTTGAGCTGGCCCGATTGCTTCAGCGCGAAGCGGCCGGGGAGTTGATCGTGTGTTCCGAAGGCGCCGGCGTAGCGTGGCTGGCCAAGCAAGCTGCGGTCGAAAAGATTACCACGATTCATTGCCTCGGCTTTCAGCCGTTTGACGTGTTTGCCGACGTTCTCGGCAGCGCCGATGTGCTGGTCGCGATTCTCGAACCGGACGCGGGCGTGTACAGCGTGCCGTCGAAAGTGCTAAGTTACTTTGCGGCCGGCCGGCCCGTGCTGCTGGCTGTTCCGAGCGAGAATCTGGCCGCGAAGATAGTTGTCGAAAGCGGCGCGGGGCTCGTTGTCGAACCGACGGACGCGGCTGCATTTTGCCAGGCCGCGCGGGAATTGCTGGCTTCGCCGGAACAACGCGAAAAGCAGGGGGCGGCCGGCCGGCATTATGCCGAATCGCATTTCGACATCGGCCACATTGGCGATCAATTCGAGGCGATTCTCGCCCTCCGATGAACGGCGAAGAGTACTACCTCGGCACGTAAATGCCGTCGGCGTCAACAACCAAGAGCGCGCCGGCAAGTAGTTTAGCGCGGCCTCGAATGACGACCGTTTGGCGATCCTTGAGGCCGAGGAGCTGCCGGGCGTCGACTTCGATGATCTTGCCTTGCGCGTCGACCAGGTTCACGACCGCGATCGCATTCGCATTCTTCGCGGCGAGTTGGCGGCAGAAGGCGCAGTCTTCGCCGCCGTGGGCGTGTGCATGGCTGGCGAATTGCGTAGCGATTTTGCTGTCGACAAGGAAAAACGAGGCTTGGCCGGCGTACCAGGGGAAATCCGGGTGAGTTTCCTTCCAGACATTGGGCATGCCGCCAATCTGGCCGACGAGAACGACTTCTTGCGTTTTCGCGGCATCGGGCTGGTTCTTTTCCGCGACGAATCTTTGCTGTACGGAGAGGACGTCTTGCCGCGCCTCGGGCAGGCTCGCAAGGCGGAGGCGTGTGCGATGGTTTGCCAAATCCATGGGGCCAACCGCGTGGGCGGCGGTGACCGCGAAGGCGCACAACGACAGCAAAGTCAGCAGATGCACGTGTGAAAGGCGGCCAAAGGTCATGCGGTTGCTCCCTGGCACCGACCAGGCTGGTCGGGCTTATGTGGCGGGCGTTCTTATTCCTTTATGGTCGGCCGGGCGGTTGTCGGCCGTGCAACGAAATTTTTTTTCGAAAGTGCTGGCCGGAGCCAAGATTGCTGGCTGGGCTGCGAAATCCTGATGGACGGCCGCGGTAAGTAGGCCGTTTAGATTCCGGGGCCAGAGGCCCCAGCTACAGAATCCACTGCAGGTTTCCCATTTTTACAGCCATTGGGGCAGCCGCCTGGAAAGTTTGCCAGCGTCGTTGTCCGGCAGCCGACGAGCCGTCCCCGATTCTTAAGGAGCGTGTGCCATGATCAAGAAAGCATTGCTAGTGTCGGTCGGCCTGTTTCTGGCCGGGGGGGCGTTGTTTGGCCGAAACGCGTCCAGCTATGTGTCCACGTTTTATAACAACATGACGAATTCGGTCGAGGAAAGCGTCCCGGTTGAGTTTCAAATCGATCGGGCCCGCGAGATGGTCCGTGCGCTCGAGCCGGAAATTCGCCGCTCGATGCATGTGATCGCGAAGGAAGAAGTCGCGCTCGAACAGCTTAACAAGCAGGTAGCCGGTAGTGAGTCACAGACGAACAAGGACAAAAGCGAAATCATGCGGCTGCAGGCCGACCTGGGCCAGAGCAAGGATATTTATCGTTACGCCAGCCGCTCGTACACCGAGGGCGAAGTGAAAGAAGACCTCGCTCGTCGCTTCAATCGTTTCAAGGTCGCGGATGATACGCTCGCCAGCATGAAGCAGATGCGCGACGCGCGGGCGAAAAATCTGGACGCGGCCCAGCAGAAGCTTTCCGCGATGATTAATGCGCGGCGGAAACTCGATATCGATATCCAGAATCTGGAAGCGAAGCGGAAGCTGGTCGAAGTGGCCCAGGCGTCGAGCGAGTATGTATTCGACGACAGCCAACTCGCGCGGGCCAAGGAGCTGATCAACGACATCCGCACGCGGCTCAACGTTTCGGCCAAGCTAGCGAACGCCGACGTGAATGTGGAGACGGAGATTCCGCTCGACGAGGCCACGCCGGCTGACATTCGCGACCAGGTTGCCGAGTACTTTGGTTTGAACAATGGCGAGGAAGTGGTCGCTGTGAGTTACGGTCGCGAGTAATTAAGAGAAAGAACTCCCCTCCTTGAAGGGAGGGGTTGGGGGAGGGACACTTCGTTGAGTGCCGCGAAGACCCCTCCCTAACCCCTCCCCAAAGGGGAGGGGGATTCGAGAGAGCGTTGCTTCCAACGAACAGATTGTTAGGTCAAGGATTCTCTGCGATGTTCCCCAGCTGGCGTTTGCAATTGCGAGAGGCGCGGGTGGCATGGCGGAGCGGCCGCGTGGATGAGGCGGGCGCGATGCTGCTGGCTGAGCCGTTGTGTGACTTTCTGCCTGCGAAGCGGCTGGCCCGCGACGTGGCTGACGCGATCGTGGTCCGCGCCCGCGATCGTTTTGCTCGCGGCGATTCGAGTGCCGGCTGGCACGACTTAGCGGCCGCCGATCGATTGGGGGGAAAGCTGCAGTCGACGGTGGACCTTCGCCGCGAGTACGCAACCCGCGGACTGAGCGAAGTCGCAAAATATTTGGCTTCCGGCGAGCCAGGAGCAGCCTTGGCGCGTCTCGATCAACTGGAACGGCGAGGCGTTTCCAACGAATGGTCGCGCGAGCTGCGCTGCCTTGCCGACGAGTTGCAGTCGGCCGACCGGGCCGCGCGCCGCGGCCATTTCCCCGAGGCCATCGCGGCGACCGGCCGGGCTGAGGCTTTGGCCAGTCAGGATCTGCCGGGAGCGAGTACAATGAAAGACCTGCGAACGCGCCTGGCGACCGACAACGCCCGACTTGCGGGGCAGGCTGCCGAATGCCAGCGTTTGACGGCCGAGATGCACGGCGCATTGGCCGGTGAGGCGTGGTCTGCAGCGCTTGTCGCGGCCGATGGGCTGCTCGCGATCGCGCCGCAACACGTGGCTGCAGGTCACGTCCGGCAAAAGGCCTGGCGGGCGGTTGGGATGGAGGTGACGTTGCCCCATCGCGGCTTGCGGCCAGCTAGGCCCGTTTCGCTGGCGGCGGGTGCGCGGGCCGGAAATGTAAAGGATCGACAGGCGGGAGGCCCGTCGCCACGAGAAACGCGGTCCGGAACCCGGGGAAGTGAGGTCGATACCGTGGCGGGAAAAACTCAACCCCAAAGGGGGCTGTTGTGGGTCGACGCGGTTGGCGGCTATTTGATGTGCTTTGATGATCTGGTTGTGTTGGGTCAACCGTCTGCGGGCGATGCGATCGCGGTGCCGATCTTAGCGGACTTGTCGCGTCGCCATGCGACGATTCGCCGCGATGGTGGCGCTTATGTCCTTACGCCAGTGCAAAGGGTGAGCGTCGACGGCCGGGCGATCGACGGGCCGTTTGTGTTGGCTGACAATCAATTAATTCAATTGGGCGAAGGCGTGCGAATTCGATTCACGCGGCCACACGCGCTGAGCGCGACGGCGCGGCTGGTGATTGAGAGTCATCACAAGACACAGCCCTCAGCGGACGCCGTGCTGCTGGTGGCCGATAGCTTGGTGCTTGGGCCGAACCGGCATTGCCACGTGCAATGTCGCACATGGGAACATGACGTGGTGGTTTACCGTCAAAGCGAACAGTTGTATTGCCGCGCGGAACGGCCGCTGATGCTGGACGGCATCGCCTGCGAGGGGGCGAACGAGCTGCCTCCGGGCACGCGCGTCGAAGGAGAGGCGTTTGCATTTGCTTGGGAAAATGTGGGGTAGTGAGGTGAGGTGTAGGGTGGGCTTTGCCCACCCATGACTGGTACTGAATCGGTGGGCGGTGCCCACCCTACCGGTTGAGCAAACGGGCGGGTACGCTAGAAAGAGAAAATCCTTCTGCCATGAATCTGCCAGACTCCCCAGTAGCTGAAATGCCGCGTCCCGCGGCGACCATAAAATTCACCTACCCTAGCGGTTCGCGCCCGCTCGAGGGTTACACGGTGAAGCGCGGTGTCGGTCGCGGCGGATTTGGCGAAGTCTATTTCGCGACGAGCGACGCGGGCAAAGAAGTCGCGCTCAAATTGATTCGCAGGAATCTGGATGTTGAGTTGCGCGGCGCAACGCAGTGCCTGAATCTCAAGCATCCAAATTTGATCGGCCTGCATGACATCCGCACTGATGAGATGGGCGATCAGTGGATCATCATGGAATACGTCTCGGGCGAATCGCTCGAAGACGTGATCGAGCGGCATCCAAACGGCATGCCGATTGATTTGATGCACTCGTGGATGCGAGGTATTTGCGCGGGCGTCGCTTACTTGCACGACCATGGCATCGTGCATCGTGATTTGAAGCCGGGCAATATTTTCATCGATGAAGGAATCGTCAAAATCGGCGATTACGGCCTGGCGAAATTCATTTCATGCAGCCGGCGGAGCGGGCAGACGGAGAGCGTCGGCACCGTTCACTATATGGCGCCGGAGATCGCCAACGGCCGGTATGGTCGCGAGATCGATACGTATGCACTCGGCATCATCCTCTTTGAGATGCTGACGGGCACCGTGCCGTTTGAGGGAGAGAGCATCGGCGAAGTGCTGATGAAACATCTGACGGCCGAGCCCGACCTCACGAAGCTGCAGGAGCCGTATCGCGATATCGTGCGGCGGACGCTGGCGAAAGACCCGGAAGTGCGGCTGAAGAGCGTTGGGGAGCTCGTGGCGCTGATGCCGGGCGGCGCGGCGATGGGGCAAGCGGCTTTTGGGAGTGTAATACAAACGCCTGTGATGGATGAGGCGATTCCGCTCACGCCCGTTACGCCGAATCGCCCAGCCGCTGATTTCAGCAAGGCCAGGCCAGGGGAAGCGGCATCGCCGAAGGCGAGGATAGATCAGCAATACGCGGGGCCGTCAACGCTCGATCCGAAAATTGAAGAGCCGCTGTGGGCGGCGATGCGCGACGGATTTGATCATTTGCAATTTAAGGCGGGCATCACCGAGCCGAAGCGACGAGTGCACGTCGCGGCGGCGATTTGCGTTGTACTGTTCGTCATCGGATTGCTGTCAGGAACGGCCGAAGGCGTAATCGGTCTGGGGCTTACCGGGCTGATATGTTACGGGGCCTATTACTTGATGTGGAGTTCATTGATTCGGCCAAGCGTCCTGCGGCAATCGTACCAAGTCCATGAGATGACGCATGGCCAACCTAACGGTGGGCGGAAAGCCTCCGCAGTATCAACGGCGCAAGCATCGGCCACTTCTTCGCAATCGGTCCAGCTCAACCAGGTTGCGAATCGATCGGCGGAACCGACTGGGCAGCCGGCGTCTTCTGCGACCGCTTACGCGGCGCAGGCGCGGCGCCGCCGGATGCGGGCGAACTGGCGCGAGCGGGCCAATCGGCAATTGGTGGAAAGGCCGCTGCGCGAGAGATTAAGCGAACTATTTGGCGCGATGCTGCTATCCGCGATTGTGGTGACTGTGGCTGCGCTGGTGGCCCCGGTGTTGGGCATGGGCGGATTGGCGACTTATCTGTGGTTGGCGATTGTCGGCACGTTGGGCACGTGGGCGGTCCTCATTCCGGCGAAGTTCGTCGAAGGCCGTCTTGAGGACCAGGTGCCAATGCGGTTGGCGATGCTGCTGTTAGGCGGATTGATCGGACTCGCGGCGTTTGGAATCGATCAGTCGCTGCTCGTGTCACTGCCGCGGGTGGAGGAACCGTTCGACGCGGGACAAGGATTGTTTTCGCACAATGCGTTTCGCTGGGAGCGTCCAGACCGCAACGGAGGCGAGTTTCATCCAACGCTTTCCATGTACGTAACTTTCTTCGCTTGCTTGTTTGTTCTACCGCGTTGGTGGCGGCAAGCCGAATTTACGCGGAGTGTGCGGCTCAGCGTGTGGTGGGTGCTCAGCAGCGTGTTCGTGGCTTGGTTCGTGCACTTATTTTGGTGGTTTCCTCAGCCGGCAGGATTTTTGGTGGCGGGCATGATGGCAATCGCGATTCAGTTGGCTAGCCCTTGGATGCCGCCGAGCCGGCGACGCGCGTTGGCGGAAGAGATTGAGCAAGGGGTTTAGATTTGGCGACGAAAACGCAGGTCGTTGGCCTGATTGGCATATCGAGTTGGGCCGTGGGACTCTCCAACAGAGAATAGATACCTGTCGAATGAATCGCTGTGCAAACTTGCCATAGGCGATCGGGATCGTGATCAAAATGGTTGGAACCAATTTTCAAATCGCAATGCTGCGTGTCGCGCAGACCGCGCCGCCCGCCGGATTGGGCTGGGGAATTCCCGAAATGATAGTGATCGGACTCTTTCTTGCGGTAATCGTTTTGGCAGTGAAATGGAGACCGGCGATCCTGATTGTGCTAGGCGTAGTTGTGCTGCCGTTTTTTCTTCTGCGATTTTGGTATGCAGGTTCGACATATACGGTGAATATTTCGCAGCCAGCATCGGTTTCGACCGATTCGACGACCGCGAATCCATGGCACGACCGACGGCAAAACGCTTCCATCTCTGGATCTAGAGTGCAGTCGTCAATGGGTCTGCAGGGTCCCCCGATTGACTTGCAGGGCGGGCCGCAGATTTCCTGGGGTAACCGGCAGATTCATAGCTCTGTCAACGTGCGCTGGACATTCGCAAAAGTGTTCCTCTTGCTACTAGTGGGAGGATTTTGCGTGGTCGCGTTGAAGCTATTCAAGCAGCGAAACCACAGCTCGGCGGAGGGCGAGCTTTGGCACGCCGAGCCTCTACGCAGAAGTTGGCTGGGCTGGGCCGCGGCTGGAATGTTCCTCCTAATATTCGCGGGACTTTTGCTTCCTGGCTTCTATAAAGGCCAGCGGATTACGGAAGCGGGCGTGAGCAACCACATGGCGCTCGCACGGCAGCAAGCCGCCGTCGACATGGAACTCGTACAGCAGCGAGCCGCGGTAGAAATTGCGCTCGCACAACAGCGAGCCTCGATGTCACAAGCAGGCGCTCAGCAGAACATCCATAAGCTGATGGACGAATATGACAAACCGCGAATTGAAATCGAGTCGCCGCAAGGAAGTTCAAAGCCCGACGCCGCAGGCGGCGATCCGGCGAGCGCGCCGTCACACGGTCCAGCAAATGACGCGCCCGTGGAATCAGTGATCGAGGTTGCTGAAGTGTCGACTAGTCCCGACGAGAACGCCGCGAAATTCGCGGACGCCAAACGGGCCGCGAGTAAAGACGAGCCGAAAGAGGCATCTGGTGTAGTGGCAATCGCCGCGTCGGGCTCGTCGAACGGGCGAACAGTGGAAGAGTTCGCCGCAGCGCCTCAGGTTTCGCCGCGGCCAGAAAAAACGATCATTGTCGCCATGAATCAGGAAAAGATGCGTCGCTTTCGATTTTCGTTCAATCAAATCGCGCAAACGCTTAATCGCAAGAAAGTTTGGCAGGGTGCGGTTCGGACGGAGACCGACGCGCCGCGGCTAGAGATCACCGCCGTTGGAGATTTACCGAAGTCGGGCGAAATTCCGGCCGTGCTGTTGGGAACCGTGAACGACCGGCCCGTGTATTTGCGCGACGTGGCCACGATCACAGAGAAGTCGCTGGGGGTGGTCACACAGGGCGGCCCTCGACCGGCATGGGTCGATGCGCCGTCGCAACGGTTTGGCGGGACACTGCGTGAAGTGATCGAGGCCGGCGACTATTCGACGACGCAGGAATGCATCAAAGCGACGAAGGAATTAGTCATGATTGCGGTGTGGGACCATGTGCAGACGCTCGTGGAACACTATGACGAAGTTGTGACGCCGCTCCCCGACTACCAAGAGTCGATCGAAAGCCAACGACAGCGCGCTAATTGGGCATCTAACATGCTATCGGAGATTGGCGTAACTCAAGGATACATTCGGGCCGAGATTGTCACCGCCGAGCACTTGGAGGAAGTGGATCGCTCCGTAGGCAAAATGCAGAAGATGTACGCGCAACTGGAATTCACGCCGCAAGTGGACGCCTATTTGAAGCACCAATGGGTGGCGAAAGCGCAATCTTGGCGAACGTATGTGGTGAGTGCGATTGCGGCGACGTCGTTGGCGTGCATTAGCCTGGTGTGGGGGCTTTTGAAGGTCGACACATGGACGAAGGGCTACTACTCCAAACGGTTGTTTTTGGGCGTGCCGGCGGCGATAATCGGGATTGCATTCTTGCTGGACTTTATCGCCAACCAGTGAAACAGGCGACAGGAGGAGTGTGCGCGCACGCTGTCCCTTCCCTGGACCTTGCCCCGTTGCTGCATCCCGCCATGCCCGACTCCACTCATCCCGACACGCTGCTGGTAAAGCAGATCCGCGCCGGCAAGCCCGAGGCCTGGAATTCGCTGATCGCGAATTACGAGGGCCGGCTGCTTTCATTCGTCGAAAGTCGCCTGCGCCGCCGCGCGGCCAGCGAGGACGTGGTGCAAGAGACGTTCATTGGCTTTCTTACTAGCCTGCCGAACTACGACACGCGGCGGCCGCTCGAGAGCTATCTGTTTTCAATCGCGGCGCACAAGCTAACGGATTACTTGCGCCGCGAAGGACGGCGGCCCGCGTTACCTCTGTCGTCGACGGGGGCCAGCGACGGGGGTCAGTGGGATTTGGCTGGCCCAGCCCGCCCGGCGAGCAGCATCGCCCGCAGCGGCGAGCGTTGTGCGCTTGAAGAGGAAGCGCTGGCTTGCGGCATCTGTGAGCAAATCGAACATTGGCAATCGAAGGGCGATTGGCAGAAAATCAAGTGCATGGAACTGTTATTCGTACGCGGCGCGGCGAATAAGGAAGTGGCCGAGCAGTTGTCGATCAGCGAGCAGCAGGTCGCAAATTTCAAGTTCGACTTCCTGGCTCGGCTTCGGACGCTGGTCAAAAAGCAACGATTGAGTGAAGATGTATTTCCGGAGTTATATCGAGAGTGAAGTACGGCAAAAACGCAACGCGAGAATACAACAGGGGAGAATTTGAACCACCAAGGACACCAAGACTTTGGAAGACTAATCTTCACAAATCGACGCTGATAGAAGTCTGAAGTTTTGTCTAACGCAATGCTTGGAGAATTTCTCAGTCGATTAGCGATAATCAGTGTTGATTAGTGTTTTCTAACGTCCTTCGTGTCCTTTGTGTACTTTGTGGTTAATTGAATTCTTGAAATATGGCGGATGCATTTTCTACGGCCGAGATAGAAGCGTTTCTCGATGAGGCGCTGCCCGCTGCGCGGATGGCGGCGATCGAGGACGCTCTGCGTAAGAGTGAAACGCTGAAGCAGCAGCTAGTGGCGATTAACGGCCGGCGAGATGCCGGCGTACATGGGCTGGGCGAAATCTGGCGGCGGCGGCGGTTGAGCTGTCCCACCAGGGAGCAGCTCGGCAGTTACCTCTTGGGCGTCTTGTCCAAGGAGCAAGTCGACTATATCACTTTTCACCTGACGACGGTCGAATGCCGCTACTGCACCGCCAATATCGACGACTTGCGGGCACAGCAATCGGCCGGTGCGGCGGAAGTGTCCGAACGGCGGCGCCGCTATTTTCAATCGAGCGCCGGCTATCTGGGCAAGGAAGACGGATAGACAATGGCTCAGATCGTATAATGCAAAGCAGAATTATGCGATATCTTGTGCGAGCAAAAGTGAAGCCAGGCCGGGAGCGAGCATTATTGGCCGCAATCGAAAGCGGTGCGCTCGGACGCGGGTCCGTGGCCGAGGGGGAGTACCTCCGCAACATGATGGAAGCGCGGGAATGTAGCGATGGCACGGCGCGGTGGGTTGAGGTCTGCTATTGTGCGACACCGCTCGAAGAAGAGCGGCCCTATTGGGAAGAATACATGGATTTAGTCAAGGTGCAAGATGCGCATCGACGCAGCAACTGCCGGGATGAAAACGGCAGCGAGCCGTGGGCCTGCGGAGATTGCGATTGCACGCGGCGGCTCGAAACTCGGCTGGAACAGTCCGGAACGCCCTTTCTGGAGCGGCTACGAGCCGCTGTTGAACACGTCGCGTAGGGGGCAGTGGTCAACTTCGTGGGCCTTTCGGCATCGATTTGCTGCGCCCCCTCTGCGAGCTGTTGTTAAAATGAATACCTGAATTTGGGACCATGCAACTTGCCGAGGACCACGGGCCATGCGTCAGCTGTTAAATCTGTTGTGCTTTTCGTGCGTGGCATTTTGTTTGACGGCGATCGCGGCCGCGCGTGTTTGGACCGACACGACGGGCAAGTATACGCTCCAGGCCGATTTGATCGCGTTCGACGACAAGACGGTCATATTACAGCGTGAGGATCATCATTTAGGGGCCATACCGATTGAAAAACTTTCCGAATCCGACCGGGAGTATCTCAAATCGAAAGAGGCGACAGAAGCAGCCGCGCAAAAGTCTGGGCAGTCGCAGACCTGGACATTGAAGAATGGAATGAAGATTCCCGGCAAAGTCGTCGACTTTGCTCGGAAGCAAGTAACACTGCAACGCAAGCGTAGCAAGATTTATGTGAACGACCGGGTGTTTGAGAATTTGCCCGAGGTTTATCAGCGTATGTTGCCGCATATCGTGGCGAATTTCGAAAAAATCGAGCCGGTGGATTTGAAGGGAATCGAAAACTGGCTCGTCCGACAAAAAGGCGGCCCGCGAACGTTCGTGCTTGAGGGCGTAATCTTGGAGCTTGAAAGCGGTGATGAGTATGGTGTGCCGTTTGCTTTTTTCTCGGCCGAGGATCTCACCGTTTTGCAGCCCGGCTGGGACCAATGGTTAAAGGCGCACGAAGCAGAGAACTACGACGATCGCGGCCAGCAGTCGTTCATGTTGCAAGCGGCCGCGGCCGCCCGTCATCAGGATCAGCAGGTCAACCGGCAGATTGCATTGATGCAGTTGAACATGCAGGCAGTACAGGCGGGAATTACGTCGTTGTGGGAGGTGACACTCTTCCCGGCCCGGGCAAACGTGGGCCCGCCATTGTGGGTCGTGATGCCAGGCCGCAATAGCGCCCAGGCGACGGCTGCAGCTCTATCGGCGAACCCGGGCTACGCGGCGGGGCCGGTGCGGCGCGTTAGCAACTGACAATTCATATTTAGCCACCAAGGACACGAAGAACACGACGAAAAGTTTTTTGAATGACGAACATTTACGCGAAGTGACTACCTTGGTGTCCTTTGTGTTGTTCGTGGTTGAATAGTTTCCTGTTTTGAGGCCCGGGTTTGCGTGCGGAAATCCTCCGCACTTATTTCCGCCAGATCGCGACGATCGCCGGCGGGTAGGGGCGGATGTCCCAGTTGTGGCCGAGCAGCGCTAAGTCGAAGCGTTCGTCGGATTCGACGACGAGCATGCTTTCCGGCGGAGCATATTCTCTGACGCGGCGAATGAGGTCGAGCATCTCTTCCTGCCGCGTGACGAAGAATTCATATGGCGGGCTGCAGAAGATCAGCCAAGGCGGGTTCGAAGAGTTGAGAGTCGAGGGTTGAGAATTGAGGGCTTGGCTCAAGATCGGGAGATCGCGTTTGGCCCATAAGAAGGCACTTGTCACGAAGAGTTTCGCGCGGTCTCCAATATCAAGCGTTTGGATATTTTCTTCAACGAGCCGGGCCGTAGGAACGTGTTTTTCGATTAACGTGACCTGCGCAGCACCGCGGCTGACCGCTTCGAGGCCGAGCGCGCCGGTCCCCGCGAACAAATCGATCGCGTGACAGCCGGTTACGTCCGTGCTGATCAAATTAAAAATCGCTTCGCGAACGCGATGCTTCATGGGCCGCACGATCGGGTCACCATGATAGCGCAAACGCCGACCGCGAAAGTGCCCGCCGATGATGCGAACTTCGGATTCGGATGGTTGCGGCGCACCGGACGTGCGATCACCGGAGCGTTCCACCGGTTTGTTTTTTCGAGGCATGCGTCGATCTGGAAGTCTGATGGTAGCAAGGCCGCGCTGGCCGAGATGGGGCCGAATGTGTTATCGTGACAGAAATCCCCCCCTTTCGCAGCCGGTTGCTCTAGGAATGGCCATGAATTTCCGCAAAAGTTTGGTTTCTGTGGTCCTTTGCGTCGCGACCGCCGGATTTGCCGGCCGCGAGTCCCTTGGCCAAAATGTGCTGCCGTCGTCGCCTGCCCAAACCGAGCCCAAGAACGCTCCGCAGGGATCGGCAACGTCTCCGAGCATTTCGCGAACGCGCGACGAGCAGGCGCTGTTGGCTGGGCCATCGCAGCCGGACATTGCCGCGGCGGCCAAGGCGGCTTTTGATAAAGCGTTTGCCGATTACAAAGACGCAATTCGAAAGATCGAGCAGTTGCGGGCCGATTTTCAAACGGCCGATGCCGCCACTCGCATACGAATTAACAACGAGCTCACAGGCCATGTCGCACACGCGCAATCGCTGATGAATATGACCGTGGACTCGGCGCTCGAAGTGCATCGGCTATCGCCCAAGTCGGACCAGCAGATCACCGATCTGCTAATTGTCGTGGCCAAGCATTATTCGATCGGAGAGCAGGTAGGGCCGCCGGAGCGGCGCGAAGGCGTGCCGGGGGAGTACATTCCGATTTCTGGCGGAGACCAGTACGAGCGAGCCTTGCCAATCATCAAACGGCTGGTCGATGGGGGCGTTGACCATCGTGACTTGTTCATCTGGGGGTTTCTGTCGGCTTTTCATTTAAACGACTACGACCTCGCTGAACAGTATTTCACAAAGGCGAAAGACAACGGCGCGCTCAAGGCCCTGTCCGATATCGCCAGAAACCAGTCTGATCGGCAGCAAGCAACTGCTGAAACGACGCTCGAACTAGTGACGCGTTATTCGGCCGCGCTGGACAAGTATCGCGAACTGTGGGCTAAGGAATCGTCGCTCCGGGCGGCTGAGGCCAA